>Ga0070660_100000578_pt1 | contig 24571 bp, 24 predicted proteins | sample KBSC33metaG_FD_64670 | JGI IMG/M metagenome (GOLD analysis project Ga0070660, IMG submission 64670) | Corn rhizosphere microbial communities from Kellogg Biological Station, Michigan, USA - KBS C3-3 metaG | ecosystem: Host-associated > Plants > Roots > Rhizosphere > Soil ... | reverse complement strand
CGCGAAAGCGGAATCGCTGTTGTAGCGGCAGGCGTTAAGGCAAACGGAGATTCCGGCCTTCGCGGGCATGACGGCGGAGATCGGGCAGCGAATGAGCGAACCTGAACGCATCGCGCTCTAAGTCGCGAGCATTCGCCGCAGCGTCCCGACGAACTGCGGAAACGCCTGGTCCGGCGCCGCAAGTTCCGGATGCCAGAGCTTTTCCCACTCGAAGGTGAGAAAGCCGTCATAGCCGTCCGCCCTGAGGCAGCCGAGCGCCGCAGCGATCGGCACGTCGCCATCGCCGATCGGGACGTAGCGATAGCCCAGCGGCGCGGACCGGTCGGCGATCGAATCCTTGAGATCGACCGAGCGTACCCACGGGGCCAGCAGCGCGTGGGCGGTCTCGACCGGCTGACCAAGAATGCGAAATGGGTGGTGCACATCCCACAATACCCCGACCGCCGGATGGTCGGTCGCTTCCATCACCCGCCGCAGCAGCGCCGGATCGGTGAAATCGTCATGGGTCTCGAGCAGCACCACGACGCCGCGCGCCCCCGCATGGTCGCCGAGCCGGTGCAGCCGCTCCGCCGCGCGGGCCACCGCCGCCGCATGCGACAGACCGATCGGAAACTGCCCGCCGAACACCCGGATGTAGGGCGCGCCCAGCGCCGCCGCGATGTCGATATGGCTTTCGGCGAGCCCCAGATTGGCCTCGACCTCCGCCGCCGGCACGATCAGCCTGCTGGACGTCAGCACCATCGAGGCAACCAGTCCCGCCGCCGCCAGCCGCCCCCGCGTCGCGGCGATTTCGGCGGCCCCGAACTGGGGCACCTTGGCCAGGTCCAATTCGCCCAGCACGCCGCGAAACCCGACTCCGTCGAAGCCGTACGCCTTGGCGCGCGAAACGATTTCGTCGAACGACCAGTCCGGACACCCGAGGGTCGAAAAGCTGAGCTTCACCGCCTCACCCGCTGCCATCGCCGAGCCCCGGCACGGTCCGCCCGAGTTCGTCCGGTTCGAGTTCTCGCGCTTCGTCAAGACTCAGCATCGGCACGCCAAGTCGGATCGGGAACGCCAGCCGTCCAGCGACCGAAATCAGTTCCCGCCCGTCCTTCGACAGGACCAGCCGCGTCTTGGTGAGCGGGCAGACCAGTATTTCGAGCATGCGCCGGTCAACCTCGACAGGCCGCGCCATGCTATTGCAGCGCCGCCCCGGTACCGCCGCGGGCCATCTCGTACTCGGCCATGGCGATCAGGGTTTCCGCCCGCGCCTCCAGCGACCTCGCTTCGAGCAGGGCCTGCTTTTCGGCGGCGCCGTAAGGGCTGACCATGCAGCAGAAATTCACCAGGTCGGCGATTGGCGTCTTGGCGATCTCTTCCCAGTTCATCTCGATATTGGCGAACTCGGCATAATCGCGCATCATCTTGACGAAGCGGTCGCGATCGACCCCCTCGGCCCCGAAGCCGCGTTCGAAGTCCGAGGCGAAGGCCGATCCGTCAATGGTCGCCTGCCGATAGGGCGAAATCACCGTCAGCTCGGCCTTGAGCTCGAACCGGCACAACCCTTCGAGGATGACGAAGTAGCGTCCGTCGCCATTCTCCTCGAAATGCATCAGCCGCCCGACGCAGCCGATCGACTGCAGCGCGGCGCGCCCCCGCGGGCTTTCCTCTGAGGTATCGTGCGGCTGGATCAGCCCGATCAGCCGGTCCGTCCGGAGCACGGCATCGATCATCTCGATATAGCGCGGCTCGAACACGTTGAGCGGCCGATGCGCGAACGGCAGCAGCAACGCCCCGGTCAGCGGAAACAGCGGCAGGTTGGGCGGCAGTTCGTCAGGCGAAGCGGGACGCTTCAGCATCGAATTTTCCTCAGGAAAACAACAGGCCGGAGAGCAGGCGCCGCCCGCGCAGCGTCGCCGGATCCTTGGGGCCCCAGGCCTCGAAGAATTCCAGCAGCTTCTTGCGCGCCCCATCGTCCTGCCAAGTGCGATCCCGGCGCATCAGCGCCACCAGCGCCTCGACGGCGGCTTCCCGCTGACCCTCGGCATTGCGCACCACGGCAAGATCGAAGCGCGCCTGGTGGTCGTCGGGATTGCTCGCCAGCCGCGCTTCCAGCGTGTCGGCTTCGCTCAGCTGGGCGGCTTCCGACTGCAGCTTCAGCGTCGCGGCCAGCGAGGTGTACTCGCTGCCCTTGCGTTCGGCTTCCGGCACCAGGTCGAGCGTCGCCTGCGCCGGCGCGATTTCGCCGGCGGTGAGATAGACCCTCGCCATGCCGAGGAGCGCCACCGCATTGTCGGGCTGGTGCTGCAGCACCATGCCGAAGATTTGCGCGGCGCGGCCGAGGTCACCGACCTTGACCGCCTCGGCGGCCTCCACCAGAGCATCCTTGATATCGTCCTCGAGCGAGCCTTCCGGACTCGCCGGGGCCGGCGCCGCGGCAATCACCTTGTCGGCGAACTTGCGGACTTCGCTTTCGGGAATGGCGCCGAGGAACGCATCGATCGGCCGGCCGCCGGCAAACGCGAACACCGCGGGAATGGACTGGATGCCGAGCTGTCCGGCCACGGCCGGATTCTCGTCGATGTTGATCTTGACCAGCCGGACCTTGCCGGCCTTCTCCTTGATCACCTTCTCGATCGTAGGCCCGAGCTGCCGGCACGGCCCGCACCACGGGGCCCAGAAATCGACCAGCACCGGCGCTTCGAGCGAGGCGTCGATGACGTCGGCCTTGAAGGCTCGATCCGAGGACTCCTTGATCAGCGCGGCGGGCGGCGGCGTGACCGGTGGGGCGCCAGTGACATTGACGTTCATGGGTTTGCTGCCTGCGGAGTTTTGGGTTGCAATCGGCTTGTCGATTAGGCATATAGGCGCGCGTTGCGGTGCTGCCAAGCGTGTTGGCAAACCGACGCTTGGAGTGCGGGTGTAGCTCAGGGGTAGAGCATAACCTTGCCAAGGTTAGGGTCGAGGGTTCGAATCCCTTCGCCCGCTCCAAAATTTGCAGGAAATGTAAGCACTTATAAGGCGTCCCTCGGGACGCCTTCTGCTTACATGGCCTCATATAATCTCTGTGCAAGCCAGACCAGGCGCAAATCGCCTGAAGGCCACTGATCGGCGGCCTGCCGTCAAACTCCCGCATTCGCCCCGGTCGGCACCGCTGCGCCGCAGGGCTGTTCCAGCGTAGCAGTCCTGATCCGTCCCGGCTGGCCCAACCGGTTGCGCCAGCCGACAAGCCGCAATATTTGAGGCAATCGCAAGAATGTTGCGCGACGGTCGTCCGCTGCTTTGCAACACGCGAACCGCGCGCATCGGCCGATCTGCAGGAAGTCTGCCCGCCTTGAAGGAACAATGACTTGCCCGGTCTCTATGCCCTGCATGCCGGTTTCAGGATGCGCTGGTACATGCTGGCGGGCGGCCGGGCGCTGCTGCGGCATTGGCAATGGCTGCTGGTCGCGGGGCTGGTCGTACCGGGCGTTCCGATCGTTTCGCTCGTCGCCATGCCATCGCAACTGCTCGTCGCGATCGTCTCCCCCGGCGTCGACTGGCCGGCGCGTCTCGCAGCCCTGGCGACGGTGCAGGTTTTGGCTCTGCTCTGGATCGTGCCGCAGCGCAAGAGCGTGTCCGGTGGCGATTTCGCGCCCTACCTGGCGACGCTGCCGATTTCGCGCCTGACGCAGCGCCTTGTCGACCTGACGCTGCTGCTGACTGCCGATTTCTTCCCCTTGCTGGCCTTCGGCCTTGCCATGGCGGTCCTGTGGAACCACGGCCGCGATGGCATAGCCGAAGCGGTGGCGCTGTTCATTGTTCTCGAGACCGTCCTGGCGGCCCAAACTCTCATCCTGCACGCACGGCCGGTGGTTCTGCTGGCCCTCGCTCTCACCGACGCGCTGCTGACGCTGGGCCTCGCGCCCGGTGGTCAAGCCGTCGTATGGCTTGCGCTTGCGCTATCGATGATCCTTCCCATTGCCGGCGCGCTTGTTCCTGGTCAGCGCGCCTGGCCCTGGGGCTTTCAAGTCGAGCGCGCCCGCCGAGCCACCGCGGGGGCATCGCGAAAAAATTGGATTCCTCCCGCCCTGCACGTCCAGTTGAAGGCGTTGGCGGCCCGCCCCGGCAGTTCGGCCGTGCGCCTCGCTACCGCCTTCGGCCTCGCTCTTGCGGCAGACCGCCTGGCCGCCGCTTTCCAGTTCGATGAGCGCGCATTGCCGATGGCAATCGTGGCCATGGCCCTGATTGCTCTGGCTCTCAGCGGTGCCTATCGTCTGTTGGGCGATGCGCATGCGCCGTTTCAGGCCTTTCTGGTCGCTTTGCCGTTGCCCCGAAGCTATTGGCCCGTTCGCGATACGGCCTTCGTGATGCTGCTCGGCCTCCCGCCGCTGCTGCTCGTGGTCGGCTGCCTCGGCCTGAACGGGCTCGCATCGTTCGCCACACTTTTCATGCTGATGGCGGCGAGCCTGGCGCTCCTTGCTTTGCTCCGCCTGCCGCTCGCCTGGGGCGGCCGCCTGGGCACGCTGCTCGGTGTCCTGATCGCCGCTGGCTGGGCCGGCACTGCGATAGCGGCGGTGGTGCGATGACTGGGGAAGCTCTGCTCCGCTTCAAGGACCTCGCCGTGTCGTATGCGGGCCGTGAAGTCTTCGGCGCCGCCAGCCTCGCGCTCGGCGCCGGCGCCTACGCCCTCCAAGGGGCGAACGGCAGTGGCAAATCGACCCTGCTCCGGCTGCTTGCCGGCGCCCAGCCGCCGGATAGCGGCGACGTGTGGATCGACGGCATCAGCCTCGCCGGCTCGCCGGAAGCCGCCCGCCGGCGCCTTTCCTATGTGCCCGACGAAAGTTCCATCTATCCCTTCATGACCGGCTGGAACTTCTTGCGCTTCGTTGCGGCCGCCAAACGCGCGCCCCTCGAGCCCACCGCGGAACGTCTCGCTGGCGCCCTCGGAATAGCTCCGCACCTCGAATCGCGCTTCGATGCCATGTCGCTCGGCACGCAGAAGAAGCTCCTGCTCTGCGCGGCCTGGATCGGCGAAGCGCGAGTCGTCCTGATGGATGAGCCGAGCAACGGACTCGACGAAGCAGCCCGCGAGGCGCTCGTCACCGAACTGTGCGCCAGAAGTGCCGACAGCACCGTCCTCTTTGCCACCCACGACACCGATTTCGTCGCCGCAACCGGCGCTTCCATCATCATGATCGACGAAATCTGTCGGCGTTCGTGAGGCCGCAAAGGTGGGGCGAGCGCGACCTCAAGGGCGTCCCAAACCTCGGCCATCGAGGAGTCGGAGCAGAACTGATGGGGACATCGAAGGGGGGATGACACCGGCATGTCCCGCCGAGAAGTTCCGGGGTGCCATCGGCAAATATTCGGCCGGCACGGTCGCTCCACTTGACCGCCTGATTGAACCCTGACCTAGAGTCTGCGGATGTCCCTGACCACGCTCGATTCCAACACTGCCCTCGTCGTCCTCGACCTGCAGGAAAGCATCCGCAGTTTCGCCCCGGCCGAGGCGGCCAACGCCGTGTTCAGGGCTGCCGGCGCGCTGACCGCCGCCTTCCGCCGCCATCGGCTGCCGGTCGTTCTCGTCAATGTCGACGGGGTCGCGCCGGGCCGCACGGAAATGCCGCGCCGGATGCTGAACTTTTCGCCGGAGGCGCTGAAGTTCGTGGCCGAACTCGACCAGCAGGGCTCCGATATCGTCGTCACCAAAAAGACCTGGGGAGCCTTTGCCTCGACCGATCTCGAAAGGCAGTTGCGCGGGCTCGGCGTCACCCAATTGGTGCTGAGCGGCATTTCGACGACCTCGGCGGTCGAATCGACGGCCCGCCAGGCGTTCGAGGCCGGCTTCAATGTCACCCTCGCGCTCGACGCCATGCTGGACATGAACCCGGACGCCCACGCCAACGCCGTGGCCCGGACTTTCCCGCGCCTCGGCGAAACCGGCACGGCCGCGGAGATCATCGCTCTCCTCGACCGCACCCGCAGTTGAAATCGACCAGAGTCATGGCCCCATAGGATTCAACCGCACGGCAGACGGCGAACTATGCTGCCCGGGAAACTCGCGAGATGCCCGATGAGCGGCGTGCAATGATCAATCGAAGAAATCCCGGTCTTCTTCCATGAGGTATTTTTTGGCGCCTTCCGCATCGATATCGAGGCCAAGGCCAGGTCCCGGCAGCAGGTCCACCATGGAATCCTTGACGATCTGCCCCTTCGGCAAACCCGTTACGATATCCTCCCACCAGGGGTCGGAGGCGCTGGGGTATTCGAAAGCGACATAGTTCGCGGGCAGCGTAGCGCAGACATTGATCAGTGCGCCGAGCCCGAGCAGGCCATTGGCGGTCCCGTGCGGCGCCATCAGGATCGAATGCATGTAGGCGTGTTCGGCTACCCATTTGAGCTCGGCGATGCCACCGATGTCGGCCGGATCGGGACCGATCACGCGCACCGCCTGCGTCTCGATCAATTCCTTGAAGTTATGGCGGAGATAAATCTGCTCGCCAGTGTGGATCGGCGTCGAGGTTGACGTGGTCAGTTCGCGGTAGGCCTGTGGATTGACCCAGGGCACGTAGTCGCCGGTGAGCATGTCCTCCAGCCACATCAACTGGTATTTTTCGACCGCCCGGGCAAACCGGATAGCGTCCGGCAGCAGCCAGCCGGGGCCGCAATCGAGCGCCAGCGAGACCTTGTCGCCCAACACCTCCTTCATCGCGGCCACGCAGTCCAGCATGTGGTTGAAGGCGTGCTCGCTGATCACGCCTTGATCCATGGCCCCGTGATAATCGGGCGGCTGGGTTACGCCGTAATGGAAGTCGGCCACCGTTCGCTTCATGTTGGAGTGAAAGCTGATGCCCTGCTTGACCATGAAGAAGTTTTCGGACCGTTCCATCATCCACTTGACGTCGGCGGCATAGTCCTCGGGCCGGTCGCCGGTGCGCTTGCGCCGGATCGAACCGTTGTAGACGCGCACCTTGTCGCGCACCTTGCCACCCAAGAGCTTGTAGACCGGCACACCCGCCGCCTTGCCCGCGATATCCCAGAGCGCGTGCTCAATCGCGCTGACGGCCGCGCCATAGGGCTTGAACGACCCGCGCTGCCGGATCTTCAGCAGACAACGCTCGACGTCGGTCGGGTCCTCGCCGATCAGGGCCTCACGGAAATGCAGCACCCATGGCTTCAGATAGGGCTTGGTGTACTCGACCTCACCGAGACCGTGAATCCCCTCGTCGGTGGTAATGCGCACGATGGGATGGCGTCCGATGACGGCGCATTTCAAGTCAGTGATCTTCACGGCAAGTCCCCCTCCATGGCCAATTCGGCAAAACGTTGCCACCGCACAGAGACATCTGTGGCTCGCGCACGAAAAGTCGGTTTCTGTTGGAAATCAGCGCCCTTTCACCACCGGACGCTAGGAGCAACCCGCCAGCCTGTCAACGATCGGGCGCGGGGTCTGATCCCCCCTCGGCACAGGCAATTTCTGCACTCGGCCGGGGGAAAGCCGCTGCCCAAATCCCCGCCTGCAATCCGGCTGCGGGATCAAGCCGACGCTGCCTGTCGCCACCCGAGAGCATGGTCCTCACTCATGTCCGCGACAGGGTAGAACACGGCCGGATTGGTTGACAGTGTTTGCGGGGCGGCGCTAGCGTTCATCATCCGGGCAACGCAAAAAACAGGGAAAAAATCCCGCAGGCGACGCCGGTTTCGAGGAGCTCATGAGGAGGAAACCATGCCAAAATCCCGCAATCGAGGCCTGCACGATCCTGCGTTGAACCGTCGTCAGTTCATCGGTTATTCGGCTGCCGCCGGCGTCCTGGCCACCTGGCTCGGGTCGACCCTGGAGGCACTTGCCGATGCCAAGACCGGCATCGACCTCGACAAGTGGACGCCTGATTACATTGCGTCGATCGCCGGCACCGAAAAGATCGATACGGCAGCGGAATGCGCCAAGGTCGTGCCGCTCGACTACAAGGGCACGCTGACCTACTGGTGGAATGGTACCAACCAGTCGTCGCCGGATATCGACAAGAAATTCGAAGCCGAATTCTTCGAAGCTTTCGCCAAGACCTATCCCAACATCCAGCTGACCAAGCAGAATCTCGATTACAACCAGATCTTCGACAAGATCCGGACAGCGGCGATCGGCAACGCGGCGCCGATGATCGTGCGCCTGCCGATCCTGGGCGGGGTGGAATTTGCCGCCAAGGGCCAATTGCAGGAATTCGGCCCGAAGGACATCGGCTATGGGGTCGAGGAATACTGGCCGGGCGCCTTGAAGTCGGTGACCTGGCAGGACAAGACCTACGGCGTGCCAACGAACAACGAGACCATGGCCTTCATCTGGAACGCCGCGATCTTCAAGGCGGCCGGGCTCGATCCGGAAAAGGCGCCCGCGACCTGGGATGACGTCGTAACCTACTCCAAGCAGATCAAGGACAAGACCGGCAAGAACGGTTATGGCCTGGTGGCCAGAGCGAACGCCGGCAACACGCCGTTCCGCTTTATGCCGCAGGCCTGGGCGAATGGCGGCGGGGCGCTGGACGAGGCGGAAGCGCAGCCCGAATACAAGACAGTCTATGTCGGCAATGCCGGGACGCAGGAAGCGCTGCAGCAATGCGTCGACATGTATGTGCGCGATAAATCAGTGCCCGTTTCGGCGCTGACCAACACGCAGACCGAGAACGAGGATCCGTTCCTCGCCGGCAATCTGGCGATGATGATCTCGCACCCGACCGAATACGCCTACATGCTCGACCACGCCAAGAAGGCGACCGGCGCGGACAAGAAGATGGCCGACGATGTCGTGGCCAATATGCGCTACGGCCTGATCCCGATGGGCTCGAAGCGTCGCGCCGTGGTGTTCGGCGGGTCCAACGTCCACGTCTTCAAGGACGAAGTGGTCGATGGCGGCCATGTCGACATGCAGGCCGTGAAGGCGTTCTGCGCCTTCCTCTGCGGTCCGGAGTGGTCGACCAAGCTGGCCTGGGACAGCTCCAACCCGTCGAATCTGCGCGGCTTCAAGTCCGAGTGGATGAAGCAGCGCCTGGATCAGATCAAGTTCCTCAACGTGACCACTTCGATGCTGCCCTACGGTATCCCCTTCCCGGTCATTCCGCAGTCGACGCAGATCATGAATATCATCGTGCCCGACATGCTGCAGAATGCGCTGACGCAGAAGATGTCGGTGGCCGACGCCGCCGCCGATGCCGCGCAGAAGATCACCACCCTGATGGGCGGCGGTTTCTGAAACGCATTCGATTGACTCCGGCGGCGCCGCGACGCCGCCGGATCCCCGCTCAGCGGACCGAGGGATTCCGACGTGACCACCTCAGGCTCCCCGACCTACCCGCCGCGATCCATCCGCCCTGCACGACGAAACCCCGGCTTGCTGCGGCGGGTTTTCGATCACCGAGCCGACTACCTCTATATCGCCCCGGCCCTTGGCGTGTTGCTGCTCGTCATCGGCTATCCCGTCTACTACACGGTCTATCTGGGTTTCTTCAACACGCCGCCGGGGTTGGCGCTGGAGGATAAGACCTTCAACGGGCTGGGCAATTATGCGCTGATCCTGGCGACTCCCAGCTTCCGGGAAACCACCGTCAACACCATCATCTGGACGGTGTTTTCGACCTTCTTCTCGTTTGTGCTGGGGCTCGGGGCGGCGCTGGCCCTCAACCGCGAATTCGTCGGACGCGGCATCATCCGGGGCCTGCTGCTGATCCCTTACGTGATCAGCGCGGTCGCCGCCTCCTATGTCTGGCGCTGGATTTACCACTCCGATTACGGCGCGATCGGCGCCATCGCCATGGAACTGCACCTGACCGACCACCCGATCAACTTTCTCGACAACACCCATTCGGTGTTGGGCTCGCTCATCGTGGTCAATGTGTGGAAGGAATTCTCCTTCGCCATGATCATGATGCTGGCCGGCCTGCAGACGGTGCCCGATGCGCTGCACCGCGCTGCCATGGTCGACGGCGCGGGCCCCTGGGACCGCTTCTGGCACATCACCATGCCGCACCTCAAAGGCGTGACGCTGATCACGGTGCTGTTGACGGTGGTCGCCAATCTCAACAGCTTCACCATCCCCTGGATCATGACCGGCGGCGGGCCGGTGGGCGCCTCCGACATCTGGATCACCCAGGTTTACCAGATCGCCTTCGGGCGGACCCTGTTCGGCATCGCCTCGGCCTATTCGGTGATCCTGTTCATCGTGATGATGGTGCTGGGCTATTTCTACGTCCGCGCCCTTACCGCCAAGGACGAAGCGAGGGCTGAGGCAGAATGAGCATCGTCACCGCCGGCGTGGCCGCGCGCAAGGGCATCGACATATGGCGCCTGCTGGGGCGGGTGTTCCTCACCCTGCTGGTGCTGTTTGCGGTGCTGCCCATGGTCTACATGGTCATCACCTCGATCAAGACGCAGTTCGCGGCGCTGCAGTTTCCGCCTGAATGGTGGCCGTCCAATCCGACCTTGGACCAATACTGGACGCTGCTGAATCCGGCGAGCGACGTCGGGCAGGAATTCCTCGGCTATATGTGGAATTCGATCTGGGTGTGCACCATCACCACCATCCTCGGAGTGGCGGTGGCGGTACCGGCAGCCTACGCCTTCTCTCGTTTCCGGTTCCCCGGTCGCCAGTGGCTGTTCTACGCGGTGCTGCTCAGGAACATGTTCCCCGCCGTGGTCTTCCTCATGCCGCTATTCATCCTGATGCGCTGGCTGCATCTGGTGAATTCGGACTGGTCGCTGGTACTGACCTACCTGACCTTCGGGCTGCCGCTCTCCATCTGGCTGCTGAAGGGCTTTTACGACAATATCCCGGTGCAGCTGGAACAGTCGGCCCGCATCGACGGTGCGACGCGCTTCCAGGCCTTCATCCTGGTGGTAATGCCGCTGTCGTCGCCCGGTATCATCGCCACGGCGATCTACTCGTTCATCATCGCCTGGAACGAATATGTCTACGCGCTGACCTTCCTCAACGACAAATCCAAGCTGACCCTGCCGGTGGGGCTGCAGCGCTTCTTCACCGAATACACCACCAATTGGCCTGGCCTGATGGCCGCCTCGTTCATCATGAGCGTACCGGTAGTGGTGATGTTCCTGATCCTGCAAAAGTACTTCGTCCGCGCCCTTACGGAAGGGGCGGTCAAATCGTGACGGCCGCCCCCGCGACCGGGCGGCGAACCAACCACTACGCCCAGAAGGAATAGCCATGGCCGAAGTCAAGCTGCGCGACGTGGTCAAGAATTACGGGCAGGTGTTCGCGGTCGATCACGTCTCGCTCACCGTCGAGGATGGGGAGTTCGTGGCGCTGGTGGGGCCATCCGGCTGCGGCAAGACGACGACGCTGAACCTCGTCGCCGGGCTGATTCCGATGAGTGACGGGGACATCCTGATCGGCGACCGGGTGGTCAACGATCTCGATCCCAAGGACCGGGACATCGCCATGGTGTTCCAGAACTATGCGCTCTACCCGAACAAGACGGTGTTCAAGAACCTCGCCTTCCCGCTCAAGATGCGGAAGCTGCCGAAACCCGACATCGAGCGGAAAGTGCTGGAAGCGGCCAGGCTCCTCGACATCGAGCATTTGCTGGAACGCCGGCCGCGCGAACTGTCGGGCGGCCAGCAGCAACGTGTGGCACTCGGCCGCGCCCTGGTGCGCGATCCGCAGGTGTTCCTCATGGACGAGCCGCTCTCCAATCTCGATGCCAAGCTGCGCGGCCAGATGCGGTCGGAGCTGAAGCGCTTCCAGAAAGACCTCGAGGCGACCGTGATCTACGTCACCCACGACCAGCTCGAGGCCGTGACTATGGCCGACAAGATGGCGGTGATGTCGGGCGGCGTGTTGCAGCAATACGACGCACCCGACCGGGTATTCGCTGCCCCCGCCAATGTCTTCGTAGCCGGCTTTGTCGGCAGCCCCGCGATGAGCCTTATCCCGCTCGACGTCTCGACGCGCGGCACTGACGTTTATCTGGTCAGCCCCGATGGCTGGGATTGCCGGCTGTCGCCGGAAAACGGCGCGCGGGCGGTCAAGGCCAGGACCGGCAAGGTGATCCTCGGCGCTCGCCACTCAACCATCCGGCTGCACAAGCAAGCGGTTCCCGACGCCGTACCCGGCCGCGTCTACACCTCCGAACCTACCGGTGACATCACCTACGTCCACGTCTTCCTGGGCAAGCCGGTTGTCGTGGTGAGCGTCGAGCCGCAGGTCCGGGTCGCGCCCGATGAAGCCGTGTGGCTCGAATTCGACCAATCCAAGCTGCATCTTTTCGACGGGGAAACCCAACAGGCGCTGACCGATTAGGCCGGCATTCCTACAATAAGGCTCAACGCAAATGCACGAGAACACCCCGGACGCTGCCCTCAACCGGGTCAATACGAATTCGACCCCTGCCGACCTGCGGATCACCGATATGCGGGTCGCCGAGATCGTCGGCGCGCCGTTCCGGTCAGCGCTGCTGAAAATCTATACGAACCAGGGCATTGTGGGCCTGGGCGAGGTCCGGGACGGCGCCAGCGCAACCTTCGCGCTGATGCTGAAGAGCCGGCTGCTCGGCGAGAATCCCTGCAACATCGACAAGCTGTTTCGACGCATCAAGCAGTTCGGCGGGCATGGACGACAGGGGGGCGGCGTCTCGGCGGTGGAGATCGCGCTGTGGGACCTCGCGGGAAAGGCCTATGGCGTGCCCATCTACCAGATGCTCGGGGGCAAGTTCCGCGACCGGGTCCGGATGTATTGCGACACCGATGCCAGCAAGCCGGGCGGCACCGAGACCGGCAAGCGCCTGAAGGAGCGCATGGCCCTCGGCTATACCTTCCTCAAGATGGATCTCGGCCTCATGCAGATCGTGGATATCCCGGGCGCCGTGATCGCGCCGGCGGGTTCGCTCGAAGGTCTGCGCACCCATCCGACCCATGGCGCCGCGACGACGGCCGACGATCGGCGGCGGCGCAACGCCATCTATGACGCGCACAACGTTGCCCACCCCTTCACCGGCCTGCATTTCACTGAAAAAGGCCTGGACCTGCTGGAGCAATTCATCGGGGAGGTCAGGGAAGTGATCGGGTGGGAGGTCCCCCTCGCGATCGACCATGTCGGTCACATCTCCCTGCAGAACGGCATCCGTCTGGCGAAGCGGATCGAGAAATATGCCCCGGCCTGGCTGGAGGACGTCATCCCCTGGCAATACACCGCCCAGTACGAACAACTGCAGAAGAGCACCACCGTTCCGATCTGTACCGGCGAGGACATCTATCTCAAGGAGGGCTTCATGCCGCTCCTCGAGAGTGGCGGCGTGTCGGTGATCCACCCTGACCTGCTCACCAGCGGCGGCATCCTCGAAACCAAGAAGATCGGCGATGCCGCCCAGTACCACGGCGTTGCGATGGCGATCCACATGGCGGAAAGTCCAATCGCCGCGATGGCGGCCGCACACGTCGCGGTTGCCACACAGAATTTCATGGCGCTCGAGCAGCATTCGGCCGACGTCGCCTGGTGGGAAGACATCGCCATCGGACTGCCAAAACCGCTGGTCCGCGACGGGTTTATCGAGGTGCCGGACAAGCCAGGCCTCGGCATCGACGATATCGACGATGCGGTGATCGCAGCCCATCTGCAGGAGGGCGTCCAGGAAATCTGGCAGCCCACCGAGCGCTGGGACGATGAGGCATCCTGGGACCGAACCTGGAGCTGACCAATCGGCGCGAGCCGAATGCCGCTCAGCGCTTGATCGGGTGAGTCTTGCGCCATTCCTGGTATTCGCCCTCCGCATCGGGATGCAGCGGATAATAGCGGCGCAGATCAGCGCCCTGCATCAGCTTCTCGCGCGAGAACACTTCCCATTCGGCGTGTCGCCGGGAGTCCTCGATCACCCGTTCCGCCATCGATTGCGGCAGCACCACCACGCCGTCGTCGTCGGCCATGATGATGTCACCGGGGATGACCATGACGCCGCCGCAGGCTATCGGCACATTGACCGCCGACGGGAAGATGCTGACCTGCACATGATAGTTCGGCGTCCAGCCGCGCATCCAGATCGCCAGATCGAGCTTTTCGACGTTCGGCCGGTCGCGCATGACGCCATCGATCACGATGCCGGCGCCGCCGCGGCCCTTGAAGTAGGTCGACATCATGTCGCCAAACACGCCCGAGCTCATGTCGCCGCGCGCGTCGACGACGACCACATCGCCTTCCTCGACCTGATACAGCACATGGCGGTGCAACTGGGCTTCAGGATCGGCGTACTCGCCCTCGCTGAACAGGTCCGGCCGCTGCGGCATGAACTGCAGCGTGAGGGCCGGCCCGACGATCGACTTGCCGGCACGCTGCGTCACTGGCCCGAGCATGTGGGGATTCCGGAAACCGGCGTGGCCGAGCGAGCCGGCCACCGTGGCCGTGCCGATGTCCTTGAGCGCGGCAATGGTGTCCTTCGACGGGCGCTTGAACTCAGGTATGTTTGTCATCTCTTCCTCGAAAGCATTCGGCAGCTATCCTTTGGTGGGCCTGCCATCGCCGCTTCAGTCGGTGGCGTCCCGGAAACGGCAGTCGTCGGTAGTGGGCAACGCCTCATTCACCTCAATACCCAGGCTCGGATTGCCGGGCCCCCGGAACGGCGGCTGCAACCGGACGCCCGTTCGAGTTGCCAGCATATAAGTCGGCAGCGCCGGCGCCAGTCCAGAGCCGGGAAAAACGCGCCACGGCGCCAAAAAATGATAGTCGCTGCGGCGCCGATTGGCCCACGCCAAGCCCTGCATTCCCAGGACACGACCGAAACTGCCCTGCGGCGACCTCGGGGCGCGCAGGCCGCGTCAGACCGCGGATGGCCGCCCGAGCAGCGTCGGCACCGAGCCGATCAAGGTCTGCGTATAGGGATGCTGTGGGGATTTGACGATCGCGTCGGCATCGTTGAACTCGACGATGCGGCCCCGGTGCATCACGGCGATCGAGACGCAGAGCCGGCGCGTGACTGCCAGGTTATGCGAGACGAACAGGATCGCCATCCCCAGCTCCGTCCGCAGCCGGTGCAACAGCTCGATCACCTGCTCCTGCACCAGCACGTCGAGCGCCGAGGTCGCCTCGTCGGCGACGATCAGCTTCGGCTTCAGCGCCAGCGCCCGCGCGATGCTGACGCGCTGGCATTGCCCGCCGCTCAATTGTCCCGGATAGCGCTGCGCCGCGGCCGCCGGCAGGCCGACGAGTTCGAGCAGCCGCGCTACCTCGGCCTCGCGTTCCCGGCGCGAGGCGGTCGTATGCACCGCCATCGGGTCGGCGATGCTGTCGCCGACGCGGCGGCGGGGATTGAGCGAGGACATCGGGTTCTGGAACACCGGCTGGATCTGCCCGCGATGGGCCACCGAGCGGCGCCGCCCGTCGATGCGCTGCCCCTCGAACCAGACCTCGCCGGCGCTCGGCCGTTCAAGCCCGAGAACGCATTTGACCAGTGTCGACTTGCCGGACCCGGACTCGCCGACGATGCCGACGCAGCCGCCGCGCGGCACCGCAAGGTCGATGTTGCTCAGCGCCGCGGTATGTTCCGGACCGCGAAACATCGAGCGGCTGGTGAAGCGCTTGCCGAGCCCGACGAGCTGCAACAGCGCGGGATCGTGGCCCGTCGCGGCGGCCGCGCCGGTCAATTCGCCCCTCCCGTCCTGGTAGACTGTGTCCGCTGCGCGTAAGGCAGGTCATCGAGGGTTGGAGTCGCTGCCAGCAGGGCACGAGTATAATCGTGCTGAGGCGCTTCGATCAGCCGGGCGGTCTCGCCCTCTTCGACAACCGCCCCCCGGTAGAGCACAACGATGCGCCTGCAGATCATGCTGACCAGCGCCAGATCATGGCTGATCAGCAGCAGGGCCATGCCGCTGCGGTGCTGGATCTGGCGCAGCAGGGCGATGATGCCCGCCTGGCTGGTAACATCGAGCGCCGTGGTCGGTTCGTCGGCGATGAGCAGCGGCGGCATCAGCGACACCGCCGAGGCGATCAGGCCGCGCTGCAGCATGCCGCCCGACAATTCGTGCGGATATTGCCGCGCCCGGCGCTCCGGTGCGTCAATGCCAACACTGTCGAGCATTTCGGCCGGCGTCTGGCGCCGCGCGCCGGGTCGGGACGGATGAAACTCATTCGGCTCGTTGATCTGCCGCCCCACGGTCAGGGTCGGATTGTAGGCCGCCGCCGGGTCTTGCGGCACATAGCCGATGTCGCGCCCGCGCAGCCGGCGATAGGCCGGCTCATCGAGGCCCAGCAGGTTTTGCCCGCCATATTCGATCGTCCCTCTTGGAATCGCGCTGGCCGGCTGCAGGCCGAGCACGGTGCGGGCCAGCATCGACTTGCCCGACCCCGATTCGCCAATCAGGCCGACCGATTCCCCTGCCCCGACCGTCAGCGACACGTCGGCGAGAATCGGCCGTGAGCCGATATCGAGTGATAGCTTGCGGATCGACAGCAGGGGATCGGTGGGCGTGGTCATGTCGCGGTCGCACTCACCCGCTGGGCTTCGCGGGCGAGCAGTCGCGCCCCGACCTCGCCGGTGTGCAGGTCCGCCGCCGGCAGCGCCAATAGCTGGCGCGACAGTTCCACCACCTCGTTGACCGCTGCCTCGACGATACGACGCCCCTTGTCGGTATTGGCGCGCGTCGGATCGCCCATGGCGCCGGTCTTGCTGTCGCGCATGAAGTCCCACGGCATCATCACCGGCCCCGGATTGCGAAAATCGACGCACGAATAGCTGGTCAACTCGCGCGGCATGTCGAGGGCGGCGGTGTTCATCGCCACCAGTTCCTCCCGCAGATAGAGCTGCATCGAGGTTTCCATCTCGCAGGCATGGCCCATGCCGCCATTGGCGGATTCCCCGATGTCGCGCAGCGCGTCGCGGATCAGCGACCAGTAGGAGACAACGGCCGGCGAGATGCCGACCTCCTCGCTGACGCGCAGCGCCGTGGCATTGAGTACGCCGCCATTGCCGCCATGGCCGTTGAGCCACAGCATCCGGTAAAAGCCGTGCCGGGCGAAGGAAGCGGCGATATCGACGAGCAGCGCGCTCATCGTCTCCATGCGCAGCGACACGGTGCCGGGATAGGCCAGATGATGCGGCGAGGTACCCCACCAGATCGGCGGCGCAAGCATGACTGAGCCGACGCCGAGCGCCTGCGCCTTCTCCGCCGCCCGCAGCGCGATCTGGCTCGAATTGAAGATGTCGGTATCGAGCGGCAGATGGTGCCCGTGTTGCTCGATGGCACCGGTGGGCAGGATGATCAGCGTCTTGTCACGATCAAGCGCCGCCACCTCGTTCCACCGCAGTTCCCAGAATCGGGTCGTCGCACTGCCGGTCATGGCTCAGAAGGCTCCTTTGGACTGGTTGCCGTTGCGTCGGATCTGCAGGCCATCGGCGAGCAGGTTGGTCGCGAGGACCACGAAGAAAATGGCGACGGCTGGGGCGATGACCATCAGCGGCTGCCTCGACATGTAGCCGCGCCCCGCATCGATCATGTTGCCCCAGGTCGGGGTGGGCGGCTGCGTGCCGAGCCCGAGAAAGCTGAGCCCCGCCTCGAGGGTGACGGCGTACCCCACCGCCAGCATGGCCTGCACGATGAGCCCGGGAAGCACGTTGGGCAGCACGTCGCGGCCCAGCACGCGCAGGAACGGCATGCCGGTACTTTTCGCATATGCGATGAATTGCTCGACCATTACCGAGCGGGTCAGCGCGCGGGAAAACCGCGCAAAGCCGGGAATGAAGATGATGCCGATGGCGATCATGGCGTTCTGCGTGCTGGACCCGAGCGTCGCCATGATGACGATGGCCAGCAGCACCGCGGGGAAGGAGAATACCAAGTCCATCGCCCGCATCAGCAGCGCATCGACCCAGCCGCCGCGATAGCCGGCGGCCATGCCGATGAAGCCGCCGCCGATGACCCCGATGCCGACCGACAGCGTCGAGACCAGCAGCGAGATCCGGCCGCCGTGCAGCAGCCGCGACAGCGTATCGCGCCCGTATTCGTCGGTGCCCAGCAGGTGTGCAGCGCTCCAGCTCATTAGGCGGCTCTTCACCTGCATGGCCTCGGGCGAGTAGGGCGCCAGCCACGGCGCCGCCAGTGCGGAGGCGACGAAGATCGCCACCCCCGCCGCGCCGATGACCAGCGGCAGGTTGAGGCCGAGGGAGCGGCGCACCCCGGCGGCGGCGATGGTGTCGGATTCGCTCATTGCGCCGAGAGCCTCCTGAGCCGCGGATCGATCCAGGCCGCCACCACGTCGACCAGCAGGTTGACCACCATGACGAAGGCGGCGATGAGCAGCGCCGCCGCCTGCAGGGTGCGGAAGTCGCGGGATTCGATGCTGAGCAGCACCAGGCTGCCGAGGCCTGGCAGCTGGAAGATGCGCTCGACGATCAGCGCGCCGCCGAAGATCGCACCCAGTTCCATGGCGCTGAAGGTCATGAACGGCACCACCGCGACAGGCACCGCGTGGCGCACCAGCACGCGCCCGGTGGAGGCGCCGCGGCTGCGGCTGATCATCGCGAACCCCTGTTCCATGGCGCTGGCGAGCGAGGCCCTGAAGATGCGCATCATGACCCCGCCCGAAACCACGCCGAGCGAAATCGCCGGCATGATCATCAGGCGCAAATTCTGCACCGGATCGGTGAGCAGCGGCCGGTAGCCGCCGGGCGGCAGCCAGTGCAGTTGCAGCGACACCACCAGCACGAGCGCGGTGGCGACGGCAAAGGCCGGCATCGACAGGCCGACCAGCGCCAGCCCGGAGAGAGCGAAATCGAGCGTGCCATTGGCGCGGCGCGACGCCAGCAAAGCCAGGGGCACGGAGATGGCGAGGGCAACGAGAATGGCGAGCAGCGTTAGCTCGAGGGTGATCGGAAAGCGCTTGGCGATCTCGGCGCTGATGCTGACATCGCTTTGCACCGAGCGGCCGAAATCCCCCTGCAGCACGCCCCCCAGCCAGTCCGCGTACTGGACGTAGAGCGGCTGGTCGAGTCCGTAGCGGGCGTTGAAGGCGGCAATGGCTTCGGGCGTGGGGGTGGTGCCGAGGGCCGCCGTGCTGGCCTTGCCGGGGATGACGCTGAGCGACACGAACAGGACGATCGATACCACCAGCAGCGACACGACAAGCCCGACGATCCGCTTGGCGATATAGGAGAACACGTGCCGCTCCTGGCCCGGGGACCGCTGGGAAGACTGGTGGGGTCGGCGCTGTGCGCGCCAACCCCGAAGGGCGAACTAGTTCGCCAGGCTGACCGCACCGAGATTGCGGTACATGCCGGTACGCATCGGCTCCCAGCCGACAACCTTGTCCGAGAAGGCATCGAGGATCGCCGCGTTGACCGTCGGGATCAACGGCAGTTCTTCATCGAGGATCCTGGTGGCTTCGGTGTAAAGCGCCTTGCGGGCGGCCTTGTCGCTGGTATAGCGCGCCTGCTCCACCAGATCGTCGAACTTGGCGTTGCAGTAGCGCTGGGCGTTCATGCCGCTCTTGCACTTGTAGCTGAGGTAGATGAAGTCGTCGGGATCGGCGAGTGGCGACAGCCAGTAATTGTTCGCCACCTGGTACTTGCCGCCGACCCACACTTCTTCCACCCAGCGCGGGTTTTCCATCGACAGCAGATTGACCCGGATGTTGGCCTTGGCCAGCATTTCCTTGAGCAGTGGGCCCTGCTCGAGCAGGTTCCGCCACGAACTCGACAGCGTCACGTCGATATCGATGCCGTTGGGATAGCCCGCTTCGGCGAGCAGCGCCTTGGCCTTTTCGACATCGCCCGTCGGGGGCACCATGTCGGTGGCCGGATCATAGGCCCAGCTCCAGTTCGGGATCGGTCCGCCCAGCATCGGCTCGGCATGTCCGAAGAACAGTACGTCCACCATCGCCTGGCGATCCACCGCAAACGAGATCGCCTTGCGCACCAGCGGGTTGTCGACCAGCTTGCCCTCGACGTTGGTCAGCAGCGAGTACCAGCGGCCGCCAATCGTCTCCGATCCCTTGAAGCCCGGCGTGCCGACGATCTGGTCGAAATCCTTGGGCGCGACCCGCGAGGCGAAATCGATGGTGCCGCCGAGCAGGGCATTGGTCCGCTCGGTGTCGTCAGGGATATATTTGATGTCGAGGTCAAGTTTGGGATACCCGGCGACATAGTAGTCGGGATTCCGCTTGAGGATCATTTCCTGGTTGGGGCTATACGACACGAAGACATACGGCCCGGTGCCCACCGGCTTGGTGGTGAGCCCGTCGCCGGCCGCCCCGATATGCTTGGGCACGATGAAATTGCCCGGAAACGCCAGGAACGTCAGCAGCGGCCCGGTCGGCTTGCTGAGGGTGATCTCGACCGTCTGCGGGTCGACGGCGCGGACGGCCTTGAAGCTCTCCACCTGGGTGGCATAGGCATACCCGGTCTTGGGGTCCATCAGCCGCTCGAAGGTGAACACTACGTCGTCGGCCGTCAGCGGCTGGCCGTCGTGGAATTTCACGCCCGAACGCAGCTTGAACGTGTAGACGGTGCCGGTCTCGTCGGTGGTCCAGGATTCCGCCAGGTCCGGCTGCGGATCGGAATTGTTGTCGAGCCGGGTCAGTCCGGAAAAGATCAGGTCGATGGCCTGGTGCGAGGCGCCCACCACGGCGAGGGCCGGATCGAACCCCTGCGGTGAATCGACCAGCGCAACGCGCAGTGGTGCGTCCTCGGCCTGCGCGCCCATGATCGGAAACAGGCCGAGTGCCAGTCCGATCAAGATTGCGAATGCGCCTAGAAATGCTCTCATCCCTCTGACTCCTGCCTGTTTCAGTATTTGCCTCACCAGATGAGGACAATCCTGCACTCTTGAAGCAAGCGTATTTCGGTTAAGCCGTCCCATCTGTTTTTTCGATAGGGGAATGGAGAGGTAGAAACTGGCAGCAGGCTGCCCCATACTGGACCGATCTGCGCGCTGGTCATGGCCGCATGAATAGCAAAGGAACTTACGCTTGCGACTGAAGCAGATCACTACCTTCTACTGGGCCGCCAAGCTTGGCAGTTTCGTCAAGGCTGCCCATCATTTGAATGCCACCCAATCGGCGGTGTCGGTCCGCATCCAGCAACTGGAATCGCGGCTGGGCACGACCCTGTTTCACCGCGCCCAGGGGGCGGCCCGGCTGACTTCGGAAGGTGAACTGCTGCTGCCGCTCGCGGAAGAAGTGATCGCCGCGACCGAGCGGCTGCTCAACGCTGCACGCCACAAGGAGCCGGTCGAGGGCTATGTGAAGCTGGGCGTGGCCGAGGTGGTGGCGCTGACCTGGCTGCCGGAGTTCCTCGATGCCCTGCGGATACAATATCCCCTCGTGCAGCCGGATGTGGAGGTCGGCCTCTCCTATGTGCTGGAGCAGAAGGTCGACGCCGGGGAGATCGACCTTGCGGTATTGCCGTGCCAGTTGTCGGCTTCCCGGTTCGCCCACTCCTCGCTGGGACGAGTCCCGTTCCGCTGGATGTGCGCCGCCTCGCGCACCGATATTCCCCATACCGTTTCGGCGGCGGAGTTCATGGATCTGCCGATCATCGCCACCTCGCGCGAATTGCAGTTGCGCAGTTCTGCCCTGACCTGGATCCGCGACAACCAGATCGTCTTCCGTGCCCCTACCATCTGCAACACCTTCACCATTGTCGCGAAAATGGCTGCCGCCGGGCTGGGCGTGGCGCTGCTGCCCGTGTCGCTCTATCGTGAAGCCATCGAGCAGGGCGAGTTGCGCATGGTCAACTGCGTCCCCGAAATGCAGCCCTTCGAGATGTTCGTCATTCGTCCGCTGAGTTCGATCCGGCCGGTCGATCTCGCCGTGGAAGCACTCGCCGTGGAAATCGGCCGGCCGTACACGGCTCGCACCGCCGGCGAAACGCCTCGCCCCATCGAAAATCGCGAAGTCGGGACGTGAGGTTTATGCGCTTGCAGCTTCGCCCGGGATCGGCCTTGCTGGGCTGAGCGACCAACCGAGGGAGGCTGCATGTCCGCACCCGTCAGCGCACCGGCAACGATTGCCACCCTGCTCGAGCGAGCCGGCGTCCCGCCTGATCGCCTGGATCTTGATTGGCTGCAGGTTACCACCGCCGATGCCGAGAGTGCCATCGTGGCGCTGCGGACCGATCCCCGCTTCGCTGCTGCCCGCCCGGCCTTCTCGACCTGGCCGGAGCTGGCTTGGTCGAGCCCGAAGGCCGGCCAATGACCGGCGGGCTGGAGACGAGCCTCGCCGAACTGACGCGCGACGGCGCCGCCAGTCGCGTGCGCGCCGCGCGCCAGCGTATTGCCAGCCATCCGCGGCGTAGGCACGCCTTCATCAGTCCCGATCCGACGCCCGCGGACGTCGCACCGCCCGCCTCCGGCCCGCTGGCCGGAGCGGTCTTTTCGGTCAAGGACAACATCGACGTTGCCGGCGTGACCACCACCTGTGGGTCCCGGGTGCTGGAGCACGCCTCGCCCGCCAGGGACGATGCGGCCATTACCGCCAGCCTGCGGGCGCTGGGCGGCACCTGCGTCGGCAAGAACAACATGCACGAGTTTGCCCTCGGTGCGACCGGCACCAATGATCGCTTCGGCCCAATGCCCAACCCGTGGGATATTTCGCGCCACGTCGGCGGTTCGAGCGGCGGCTCGGTGATCGCGGTTGCCGACGGCATGGTCGACCTCGCGGTCGGCACCGACAGCGGCGGTTCGGTGCGCATGCCAGCTTCGTTCGGCGGCATTGTCGGCTTCAAACCAACCTCCGGCGTACTGCCGATGGACGGCGTCGTCGGCGCCTCCTGGAGCATCGACTGCCTCGGGCTGATGACGCGCACCGCGGCAGACATGGCCTTTGTCTGGCAGGCACTGGGGCCGCCCCCGAGCCGCCCTTCCCGGGCACGGCCGCGCATCGCCTATCTGATGGACGAGAGCATGGGGCGCGTGGCGCCAAAGGTGTGGGAGGGCTACCTCGCGGCCATCGCGAGGCTGCGCGCTGCCGACTTCGACCTCACCGGCGTCTCGCTGCCCGGCCTTGAGCCCTGCCCGCGGCTCTGCATCAGCATCGTCTATCCGGAAGTGGCTTCTTCCCAGTACGAGATGATGCGCACCTCGCCCCACCTCTACGAGCCCGACGTGCGCGCGCTGGTCGCCCTCGGCGAGATCTGGTCGGCCCGCAACTACGTCGACGCACAGCGCGCCCGCACCGTGATGCGCGACCGGGTGGAAGAGGTTATCGCGCCCTTCGACCTGCTGCTGACGCCCACCGTGGCATTGCAGGCCCCGCATTTCGGCGAAACGCCCCGAATCGAGGGGGACCCGCCCGGTTCGGCGCTGTTCCCGATCATGCGCTTCACCGTGCCGTTCAACGTCATCAGCTACCCCGGCCTGTCGGTGCCCGCCGGGCTCGACAGCGACGGTCTGCCCGTCGGCCTGCAGGTCGTGGGCCGGCCGAATGACGATGCGGCGGTCGTCCAGACCGCGGTGGCCATCGAACGCGTGCTGGGCCGGCTGACGCTGCCGGGTGCCGTCGCGGTCCCCTGAGGCGCCCCGTGCCGCTGGTCGCGGCCGCCAACCAATGAGGGCGAAGCATGGACGAGGATGCAAGATTTGCCGCCGCCGAACTGCGGCTGGCCGCCACGCAGTTGCTGGGTGCCGCCGGCCTGCCCCAAGCCATGGCCGCGACGGTGGCCGATGTGCTGCTCGAAGCCGACCTGATGGGCCACACTACCCACGGGCTGGCGCTCCTGCCAGACTATCTCGGCGAACTCGACCGCGGGGGGATGGCCAAGAGCGGCGAGCCGACAATCGTTGCTACCGCGCCGGCCGCCACGGTGTGGGACGGCAATCGACTGCCCGGGCCGTGGCTCGTGAAGCGGGCCATCGAGCATGCCGTCGAACGCGCAGCCGAGACCGGCAGTCACGCCGTGACCGTGCGCCGCAGCCACCATATCGCGTGCCTCGCCGCCTACCTCAAGCCGGTCACCGACCGCGGCCTGATGATCGTGCTCGCGAGTTCCGACCCCAATACCGCCTCGGTGGCGCCGTTTGGCGGCACCGTGCGGCTGATCACGCCAAATCCGCTCGCCGCCGGCATTCCCACGGGCGGCGATCCGATCCTCATCGATGTCAGCATGTCAACCACCACCAATGCCATGACGGCTCGTGCCCGTACCACCGGGCAGCGCCTGCCGCAGGAGTGGATCCTCGATGCGCAGGGCCGTCCGACCAGCGATCCGGAAGCTTTTTTCGCGGATCCTCCGGGCAGCATCCTGCCGCTCGGCGGGACCGAACTCGGCTACAAGGGATTCGCCCTCGGGCTGTTGATCGAGGCGCTGACCGGGGGGCTTGCCGGCCACGGCCGCGCTGATCCCGGCGAAGGCTGGGGCGCTTCCTTCTTCCTGCAGATACACGATCCGGCGCGCTTTGCCGGGCGCGCCGCCTTCGAGCGCCAGATGGCAGCGCTTGCCGCCGCAGCCCGGACCTGCCCGCCCGCTCCGGGCCACGAGCGCGTCCGCCTGCCCGGGCAGCGCGCCCTCGCCCGACGTGCCAGCCAGCTGGCGCAGGGCGTGGCGCTCGATCCCTCGATCCTGCCGCGTCTCAGGCCATGGGCAGAACGCTACGCTGTCCCCTTGCCATCCGGCTGGAGAGAATA
>Ga0070660_100000574_pt1 | contig 24697 bp, 24 predicted proteins | sample KBSC33metaG_FD_64670 | JGI IMG/M metagenome (GOLD analysis project Ga0070660, IMG submission 64670) | Corn rhizosphere microbial communities from Kellogg Biological Station, Michigan, USA - KBS C3-3 metaG | ecosystem: Host-associated > Plants > Roots > Rhizosphere > Soil ... | reverse complement strand
TGCGCGCTCTTCGGCTTCTCCGTCCTCCCGCTCTCGTGGGGCGGCCTGATCCTCGTGCTGCTCGGCGCGGCCCTGCTCGTGGTCGACGCACACGTCACGTCGCACGGCGCGCTGACACTGTCGGGCCTCGTCGCGATGGCGATCGGCTTGACGACGCTCTTCCACGATGCCGGCACGCCGTACCACATGCACGTCTGGGTGATCGTCACCGTGACGGCCCTGCTCGGCGGCTTCTGGGCATTCGCGGTCAGCAAGTCGGTCACGGCACGCCGTGCCCCTGTGACGGTCGGGCCGGAGCAGATCATCGGGCTCGAGGGCGTCGTCCGCGACGGCAACGTCTTCGTCCGCGGCGAGCTCTGGCGCGCCCGATCCGAGGAGCCGCTGCACGACGGCGACCGCGTGACGGTCGATGCGCTCGACGGCTTGACGCTCGCCGTGCATAGGATCACGACATGACCGCTGCCGTGGTCGTCCTCGTCATCGTCGTGTTCTTCGTCACGCTCTACGCGATCGCGGCGATCAAGGTGCTGCGCGAGTACGAGCGCGGCATCGTGTTCCGGCTCGGCCGTCTGTTCCCGACCCCGAAGGGCCCGGGCCTCATCTTCCTGATCCCGATCGTCGACCGGATGGTGCGGGTCGACCTGCGGACGATCACCCTGACCATCCCACCGCAGGAAGTGATCACGAAGGACAACGTGCCGGTGCGCGTGAACGCGGTCGCCTACTTCCGGATCGTGCAGCCGCAAGAAGCGATCGTCCAGATCGAGAACTTCATGGTCGCGACCTCGCAGATCGCGCAGACGACCCTTCGGTCGGTTCTCGGCCAGCACCAGCTCGACGAGCTGCTCTCCGAGCGCGAGAAGATCAACGCGATCCTGCAGGGGATCATCGACGAGGCGACCGCCCCGTGGGGCATCAAGGTGTCGATCGTCGAGGTGAAGGACGTCGAGATCCCGCAGGGGATGCAGCGGGCGATGGCGCGGCAGGCAGAAGCCGAGCGCGAGCGGCGCGCGAAGGTGATCAACGCCGAGGGCGAGTTCCAAGCGTCGGAGCGGCTGAAGGATGCGGCACAGGTGATCGAGGAGCACCCGATCGCGCTGCAGCTTCGCTATCTGCAGACGCTGCTCGAGCTCGGCTCGTCGCAGTCGACGACGATCGCGTTCCCGGTGCCGATCGAGATGCTGCAGGCGCTCCGCGCCGCCGGCGACAAGTCGTCCGGTTAGTTCTTCGCGGCCGCGTTCAGCTCACGGAACCGGCGCGCGGCGTCGATCGCAGCGCCGAGGTTCAAGCCCTTGTCCTTCGCCTGCTTGATCAGCATCACGGTCTCGACCGCATTCATGTCGTAGATCCGCTGCTTCTTGCCCTTGGTCGGGATCTGCGCCTTGTTCGTCCAGTAGTCGAGCTGCATCTTCGAGATGCCCGCGATCGCGCAGACCTGGCCGAGGTAGAGCTCGATCTTGTCGAGATGCTCGGCGAGGTCGATCGGCTCGAGCAATTCGACGTTCTTGGAGTACGCCATGGTGGGCTTCCTTCGGTCGAGCGCCGCAACCCCTGGCGCCGACTTCTACCACTATCCCTTTCAAAAGGGAAGCGCCGGACCCACAAATATTGATCGCGACCCGTTACTCGTCGTCGTCCGAGTCGACGACCGGGGCGATCGCCGATACGAGCTCACCCTCGCGGAGCCGCATCACGATCACGCCCTGGGTCGAGCGGCCGAGCCGCTTGACCTCCTCCACCGCCATGCGGATCACCGTGCCGCCGGTGGAGATCAGCATCACCTGGTAGCCGTCGCGGACGACCCGCGCGCCGGCGAGGTGGCCGCGCGCCTCGGTGAGCTGCACGGTCTTCACGCCCATGCCGCCGCGGCCCTTCTTCGGGTACTCGGATACGCGGGTGCGCTTGCCGTAGCCGTTCTCGGTCACGACGAGCAGGTCGGCGTCGTCGGCGGCGATCGCGACCGAGATCACCTCGTCGTCGCCTCGCAGCCTCATCCCCTGAACGCCGGACGCGTCGCGGCCCATCGCCCGCACGTCGCGCTCCGAGAAGCGGATCGCCTGGCCGAGGCGCGAGACCATCAGGACGTCGTCATCACCGGTCGAGTGCCGCACACCGACCAGCTCATCACTGTCGCGCATCTTGATCGCGATGATCCCGTCCGCCTTCAGCGACGTGTTGTACGCGCCGAGCTCCGTCTTCTTGACGACGCCGTTCTTCGTCGCGAACAGCAGGTACTTCGCTTCCTCGAAGCTGCGCGTCTGGATGACCGCGCGCACCGTTTCGCCCTGGCGGAACGGCAGCAGGTTGACGATCGCGCGTCCCTTCGACTGGCGCGACCCGAGAGGCAACTCGTGCACCTTCAGCCGGTAGACCTTGCCGACGCTCGTGAAGAAGAGGATGTAGTCGTGCGTCGACGCGACGAAGAGATGCTCGATGTAGTCCTCGTCCTTCAAGTCCATCCCCATCACGCCGATGCCTCCACGCCGCTGCTCGCGGTAGGCGGTGACCGGTAGCCGCTTGATGTAGCCCGAGCGGGTGATGGCGATCACCATGTCCTCTTCCGCGATCAGATCCTCGAGCTCGAGCTCCTCTTCGGCGGCGACGATCTCGGTGCGGCGGTCATCGCCGCGTCCGTAGATCCCCTTCAGCTCCGTCAGCTCGTCTTTGATCAGCGAGTCGATCTTCTCCTCGGAGCCGAGGAGGTCGCGCAGCTCGGCGATGCGCTCCTGGATGTCCTTGTACTCGTCCTCGACGGACTTGCGCTCGAGCGCGGTCAGCGCCCGGAGACGAAGCTCGAGGATCGCAACCGACTGGCGCTCGCTCAAGTCGAACTGCGACATGAGCCCCGTCTTCGCCGCTTCGGTGTCGGCCGACGCGCGGATGAGCGCAATGACCGCGTCGAGGTTGTCGAGCGCGATCAGGTAGCCCTGCAGAATGTGGGCGCGCTTCTCCTTCTGCCGCAGCTCGTGCTTCGACCGCCGGACGACGATCTCGCGCTGGAAGTCGAGATAGTGCGTGAGCAGCTCGAGCAGCGAGAGCGTCTTCGGGACGCCGTTGACGAGCGCGACGGTGTTGACGCCGAACGTCGACTGCAGCGGCGTGTGCTTGAAGAGCTTGTTGAGTGCGACCTGCGGGACCGCGTCGCGCTTCAGCTCGATCTGGATGCGCATGCCCGACCGGTCGGAGTGATCCTGGAGGTCGGAGATCTCCGTCAGCACCTTGTCGTTGACGAGCTCCGCGATCTTCGCGATCACGCCGCTGTCGCCGCCCTTCTTCACACCGTACGGAAGCTCGGTGACGATGATCGCGCTCTTGCCGCCGCGCAGTTCCTCGATATGAGCGCGCGCGCGCATGACGACGCGGCCGCGGCCCGTCCGGTACGCATCGCGGATGCCGGAACGCCCGACGATGATCGACCCGGTCGGGAAGTCGGGTCCCTTGACGTGCTTCATCAGGTCCTCGACGTTCGCGTCCGGCTTGTCGATGAGCGTCGTCACCGCGTCGATGACCTCACTCAGGTTGTGCGGCGGGATGTTCGTCGCCATGCCGACCGCAATGCCTGAGCTGCCGTTGACGAGCAGGTTCGGGAACCGCGCCGGCAGGACCTTCGCGATCTGCTTCGACTCGTCGTAGTTTGGTTCGAAGTCGACCGTGTCCGAGTCGAGCTCGCGGAGCATCTCCTCGGCGATGCGCGCAAGGCGGGCTTCCGTGTAGCGCATCGCTGCCGGCGGGTCGTCGTCGATCGAGCCGAAGTTGCCCTGCCCGTCGACGAGCGGGTAGCGCAGCGAGAACGGCTGCGCCATCCGAGCGAGCGTGTCGTAGATCGCGCTGTCGCCGTGAGGGTGGAAGTTCCCCATCACGTAGCCGACGATGTTCGCGCTCTTCACATACGGGCGGCCCGGGCGATTGCCGTTCGTCCACATCGAGTAGAGGACTCGGCGGTGCACCGGCTTCAGCCCGTCGCGCACGTCCGGCAATGCACGCGAGACGATGACCGACATCGCGTAGTCGAGGAAGCTCGAGCGCATCTCCTGCTCGAGCTCCCGCGGCTCGATGCGGCCCGGGCCGAGTGCGCCTGTGTCGAGCTCTGACATCAGACGTCCAGGAACTTCACGTTCGTGGCGTTCTCCTCGATGAAGATGCGGCGCGGTTCGACCGCGTCACCCATCAGCATCGAGAACACCTGATCGGCGGCGGCGGCATCCTCCACGTCGACGCGCACGAGCAGTCGCTTTGCCGGATCCATCGTCGTCTCCCACAACTGGTCGGCGTTCATCTCGCCGAGGCCCTTGAAGCGCGACAGCTGGATGCCTTGCTTCGCGGCGTCGAGGACGGTCGCCCGCAGGTCCTCGAACGACTCCGCGACGACCTGTTCCTTGCCGACCGTCACGGTGAACGGCGGCGGGCCGAGCTGGTCGGCGAGCTTCGCGTATGCGTTTCGCAGCCCACGGTAGATGGGCGAACCGAGGAGCTCGACCGGCACGGTGATGTTGCGGGCCGCCGACGTCTCGGTCTCGACTACACGGATGCGGAACGCGTCGTCGCCGGCGGCATCGACGAGCGAGAGCGCGTAGCCGTTCTCGCCGATCGCGGTCAGCGCCTTCGCGAGGTCGCGTGGAGCATCGATGTCGTGCTCGACGAGCCGGTGCAGAATCATCAGCTCCGTGGCCGCGGCGCCGAAGTCCGAGCGCAAGCGCGCGTGGTAGCCCTCGTACTGGTGGATGTCCTTGACGAACCGGTGCCACTTCGCCTCGGTGAGCTTGAGCTGCGACCCGTCGCGCGTCGTGAGCTCGACAGCGGGAACCCGTTCGCGCGCGAGGAGGTCCTCGAGCTGCGCGTCCTTCTCGAAGTAGAACTCCTGGTTCCCGAGCTTCACCTTGTACAGCGGCGGCACGGCGATGTACACGTGGCCCGCGTTGATGAGCTCGGGCATCTGCCGGTAGAGGAACGTGAGGATGAGGGTGCGGATGTGCGAGCCGTCGACGTCGGCGTCGGTCATCACGATCACGCGGTGATAGCGAAGCTTCTCGAGGTCGAACTCGTCACCGAGCCCGGTGCCGAGCGCGGTGATCATCGCTTGGATCTCGTTGTTCGAGAGAACCTTGCCGATGCGGTTCTTCTCGCTGTTGATGATCTTCCCGCGTAGCGGCAGGATCGCCTGATAGGTGCGGTCGCGACCCATCTTCGCGGAGCCGCCGGCGCTGTCACCCTCGACGATGAAGAGCTCGGCTGATTCAGGATCCTTGATCGAGCAGTCCGCGAGCTTGCCCGGTAGCGACATCGACTCGAGCGCGGACTTGCGCCGCGTGAGCTCGCGCGCCTTGCGCGCCGCCTGGCGCGCACGCTGCGCCGCGATCGCCTTGTTGATGATCTGGCGCGCGTCGGTCGGGTTCTCCTCGAAAAACTCGGCGAGCTTCTGGTTGACCGCGGTGGAGACGAGCCCGCTCACCCACGGGTTGCCGAGCTTCGTCTTCGTCTGACCCTCGAACTGCGGGTCCTGGAGCTTCACCGAGATGACGGCAGCGAGACCTTCGCGCACGTCCTCGCCCTCGAGGTTGTCGTCCTTCTCCTTCAGCAGCGTCTTGTCGCGCGCGTACTTGTTGATCGTCGAGGTGAGCGCGGAGCGGAAGCCGGACATGTGCGAGCCGCCCTCGTGCGTGTTGATGTTGTTGGCGAACGAGAACACCGACTCCTGGTACGAGGAGTTCCACTGCATTGCCACCTCGACCTCGCCCTGCTCGGTGCCGCTCGAGAAGTACACGACATGCTTGTGCGCGATGTCCTTCGACTCGTTGATGTAGGAGACGTAGTCCTTGATGCCGCCCTCGTAGTGGAACTCGACGGGCTTGCCGGCGTCCGCGCGCTCGTCGTCAAAACGGATGCGCAGGCCCTTCGTGAGGAACGCGACTTCACGGAAGCGCGAAAGGAGCGTCGTCGCGTCGTATTCGACTTCCTCGAAGATCTCGGCGTCGGCGAGGAACGTCGTCGTCGTACCGGTCTCGGTCGACTCGCCGGTGACCTGCATCTCGCCGCGCGGCACGCCGCGCTCGAACTCCTGGCGATAGACCTTGCCGTCGCGCTCGACCTCGACGACGAGCCATTCGGAGAGCGCGTTCACGACCGACGCGCCGACGCCGTGCAGACCGCCGGAGACCTTGTAGCCGCCGCCGCCGAACTTCCCGCCGGCATGCAGCTTGGTCATGATCACCTCGAGCGCCGACAGGCCCGTGTCCTCCATCTTGTCGACCGGGATGCCGCGCCCGCGGTCGCGGACCGTGACCGAGTTGTCAGGGTGGATCGTCACCTCGATCGACTCGTTGTGGCCCGCCAGCGCCTCGTCGACCGAGTTCGCGACGATCTCCTCGACGAGGTGGTGGAGGCCCCGCGGGCCGGTCGTGCCGATGTACATGCCGGGCCGGAGGCGGACAGGCTCCAGGCCTTCGAGCACGGTGATGTCCTTGGCCGAGTATCCGGCCTTCTCTTTCGTCTTCGCCATAATCAAGAAAAGCCTGCAAAACCCAGGTTTTGCGAGGCGCTAGAAGTGTATCAGAACGGACGGTCGCGACGCTCCCGCGCGAGGCTCAATCTGACCGCTTTTTGCACACTTTCGCGCAGCATTTCGTCGGTGACCGCGGAGGCGAGCGCGCGGGCTCGTTCCTCCTCCTCGGGGGTCGGCTCGAGCGCCGGCGGTCCCGCCTCGACATCGGCCTCGGGGAGCTGCCCGGGCGCGAAGCGGAGCCGGGGCACACCGAGCCGTTCGGCGATCTCCCGAGCCTGCTGCCCGAGCTCGAACGCCCAGACCGAGTCGGCCGTGTTGACGTGCACGGTGCCGTCCTTCGCGATGCGCGCCGGCCAGGCGTTCCGCGCGATCGCCTCGCCCACCGAAGCGGGCCAACGCTCGAGGAGCTCCGGCATGCCGGCCTGGGGGCCGAAGCGCGCGAGCTCGTCGCGGATGTCCTTACCGAGCGGTTCCAGGTTCCACCTCCACCACCTGTGCGGGCTCGAGCGGAAGCGCCGACGCATGGGTCGCGGTGATCATCGCCTGTCCCATACCCGAGAGCCGCTCCGCCAGCACCTGCCGGCGGCCCAGGTCGAGCTCGGAGAGGACGTCGTCGAGGAGCAGCAGGGGCGGCTCGGGCAGGAGCTCTGCCTCGGCGAGCAGCAGCGAGAGGACGGCGAGGCGCTGTTCCCCCTGCGAGCCGAACTGGCGGAGGTCACGGTCGCCGCTGGCAACGAGCACGTCGTCGAGATGCGGGCCGAGCCCGGTGGTGCCGCGGTCGATGTCCTGGTGCACGCGCCCCTCGAGCGCTTCCTGCGTCGGCGGCTCCGCCTCGTACCCGAGCCGCGCGCCCGGCAAGCCGAGCTCGTCCGCGCGCGTGGCGAACGCCGGCGCCAGCGTTGCCAGCGTCGACCGGCGGAGCTCGACCAGCATTGCGCCGAGCGACGCGACGCGCTCGGTCCACGGTTCGAGCGCCGAGCGGTCCGACAGCCGCGCCTGCACCCGCCGCAGCGCCGCGTTCCGCTGCGCGAGCGCGGCCTGGTACTCCTGCGGCACGCCTGCGCGAGCCGGAAAGACGCGGCCGAGTACCCGGTCGAAGTAGGCGCGCCGCGCAGCCGGGCCGCCCTTGACGACGGCGAGGCGATCCGGTGTGAAGACAAGGGTCGAGAGCTCGCGGCGAAGCGACTCCGCCGACGGCAGCCGAGCGCCGTTCAGCCGCGCCTCCTTCGCCTGTCCTTGCCGGAGCGTCACCGATGCCTCGACGGGCGACGCCCCACGCTGCCCGGCCACCAACACGCGCGCAGCGGTCTCCCCGAAACGGATCAGCTGACCGTCGTGGCGGGTGCGCGGCGAGAAACCTTGCGTGGCGAGGTGGAGCGACTCGAGCAAGTTGGTCTTGCCGACGCCGTTGCGGCCGACGACGAGCACGACCCCTGGTGCGAGGTCGAGGTCGAGCGACGAGTACGACCGGTACTGACGGAGCGTTACGCGATCGACGATCAGCCGGCGAGACGGATCGGCATGATCAGGTACACGTAGTCCGGTGTGTCGCCCTCGAGCACGGCGGGCCGCAGAGGGCTGATCAGCTTGAACTTGATCGAGTCCGCATCAACCGACTCGAGCCCGTCGCGCAGGAACTCGGCATTGAAGCCGATCTCGAGCGGATCGGCCGCAAAGGGCGCCGGCAGCGATTCGCGGGCCTCTCCGACATCCTGCGTGACCGCCGACACCGTCAGCTCGCCTTCGGCGAAGCGGAGGCGAAGCGGCGAGTTGCGCTGAGCCATCAGTGAGACACGGCGGACGACTTCGAGCAGCTCCTCGCGCGGCAGCATCAGCTCGTGCTCGAACTGCTCCGGCAGCAGCTGCCGGTAGTTCGGGAACTGGCCGTCGATGCGGCGTGTCGTCAGCCAGGTGCCGTCGGCGCCGAAGACCACGTGGTTCTCGAGCAGTCCGAGCTGCAGCTCGTCGGAGCCGGCAGCGATGCGCGCGAGCTCTTGGAGCGCCCGCGCAGGGATGATCGCCTCGAGGTCGGGCAGTGTCCCGTCGACCGGCGTCTCCTTGACCGCGAGCCGGTAGGAGTCGGTGGCGGCCATCACGACCTTGCCCGGCTCGAACCGAACGAGAATGCCCGTCAGGACGGGCCGGCTCTCGTCACGCGAGGCGCTGCGGCCGACCCGCGAGATCGTCTCGACGAGTGCGTCGCGGTCGACCGAGTGCAACGGGAGCGACTCGACGTCAGGCAGGCGCGGGAAGTCCTCGGCCGAGTAGGTGTGCAACCGGTAGGTCGCCGTGCCGGACGACACGATCACGACCGCCTCCTCAGGGCGATGCTCGATCGAGACGTCGCTGTCGGGCAGTGACCGCGCGATGTCGAGCAGCAGGCGGCCGGGCACGACAACCGTTCCTTCGTCGCCGACCTGCGCCTCGACGGAACCGCGCAGCGAAACCTCCATGTCGGTCGCGGCAAGGTGCAGCCGACCGGCTTCCGCGCGCAGTTGGATCCCGCCCAGGACGAGCACCGCTGTGCGCGTCGAGACGCCGCGCGCGACCGTAGTCAGCTTGGCGGCGAGCTCGTCTTTCGCGACCGTAATCCTCAGCCCGGTGCCCACTATTGTCTCTGAGTCAATCATCTATAAAAACCTCGTTGTAGTCGTAAGGGCTGTGGGTCCGGGGAAACCCGTTCCGAGCCGGTCAACCGAGCCATTCTCCCTGTGGGTGCGGACGGGGGAGAAGCGGTCGTTTCGCACAGGGCTCCTCGGTCAGCGCGCCTGGCGGACGCGAGCTGTGAGCTCCTGCACCAGGTTGTACACAGACCTGTCCTCACGGATCAAGCGCGCGATCTTCGACGTCGCGTGGATGACGGTGGTGTGATCGCGGCCGCCGAACTCCTTGCCGATCTTCGGCAGCGACGCGTCGGTGAGCTCGCGGGAGAGGTACATCGCGACCTGTCGCGGGTACACGATGTTCTGGGAGCGCCGGTCGCCGGTCAGCTCGTCGTGGGTGACACTGAAGCGCTCGCAGACGAGCTCCTGGATCCGCTCGATCGAGATCTGAACACTCTCTCCTTGCGGGAAGACATCCTTGAGTACGTCCTGCGCGAGGTCGACCGAGAGCGCGCGGCCGGTGAGCGACGCGAAGGCGACGACACGCGTGAGCGCTCCCTCGAGCTCACGGATGTTCGTGGAGACGCGTGACGCGATGAACGTGAGGAGCTCGGGATCCCGAATCTCGATCTGGTCGGCCTTGACCTTCTTCCGGAGGATCGCGATGCGCGTCTCGAGGTCGGGCGGCTGGATGTCGGTGATCAGCCCCCACTCGAACCGCGAGCGCAGCCGGTCCTCCAGCGTCGAGATGTCGCGCGGTGGCCGGTCGGACGACATCACGATCTGCCGGCCGGCCTCGTACAGGGAGTTGAACGTATGGAAGAACTCCTCCTGGATGCGCTCCTTGTGCTCAAAGAACTGCACGTCGTCGATCAGGAGCACGTCGTAGGTGCGATAGCGCGTCTTGAAGCCTTCGATGCGCTTGTCACGGAGGCTGTTGATGAAGTCGTTCATGAACGTCTCCGAGGTCACGTAGCGGCAGGTGAGGCCGCCGCCGTGATCGGTGACGAAGTTCGCGATCGCGTGGAGCAGGTGGGTCTTGCCGAGGCCCGTGTGTCCGTAGATGAAGAGCGGGTTGTAGGCCTGGGCCGGCGCTTCTGCAACGGCGAGCGCGGCCGCGTGAGCGAAGCGGTTCGACGACCCGATCACGAACGAGTCGAACGTGTATTTCGGGTTGATTCCAGCGATTTCACTCCGCTGCGTCACCTCGATCGGGAGCGGCGTGACGCTTGCCGGGACGGCTGAAGCAGCCGCCTGCTGCGGCGACGTCTCGACCACCTGGAAGGTGACCTGACGCTCGCCGCCGGCGGCGTCGCGGACCGTGGCGCGGATCAAGTCGAGAAAGTGCCCCTCGATCCAGTTACGCGTGAAGTCGTTCGGGACGGCGAGCACCAGCCGCTCACCATCGAGCTCCTCGCCGTCGACCTCGCCGAACCAGGTCGAGTACGTCGTGTCGTTGAGCGCTTCTCGGAGTCGGGTCGAGACGTCGTTCCAGAGGTCCTCCGCCGTCAACTCGATGTCCTGCTCCACGCGCGCCTATCGCTCCTTCACTCGCCCTCGGGGGTCGCGAGCATAGCAGCGTGTCAAACGCGTCTCAATGAGGATTTCTCGCCTTGTCCGCACGGTTGAACAGCGTCCTTTGCAGGAGTTTTTTCGACTCCACACGTTCATCCACACCTGTGGACGACACGCACCGCGCCCGCGGACCGTCCGCACTTTCCACGACTTTTCCACCACTCGGGGGATGTGGACAAACGGGTGCGCAAAGAGGTCCGGCTATACTCGCCCACGGCCGGCCGAGTGTCGGCTCATTCCTTCTTTTCAGACGAGATGAAACGGACTTATCAGCCGAACGTTCGCAGGCGCAAGCGCAAGCACGGCTTCCGCGCCCGTATGTCGACCCGTGCCGGCCGCCTCATTCTCAAGCGGCGCCGCGCTAAGGGCCGCAAGCGCCTCTCGGCCTGAAGCCGGTGCAGCGGCGCAACCGCCTTTCTCGCTCACGCGACTTCGACGCCGTCTACCGGCAGGGCCGGTCCGTGTCGACACGCTTCCTGACGTTGTGGTGGGGCCCGCGCGACGAGGCGGTCGGTGAGCCGCGTCTCGGGTTCGCGGTGCCGCGCGGTGTCGGGAACGCTGTTGTCCGGAACCGGATCAAGCGGCAGCTGCGCGAGATCATGCGTGGGCGCATCGAGAGCGTCCCGCCGGTCAACGACTACGTCTTGATCGTGCGGCAGGGGCTGCCCGAGGCAGCCGAGGCAAACGGGCATGAATGGCTCGAGGAGCGGGTCGCCGAGGTGCTCGGGAAGGCCGCCGCATGACCGGGGTCTTGCGCTCGGTCGCGATCGCGCCGATCCGTCTCTACCAGCTCCTGATCGCGCCGCTTCTGCCGGCGAACACCTGCAAGTACCACCCGACCTGCTCGGAGTACGCGGCGCTCGCGATCCGCAAGCACGGTGTCCTCAAGGGGCTCCCGATGGCCGGCTGGCGCCTCCTGCGCTGCCACCCGTGGTCGCACGGAGGGATTGATTACCCGTGATCGGGTTCGCTTTCTACCTGGCGAGCATCCTGACGCCGCTCGAGAACGTCATGAAGGCGATTCTCGAGTTCTTCCACGACACGATCGGGCTGCCGTGGGGCTGGTCGATCGTTGCGGTGACGATCGTCGTGCGACTCGCCCTCGTCCCGCTCGCCGTCCGCTCCATCCACTCGATGCAGTCGCTCCAGGCGCACGCGCCGGAGATGAAGGCGATCCAGGCGAAGTACAAGGGCGACCGCCAGAAGCAGTCGGAAGAGCTGCAGAAGTTCTACAAGGAGAACCACATCAACCCGGCTGCGTCGTGCCTGCCGACGGTCGCGCAGTTCCCGGTCTTCATCGCGCTCTACTTCACGCTGCGACATCAGTCGCACAACATCACCGGCACGTGGCTGCACGTCGTGCACGTCGCGGACAAGCATGCGATCTCGCACTGGTCGGGCTACGTGCTGCTCGTCATCTACGCGGGCTCGCAGGTCGCGTCGACGTACTTCATGGGCACCACGATGGACAAGACGCAGCGGACGATCATGATGGTCCTCCCGCTCGTGTTCCTCACCGTCGTGTCGCGGTTCCCGACGGGCCTCGTTCTCTACTGGATGACGACCAACCTCTGGACGGTCGGCCAGGGCCTGATCACGCGGCGGCTGATGCCGAAGCCGGGCTCGGCGTCGCCTCCGACGGGTCCGAAGCGGAGCTCGCGCACCCCGCCGTCGACACCGCCGCCCGCGGACAACGGGAAGGCTGAGGAGGCCGAGCAGCCGAAACCCACGCCGAGTGGTCCGCGCCGCGTCAAGAAGAAGGGCGGCGCGCGGCGGTGAGTCCCGAGGTCTCCGTGGAAGCGACCGGGGAGACTGTCGGCGAGGCGAAGTGGAAGGCGCTGCGCGATCTCGAGCGCATCGCGCCCGGTCTCGACAAGGCGAACGTCCGCTACCAGATCGTGTCCGAAGGCGAACGCGGGTTGCTCGGCGTCGGCTACACGCCGGCGCGCGTCATCGCTGCGGCGGATGCGCCCGATGTGCCGGAGCCGCCGCCGTCGGACGTCGACCTGTCGGAGGTCGCGACGCGTGTGCGCGCGCTGGTCGAGCAGGTCGTCGCAGCGATCGGCACCGGCTCGCGGGTCGACGTGCGCGAGACCGAAGACGAGATCGCCGTTGCGTGCGTCGGCGGAGACGCGGGTCTCTTGATCGGCAAGCACGGTCAGACGATCGATGCTCTGCAGTACATCGCCAACGCGGCCGTGCATCGCCGCGGTGCCGGGAAGTCGGTGACGGTCGACGTCGCGGGGTATCGCGAGCGGCGGCGGGCGACACTCGAGGGCATCGCGATTCGCGCCGCCGATCGCGCGCAGAGCGGTGAGCGTGTTCTCCTCGAGCCGATGACGGCGGTCGAGCGGAAGGTCGTGCACGAGCGGCTGCAGGATGTCGCCGGTGTGCAGACCGAGAGCGAGGGGACGGAGCCGAATCGGTACGTCGTCGTCCTCCCTGAATGACGACTGGCTCGACGCGGTTCTCGCCACCCCGGGCCTGACGTCGCTTCGCGATCGGGTCGAGGCACGGCGTGTGCTGCTCGACGACTCGCTGCGCGGCGTACCGCTCGTCTCTCCGTGCGATGGGCCGATCGTCGACGTGGGTAGCGGCGGCGGCGCGCCCGGCATTCCGCTCGCGCACGCGCTGCCGGCGCGCGAGGTGGTGTTGCTCGAGGCAGAGCGGCGGAAGTGCGCGTTCCTCGAGCGTGTCGCCCCGGCGAACGCGCGCGTCGTGTGGGGGCGTGCGGAGGAACAGGAGACGGACTGGGCTGGGGTCGCGGTCGCGAAGGCGCTGGCGCAGCCGCCGACGGCGGCCGAGTGGTGCCTGCCGCTCGTGCGGCCCGGCGGCGCGGTGGTGCTCTGGGTCGGCCCATCGGTGGAGCCCGATCGCGTCGCCCGGGTCGCCGCTCGCATCGCCGGCGAGCTCACCGACTCGCCGGACGGCTTCCTGGTGATCCGCAAGACGGGCCCCACCCCGGCCGGCTTCCCACGCCGCCCGGGCGTGGCGAAGAAGCGGCCGCTGGCCTAGCCACCCGGGCCATGTCTGGTGCCAGGCACCGTGAAGAACCAGTCACATTTCGCCCACATCCGCACGCCTTCGCGGTCCGGTCCGGTGGCTAGATTGGCTCCGTGAAGCCGCGGGTCTACGCCTTTGCGAACCAGAAGGGCGGGGTTGGCAAGACGACCACAGCGATCAACCTCGCGGCGTGCCTCGCCGAGGCGGGCGAGCGCGCGCTCGTCGTCGACCTCGACCCGCAGGCGAACGCGACCTCCGGGCTCGGCATGCGTGCGAACGGAACCTCGAGCTACGACCTGCTCGACGGTGCGCCGCTCGAGGACCTCGTCAAGCCGACGGCGTTCGCCAATCTCTTCCTCGTCCCGTCGAAGCCGGAGCTGGCCGGCGCGGCCGTCGAGCTCTCGCGTCGCGACGACGGCGACCGCTATCTCGCGCAGGCGCTCGAGCACACCGAAGCGTTCGACTTCGTCCTGCTCGATTGCCCGCCGTCGCTCGGACCGCTGACGGTGAACGCACTTGCCGCGGCCGACCGCGTGATCGTGCCGGTGCAGACCGAGTACTACGCGCTCGAGGGCCTCGCGCAGCTCGTGCAGTCGATCAACCTGATCAAGACCAGGCTCAACCCGCGCCTCGAGATCGCCGGCGTGCTGCTCACGATGACGGACGGGCGCACACGTCTCTCGGCCGACGTGGAGGCGGAGGTGCGGCGCCATTTCGGTGAGCTGGTCTTCGCCGCAGTCGTCCCGCGCTCGGTGCGGGTCGCCGAGGCGCCGAGCCACGGTCTGCCCGTGACCCACTACGACCGGCGCTCACGCGGCGCCGAGGCCTACTGGAAGGTGGCGATGGAGCTTGTCGAGCGTCGGTAATCCGCGGCGCGGCCTCGGCCGCGGCTTCGAGGTCCTGATCGGAAGCGCGGAGCCGGAGCTTGCGCACGTCCCGGTCGAGCAGATCCACCGCAACCCGAACCAGCCGCGGAAGGACTTCGACAGCGAGAGCGTCTCGGGTCTCGCCGAATCGATCCGGTCGCAGGGTCTCATCCAGCCGGTCGTCGTCCGCCCGCGGGTGCACGGCGGCTACGAGCTGATCGCCGGCGAGCGCCGTTGGCGCGCCGCGGTCGCGGCGGGGATCACGACGGTGCCGGCGGTGATCCGCGAGGCCGACGATCGCGACACGCTCCTCCTCGCTCTCGTCGAGAACGTCGCACGCGAGGACCTTTCGCCGATCGAGGAGGCGCGCGCGTACGCGATCCTGCTCGACGAGTTCGGCCTCGCGCTCGGCGAAGTCGCAGAGCGAGTCGGCAAGTCGAAGCCGACGATCTCGAATCGTGTGCGTCTGCTCGAGCTGCCCAGTGACGTGCTCGAGCTCGTCGGCAGTGGTGAGCTGACGGAGGGCCATGCCCGCGCGCTGCTCTCGATCCCCGACCACGATGCGCGTCGCAAGCTCGCGCGCCGCATCGTGCGCGACGGGATGTCGGTGCGCTCTGCCGAGCGCGCGGCCAAGGCCGCCGGCGCGGCGACGCGCGAGCGCAAGACGAGCGCCGTCGATCCCGTGCTCGCCCAGCGGGTTCGTGATGCCTTCCGGACGCTGACGGGCTTCGACGCGAAGGTCGGCGCAGCCGGCCTGCAGGTTGCCGTCGAAGGTGATGTCCAGCTCGAGGAGCTCGCCGAGGCGCTCGAGCGGTTGCTCGCGGCGTAACCCCGTCGACGCTTCGGCCGTTCAACCGAGATGCACGGGCTCTGGCTCGACGATCTCGAGGCGCTCGAGGCGATTTCGCAGGACGACGCCACGCGTCGCCTGTTCCTGCGCATGGCGCAGCTCTCGCAGGACGGTCGCCTGGCGCCGTTTCTGCACGAGCTCGCCGCGGACGACGAGCTCGATCAAGCGACGAAGCTGAGACTGTCCGAGCTGGCCCAGGACTCGAACTTCCTGCACGCCGTCGAGGACTACGTCCTCCGCACGCGCGAGCAGCATTAGCGGTTAGGGTCCCGCGGCGCAGGCCACGTACGGGAGAGGAAGGGGAGAACCTATGCGGTCCTCGAAGCACCTCCTCGGGCTGCTGATAGCCGTTCTGGCTCTCGGCGTCCTTGGAGCCGCTGCCTCGGCAGCCACGGGAGTCACGGTCGGGAAGTTCGAGCTTCGACCCGAAGCCGGGCAGGAAGTCAACCGCGACCTCCCGACGACGAAGAGCAAGAGCACGGCGCCGCGAATCGTTCCCGCCGGAGCATCGGCGATCGCCTCCTCCAACCCGGGTTCATCGGGGTTCACAGGCGTGACGTTCAAGGATCACCGTGACGCCGACGGCGGCAACCAGACGAGCGACACACCGCCCGACCAGGGACTTTGCGCGGGCAACGGGTTCGTCGTCGAGCCCGTCAACACGACGTTCTCGATCTACTCCAACTCGGGGAGCGTCGTCGGTGGCCCGACCTCGCTGACCGAGTTCTTCACGCAGCAACACGAGATCGATCGCACGGTCGACCCACCGGCGTTCGGGCCGTTCCTCACCGACCCGAGGTGCTACTACGACCCGGACGTCAAGCGGTTCTTCATGACGATCCTGGAGTTGCCGTTCACGCCGGACGGCGAATTCTTCAACGGGCGCTCGGACGTGCTGATCGCGGTCTCGAAGAGCGCTACTCCCTCGACGAGCCGTGACGACTGGTCGTTCTTCGCGCTGAACGTCACCGATGCGGGCGGCCCGTCGGACGACGGCTCGGGCAACACCATGCCGGACAACCCCGGGTGCCCGTGCTTCGGCGATCAGCCGCTGCTCGGCGCGGACAAGTACGGGCTCTACATCACGACCAACGAATTCTCGACCCTCGGCTCGGAGTTCAACGGTGCGCAGATCTATGCGATCAGCAAGTCGGCGCTCGTCGGCGGAACGCTGAAGTACCAGGCGTTCCACGGCGCGCCGATTCCGCTGGCGGAGGGGCCTGCGTATTCGGTGCAGCCGGCGACCTCGCCGACCACCGGCAGCTGGGACACCGACAACAACGGCACTGAGTTCATGCTGTCGGCGCTCGACTTCGACGCGACCACCGACAACCGGATCGCGGCGTGGGCGCTGACGAACACGGCGTCGCTGAACGACCCAACGCCGTCTGTCAACCTGGCAGGCCCGACGATCATCTCGAGTGAGACGTACGGCCAACCGCCGAATGCCGAGCAGATGAAGGGGGCGACGCCGTTCGGCGACGCCCTGGGCGAGCCCGAGGAGCAGGTGGCGACGAACGACGACCGGATGAACCAGGTCGTCTACGCGGCGGGCAAGCTCTGGAGCGGTGTGAACACCGTGATCCGCACCACGAACGGCGCGAGCTCGAGCACGGATCGCAGCGGCATCGCCTACTTCGTCGTGACGCCTTCCACGCCGTCAGCGACTTCGGTCGCCGGGTCGATCGCGAAGCAGGGCTACGTTGCCCTTGGCAACAACGACAGCGTGTTCTACCCGTCGATTGCCGTGAACTCGTCGGGGAGGGGTGTGATGACGTTCTCGCTCTCGGGCCATCACTACTTCCCGTCGGCGGCGTACACGACCATCGATGCCGTCAACGGTGCAGGCCCGGTCCATCTCGTGGCAGGCGGCGCCGGCCCGACGGACGACATCTCCGGATACGAGGCCTTCGGCGGGGACGGGGTCGCCCGCTGGGGCGACTACTCGGCCGCCGTCCCGAGTGAAGACGGCTCGATCTGGATCGCGACGGAGTACATCCCCGGCGGTTTCGGGTTCCCGGACTATTTGAACAACTGGGGAACCTGGGTGGGGCACGTCTCGCCCTGATCGCCGGACAGTTGCGGGGGGCCGAGCTCTCGGCCCCCCGCAGCGTCTTCTCGACAGGAATGCGAAGCGGTGAATGGGCGATCCTGGATTCGAACCAGGGACCTCCGCCTTATCAGAGCGGCGCTCTAACCAACTGAGCTAATCGCCCGCGCGGGCCGCATGATAGCGCCCGCGTTTGGCCCCAATCTCCGGGGTACTCTAGAAGTGATGGTCGAGATGTCGATCTACGGGGTCTCGTTCGACCTCGTCGGCAAGCAGCCGATCGTGCTCCTGAAGACGGCGGACGGCAACCGCTACCTGCCGATCTGGATCGGCCATCCCGAGGCGGCGGCGATCCTGATGAAGCTGCAGGGAGCATCGGCGCCGCGCCCGCTCACACACGACCTGCTCGTCAACATCCTCGGCGAGCTCGACGTCGAGATCGTGCGCGTCACGGTCACCGAGCTGCGCGAGAACACGTTCCACGCGTCGATCACCGTCGCGCAGAACGGACACGAGCTGGAGATCGACTCGCGTTCGTCCGACGCGATCGCCGTCGCCGTGCGCGCCCAGGTTCCGATCTTCGCCGCGGACGATGTAATCGAGGAGTCGGCGATCGAGATGGAAGGCGACGAGGTCAACGAGGAGGAGATCGTCGACCAGTTCAAAGACTTCCTCGACCGCGTCTCCGCCGAGGACTTCGCCGAGGCGGAAGAGCTCGTCGAGAACGACGAGGAAGACGAAGAGCCCTAGAGCTCGCGCTTTGTGAGGGCGAGCAGCTCAGCGTAGAAGCTGCGCAGACCGTCCTCCGACAGCGGCCCGCCGTTTTCGCGCACGCGGTCGGCAACCATCTGCGTCTCGCGGTCGTGGTCGACGAACGCGATTCCGTGCTGGTCTTTGTGACGCTTGAGGCGCGTGACGGTCTCGATCCGCCGGTTCACGAGCGCGACCAGCTCACGGTCGATCGCCGTGATCTCCTCGCGCAGCTTGTTCACGGTTTCGTCGGTCAATCCCGCTCCCGACGGCGGCAAAGCCGCCGTCTCCGCTCAGTGTTGATCTCCGTCAAGCCTACGATCAATAGACGTACACGGTAGAGCCGTCGGGCATCTCGCCGTAGACGGTCTGTGCGATCCACATCGGGATGCGCGCGCAGCCGTGGGATGCGGGATACGGTGGGACGTCCGGGTATCCGTGCACGGCGAAGCCGCGCAGGAAGTAGCTCGGGTAGTAGAGGACCCAGTCGTAGCCTGCGACCTTGCGGTACACGCGCCACTCGCCGGTCGGCGTGTTCCCCGTCGCACCTGTCGACGTCGGAACGACCAGCGTGACCTTGCCCTCGCGAACGACGAACGCGACCTGTCGCTCCTTGTCGACCTCGACGTGGTCCCCCGGGAAGCGCGCTACCGGAACCTGCGCAACGAGCAGCCGGCGCCAGAGCGCGCCGTCGGCGATACCGGTTCGCGGCAGTCCGGTCACCTTCTGGAACGCGAGCACCGCATCGGTGTCGTCGTCACCGAAGACGCCGTCCTGCCGAACGGCGAAGTGCAGCTCGGCGAGCCGTTCTTCGAGCGCACGCACGCTCGAGCCGTGGCTCCCGAGCCCGAGCCGCGGCTGCACGACCGGCACAGTGAGGCTCTCGGAAACCGCCGCCCAGCCCGCGGCCGGGCGTGTCTGCACCTCCACGTGCGCGATGTGTGCAGTGCGGGTGTCGACCGCGTGGGGCGCCACCACGGTGCCCGCGACCGCTGGATGCAGCGTTGCGACGACCCGCACCGGCGAGCCGACGATCGCCGCCCCGCGCGTCGACACAGCGAGCTGCGGCACGACGACGGTCGATGCACTCGCGGGGACGCCGAACGCGCGCGCGACGAACGGCCCAGGACGGAGGATGCGCACGCGAAGCGCGCCGTGCTGGAACCGCCGTCCGCGGTACGTGACCGGGATGCGGGGGACGACCTGTGCGCGCAGGGCGACGTACTGCGCGTAGTGAACACGACGCGGCAGCGTGACGGTCAGCGACACCGAGGTCACCGGCCCGACCTTTTCGGGGCCGGCGTCGGAGGTGAGCGCCGGCCGCCATGAGCCCGCGGCGTACACGTGCTGCACCGTGCGGCCGTTGGCGGTCGTGCCGTCGCCGAGGTCCCACGTGTAGCTCGCCGATTCGCACTGCGCCGCCAGCGACACCGTCAAGGGGGCCTTGCCCGTCAGCGCCGTCGTCGTCACACCGCAGCCGGCGTGCGCGGCCGGCGCGAGCGCGAGCGCCGCGATTCCGGCGAGGACGAGGCGCCGCACTCGATGGAAGCTAGCTGCCGATGGTGACGGCGGCGACGAGCGCGATCGCGTTGAAGAGTGCGTGTAGGACCATGCCGGGGTACACGCTGTCGGTTCGAGACCGGATCCAGGCGAGCGCACAGCCGAACGCGACGATGATCGGCAGCGAGAGCAGCAGCCCATGCGCGAGGCCGAACGCGAGCCCGACGCCGAGCACAGCGGGCCAGCGCCCGAAGCGCTCGAGGAGCGAATACCCGACGCCGCGGTAGGTCAGCTCCTCGACGAGCGGGACCCAGGTGCAGATGATCACGCTGTTCACGATGTAGACCGCGGCGTGCGCGGGTTCCCAGTGCGACGGGGTGAGGCCCTGCTCGTTCCCGGGATCGACGACCGACGCGTAGATGCTCTCGAAGAGGTAGATCGCGGCGATCGCGCAGCCGACGTAGACGGCGGCCCGCTTGAGGCTGCTCGGCCGTCGCAGCGCCAGCAGCGAGAACGAGCCTCGGGCGATCGCGAGCACGAGCGCCAGGATGATCGCGTCCTGGATGAAGCCCCCGAGCGCGGTCGACCAGCGGTACAGCACGTCCGGGTCGGGCTTCCCCTCGCCGATGCGGGAGCCGTACCCCAGCAGCGCGAGGATGCCGACGAGCACGAGCCACTGCGCAAGGCGCTTCGTGTCAGCCGTACCATGGGCCGCCGTGCCGAAACGCCTGTTCACTCCACGCGAGGCTAACAGCGCGCTCGACGAGGTGCGCCCTGTCGCCGAGCGCCTCGTCTCGCTGCGTGCCCGCATGCGTGAGCTCTCCGAGACGCAGGGAGAGAACATCCTCGCGATCGGCGGCAACGGCGTCGGCTACGCGGCAAGCGATCTGAACTCGGCGCGAACCGAGCTCGAGCGCCTCGCCGAGGAGGTTGCGGACGTCGTGCGCGAGCTCGACGCGATCGGTGTCGTCGTGAAAGACCTCGATCTCGGCCTGCTCGACTTTCCCGGTCTGCGCGACGGTGAAGAGGTCGAGCTGTGCTGGCAGGTTGGCGAAGATACGGTCGCGCACTGGCATCCGCTCGAGGCCGGGTACCGCGGGCGGAAACCGATCGACTGGGACGAATAGGCGAAACGTGTCTCTTTTCTGGCAGCGTCTGGTCACGGCCGTCGGCGTGCTCACCGTCACGATCGTGGTCGCGAAGCTCGTCGACTGGCGGATCTCGAAGCGGTCGCTCGACCCGAGCGTCGCGACGCGCTACCGCGTACTGCGCCGCACGCTGATCGCCGCGATCGTCTTCGTCGGGATCATGTCGGCCCTGCTCGTCATCCCGCAGGTGCGCACGGTCGCCGGCGGGGTGCTCGCCTCGTCGGCGGTGATCGGCCTCGTGATCGGCTTCGCCAGCCAGCGCACGATCGGCAACGTCGTGGCCGGTGTCCTGATCGCGGTCAGCCAGCCGCTTCGGCTCGGGGATGAGGTCGAGGTCGAGGGCACGCAGGGTGTCGTCGAGGAGATCGGGCTCACGTACACGTGGATCCGCACCCGCGACAACGATCGTCTGGTCGTTCCGAACGAGAAGCTCGCGTCGGAGACGATCCGCAACTCGACGATCCGGAGCTCGGAGAGCTTTGCCGAGGCAACCGCCGAGGTCCCGTCTGCGAACCTACAGGCGACGGTGAAGGCGCTCGAAGCAGGCGGAGACGAGGTGTACGTGACTGCGCTGACGGGGGACAAGGCAACCGTGATGGTGCGCAGACGCGTGCCGTCCGAGGGCATCGTCGACCGCGAGGCGAGCGACCTGCGGATCATGATCGCGCAGCGGCTCGAGGAGCTGAGCGCGACATGAGCCGTCGCCGGAGGCACGACGACTTCGATTTCATCCTGGCGCACCGTGGTCGCAAGCGGAAGCGCGCCGAGCGGGTTCGCCGCCGCCGCCGCGCAGGCGTGATCGTCGCGACGGTGCTGATCGTGCTGGGCATCGCGTTCGCGTCGCTCGGGTTCGGCGCGGGTGCGGCGCTCACGACGGGCTGTGATCTGAACGCGCTGAGCCCGACGGACATCGGCGCCAACTCGTTCGTCTACGCACGCGACGGATCGCTGCTCGGGTCGATCCCGGCCGAGCGCAACCGCGAGCCGGTGTCGCTCGGGAACATGTCGGCGTGGCTGCCGAAGGCGACGGTCGCGATCGAGGACAGGCGCTACTGGCAGCACGGCGCAGTCGACTACGTCGGCATCGCGCGCGCCGCGTGGGCGGACGTGACGGCGGGGCGCGCGGTGCAGGGCGGCTCGACGATCACCCAGCAGCTCGTGCGCAACCTCTACACGGGCAGCGAGAAGACGTTCAACCGGAAGCTCAAGGAGGCGTGCCTCGCGATCAAGCTGTCGCGGAAGTGGTCGAAGCCGCGGATCCTCGACGAGTACCTGAACACCGTCTACTACGGCAACCACGCCTACGGTGTCGAGGCGGCTGCGCAGACGTACTTCTCCAAGCACGCGCGGCAGCTGACGCTGCTGCAGTCCGCGATGCTCGCAGGCCTGCCGCAGGCACCGTCCGACTACGACCCGCTCCACAATCCGAGTGCAGCGCTCGCGCGGCGCGACGAGGTGCTGCGTGCCCTTTTCGCGAACCAGCAGATCACCCAGCACCAATACGACGTCGCGATCACGTCGCGGTCGCTCGACCTGAAGCCCGGCCGCGTGTACTCGACGATCAAGCAGCCGTACTTCTTCTCCTACGTGATCGACCAGCTCGAGCGCCAGTACGGCGCGACGACCGTGCGCGAAGGCGGGCTCAAGGTCTACACGACGATCGATCCACGCCTGCAGCGCCTGGCGCGCAAGGCGATCCTCGACGTCCTGCCGTACAAGACCGATCCCGCGGCGGCCGTCGTGTCGGTCGAGCCGGGCACCGGCGCGATCCGCGCCATGGACGCGGTGGTCCGCACGAAGGGGAACCAGTTCAATCTCGCCGCGCAGTCGACGCGCCAAGCCGGCTCGACGTTCAAGACACTCGTCCTCGCGTCGGCGATCGAGCAAGGCGCGGACCCTGACTCGACGTACTACACCTCGGCCCCGTTCACCTGCTCGACGGGCGGCTGGTGCAACGCGGAGAAGCCGTGGGAGGTGCACACGTACGACAACACCTACAACGGCAGCGAGTCGGTGACGCGCGCGACGCTGCAGTCGGACAACACCGTCTACGCGCAGCTCACGCTCGACGTCGGTCCGCGCTACGTCTGGCAGATGGCGCACCGGCTCGGCATCACGATGCAGCCCGACACGCCGGTCGCGTCGATCGGCCTCGGCAGCCTCGCGGTGTCACCTCTCGACATGGCGGCCGCCTACTCGACGTTCCCGGCAATGGGCATCTACGCGAAGCCGATGGCGATCACGAAGGTGATCCTTCCAAGCGGCAAGGTCGACACAGCGTCAGGCTGGGGCAAGCCGCAGGCGAAGCGGGCGGTCTCGCAGGGCGTTGCCTGGAAGGTGAACGACGTGCTGCAGCAGAACGCGCAGTACGGCACCGGTGCAGGCTCGAGCGACGGGATTCATCCGAACGCCGGCAAGACCGGGACAACCGAGGATCACGCTGACGCGTGGTTCGACGGGTACACGCGCCAGCTCACGACCGTGGTGTGGATGGGGTACCCGAAGGGCGAGATCCCGATGACGAGCGTGCACGGCGTGCCGGTCGCAGGTGCGACGTTCGCCGTCCCGATCTGGCACGAGTACATGGCGGGTGCGCTGTACCACCACAAGGTGCTCGACTTCCCGCCGCCGGACAAGTACCCGGTGTGGCGCGGGCTGACGCACGGGTACTACGGGCACCTCGGGTCGTACTACACGCCGCCCGTCACCACGACGGCGCCGACGACGACCTACGCGCCGATCATCCCGCGCGCACCGACACAGCACTGATCAGGGCGTCGTTGTCGTCGTCTCGACCGTGGTCGTCTCTGCGGTCGTTGTCGGCGTCGTGTCGGTCGTGGCGACGGTGGTCGTCGCGGGCGCCGTCGTCGTTGTCGGCGGCGGCGTCGTCACCGGTGCGGTCGTGGTGGCAGGGTGGGTGGTCGCCGGTGTCGCCGCAGTCGTCGTGGGGGCGGTCGTCGTCTCGGCAGTGGTCGTGGCCGGCGCGGTTGTCGTCTGCGGTGTCGATGTGGTGGCGCGCGTCGTTGCCGGCACGGTTGGGAGGTTGATCGTCGGCACCGTCTGCGTCGCTCCCCCGCCGCTGCCGCGGTGGGTGAGCGCGAGTGCCAATGCACCGCCTGCCAGCAGGAGCACGGCGGCGACGATCGCCGGGATGAGCGGGAACGCGCCGTGGCTGCGAGGCGGAGGTGGGATGACCTGGGTCGCGAGCTCGAGCTCCTCCCCGCGCAACGTTGCGACGAGCGCGGTGCCGTCGCGCGGCCGCGCGGCCGGGTCCTTCGCAAGCGCTGCTTCCGCGAGCGCCGCAAGATCACCGGGCGCATCGGGGCGCTCCTCAGCGACTGGCGGCGGTGCGTCCTCGCGATGCATCCGCACGAGCTCCATCGCATTCTTGGCCGCGAACGGAAGCCGGCCTGTGAGGAGCCGGAAGAGAATGACACCGAACGAGTAGACGTCGCTCGCCGGTCCGGCGGTCGCGCCAGTCGCCTGCTCCGGCGAGAGATACGACGCCGTCCCAAGCACCGTGCCCGTCTCGGTCAGCGTCCCGGTCCCGCGCATGCGCGCGATCCCGAAGTCGGCGATCTTCGCACGGCCCTCTGCGTCGAAGAGGATGTTCGCGGGCTTCAGGTCACGGTGCACGAGCCCGCGTTCGTGTGCATGCGCGAGCCCGGCGGCGACGTCGGCTGCGATCCGGCGCGTCTCGGGATCGGGTAGTTGCCGGCCGCTCGCGAGACGGTCCTCGAGCGATCCGCCCTCCAGGCACTCGAGCACCATGAACGGTCGCCCCTCGGACTCGCCGTAGTCGTAGAGCGCGACGATGTTCGGGTGCGACAGCGCCGCGACGGCGCGCGCCTCA
>Ga0070660_100000572_pt1 | contig 24719 bp, 23 predicted proteins | sample KBSC33metaG_FD_64670 | JGI IMG/M metagenome (GOLD analysis project Ga0070660, IMG submission 64670) | Corn rhizosphere microbial communities from Kellogg Biological Station, Michigan, USA - KBS C3-3 metaG | ecosystem: Host-associated > Plants > Roots > Rhizosphere > Soil ... | reverse complement strand
TCCGGCCGACGGCCCAGGGGCCAGTGATACTTGCGCTCGGATTCCTTGATCGGCATGTCGTTGATGCACGCATAGCGGCGCTGCATAAGGCCATCCTCGCCGAACTCCCAGTTCTCGTTGCCGTAGGAGCGGAACCAGTTGCCCGAGTCGTCGTGCCATTCGTAGGCGTAGCGTACGGCAATGCGATTGCCGCCGAACGCCCACAGTTCCTTGATCAGACGATACTCGTGCTCCTTCTTCCACTTGCGCTCGAGGAACGCCTGCGCTTCCGCTCGATTGTTCGCGAACTCTGCGCGATTGCGCCATTTCGTGTCGAGCGAATAGGCGAGCGCGACCTTGGCGGCGTCGCGCGAATTCCAGCCATCTTCCGCGAGACGGACTTTCTCGATGGCGGATTCGCGTGTGAAAGGAGGAAGCGGCGGACGGAGTTCAGTGTTGGTCGACATGGTGTTACCTCAGTGGCTGGTGGATGAAGACCCGATACCGGGCCGAAGGGTGGATAAGAGCAGTGCTGCGTGTTCTCGATCGCTTAGTCTGGCGATTAGCCCGTGTGCAGGGCGGACTTCGCTCGCTTACACCGCGAAGGTGATGTAACCGCCCGAGTGCGTCATGATGTGCGCCCAACGCACGGCCGCGTACAGCCCCTCGGCGCATGCAAAGTCGCTGCCGTCAATCGCGACGACCCACTGGTCTTCTTTGAGGCGAAGCGCGAGTCGTTGGTTGTCGACCAGGTCGCTGTACCAGCGCCATGTGGCCGGATTCGACTTATCGGCCTGCAGAGCCTGATGAAGGGCAGTGACTTCGCAATCTGAGGGGCACATGACAGTCTCCTTGACGTACCGACCTTGAATGATTGAGACAGGTCTGTCTCAATATTGGTGTAGACAGGTCTGTCTGTCAAGAAATTTCTGTGCCTCTCGGCGCCTGTGCAGAGACAGGTCTGTCTGCCATAATGGAGGCATGATTTGGCAAAAAAGGGGCCGAAATGTCACAACCCTCCGCACGCGACCGGATATTGGAAACCGCGGCGCGCCTGTTCTATCAGGACGGGTTCCGTGCCACGGGCATCGACAAGATCATCGCCGAGTCAGGCGTCGCAAAAATGTCGCTTTACCGGCACTTCGCCTCCAAGAGCGAACTTATTGCAGCGTTCCTGGACCGTCGTCATGAGTTCTGGATGCGCTGGTTTGTCGACGAGGTGGAAGCTCGTTTTGCTCAGCGTGCCGAGTTGTCCGTCGTCGCGGAAGCCCTAGGTGAATGGTTCGCGCAGGAAGACTTCCGTGGTTGCGCCTTTATCAATGTGGTCGCCGAAGCTGGATCGACGGGAGACCCAGGGCACCTTCAGCAGGCCGTATCCCATAAGCACGCGCTTGAGCGGTACATTTCTGAACTCGCTGGCCGCCTCGGGCTCCAGTCGCCTGCTACCGTCGCCGCAGACGCGATGCTCTGCGTAGAAGGCATGATTGTGCGCTATCAGGTGACACATGATTCGACAGTGGTGGATTCGGGCAAGCGTGTACTGGCGAGAATCGAAGAAGGCGCGTCCACAAGGCGAAGGTCTAAAGCTGCCTGACGGGGCCATTTCTGCGTGGACGTCAATACCCGTGTCGAGTTTCATGGACGCATAGGCCTCTCATCCAAGTAACAGCTCTTCCAGTTGTACAGAGGCACCCCGTCGTCGTCCAGCGTTCGCGCCACCCGCCTGTGCACTTGCTTCCCGTGTGCACAATTCGGACGCCAATGAAGCAGGTCGGCCGACCCTCTCCATCGGCGTTCAATCGCTCGCACACAAAGCGAAGGAAACCTTCGTACAGAGCAAGGCCGTCTGCGGTCGTAACGAGAGCCATCGGGACGTTGAATTTCAGCATCGACAATCCGGACTCCTGCCCTTTTGGCGCAGTCCAACCTTGAGGCGAGACGTAGTCCTCGGGATTCGCCATGCTCGTGAGGACTTGCACGTTGTATTCCGCAGCAGTGTCTTGATCGGTAGCGCTCGATCGAATCACGCTAACGGACAGTTACGACGGTGTGTCCTGAACCGCCCGACGGATTTTTTCGACTCCCGCGGCATTTCGCTTCGAAAACTTGCCGGTGTCCGTGTCTTTCCCACCACGCAAGTGCGAACCAAAAAGCGCATCGAAACGGTCGAAGCAGTCGAGAATCGCTTGCCGGCCATCGGGGCGCGAGCCGCCATCAAAAAAAACGGTGCCAATTACGCCCGGCAGCAAACCCATCCGCTCGCCGTCGAGGTGTAGGTGCAGATGTTCGTGATAACGCGAAAGCGCTTGTGCGGGTGTGAGAATCGGTTTCGCGCTCTGATCCGTCATCATTGCTTGTCCTGAGTGAGGTGGTTCATATGACACCGGTTAGCCCGCCGCCAGAGCGGGGGCAATCGCCACCGACGCCGCTGCTTCTGCCGCGGTGATTCCGAGTAGCGCAGCAAGTGCCGCCACCGCCTCAGCCCCGGCAGCAATAATGGCCACGAGCGCCGCCAAAATCGCCAGCAAAGCGTCGGCGATCACGATTGCGATCGCGACGGCTGCGACCACGATCACGATGACGACCAGCGCCTTCACAATCGTCATGCCGACCTGCCCCCAATCGATAGCCTTGAGGGTTTCCCATGTCAGGTCCGCTTCTCGCTTGAGTGCTTCCCAACCCGCCTTCAGTTGTGCGGCCGTATACGCGGCGATTCTGCGGCCCTGTTCGTCAAACCACTCCCATGTTTCTGTTGCCTTGTTGAGAACCCAACGGCCTGCAGTGAACAGCCACGGCGCATGTTCATGCAGGAACCGGCTGGTTTCTTCGGAAACGTGGCATATCCACGCTTCGTCGCGTCCCACAACGCCGCCGCGCCTTCTCCGACCGCTTCGCCGGCTTCTTCCCCATGACGTTCGACCCAGTTCCACCAGTCCTCGTACCAGACGGGATGAGGGATAGGCTCAACTGTCCGGATAGGCACGCGCTCACGCTTCTTCTGCTGCTCCGTCTCTCGCATCGGTACATCTTTGAGCACGCGTTGCCGAACCTTTTCGAGCTCTCCATTGCAATCGCTGACGTCGATGACGGACATGCGCTCTTTGAATTCGCCGGCGATCAGTTGATAGTCAGCCTCCTGACCCGGGCCCCAATCGTCACCAGGAAACTTGATCTCCACAAGGCGCAACAGATTATCAACGTGAGGGCCGCCTTCGCGGTCGATGACACCACGGCCGGGCCACCGATCCATCGGACGCTCTACCACAACGACGTCGGGTCGACGCAGAGCGCCAGGCCTCCGGCCGGGCGGGAACGGGTTTGTACTGTGACGCCTGCCGTCGGGATCGGACCGCTGCGATCCGGCCGCCGGTGTCGCATTTCGACGCACCTGTCGCCCCGCTCCCCATGCGGAAGCGGCGGACCCAAGCCCGCCGCTGCGCCGTTCGCATTCGAACCCGTTCGAATGCCGCCCGCAGCCCTACTTCAGCCGCGTCGCGATTTCGTTGGCCATCGCCTTCATCGCCGCCTTGGTCGGCGCATCCTCGGCCAGTGCGTTCAGCAAACCGAAATCGTGAATCGTGCCGTCATATCGCGTGGTCGTCGCATCGACGCCGGCTGCGTCGAGCTTGCGGCCGTACGCTTCGCCTTCGTCGCGCAGCACGTCGAACTGCGCGACCTGGATCAGCGCGGGCGGCAATCCCTTCAACTGCGTGGTGCTCGCACGCAGCGGCGATGCGTAGATCTCGTTGCGTTGCGCTTCGTTCTTCGTATAGGCGTCCCAGAACCACTTCATCATCGGCCGGGTCAGGAAGTGCCCCTGCTGATACGCGTTGTACGAACCGGTATTGAAGTCGTGGTCCGTCACGGGCCACAACAGGCCCTGGAAGCGGATCGCCGGGCCGCCCTTGTCCTTCGCCATCAGCGCCACGACAGCCGCCATGTTCCCGCCGACGCTATTGCCGACCACCGCGAGGCGGCTGCCGTCGACACCGATTTCCGCGCCGTGCGCGGCGACCCACTTCGTCGCCGCATACGCCTGGTTGATCGCGACCGGGTAATGCGCTTCCGGCGACGGCGTGTAGTTCACGAACACCGCGACGGCGCCCGATTGCACCACCAGATCGCGCACCAGGCGCTCATGCGTCGGGAAGTCGCCGAGAATCCAGCCGCCCCCGTGGAAAAACATGAACACCGGCGGCGTGCCCGCCGCGCCCTGCGGGCGCACGATCGTGATCGGCACCGACAGGCCGTCCTGCTCGATCGTGCGGTTCGATACGTCGATGCCGGACAGGTCGACCTTTGCGCCGCGCTGGGCATCGACCAGCACCTGACGCGCCTTCGCGGGACTCAGCGTTTCGAGGCCCGGCCCCTTCTGGCCGTTCAGCACGGCGAGGAACCCGCTGGTCGCCGTATCGGGGCGGACGCCGTCGGTGCCGGCGGCAAAGGCGGCGGGGGCGGTGAACACCGCGGCCGCAACGGCAGCGGCGATCAGCAGCGGCTTGACGATCTTCATGATGAGACTCCTTGGTTCAACCGGTGAATGCAATGAATGGCGATGGATTCGTTCGCAGTACGTGCGATCAGACGAGCGTCAGCGTGACGTCGATGTTGCCGCGCGTCGCGTTCGAGTACGGGCAGACGATGTGCGCGCGATCGATCAGCGTTTGCGCGGTTTCACGGTCGAGGCCCGGCAGCGAGATCTTCAGTTCGACTTCGATGCCGAAGCCGTTCGGGATCGCGCCGATGCCGACGCTGCCTTCGATCGCGGCATCCGCGGGGATCGCGATCTTGTCGCGGGCCGCGACGAACTTCATCGCACCGATGAAGCACGCGCTGTAGCCGGCCGCGAAAAGTTGTTCGGGGTTCGCGCCGGCGCCGCCCGCGCCGCCGAGTTCGCGCGGCGTGGTCAACTTCAGGTCGAGACCGCTTTCGGGCACCGTGGCACGGCCGTCACGGCCGCCGGTGGCTTTTGCATGAGCGCGGTACAGAACTTTTTCGATCGACATGACAGACTCCTTTTCAATGATGAGTGAGTGAAACAGCCTTCCAACCCGGGATCGCGCGTCGACGGCTTGGCGGCCGGCATCGCGCTTGTTTATCTATCAATAGATAGACAGATATCCCCAAAAAATGCGGATGATTGAATTCATCCGCCCGCCCATCTATCTACCACAAGATAGATAGCAAACCCCGCAAAAGGCGGCGAACCGCCTGACTGCCCGCCCCGTCCGTCAGGACCGGGCTTTCCAGACGGCCTCGACATCCTCGAGACGCGCCCGCGTATGAAACAGCCGGCTGGCCAGCACGCTCCCCTGAAACGCCGCGTACAACGTGCGCGCCGCCGTTTCCGGCTTGCCGCTGAACTGCAGCGTGCGTTCCTTCGCGCCCTGCGCCAGCAACTCGGCGAGCCACTTCTCGTTGGCCTTGAAGAAGGCCTGAACCGCCTGCCGCACGCTCTCCGGCAACGATTCGATGTCTGCCGCGAGCATGCCGCACAGACAGATCTGGTTGCCATCGCCGAGCGTTCTGCCGAACAGCTTCGTGTAGAGGCTGAGCTTGACGTCGGCCGGCAACGCCGGATCGATCGCGCGCATCGCCGCAAGCACTTCGTCGCTGTACGCCGCCACCGCTTCCAGCACGAGATCGTCTTTCGACGGGAAGTAGTAGTGGATGCTCGACGTCTTCACGCCTACCAGATCGGACAGGTCCCGATAGCTGAAGCCGTTGTAGCCGCGCAGCATCATCAGCGTGATCGCGTGGTCGAGAATCTGTTCGCGGACGGTCGATTTCGTTTCCATGGATCGAACTTTATCTACTCGTAGATAGATAGTCAATATCTTTTTTATGGGGGCGACGAAAGCCAGCCTTCGCGCGCGAGCAATCGCGGCGCGAACCGGTGCTCGGTAAACATCGGCGGCTCGCCCGCTCGAAGGCCCTTGCCAGTTAGCACTTCGACGGATTCCACCGCCCCCCAGCGAAACACCCCAACCATCACAAATCCTTTAACTTTCCGTGAGGACTTAGACACCGGCCGCTGCCTACTCTGTGCGCATGTTTTCAGGACCCTGCTTCAAGGAGCCCGTCATGCCCACCCGCAGACATCTGCTGTTCGCCGGCGCCGCCGGCCTCGCCACGCTCGCGGCGCTGTCGTCGGCTGGCCGCCGTGCGCTCGTCGGCCGCGCGTTCGCCGCGCCGCCCGCCGCCCCGTTCGAGATCACCCGCAGCGACGCCGAATGGCGCCGCCGCCTCACGCCCGCCCAATACACGGTGCTGCGCAATGCCGGCACCGAGCCGCCGTACAGCAGCCCGCTGAACGCCGAGCACCGCCGCGGCACGTTCGCGTGCGCCGGCTGCGACCTCGCGCTGTTCTCGTCCGACACCAAATTCGACAGCCACACCGGCTGGCCGAGCTTCTGGAAGCCGCTCGACCACGCGGTCGCGACCGAGAGGGACCCGTCGTACGGGATGGCGCGCACCGAAGTGCACTGTCGCCGCTGCGGCGGCCACCTCGGCCACGTGTTCGACGACGGCCCGCCGCCCACCGGCCTGCGCTACTGCATGAACGGGCTGGCGCTCGCCTTCCACCCGGCCGCCGCCTGACGGGCCGCCGCTTCTGAACGACCGGAGACTGCCCCATGCTGCTCATCGTCCTTGCCTATCTCGGCGGCGTCCTCACGATCCTGAGCCCGTGCATCCTGCCCGTGCTGCCGTTCGTGTTCGCGCGCGCCGACCAGCCGTTCGTCCGTACCGGCCTGCCGCTGCTGATCGGCATGGCGCTCACGTTCGCCGTCGTCGCGACGCTCGCCGCCGTCGGCGGCGGCTGGGTCGCGCAGGCCAACCAGGCCGGCCGCTGGCTCGCCATCGTGCTGCTCGCGGTGTTCGGCCTGACGCTGCTGCTGCCCCGTTTCGCCGAACACCTGACGCGCCCGCTCGTCGCGGCCGGCAACCGGCTCACCGGTTTCGCTCAGCGCGACGGCCGCCCGGCGGGCCCCCTGTCGTCGCTGCTGCTCGGCGTCGCGACCGGCCTGCTGTGGGCGCCGTGCGCGGGCCCGATCCTCGGGCTCGTGCTGACCGGTGCCGCGCTGCGCGGGGCGAGCGTCGGCACGACGGTGCTGCTGGTCGCGTATGCGGCCGGCGCGGCGACGTCGCTCGGCGTCGCGCTCGTGATCGGCGGCAAGGTGTTCGCCGCGATGAAGCGCTCGCTCGGCGCCGGCGAATGGATCCGGCGCGCGATCGGCGCGGCGCTGCTGGCCGGCGTCGGCGCGATCGCGCTCGGCCTCGATACCGGTGCGCTCGCGCAGTTGTCGACGGTCACGACGGGCAGCCTCGAGACGAAGCTCGTCGACCGGCTCGGCGGGCGCTCGAATGGTGCGCCGGCCGCCATGTCCTCCACGAACAACGCCGGCAGCAGCGACAACACCAATGGCGGCACGGCGAGCGGCGCGATGATGGCCGCGGCGACCGATGGCGCACCGGCGGCCGGCGGCGCGATGATGCGCGCGGCCGACACGACGCCCGCGATGCCGGCGCCGGCCGCGCTGCCCGTCGAAGGCACGCTGCCGTCGCTCGACGGCGCCGTGCAGTGGCTGAATTCGCCGCCGCTGACGGCGGCCGGCCTGCGCGGCAAGGTCGTGCTCGTCGATTTCTGGACCTATTCGTGCATCAACTGTCTGCGCACGCTGCCGTACACGACCGCGTGGGCGCACAAGTACGCGCCGTACGGGCTCGTCGTGATCGGTGTGCACGCACCGGAGTTCGCGTTCGAGCGCGACATCGGCAACGTGAAGAAGGCTGTGCATGACCTCGGCATCGACTACCCGGTCGCGATCGACAACGGCTATGCGATCTGGCGCGCGTTCGGCAACGAATACTGGCCCGCGCACTACTTCGTCGACGCGCAGGGGCGGATCCGCCATCACCACTTCGGCGAAGGCGAATACGCGCAGTCGGAACGCGCGATCCAGTCGCTGCTCGCCGAAGCCGGCCACCCGGAAGCGCTGAACGTGCCGCTCGGGCTCACCGGCGCGCCCGCGAAAGGCGCGCTCGCGGCGGCCGACAGCGCGGACGTCCGCTCGCCCGAAACCTATGTCGGCTATGCGCGTGCGGAAGACTTCACGTCGCCGGGCGGCGTCGTGCACGACACGGCACACCGCTACGACGCGCCCGCTCATCCCGACCTGAACGACTGGGGCCTCGCCGGCACGTGGCAGGTCGGCGCCGAGCGCGCGACGCTCGCCGCGCCGGCCGGCCGGATCGTCTACCGCTTCCATGCGCGCGACCTGCACCTCGTGCTCGGCCCGGGGGCGACCGGCAAGCCGGTGTGCTTTCGCGTGACGCTCGACGGCGCGGCGCCCGGCTCGGCCCACGGCGCCGACGTCGACGCGCAGGGCTACGGCACTGTCACCGGCCAACGCCTGTATCAGTTGGTGCGGCAGCCGGGCGCGATCGCCGACCGTACGTTCTCGATCGAGTTTCTCGATCCGGGCGTCGACGCGTATGCGTTCACGTTTGGTTGAGGGCCGCGGCCCGGACACCTTATTTCATCCCTCGTTTTCGAAGGAGCAATTCATGATCCCGACCTCCACTCGCAGTTCCGCACCGAAGCGGGCGGCCACGCTGCGCCGCATCGGCGCGATCGCCCTCGCGGCGGCCGCCGTGTTCGGCTACCAGCGTGTCGTCAGTTCCGCGGAACCGATGCGCACGGTTCCCGCGCCGACGCTCGACGAATCCCCGGGCACGTCCCACGAGGAAACCGCCGTGATCGCCGGCGGCTGCTTCTGGGGCGTGCAGGGCGTGTTCGAGCACGTGAAGGGCGTGAAGCAGGTCACGGCCGGCTATGCGGGCGGCGCCTCCGAAACCGCGCACTACGCGCTGGTCGGCAGCGGGCTGACCGGCCACGCGGAATCGGTACGCATCGTCTTCGACCCGACGCAGGTCACGTACGGCCGGCTGCTGCAGGTGTTCTTCTCGGTCGCGCACGATCCGACCGAGCTGAACCGTCAGGGCCCCGACGAAGGTTCGCAATACCGGTCCGCGATCTTTCCGACCACCGCGCAGCAGCGGGCCGTCGCGACCGCGTACATCGCGCAGCTCGGCACCGCGCACACGTTCGCGTCGCCCGTCGTCACGCGCGTCGAGCCGTACAAGGGCTTCTATCCGGCCGAGGCGTATCACCAGAACTACCTCGAGCTGCATCCCGACGCGCCGTACATCGCATTCAACGACATGCCGAAGGTTGCCGGGCTGAAGCAGCGCTTCCCGGCGCTGTATCGTCCCGACGCGGTGCTGTGGCGCGACACCCACCTGTGACAGGCAACCGGCGGCGCGGCGGCCGGCCCGCGCCGCCGGCCGCGTTTGAGCTGCATCAACGAAACGCATGCCGCGCCGACGGGGCAAACCCCGATCAGGTCAGCTTGACGGGCCAACTTCGCGTAGACTTCTCCAGATCAGTCCCCGCCGCATCATGCGGCGCCCGGAACTCACCAGCTTGCCAGGAGGCGTCACGCATGCGCGCAGTGCCTTTGTCTGACAGCAGCACCCTTGAACAACCGTCCACCGGCGCAGTCGTGCGCGACCTGCGCCGCGTGCCCATCCATCCCGACCACTGGTATCCGCTCGCGTGGTCGCGCGAGCTCAAGCGCGGCAAGACGCTCGGCGTGCGCTTCGCCGGCGATCCGATCGTGCTCGTGCGCACCGAATCCGGCGCCGTGTATGCGCTCGAAGATCGTTGCGCGCACCGCCAGGTGCCGCTGCATGCGGGCGTCGTCTCCGGCGAAACGCTGCGCTGCTGCTACCACGGCTGGACCTATGCGTGCGACAGCGGCCGCTGCGTCGACGTGCCTTACCTCGGCCGCGACCGTTTGCCCAACGGCGTGCGCGCGTATCCGTGCCGCGAGGCGCACGGGTTGATCTTCGTGTTCCCCGGCGACGCGACGCTCGCCGACGAACGCCCGTTCCCCGCGCTCGAATCGGCGGACGACCGTGCATTCAAGACGCGCCGCTTCGGCCGCGAGGTCAAGTGCCACTACTCGTTCATGCACGAGAACCTGATGGACATGAACCATCAGTTCCTGCATCGCAAGCAGATGGGACAGATGCGCGCGCGCAGCGTCGGCCGCCGGCGCGGCGACGACTGGGTGGAGGTCGACTACACGTTCGCGCGGATGGAAGGCAAGCAGCCGGTCGGCGAGGCGCTCGTGTTCGGCGCCAGCAAGAAGCCGGCCGACCAGTCCGACAAGAGCGTGATGACGGTGCGCACGCTTTACCCGTACCAGACGCTGCAGATCCGCTCGAGCGAGGGCACGCTCGTGATGGACCTGTGGATCGTCTACGTGCCGCTCGACGCGGAGCAGCGCACCAACCGTACGTTCGGGCTGCTGTCGATCCACAAGCCGGGCATCCCGTTCGCGCTCGATCTCGCGTGGCCGCTGCTCGTCTGGTTCACCGAGCGGATCTTCCGCGAGGATCGCTGGATCGTCGAGCGCGAGCAGGAAGCGCACGACCGGCAGGGCGCCGACTGGAACCACGAGGTGTTCCCGGTCATCAACGAACTGCGCGACCTGCTGCGCCAGTGCGGCGCGCGCACCGTGATTCCGATCCGCGAAGCGAACGCGGGCGACGCGCGCTGACCGTCGCGGCGAGCGCGCGCGCCTTCGTCCGGTTCGCGCGCTTCCCCCGCTTCGCCCTCGCTCAGCCCGTGCGCTCGACCGGATGCGGCTCGCGCAGCCGGTTCGCGATGCGGGCGGCCTCGTAGTAGCCGGCGGCAGGCGGCCGCTCCAGATAGCGGCCCGCGCCGCGCACCGCACGCAGCTCGCCGTCGGCCCATGCGAGCGCGCCGCGCGTGAGCGTGTGCGTCGCGACACCCTGCACGGTCATTCCTTCGAACACGTTGAAGTCGACCTGCTGGTGATGGGTCTTCACCGAGATCGTCTTCGTCGCGGCCGGATCCCACACGACGAGGTCGGCATCGGCGCCGACCTGCACGGCTCCCTTGCGCGGATACAGGTTGAAGATCTGCGCGGCGTTCGTCGATGTGATCCGCACAAACTCGTTCGGCGTGATGCGGCCATGATTCACGCCGTGATGCCACAGCACCGACATGCGGTCCTCGACGCCGCCGCAGCCGTTCGGAATCTTCGTGAAGTCCTCGCGGCCCATCGCCTTCTGCGACGCGCAGAACACGCAGTGGTCGGTCGCCGTCGTATGCAGCTGGCCGGCCTGCAGCCCGCGCCACAGCGCCTCGCGATGCTCGGCCGAGCGAAACGGCGGGCTCATCACGTGCGCGGCCGCACGCGTCCAGTCCGGGTCGCGATAAACGGCCTCGTCGATCACCAGGTGGCCCGGCAGCACTTCGCCGAACACGCGCAGCCCTTCGCTGCGCGCGCGCGTGATCGCATCGACCGCGTCCTTCGACGACACGTGCACGATATACACGGGCACGCCAAGCACCTGCGCGATGCGGATCGCGCGGTTCGCGGCCTCGCCCTCGACCTCCGGCGGACGCGACAGCGGATGCGCCTCCGGCCCGGTCATTCCACGCGCGAGCAGCGCCTGCTGCAGCCGGAACACGAGTTCGCCGTTCTCCGCGTGCACGGTCGGCAGCGCGCCGAGTTCGAGCGAACGCGAGAAGCTGTTCACGAGCACCTCGTCGTCGGCCATGATCGCGTTCTTGTACGCCATGAAGTGCTTGAAGCTCGACACGCCGTGCTCGCGCACGAGCGTGCCCATGTCGCGGTGCACCGATTCGTCCCACCACGTGACGGCCACGTGAAAACCGTAGTCGGCCGCCGCCTTCTCGGCCCAGCCGCGCCATTCGCGGAATGCGTCCATCAGCGGCTGCTTCGGGCTCGGGATCACGAAGTCGATGATGCTCGTCGTGCCGCCCGACAGCCCGGCGGCCGTCCCCGAATAAAAATCGTCGCTCGCCGTCGTGCCCATGAACGGCAGTTCCATATGCGTATGCGGATCGATGCCGCCCGGCATCACGTACTGGTCGTGCGCGTCGACCACCGTCGCGCCGGCCGGCGCGTCGATCGTCTCGGCGATCTGCAGGATCGTGCCGCCGTCCTGCGGGTCGGCACACAGTACGTCCGCGCGATAGGTGCGGTCCGCATCGACCACGGTGCCGCCGCGAATCAGGATTGCCATGTCGTTGCCTCCTCGTTGATTGTCGGGTGCCGCATGCATTCACGCATCACGCGCTCGCGATCTGCGCGCGCTGTGCTGCGCGCCACTTCATCCAGGTGCCGTACACGCCGGACGCCAGCACGAGGCCGACGAACCACGCGTACGTGTAAAGCGTGTTGAAGAAGGCCGGCACGTTGGGGAACGACGCCGGGAACGCGGTGTGCAGGAAGCCGGGCAGGTTCGGCAGCACGCCGATCGCGAGCGCGGCCAGCGCGGCCGGGTTCCAGCCGCGCGCATAGCTGAAGTCGCCGCGCTCGTCGAACAGCGCGTGCGTATCGAGCCGCGTGCCGCGAATCAGAAAGTAGTCGACCATCAGGATGCCCGCGACCGGGCCCAGCAGCGCCGAATAGCCGACGAGCCAGGTGAAGATGTAGCCGTCCGTGGTCGCGAGGATCTTCCACGGCATCATCACGATCGCGATCGTCGCGGTGATCATCCCCCCGGTGCGATACGAGATCGCCTTCGGCCACAGGCTAGAGAAATCGTAAGCGGGGCCGACGAGGTTCGCCGCGAGGTTGCAGCACATCGTGTCGAGCGTGAGGATCACCAGCGCGATGCCGACGCCGACGCCGGTCATCCGGCTCGTCAGGTCGATCGGATCCCAGATCGCGTTGCCGTAGATCACGACGGTCGCCGACGTCACGACGACCGACACCACCGACAGCAGCGCCATCGGCAGCGGCAGCCCGATCGACTGACCGATCATCTGGTCGCGCTGCGAATGCGCGAAGCGCGTGAAGTCGGGAATGTTCAGCGCGAGCGTCGCCCAGAAGCCGACCATCGCGGTCAGGCCCGGCCAGAACGTCGCCCAGAAGAGTCCGGCCTTCTTGCCGCCCGCGACGAACTGCGACGGCGCCGACAGCATCGAGCCGACGCCGCCCGCCTGCGACGTCGCCCACCACACGAGCGCGACGCACATCACGACCTTGATCGGCGCCGACCAGCTCTCGAGCCAGCGGATCGAATCGGTGCCGTGCAGGATGAAGTACAGCTGCAGCGCCCAGAACACCAGGAAGCACGCGAGTTGCCCGAACGAGATGCCGACCACCGGCAGCGCCGCGCCGTGCAGCGCGTTGCCGGTCAGGATGTTCAGCAGCGTGTAGATCGCGCTGCCACCGAGCCAGGTCTGGATGCCGTACCAGCCGCACGCGACGATCGCGCGCAGCAATGCCGGCAACTTCGCGCCCTGCGTGCCGAACGACGCGCGCACGAGCACCGCGTACGGAATTCCGTGCTTCGCGCCCGCATGGCCGACCAGCAGCATCGGCACGAGCACGATCAGGTTGCCGAGCAACACTGTCAGCACCGCCTGCCACGGCGACATGCCTTCCTGGATCAGCCCGGCCGCGAGCATGTACGACGCGATGTTCATCACCATCCCGACCCACAGCGCCGCGAAGTGGTACCACCGCCATGTGCGCTGCGCCGCCGTCGTCGGCGCGAGGTCGTCGTTGTACAGGCTGCCGGCCGGCGCCGCGGCGCTGTCGGCATCGGCGGGAATCGCTGCTGGTTTCATCGAAAGCGCTCCACGTAAACGTCGGCGCCGGCATCGCGCGATGCCGGCGAAACAGGACACAAGCGGCGGCGCGGCCCCTCCCGCGCCGCCGGCCGCCGGTCAGGCCGCCTTCGCGGGTTCCACCGGGCCCGCACCCGCGTCGGCACGCGCCGGATTGTTCGGATGCGTGGTCCAGTTCGCATAGTCGCCGGCGTCGACCCGCTCCATCGTGATGCATTGCTCGACCGGACACACATGCATGCAAAGATTGCACCCGACGCACTCCGCGTCCACCACTTCGAAATGCCGCACGCCGTCCTTCTCGGCGGTGATCGCCTGGTGCGACGTGTCCTCGCACGCGATATGGCACAGCCCGCACTGGATGCAGCGGTCCTGGTCGATGCGCGCCTTGATGTCGTATTTCAGGTTCAGGTATTTCCAGTCGGTGACGTTCGGCACCGCGCGGCCGCGGATGTCGTCGAGCGTCGCGTAGCCCTTCTCGTCCATCCAGTTCGACAGCCCGTCGGCGAGATCCGTCACGATCCGGAAGCCGTAGTGCATCGCGGCGGTGCATACCTGCACGCTGCCGGCGCCGAGCACCATGAACTCGGCCGCGTCGCGCCACGACGAAATCCCGCCGATGCCGGAAATCGGCAGGTTCGGCGTTTCCGGGTCGCGCGCGATCTCCGCGACCATGTTCAGCGCGATCGGCTTGACCGCGGGGCCGCAATAGCCGCCGTGCGTGCCCTTGCCGTCGACGGTCGGCATCGGCGCCATCTGGTCGAGGTCCACCGCGACGATCGAGTTGATCGTGTTGATCAGCGACACGCCGTCCGCGCCGCCCTTGTAGGCGGCGCGCGAGCCCATCCGGATGTCGCTGATGTTCGGCGTGAGCTTCACGAGGCACGGCAGCTTCGTGCCTTCCTTGACCCAGCGCGTGACCATCTCGACGTATTCCGGCACCTGCCCGACGGCCGCGCCCATCCCGCGCTCGCTCATCCCGTGCGGGCAGCCGAAGTTCAGCTCGACCGCGTCAGCGCCCGTGTCCTCGACGAGCGGCAGGATCCATTTCCAGTCGCGCTCGTTGCACGGCACCATCAGCGACACGATCAGCGCGCGGTCGGGCCAGTCGCGCTTCACCTGCGCGATCTCTCTCAGGTTCACGTCGAGCGGACGGTCGGTGATCAGCTCGATGTTGTTCAGCCCGGCGATCCGCTGGCCGTTCCACTGCACCGCGCCGTAGCGCGAGCTGACGTTGACGACGTGCGGATCGAGCCCGAGCGTCTTCCAGACGACGCCGCCCCAGCCCGCCTCGAACGCGCGGTTGACGTTGTAGGCCTTGTCGGTCGGCGGCGCGGACGCGAGCCAGAAGGGATTCGGCGAAGTGATGCCTGCGATGGTGCAGCGAAGGTCGGCCATGTTCGGCTCCGTGAAAATGGGGCGTTTATCGTGATCCGCGCGGCATGCGCGATGCCGTTGCGTGGGCCGCGCTCACGCGGCCTTGGCGTCGCGCTGCGCGAGCGCCGCGTCGATCGAAGCCGCGGCGCGCTTGCCGTCCTGCACGGCCTGCACCGTGAGGTCGACGCCGCCCGTCGCCGCGCAATCGCCGCCGGCCCACACGTCGGGCAACGCGGTGCGTCCGTCCGCATCGACCGCGATGCGTGTACCGTCCGCCGTCAGCAATGCGGCCGCGATGCTGTCCGGTACCAGCGTCTGGCCGATTGCCTTCAGCACCATGTCCGCGTCGACGGTGAAGCGTTCGCCCGACGCGGCCTCGAATTCGACGCCCGTCACGTGCCCGTCCGCGCCCGCGATGCGCACCGGCTTCGCGTGCGTGACGAGCGTGACGCCGCTCTTTTGCGCGAACTCGCGTTCGGCCCACGTCGCGCTCATCGCGTCCACGCCGCGCCGATACACCATCGTCACGCGTTCGGCGCCGAGCTTGCGGCTCTGCACGGACGCATCGATCGCCGTGTTGCCGCCGCCGATCACGACCACGCGCCGCCCGACCGGCACGTTCTCCAGCCCGTCGGCCTGTCGCACCTGCTCGATGAAGTCGACCGCGTTCATCACGCCGGTCAACTGCTCGCCGTCGATCGCGAGCGTGCGCACGCCGCCCAGGCCCATCGCGAGAAACACCGCATCATGCTGCTCGCGCAATGCGTCGAGCGTCACGTCGCGGCCGAGCGCGACGCCCGTCTCCAGCGCGATACCGCCGACCGACAGCAGCCACTCGACTTCGCGCTGCGCGAAATCGTCGACGGTCTTGTACGCGGCGATGCCATATTCGTTCAAGCCGCCCGCCTTCGGCCGCGCGTCGAACAGCGTGACGCGATGGCCGGCCAGCGCGAGCCGGTGCGCGCAGGCGAGCCCGGCCGGCCCCGCGCCGACCACCGCGACATGCCGCCCCGTATCGGGCGCACGCGTGAAGCGCACCGCACCGGTCGCCATCGCCCAGTCGGTCGCGTGCCGCTGCAGCGCGCCGATCGCGACCGGCTGCGCGTCCTGGTGATTGCGCACGCACGCGCCTTCGCACAGGATCTCGGTCGGACACACGCGTGCACACATCCCGCCGAGTGGATTGGCAGACAGGATGTCGGTCGCCGCGCCCTTCAGGTTGCCGTTGCCGATCTTGCGGATGAAGCTTGGGATATCGATCTGCGTCGGACAAGCCTGCACGCACGGCGCGTCGTAGCAGTAGTGGCAGCGGCTGGCGGCGGCCGCGGCGGCAGTCGGATCGAGCAGCGGCGCGATATCGGCGAATTCGCACGAGAGTTGCGTGGACGTCAGGCGATGCGCGGCGATATCGCCGGTTGGCTTGGTGGTCATACGCGTTCCTTCGACTGGGTGGAGACGAAGCCGTCCCCGCCGGCTGCGAACGCACAGTCGGGTCGGCTATATTTTGGAGTGCTACGGTCAGGCGATGGGCAGCCTGCCGGCCGCGCTAGATTCGATCCGTCATGAAGCCGGCTCGCACGCACGCGAGAGCATCGCGTGCAGCAGCACGTTCGCGCCTGCCTCGATCCACGCAGGCGTCGCGTCCTCGATCTCGTTGTGGCTGATGCCGTCGACGCAGGGCACGAACACCATCGACGTCGGCGCGACCTGCGCCAGATAGCACGCGTCGTGTCCCGCACCCGACACGATGTCGCGATGCGAATAGCCGAAGCGGTCGGCCGCGTCGCGCACGGCCGCCACGCAGGCCGGATCGAAAGCGACGGGCTTGTAGTAGAAAATCTGCTCGAGCGCGGTCTCGAGCCCGATCTCGCCCGCGATGCGCGCGACGCCGTCGCGCAGCGCAGCGTCCATCTTCGCGAGCACGGCATCGTCCGGATGACGGAAATCGACGGTGAAGAACACGCGGCCCGGAATCACGTTGCGCGAGTTTGGATGAACCTGCATCATCCCGACCGTCGCGCAACCGAACGGCGCGTGATCGAGGCCGATCCGGTTCACGAGATCGACGACGCGCGACGCGCCGAGCAGCGCGTCGCGGCGGCGCGGCATCGGCGTGGGCCCCGCATGCGCTTCCTGGCCGGTGAACGTGATCTCATACCAGCGCTGCCCCTGCGCGTCGGTCACCACGCCGATCGTCTTGCACTCCGCTTCGAGAATCGGCCCCTGTTCGATATGCAGCTCGAACGCCGCATGCAGCTTGCGGCCGCCGCACGGCACGTCGCCGGCATAGCCGATGCGCGCCAGTTCCTCGCCGATCGTCTTGCCGTCGACGTCCTTGCGCGACAGCCCGTATTCGAGCGAAAACACGCCCGCGAACACGCCCGACGCGACCATCGCCGGTGCGAAGCGCGAGCCTTCCTCGTTGGTCCAGATCACGACCTCGATCGGATGCTCGGTCTCGATGCCGTGATCGTTCAGACTGCGAATCACCTCGAGGCCGCCGAGCACGCCGTAGATGCCGTCGAAGCGGCCGCCCGTCGGCTGCGAATCCGCGTGCGAGCCGGTGACGACCGGCGCCGCGTCGGCCACGCGCCCCGCGCGACGCATGAATACGTTGCCCATCGTATCGACCGTCACCGTGCAGCCCGCCGCCTTCGCCCAGCCGACGATCAGGTCGCGGCCGGCCTTGTCGAGATCGGTCAGCGCGAGGCGGCAGACGCCGCCCTTCGGCGTCGCGCCGATCTTCGCCACCTCCATCAGGCTGTCCCACAACCGTCTGCCGTCGACCTTGATCGACGTGTCGAATGCTGCCCGCTTCACTGTTTCCGATACCGTGTCCATTCGTATCGCTCCTGTGGGGTCGGTCATGTCGTGATCCGGTCGATGCCGGTGCACGCATTGCTGCTGTCGGGGCAAACCCGCACCTGCGAGGTGCAGGTGCGCATCGTTCGTGCGATTCGTCCGATCGATCGGCGGGGCGCTGGCACTGCGTTTCGCTGCTCGTCGAATCCTGTCCGATTGGACAGGTTTTAGACCATCAAAATGTCGAGCGCAACGTCTTTCTTGCGTGACCTGTTCGAGCGAGAACCGTGCCATCGCATCGCAGCATCGCGCCCGCACGAATGCATCGCGCAGGTGCGTTCGATGCGGACCTGCGACTAGAATGAAGCCCAACGCGGCACCCATGCCGCGCGAGGGCAACGATGAGACATGACGAAGCGGCCACCGCAGCCGGCGGCCATGACGAAACGGGCACGCCTTTGCGGCGACGCAAGGCGCACATCCGCGAGTCCAACGAAGCGCATCTGCTGGCCTGCGCGGAAGCCGTGTTCGCGGAGCGCGGGCTCGACGGCGCGAGCACCGCGATGATCGCCGAGCGTGCCGGCCTGCCGAAGGCGAACCTGCATTACTACTTCCCGACGAAGCTTGCGTTGTACCGCCGTGTGCTCGATGACCTGTTCGAAGACTGGCACCGCGCGGCCGGCTCGTTCGAGGCCGGCGACGATCCGGTCGTGGCGATCGGCAGCTACGTGCGGGCGAAGATGGATCTGTCGCGACGGCGCCCGCTCGGCTCGAAAGTGTGGGCCAACGAGATCATTCACGGCGCCGAGCACATGCAGGACATTCTGTCGGAACGTGTGAAGCCGTGGTTCGACACACGCGTGAACGTGATCGAAGGCTGGATCGCGCGCGGCCTGCTTGCACCGATCGATGCGCACGCATTGATGTATCTGATCTGGGCGACCACGCAGCACTATGCGGATTTCGATGCGCAGATCCGCGCACTGAGCGGCAAGCGTGCATTCACGCAGAAGGCCTTCGCCGAGAAGACCGAGCACGTCGTGCAGCTCGTGATCCGCGCATGCGGTGCGGTGTCGCCGGGCGCGAGCGCGTAGCGCGATCGCGTTCCCGGGAAAACAAAACGGGCGACGGGCACGATGCCCGCCGCCCGCGTCGCGAGAGACGGCGTACGTGCCGTCCCGCGCGTGACGCGTGAACGTGTTCGCGTTACGCGACGCGCTCGATTGCGATCGCCGTCGCCTCGCCGCCGCCGATGCACAGCGATGCGATGCCGCGCTTCAGGCCATACGATTCGAGCGCAGCCAGCAGCGTCACCATCACGCGTGCACCCGATGCGCCGATCGGATGGCCGAGCGCACACGCGCCGCCGTGCACGTTGACCTTGTCGTGCGACAGGTCGAGATCGCGCATCGCGGCCATCACGACCACCGCGAAGGCTTCGTTGATCTCGAACAGGTCGACGTCGCGCAGGTTCCAGCCGGTTTTTTCGGTCAGCTTGCGAATTGCACCGATCGGTGCCGTCGCGAACAGGCCCGGCTTGTTCGCGTAGGTCGAATGCCCGACGATCACGGCCTTCGGCGTGAGGCCGAGCCGCTCCGCTTCCGAGTGACGCATCATCACGAGCGCGGCCGCGCCGTCGGAAATCGACGACGAATTGGCCGCCGTCACCGTGCCGCCTTCGCGGAACGCCGGCTTGAGCGTCGGAATCTTGTCGAGCTTCGCCTTGCCCGGTTGCTCGTCGATCGAGACCACCGCTTCGATCTTGCCGGCCTTCACGGTCACCGGCGCGACCTCCGACGTGAAGCGCCCTTCCGCGATCGCACGTTGCGCGCGCGTCAGTGACGCGATCGCGAACGCATCCTGCTCCTCGCGCGTGAACTGGTAGGCCTGCGCGCAATCCTCCGCGAACGTGCCCATCAGCCGGCCCTTGTCGTATGCGTCCTCGAGCCCGTCGAGGAACATGTGGTCGAGCACCTGGCCGTGACCCATGCGCATTCCCGCGCGCGCCTTCGGCAGCAGGTACGGCGCATTGGTCATGCTCTCCATCCCACCCGCGACCGCCACGTCCGCCGACCCGGCCAGCAGCAGGTCGTGCGCGAACATCGCGGCCTTCATCCCGGAGCCGCACATCTTGTTGACCGTGGTCGCGCCCGCGGCCAGCGGCAATCCGGCCTTCAGCGCGGCCTGCCGCGCCGGCGCCTGACCCTGGCCGGCCGGCAGCACGCAACCGAATACGATTTCATCGATGCGCTCGGCCGGCACGCGCGCGCGCTCGAGCGCCGCGCGAATCGCCGCCGCGCCGAGCTCGCTCGCGCTGGCCCCGGCGAGGTCGCCCTGAAAACCACCCATCGGCGTGCGTGCGGCACCGACGATTACGATCGGATCCTGTGTCGTCATGATCGAGTTTCTCCAGTTCCAGTTTCAGTTTCAGCGCGGCGCCATGCGCAACGCGCCATCGAGACGGATGACTTCGCCGTTCAGCATCGTGTTCTCGGCGATGTGGCGCACCAGCGCCGCGAATTCGTCGGGGCGGCCGAGCCGCGGCGGGAAAGGCACGCTCTTGCCGAGCGCGTCCTGCACGTCCTTCGGCATGCCGGCCATCATCGGCGTCTCGAAGATGCCCGGCGCGATCGTCACCACGCGAATGCCGAACCGCGCGAGTTCGCGCGCGATCGGCAGCGTCATGCCCACCACGCCGCTCTTCGATGCCGCATACGCGGCCTGCCCGATCTGCCCGTCGAACGCCGCGACCGACGCGGTGTTGACGATCACGCCGCGCTCGCCTTGCGCGTCGGCGTCCTGCTTCGACATTACTTCGGCCGCCAGGCGGATCATGTTGAACGTGCCGACCAGGTTGATCGACACCGCGCGCGCGAAGCGCTCGAGCGAATGCGGACCTTCGCGGCCGACGACTTTCTCGCCCGGCGCGACGCCCGCGCAGTTCACGAGCGCATCGATGCGGCCGAACGCGTCGCGCGCGGCGGCAACGGCAGCTTGCCCGTCGGCTTCGCTCGTCACGTCGGTCTTCACGAAGCATGCAGCCGCACCGAGTTCGTGCGCGAGGCTCGTGCCGGCATCCTCATTGACGTCCAGCAAAACTGCGTTGCCGCCTTCGGCCACCACCATGCGCGCCACTGCGGCGCCGAGGCCCGAACCGGCGCCCGTAATCAGAAAAACGCGATCCTCGATATTCATTCGCACTCCGTATTCAGTCTTCAGGATTGAGCGGTCTTCTCGGCTTCCATCTTGCGCAAAACGAAGCGCTGGATCTTGCCGCTCGGGGTTTTCGGCAGCGCGTCGACGAAGTCGATCGCGCGCGGATACGCGTGCGCCGACAGCCGCCGCTTCACGTGCTGGCTCAGTTCGTCGGCCAGCGCCGGCGTGCCTTCAAAACCTTTCGACAGCACGACGAACGCCTTGACGATCTCCGTGCGCTCCGGATCCGGCACGCCGATCACCGCGGCCTCGCTGACGGCCGGATGCTCGATCAGCGCGCTTTCCACGTCGAACGGGCCGATCCGGTAACCGGACGACGTGATCACGTCGTCCGCGCGGCCGATGAAGCTCACGGTGCCGTCCGGCTCGAGTTCGACGTTGTCGCCGGTCCGGTAGTAGCCGCTCGCGATCGCCGGCGTATCCTGCTGCCAGTAGCCGGTGAACCACAGCAGCGGCGAGCGTGCGATGTCGATCGCGAGGTTACCGGGCTCGCCCGGGCCGAGCTCGCGACCGGCTTCGTCGAGTACCGCGACGCGATAGCCGGGCATCGCGAGACCGGCCGAACCGACATGGACGACGTGCGTGAGCCCGTGATGGTTGTTCACGACCATCCCGAGTTCGGTCTGGCCGTAGTGATCGTGGATCGGCGCGCCGAGCGCCGCGTGGAACCAGCGCACGACTTCCGGATTCAGCGGTTCGCCCGCGCTGCTGACGACCCGCAGTTGCCCTTTCAGCCGTGCCGCCACGTCGGTGCCGGCCGCCATCAGCATCCGGTACGCGGTCGGCGAACCGGCGAGGCTCGTGATGCCGAGCCGTTCGATCACGTCGCAGGTGCTGTCGACGGTGAAGCTGCCTTCGTACAGCGTCGTCGCATGGCCGAGCAGCAGCGGGCCCGTGATCGCGTAGTAGAGACCGTATGCCCAACCCGGATCGGCGATGTTCCAGAAGCGGTCGCTGGGGCGCAGGTCCACCGCGTCGCGCATGTATGCGCCGAACGCAAGCAGTGCGCGCAGCGGCACCGGCACGCCCTTCGGCAAACCCGTCGTGCCCGACGTCGACATCATCATGAACAGGTCGGTCCCCTTGCGCAGCACCGGTTCGAACGTGCCGGACTGCGCATCGAGTGCCGTACGGAAATCGATATCGCGGGCCGGCAGCGTGTCGCCCGGCTCGCGCACCGTCGCCACCGGCGGGCAATCCACGATCTCGTCGAGCTTCGCGCGATTCGCGATGTTGGTGACGATCAGCCGCGCATCGCTCATGCGCAGCCGGTGCTCGATCGCCTTCGGTCCGAACGCGGTGAAAAGCGGCTGGTAGACGGCGCCCGCGCGCCACGTGCCGAGGATCGTCGCGACGAGTTCGGGCGTGCGCGGCAACAGGCCGGCCACCACGTCACCCGGCTTCACGCCCTGCTCGACCAGCAGGTTCGCGACGCGCGCCGACAGCGCCTGCATCTGCGCGAACGTGAAACTGCGATGCCTGCCGCCAGCGTCGATCCAGTCGAGTGCGATCGCGTTCGGGTCCGCCGCCGCATGCCGGTCGCAGCATTCGACGCAGGCGTTCAGGCCCTGCTCCAGGTCGCCGTGCAGATATGCGGCGGCGGTCTCGATACGGAAGCCGGCCACGGCGTCGGCGTAGGCCGGCACCTCCCGGGCAGTTGCTCCATCACGCATGCGTGTCTCCTGTTCGTTATGACCGCCGGCGAACCGAGGGTATATCGATGATGGTAGACAGCAGTCACATTGCAATCAATGACAAACAGAATCTAGAATCGTGATCGGTTTTGCCATGTCTGGAGGGCATGAAAACATGGGGCCGCAGATGATCTCGCCCGATTTCGTCGAGGATGCGCTCGAGAGCCTGCGCCGGCAACGGATTCCGGCCGGGCCGGTGCTGCACGCGGCCGGCCTGCCGGCCGCCGTGCGCGGGCCCGTCACGCCGCAGCAGTATGGCCGGCTGTGGCTGGCGATCGCCAGCGCGATCGACGACGAATTCTTCGGGCTCGCGGCCCGCCCGATGCGGCGTGGCAGCTTCATGCTGCTGTGCCATTCCGTGCTGGATGCGGGCACGCTCGAGAAGGCGCTGCGGCGTGCGCTGCAATTCCTGCGCGTGGTGCTGGACGAGCCGCACGGCGAGCTCGTGGTCGCCGACGGACAGGCCCAGATCGTGCTCAAGCAGGCGGGCGCGCCCTATTCCGCGTTCGCTTACCGGACGTTCTGGCTGATCCTGCTCGGCGTCGCCTGCTGGCTGATTGGCCGGCGCATTCCGCTGCAGCGCATCGATTTCGCGTGCCCGAGCCCCGACCACCGCACCGATTACCACCAGTTCTTCGGGGTACCGGTCCATTTCGACCGGCCCGACAGCCGGCTCGCCTTCAACGCCGCGTATCTCGCGCTCCCGACGATCCGCTCCGCACAGGCACTGAAGACCTTCCTGCGCGGCGCGCCCGGCAATCTGCTGGTGCGCTACCGGCACGACACCGGCTGGGTGGCAAAAACGCGCGCGCACCTGAAGGCACTGCCGGCCGCAGAGTGGCCGGACTTCGACACGCTGGCCGTGCGCCTCGGCACGACGCCCGCGACGCTGCGGCGACGCCTGCGCAGCGAGGGTCAGAGCTTCGCGTCGATCAAGGACGAGCTGCGCGGCGCACTGGCCCAGTCGCTGCTGCGCGCACACCGGCTCAGCGTCGCGGAAATCGCGGCCGAACTGGGCTTCACCGAACCCAGCGCGTTTCATCGCGCGTTCCGGAAATGGACAGGGACGAGTCCGGGCGCGTTTCGGCGCGACGTCAATACGGGGCAACCGGAGCATTGATACGCTGCCGGCCCGACCTCGCGTCGATCGGCGTCTGCTGGCTAATGATGGTGCGGCGTCAGATGCTGTCGAAAGCGGAGTAGTCTCTGTCGAGTGGCTGTGATGCCGGAATGCGAAGGCCACCGCGGCCGCCCGGCGAGCATGCGTGAAATCCTGATCCTTCGAACTGATGCGAGGCCCGATATGGATGCAGTTCGTGCAGTCATCGAACCGTATGAAGCCGCACTTCGAGCGGCGATGCTCGCCAACGACGTCGACGCACTCGACACGTTGCTCGATGACGACCTGATCTTCACCGTCCCGACCGGGGAAGTCATTGCGAAGCACGACGATCTGTCCGCGCATCGTGCGAAGCTGTTGCGCCTCGACGCCCTCGATATCCAGGAGATGGGGACGAAGATGATCGGCGAGATGATTGTCACCACGACGAAGGCGATGCTTGCCGGTCGTTTCGACGGCGCCGCATTCAACGGGATGTTTGCCTATACGCGCCTGTGGCGCCGGTCGGGAAGCGACTGGCGTGTGGTTGCCGGGCACGCATCGCAGATCGGTTGAGCTGAGACATGTCGGCAATTGACGAACTGCAGGATCCCGAAGTGAGTCGATGTCGCGACTGTCACGCACCGACATGCTCGGCGCGTTGGAAGTTGCGCCAATGACGGGGAGAAGAGATGCGCCAACGACAACTGCGCCCTCGCGGCTGTCCCACTTTCCGCCGCGCCAATGCAAAAACCCCCGCCTTTCGGGCGGGGGTTTCTGGCTTAGGGAGCCTGACGATTACCTACTTTCACACGGGAATCCGCACTATCATCGGCGTAGAGTCGTTTCA
>Ga0070660_100000562_pt1 | contig 24963 bp, 21 predicted proteins | sample KBSC33metaG_FD_64670 | JGI IMG/M metagenome (GOLD analysis project Ga0070660, IMG submission 64670) | Corn rhizosphere microbial communities from Kellogg Biological Station, Michigan, USA - KBS C3-3 metaG | ecosystem: Host-associated > Plants > Roots > Rhizosphere > Soil ... | reverse complement strand
CAGCCAGGACCGGAGCGCGGGTTAAGGTTATTCCGATGTTCGACAATGGCGAGCTCGATCTGCAAGCCTACGAGAGGATTCTCCGGGCAGGCAGTGTCAAGGTAGTCGGCGTTGTTCATGTGTCGAACTCGCTGGGGACCGTGAACCCAGTTAAGGAGATGGTCCGGCTCGCCCATGAGCATGGTGCTCTGGTGGTGATCGACGGTGCACAGGCGGGCCCGCACCAGCTCGTCGATGTGCAAGACCTCGATGCGGACTTCTACACGCTGTCTTGCCACAAGATCTATGCTCCGACTGGCGTCGGGGTGCTCTATGGCAAGCGAGAGTTGCTGCAGGCTATACCTCCCTACCAAGGTGGAGGCGACATGATCCGCACGGTTGATTTCGAGGGCAGCACCTATGCGGACCCGCCGGCGCGATTCGAAGCGGGAACTCCGAACGTCGGTGGGGTCATCGGCTTGGGCGCCGCAATCGACTATCTCGCGAAATTGGGAGCCGGCAAGGACCGACCTGACACCCGAGCTGCACTTGCGCAGGGCTTCGACCTTATCTGCGCCCACGAGACAAGCTTGGCGCGTCGTGCCGAAGCGCAGTTGCGCGAGATTCCAGGGTTGCGGATCACGGGCGAGGCCAAGAACAAGAGCGCGATCGTGAGTTTCACGCTCGAGGGCGCCCATCCGCACGACATCGGCACTATTCTCGACGGAGACGGAGTCGCCGTGCGAGCAGGCCACCACTGCTGCATGCCGCTAATGAAGCGACTCGGAGTTCCGGCAACGGTGAGGGCGAGCTTCGCCTTCTACAACACCGAAGAAGAAGTCGATAAGCTGATCGAGAGCGTCAAGAAAGTCAAGGAGATGTTCGGCTGATGTTCGATCTTCGCGATCTGTACCAGGAAACCATCCTCGATCACAACCGGCGTCCGCGCAACCGGGGATCGTTAGCCGATGCAAACCGGCATGCGGAGGGGCACAACCCCCTTTGTGGCGATCAGATCCGGTTGACTCTCCTTACGGAGAATGGCCGAGTCAAGGAGATCGCATTTGAGGGGCAGGGTTGCGCTATCTCGACGGCGAGTGCTTCGATGATGACGGAGGCCATCCTCGGCAAGACGGTTGAAGAGGCGGAGGCGCTCTTCCGGGAGTTTCAGGAGATGGTCACCTGCACGGGAGAACCGGTGGAGCACCCCACCCTGGGTGAACTGACTGTCTTCGAAGGGGTGCGCGAGCATCCGGTGCGCATCAAGTGCGCGACCCTGCCCTGGCATGCGCTCCATGCGGCACTCTCCGGTACCGACAGCGCCAGCACCGAATGACCTAGTCCAACCGAGCCCGGAACCCGACCACCGCAGCGGCGACATGCACGTTCATCGAGCGCCCTTTGCCGAACATTGGTATGTAGATTGCGGCGTTGCAGTGCTTCAGGACCGTGCCATACAGCCCGCGTTCTTCATTGCCTAACACGAAGCAGACCTTTTCCGGATAGGCAAACTCGGCGTAGTTCACGGCATCGTCCGCAATCTCTATCGCGACTAGCTGATAGCCGGCCTCCTTGGCAGCGACAGCGGCGTCCTCGTGCTTTGCCCAATGTTGGTAGCGAATTCGTCGGTGGTGCCCTAGGGAGGTCACGGAAATTTGCGGATGCGGCGGCTGAGGCGTGTTTCCGGTCAAGAAAAGCTCGCGCGCGCCTACCGCGTCGGCCACACGGAACATGCCCCCCACGTTGTAGGGATCATCCCAGTCCTGAAGGAAGAAGGCGATCTCCAAATCGCGCGCATTCGCCCGTTGCTCCTTGTGGAGCCTCCGCACCTCGGTCTTGCCGCGCAGCGTTCTCATCGCGGAACGGGGGTCATCTGGTCCCAGTTCGGGCCGATCTTTGCGTCGACTTCTACCGGCACGCTTAAAGGGAGGGCGGTCTCCATGATGTTTCGGATCGGCTCGACAAGGTCGCAGAGCCCCTCGGGCATTTCGAAGACCAACTCGTCGTGCACATTCAGCAGCATGCGCGAGGTCGAGCCCTCCAAGAGGGCCGCAATCTTGATCATCGCAAGCTTGATCATGTCGGCTGCGGTGCCTTGCAGGGGGGCGTTCATTGCTTGTCGCTCCGCATACTGGCGCTCTTGAATTTTCGCCGCGTGAATATCGGGGAAGTAGCGCCGACGACCGAAAAGAGTGGTGGTAAAGCCCTTTGAACGAGCCTCTTGAACCACTGATTTCGTGAACTCCTTCACGCTCGGGAAGCGCTCGTTATAGAGAGTGATCAACTCCTTGGCTTCGGCGCGGCTGAAACCGCCGCCGAGCTGATTCGCGAGTCCGAAGTCGGTTACGCCGTACAGCACCGCGTAGTTCAGCATCTTCGCGTAGCGCCGCTGCTCCTTTGTGGGAGCTTCCGCACCCAGCCCGAACATCAGCTGCGCAGTGACGGTGTGGACGTCGATCCGCTCTTCAAACGCTCGGACGAGCGCCGGTTCGCGGCACATGTGTGCGAGGATGCGGAGCTCGATTTGGGAATAGTCGAAGCTGGCGAGGCAGTAACCCTGATCGGCAACAAACGCCTGCCTTATGCCCCTGCCCAACTCCGTTCTTATCGGGATGTTCTGTAGGTTCGGATCGTTGCTGGAGAGCCGACCTGTGGCGGCGACGGTCTGCGCGTAGGTGGTGTGGATGCGGCCATCCGCTTGGATCAACCGCTCGAGCGAGTCCGCGTATGTCGACTTGAGCTTGCTCAGTTCCCGCCAGTTGAGGATCTCTTGCGCGATCTCGTGGGGCACGAGTTGCAGCACTTCGGCACCCGTCGCATAGCCTGTCTTCGTCTTCTGGGCTCCGGGGAGCTGCATCTTCTCGAAGAGCACTTCCCCGAGTTGCTTCGGCGAGCCGATATTAAACTCTTGACCCGCTATCTCATAGATGCGCAAGGTGGTCTGCTCGATCGTCACCTCCAGGCTCTTCGAGAACTCGCGCAAGGCATTTCGGTCAGCCCGGACTCCGACTCGTTCCATCTTGGCGAGAATCGGTGCGAGCGGCTGTTCCACCTGCTGCAAAACCGGCGTCTGGCCCTCCTTCTCAAGCCGGTCGCGCATGACCGCTTCGAGCTGATATAGCGCACCTGCCATCTCTGCGGGCTGAGTAGGCGGCGTGAGATCGAGATAGCCCTGCACCAGGTCTGGTAAAGCGTAGGATGACCTGCCCGACTGCAGCACGTACCCTGCCAACATCGTATCGAACCGGGGATCGCCAGGGATCTCCGCCATCTGCTTATAAAGCTTCTTGCTGTCGTGAAGAATGGCCAAGCCGGGCAGTTCCGACACCAGTTCTGAGGCGACTTCTGCCGAGCACTCGGCAACGCGTGAGCCCACAGCGACAAAGCCGGTCGGCTTCGGCTCGTCGAGTAAGTTCGCCGGCGGGGGCGTGGACCACAAAGCCGCATAGTGCTTCCCGTCCACAAAACGGACCATCTCGTCCCAGGAGCGCACCTGCTCGACGGTCACTTCTATTCGCTCGCTCTTGAGCGCAGCTTCTCTGGCTTCCAAGAAGGTGGCTTCGGACGCAGGTGCCGCGCCATCCAAATATCGCCCAAGGACCAGCGGAGCGCGCTTCGCGACGCTGCGCATCTCCATCGATTCGAGCAGTGCTTGCGCGACTTCGATCTGCTCACTCGTGAGCACAAACGGCTTGAAGTCGTACTCTAGCGGAACATCGCGCTTGATCGTGGCCAGCCACTTGCTCTTAACGAGTTGCTCCTTTACGTCCTCGATCTTCTTCGCGTACTTCGGCGGAACCTTGTCGAAGTTCGCGAGCAGGTCCTCGATCGTGCCGAACATGCAGATCAGCTCGGATCCACCCTTGTCGCCGATACCGGGCACGCCGGGGATGTTGTCGCTTGTGTCGCCCTTGATGGCCTTGAAATCCGGAATGAACTCGGGTCCGAACCCGTAGCGAGCCTGAACGGCGGCGACGTCGTAGGTTGCCGTCTCGGTCACGCCCGTCTTCGGCGTGACCACACTCACACACTCGTCGATCAATTGGAGGGCATCCAGGTCGCCGGTCACGATCGTGGTGTCGTATCCGTTCTCCTCCGCCAGCTTGCTGATGGTGCCGATAACGTCGTCGGCCTCGAAGCCAGTCACCTCGATCTGCGGAATACCGAGAGCATTGATCAGGTCCCGCGCGATGGGCAGCTGCACCTTCAGCTCGGGCTGAATCTCCCGACGTGTTCCCTTGTACTCGCTGTACTCAGCATGGCGGAACGTCTTACCGGGAGCATCCAGCGCTACCACGATGGCGTCTGGCCGGATGTTTTCCAGGATCACGAAGAGCATCTGCGTGAACCCGAAAAGCGCGTTGGTAGGCCGTCCGTCCGCCGTGCTGAGGTAGCGCGTCGCGAAGAATGCCCTATAGAGGAGCGCGTATCCGTCGATGATGACGAGGCGCTTCGAGTTCATGCCGGAAGGTTACCGCCCGCCACCCACACCGGCTTGAATCCAAATCGTGTGCATAAGTCCTTCTCAATTCGGACACAGTGCGGTACAATCTCATATCGGTCTCACCCATCCCGGCTAATCTGCCGGAGCTCGCTTGTTAAGGCCGAACAGCGCAATGGTTTACCGACCACTCCGTTACGAGCAGATGATGCGGGCCGCTGAGGCCTTCGATGGACGAGCACGCCGGATGTTCGGCGGCATGGGTGTCTACACCGGCGAGAAGATGTTCGCCTTCCTCTCCGGAGACGATGTCGCCCTGAAGCTATGCCCTTCCGACTACGAAGAAGTCATGGCCATGGAGGGGGCGGGTCCCTGTAAGCCGGATCCGGAAATGGACCCGATGCGCGAGTACGTGACGCTTCCCCGCGAGATCATCGACAGCTACGAAAAGTTCACCTATTGGGTTGAGCGCAGCGCCAATTACGTCAATCGTAGACTGGCAGTCACCAGTTAAGCGAGGTCTTGCGTGGCGAAGGGATGATTGTGCCCTTCGATTCCGGTAGCTCCACAAATGTCTAAGGGCACGAGCCATCCCTTAGCTACCGCTGAGGGAGGCCTACTTCTTTCCGGTTGCGTTCGCCAGAACGTCGACGACCAACATGATCGCCATGAAGCCGATCCCCAGGAACAGGGTCAGGCGCGAGACGAAGTCATCGAAGTTCGCCTTTCCTTTGAAGGTCGTTCGAACCCCGCTGCCACCGCTCATGGCGTCGCCCTTGCCCGTCACGAAGACCAGCAGAGAGAACACGATGGCGATGATGATGCCAAGGATCAGGAGGATGTTGTAAAGAAGCTGCAAGGAGAACCTCGGAGCGAAAAGTATACCTTCAGAGGTCGTAGCCGAAGGCCCGCGCCACCAAATACACGAGCCCCGAGCAAAGGAGACTGCCGGCCATCACGTGCAGCATGCCGCTGTTCAGGATCTTCCGCGGAAAGCTCGCCGAGACCACGGGAGCTTGGACGTACTTGCGCAGCAGTTCTTCGCCGGATCGGATGCCCATCTGAATGTGCCGCTCGTGGGCGGGCGCGGTCGTAATGTATTGCTGAACCAGGCTACCGAGCCGGCGCCAGAGCAGCAATGTGAGCACCAACGCGGTGAGGAGCCGGGTTGTCTCGTCGGGAATCAGCAGCCGATTGGTGGCGATCCCGAGGAACAGAGAAGCGCCCACCGCCAAGTTCGTCCCGCATCGAGGGTGAACTCGAGGCATTCGTCTCACGATCTCGGGGGTGAGTTCTTCCCCGCGTTCGATCGCGTGGACGACTTGGTGCTCAGCCGCATGAGTACGCGAGATCGGCACAATCCTCATCAGCAAAGCAAACAGCAGCAGGAGGACGGCTTCGGCGACGGTGTTTGCCGCGGCTTCGCGGTAACCGACGCGCATCATTGCTTCTTGCACGTAGTCGGCGGGCAGGCTCGCTAGCGTCAGAAGTGCAAACAGCAGCATGCCGGTGACAATTAGGCCCAAATCACCCGGTCCCGCTCGGACCACACCAGTCGTGAGATACACGCCAAACGGCGTCGCCATCCCGCCGATCGTCGGCGGGCGTGGAGGAGGCAAGCGCCTAGGCAGGAGATCGCTCGCGGAGATCACTCCCAGCAGCCGATCTGCATCATCTACAACCACAAGGGCGGGTATCTGGAGATCGTTGAGCAGCCGCAATACTTCGGCACCGGTTACATAAGGAGCTATCCGCAACTCAGCTGCATCCCTTGCGACCGCCGCGCTCGCCCCTGGCTCCGCTCCACTCGCAAGAGCCGCCGCCAAACTCCGCTCGGTCACGGCACCCACGTATCGGCCTTCGCGGATCAAACCCACAACACCCGCACCTGATTCCCTCAATCGTCGACCTGCAATGGCAAGGGAGTCTTCCTCAGGAACGGGCACGGCTCCGCGTGCCAGCATGCCGACAGGCTGGCTCAGCGGGTTGGTGGAGATTGCGCGATCCAAGGTCGTGAGAGGCATGGAGGCTACCCGCCGCCCTGCCATAATTCACAGTAGAGTTGAACCGAATCGCAGTTATCACCAGCGGAGGCGACTCGCCCGGCATGAACGCGGCGGTCCGTGGTGTGGTACGTGCCGCCATCGGACGCGGCGTAACGGTTCTCGGATTCAAGCACGGCTACGACGGGATACTCCGGAATGAGTCGATCGAGCTCGACAGCAAGGCAGTCGGCGGCATTATTACCACTGGCGGCACTATTCTCCGCACGGCTCGCAGCAAGCGCTTCATGATGCCGGAAGGCCGCGCTGAAGCTGTGGAGGTTCTCAGCCAAAACGGAATTGAGGGCTTGGTGGTCATTGGAGGCGATGGCTCGCTAACGGGTGCGTTAAAGCTTCATGAAGAATTCGACTTTCCGGTCATGGGTGTGCCGGGCTCCATCGACAACGATATTTCCGGAAGCGACTTCTCGATTGGTTTCGACACAGCGGTGAATACCGCGGTCGAAGCGATCGATCGCGTACGTGACACCGCGTATTCGCACGAGCGAGTATTTGTGATCGAGGTGATGGGCCGCCGAAATGGCTTTATCGCACTCGAGGCTGGGCTTGCTGGAGGCGCCGAGGCTGTTCTCATCCCCGAGGTGCCCTATTCCTTGCTGGAGATATGCGATCAGCTCCGCGAATCGGCCGCGAAGGGAAAGAGAAGTTCCATTATCATCGTCGCTGAGGGAGCTGCGCGGGCAGGCGACATCAAAGAGTTCATTCAGAAGAACACGGGTTTCGAGGCGCGCTACCTCGTCTTGGGCCACATGCAGCGCGGCGGTTCACCCACGGCTTTCGATCGTGTGCTTGCGTTGCGATTAGGTGCGTTTGCTGCCAATCGGCTCATCAGCGGCTATCGCGGAGAGATGGCGGGCGTGGACGGAACGCACCTGGTCAGCCACCCACTCGGCTACGTTTTGAGCACTGAACGCGTGATCGATCCCGAGAAGCTGCTGCTCGCCGAAGTCATGGCCCTTTAACTCATTGGACTCGCCGTGCTACCATTTGACGGTCTGCGCGAAGGAGTTAAAGCTTTGGCGATCGATACCAGCGACTTTCGAAATGGCATGCACTTTTATCTCGATGGTGAGGTCTTCACCATCGTCGAGTTCCAGCACGTTAAGCCGGGCAAGGGCGGGGCGTTCGTCAGGACCAAGCTCCGGAAGATCAAAACCGGCCAGACGCTGGAAAAAACATTCCGCTCTGGCGAGCGCGTGGAGCCGGCTCATGTCGAGAAGACGAAGATGCAGTTCATCGACCGCCAGCGAGGCGAGATCACGCTGATGGATCTGGACACCTATGAGCAGATTCCGATCGCGGAGTCTGTCCTCGGGGATCAGGCCAAGTATCTCAAAGATGAGATGGAGATCACGGCTCTGGTCGCCAGTGGGGAGGTTCTCGGCTACGAGCTTCCGAACTTCGTGGAGCTCGAAGTCATGGAGACAGACCCTAGTTACAAGGGGGACACGGTCAGCGGCGGCTCGACAAAGCCAGCCAAGCTCGAATCCGGAGCAACCGTTCAGGTGCCCTTCCACATCAATGTCGGAGACGTTGTTAAAGTAGATACGCGCACTGATTCGTACCTTGAGCGCGTCAAGAAATAAGAACCGTGGCCACCCGACCGCCGATGCCGCCCTCTCGTGAGGAGCGGGACTTTGCCGACAGCATCTACAACCTGCTTTCGGGCATCGCTCGCACGCTCCTTTACGTCGGACTTCTTGCAACGCTTATTGGCGCTGGATTCCTGATCTTTACGGCCTTTGCGGCGGACGCAAACGTCCAGCAAGCTCAGAACAACGTCAACATCTTCAGCAAGGTCCTTTTTGGCGGAATCTTAGCGCTCGCTGCTGGTGGCACCTTCACATGGTGGGGCGAGGACATTCTTGCCGGCATCCAGCTGCTCCTTGGGGCCGCCATGTTCTTCTCGCCGTTGTACTTGCCGAGCCTAGGAGTCGACCCGAGCAAGCCTGCGGCGCAAGATGCCATGGGTGCTCTCCGGAACGGTGGACTTATCTTAGGCGTGATTGGCCTATTGGTCTTGGTCATCGACCTCGCAACCAAGGCTCGGCTTCGAATTCAGCAGGGCTCCAAGGCTGACCAGCTCAAGTACGGCAAAGGCATAAAAGAAGAGCGAGACCGCCAGAACGTTTTCATGGGGAAGTGCTGGCAGCTTCCCTTCTGCCGCAAGTTCGTTCGCGAGAAGTGCCCGATCTACCACTCCAAGCGAACCTGTTGGCGTGAGCTCGTCGGCTGCATGTGCGAAGAGTCGGTGATTCGAAACGCGATGGAGAACAAGGCAATTCCGAAGGATGCTCTCCTCGCCGCGAACATGATCCCGCACAACCACAAGCTGACCGTGATGCAGAAGCGGGAGCGCTGCAAGACGTGCGTCATTTACAACGAGCACCAAAAGCACAAGTATCGGCTTGCACTGCCGATTGTGATGGTCGGCTTTATTCTCATCTACGCGATCGCTCGAGGGCCTCTGCTGGCAGGCACGTCAGGCCTGGTGCGCGCCCTGGACACCATGATTGGCAAGGCGACCTTCAGCAAGGCTGGAGGGTCTGGTGTTGCGGGCACCATGGGCGGCCAGTGGTTTGTCGAGGTCCTCACCTTGTGCATCATGCTCGTGCTTTTCACCTACGCGATGAAGCTGCTCGAGTATCTGATCTTCAAATTGAAGGTCTAATATCTGTATGCCAGCCGCGAGTTTGGTCTCGATCGATGGGTCTCGCGGAGAAGGCGGGGGAGGCGTTCTCCGAACCGCGCTGATCATGTCCGCGCTCACGGAGCAGCCGCTCAAGATCGAATACATTCGCGGTGGCACCAACCATCCAGGGCTGGACTTTGAGGACCTCACCCTTGTGCGGGCGCTGGCTCGGTCGACGCTGGCGGAGACGGTTGGTGCAGAGCTTGGGGCTACCTCGCTCAGCTTCCTGCCAACAAAGCGCCCATCGAGCCTGAACGGCGCTCTCGACTTGCCCAATGAGCCGAGTCGGCGCAACCCTAATTCGCTCGTCGTCTTAAGTTCGCTTGTGCCGGTGCTTGCTCGGAGCGGCATGTATTCGCAGATCAGCTTGCAGGGCGAGACCTATGGTCATCGAGCGCTCACGTTCGATTACTTCGCCAACGTGGCTGTGCCTGCCTTGTCTCGATTTGGTCTTGGCGTCTTTCCAGACATGGAGCGCGCCGGCTTCGGGCGCGAAAGCTCGGGCCAGGTGAAGATGGATGTTGAGCCGAGTGGGCTGCATGGCGTCGAGTGGTCGGAACGAGGCAAGCTGATTGCCGCTAGAGCGCTTATCGTCACGGCAGGGGTGCCCGGTTCCGTGGGCGGTCGTGGCGTCGCTCACTTAAGCAAGCTGGCAAGCTCCGCGAAAGTGGAGGTCGAAGTCGAAGCTGCCGAAGTCGAGAGCTCGACGGCAGGCGCGTTTGTCACCGTGTGGGCCGAGTACGAGCGCGGCTTTGGAGGCGCTACCGCAATGGGCTCGCGCGGTCTTCGGATGGAAACGCTCGTTCAAACGGCGTGCGAAGAGCTTTTGGCCTGGATGCAGTCCCCGGCGACGGTCGATCCGTTCCTTGCGGATCAGATCTTGATTCCGGCTGCGCTGGCAGATACGGCCAGCACTTTCAAGGTGTCCGAGCTGACGGCGCGGTTTCTTAGCTCCGTTAGCGTCGTGAAGCAGTTCTTGCCGATTCACATCACCGTGCGCGGGGCGCAGGGCGAGCCTGGAACCGTTACGGTGCGGCGCTAGCTGCTTTTTGCGGGCTGTACACCGGGTGAGTAAAGTCGCCCTTGCCACTCGTGATCTGGCGCTCTTGGCCGCCGCCTCGCGCCATGAAGCAGATGTCGTGATGCCCGTCGGCGCCCTTCTTCGCATACACAATGCCTTCGCTAGAGGGTTCCCAGCAAGGGTTGCTAATGGCGCCGGGCGCAATCACGATTGGTGAACCGCCTTGCAGTGCGTACGCCATGAGCGCTTCGGCTTGGAAATCGCCTACGCCTTTGTAGCCCCCGACCACGACGGCGACGCCCCCTCCGTCGGGACTGCAAACCGGCTCGGAAAAGCACTTCGCGTCGTTGTTGCTGACATCGATGGCGGCAATCGCAGTGTTGTCCTTTGCATTCGCTTTGTCAAGGTCCACAAGCGCGAAGAGGTGCCGGTAAGGCGTTTCAATCTTCCCGTTCTTCTTGAACTTGTCAGGAACGTGCGCCGCGTCTTCCCATTGGAAACCCTGAACGGTGAAGACGATGGCGTTTCCGGTTGGCAGAACGTCGAAATCGATGTGATCTCCGCAGACGATGAGCCGAGGCACGCGATCTGCGTCCGTCTTGGGCTCGCTCAGCTGCATGATCAGCGCTTCCCCACTGTCACGTCGAAGGACCGCGACGATGTAGCTCTTGTCCGATGACCAACGGGCTTCTCGGAAGCTGCTGCCCAGCCCCTTGTAAAGGGCGTCGAAGTCGGCCGCATCCGCCTCACCCTGAGCGTTGGCGTTCATCGCTATTTCTTTGGTAGTTGGAGGCAGGATCTGCTTGATCGAGCTATCTTGGAGCGGATCGAAGAGGAGCACTCGGCCGCCTGCCGTCGCAAGCGCCATAGGATCGGGCAGCGCGGCATCTGCCGCTGCGAATCGCGGGTGAGCGAGCGCGCGGCTGCCAATCGTGCGCCGCTCGACACGGCGCTCATCTGGCTTCCAGCGGTACAAGTGATAGGTGCTCAACTCGGGGTCTTTGCTGCCGGTCGCCGACCGACTGATGAACACGCGGGATCCGTCGGGCCGCCATACGGCTTCCCTGTCGTCGGTGCCTTCTTGGTCCGTAGGCGCTTCGACTATGGAGCCATCGGGCTTGATGAGCACGGCCCGGGATGCGTGGGCATCGTTTCGTAACGCGAGGATGCAGCCCTTAGTGTCAACCGGTGCGGTATCGGACTTCGACTGATGCGAGTACCACAGGTAGCCGCCGACGGCTCCAGCGCCGACGAAGAGCACCACAGCGGTGCGCAGGAGTCGCCCCTGAACGATTTTCGGTTGATGCGGAGTTTGGCTCATTTCTACAGAATGGAATCGCCGGGCTTTAGGCGCCAGCCGTTGAGCAGTTCGCGTCCGGACACTCGCTTTTTACCTTCGGGCTGCACTTCGAGCAGCACCAGGCTTCCTTTGTCGCAGGCGATTTCGCATCCTTCTGAGTTGCTAAGGATCTCGCCTGGCGTCCCGGAGCTTTGGCTCAGTCGCGCCGAGGAGATCTTCAGAAGGCCTCGACCTGTTTTCGCATAAGCGCCGGGTGCCGGGGTGAATGCGCGGAAGCGGTTGTATTCGGCGGCTGCGGCGCCACTGAAGTGGACCTCGGCTTCTGCTTTCTCCACCTTGGGAGCGATTGTTGCCTGCGACGGGTTTTGTGGCTCAAGCCTATAGGAGCCACTCTCGAGCGCTGGTAAAAAGGCCTCGATCATGTGGGCAGACAGCTCGGCCAATCGGTCTTGTAGCTCGCCGTAGGTCTCATCGGGATCGATGGTGAGTCTTTGCATCTCGATGATGTCGCCTGTGTCCATGCCTTTATCCATCTGCATGAGGGTCACTCCGGTTTCCTGATCGCCGTTGAGGATGGCTCGCTGGATCGGAGCCGCGCCTCTGTACTTGGGCAACAACGATCCGTGCAGATTGATTCCGCCTCGTTGTGCGCTGTCGAGCAGCGCCTGAGACAAGATTTGTCCGTAGCTGGCGACGATCAGAGCGTCAGACTCAAGCGAACGGATTTGGTCCACGAACTCAGGCGCGCGAGCCTTCTCAGGCGTTTGGACCGGTATGCCGAGTTCTTCGGCAACCTGCTTCACGGGCGTGGACTGCACTTGATTGCCCCGGCCTTTCGGGCGATCGGGCTGAGTTACCACCAGCACGACGTGGGAAGAAATTCGCCTAAGCGCGGGCACGGCAAAAGTGCCCGTGCCAAAGAAGACGAGTCTCATTCAACCTCGTCGCGAGCGTCGGGATCTTTCCAATGCAGGGTCGCGGCGTCGACCTTGTCGATGAACAGCACGCCTTCGAGGTGATCGACTTCGTGCTGAACTACGCGCGCGGGCATGCCTTCGAGTTCGTAGACCAGTTCACGGCCGCGGCGGTCCAAGGCTTCGACCTCGATGTATTCGGCGCGCTTCACGTCTCCGTAAAGGCCCGGGATGCTGAGGCAGCCCTCTTGGCCGATCTGCTCGCCCTCCAATTTCGTGATCACTGGATTGATCAGCGGCATGGGCTTCATGCCTTCTGGAGCGATGATAATGATTCGCTGGAGGATGCCGACCTGCGGCGCGGCGAGGCCAATGCCGTTAGCCTGTTCCATTTTTCGGATCATGTCATCGATGAGCTGGAGCTGCTTCTTGCCGAGCTTGCCGACGGCGTCGGCTTTCCGGCGGAGCACCGCGTTGGGGATCTTAATGATCGGCCGTTCGCGGTTCTCGACGTACAGGTACTTGAACTCGTCTGGGACGACGATTTCCATGCGTTCCATTATGGCAGGGCAGGGTCTCCGCTCCCGTGTCGTCCCGCCGTCCCGTCCCGGTGGGGGGAGGGGGCGTTACGGTGTTACGGTGTTACGGTCTATTGGAGGCAGTGGCGTTGGTCCCTTCACCCATACGTGCTTTGAAAACACGTTTTGTCAACCTGCACCTCTAGAGATTGCGCTTCATCTAGCACTTGGCGTTTCGCTCGCGGGGAACCTATTCAACTCTGAACCCTACGACACGCTCGTGGCCGAGGAGATCAAAGCGAGAGCCTTGAAGCACCCAATGTGCCCCTTCGAAAATCGCGCGAACTTCTGGGACCATACCGTCGCCGACTTCCAACCACAACTCGCCACCTTCAATCAGAAAGTCTCGGGCTCGATAGGCAATGGCTCGGTATACCGAATAGCCTTGCTCGTCCGCGTAGAGGGCCAACGCGGGTTCGTGATGTGCCACCTCGGGTTCGAGTGAAGCGTCTCGGGAGATGTATGGGGGATTGCAGACGATCAGGTGGACTTTGCCTGGCACTGTTTCGAAGAGATCGGATTCGAGCACTTCGACCTTCACTCCTCGGCTTTCAGCATTTCGTCGGGCGATCTCGTTTGCGGCCGGCGAAATGTCGGCGAGTACTACTGTGGCGCGGGGGCGTTCAAGTTTGAGGGTGATCCCGATCTCTCCTGAACCGCTGCAGAGATCCAGCACTCGGCATGCGCCACGGTCAATGGCTTCGAGCCCCGCTTCGACAAGTGTTTCCGTCTCTTGGCGTGGAATCAGCACCGCAGGGCTCACGATGAAGCGGCGTCCGTAGAACTCGCGTGAACCTGTGAGATAGGCAAGGGGTTCACGAGCGAGTCGCCTACCGAGCAACTCGTTGGCTCGTGAAGGATCAGGAAACTCATCGATCGAATGCGCCAACAGCCAGGGTCGCTCCTGGGTGAGCGCATGCCCGAGCAGCACTTCGGCTTCGATTGCAGGAGCGCCGATCTGCGCGAGCTCCAATTTGGCATGGGTCAGCCATTCGCCGATGGTCATGATGAGATCGCGTAGCGTCGCACCTTGGCCATCATTTCGCTCACGAGCTCTGCTCGCAGATAGATGCCGTCCTCGCGATAGGTCGCCTCAAGCACTCGGCCGTAGTCGTAGCATTCCTGCACGAGGCTGGACTCGGAGTAAGGCACGAGCGCTTCAACGGACGTGAGGAGGTCTTGAACCTGCTTCTTGACCGTGCGCAGAAGCTCGTCCACGCCTTCACCGGTGACGGCGCTGATTGCTACGGAGTTGGGCCATTCGGCCACGGCGCGGCGCTTTAGGCCTGGGTCTTCGACCCGGTCGATTTTGTTGAAGACGGTGATCGTCGGCTTTGCTTCGGCTCCAAGGGTTTGTAGGGTCTCCAAGACTGCGTCCCTCTGGATCTCCCAAGCCGGGTTGCTCAGGTCGATCACGTGGAGGATCACGTCCGAGAATGTGACTTCTTCAAGGGTGGATCGGAAGGCCGCGACCAGGTGGGTGGGAAGGTTTCGGATGAACCCGACCGTGTCGGTTAGGAAGACGGAGTAGCCCTCGGGAAGTTCGATCTTTCTTGTGGTCGCGTCGAGGGTCGCGAAGGGCATGGCATCGGCGAGGAGGTCCGTGCCCGCGAGCCGGTTCATGAGCGTGCTCTTCCCTGCGCTGGTGTAGCCCGCGATGGACGCGAATGGGAAGGGATGCTTGCGGCGGCTTGCGCGCTGCTGATCGCGGTTCTTCTTGACGTCCTCGATCTCTTCCTTCAGCTTTGCGATCCGGTCGCGGACCGTGCGGCGGTCGCTTTCGAGCTTCGTCTCGCCGGGACCTCGCATGCCGATGCCGCCGCGCTGGCGCTCGAACTTCGTATAGACCGACATGAGCTTCGGCAGCATGTAGGTGAGCTGCGCGAGCTCGACTTGGAGCATGCCTTCCCGCGTGTGCGCACGTTGCGCAAAGATGTCGAGGATGAGCTGGGTGCGGTCGACGACCTTGACCTTGGCGGCTTCCTCAAGGTTCCGTTGCTGGATACCGCTCAACTCGATGTCGACTAGAACGACATCGGCGCTGGTTTGCACCGCAAGCTCCACGATCTCTTGGACTTTGCCTTTGCCGACGTATGCGGCTTTGTGCGGACGGTCCAGTCTCTGGCGAATGGAGGCGACGGGCTCCACGCGCGCAGCCTCACACAGGCCCTCGAGCTCTTCCTCTACGGCCTGATCCTCCGCCTCGTCCTCGTTCACATAGACGAGCACGGCCCGCTCAAGCTGTTGCTCGAGCGATTCCATGGACTTGGACATACCTGTCTAGTTTGACGCGACGAGCGGCTATTGGTCGGTGGTAATTGGTTGTTGGTTAGTCTTAGGTGGCTGCTCTCGACTGCCTCAGATCGCAAATACCCTAACCAACAACCAATTACAAACAACCATCTTTACAGCTTGAAGATCGAGACTGTAGCGCCGATCTGGAAGCCACTGAAGTCGAAGCCCTTCTGCTTGGAAAAGTAGTTGTAGGCTCCGAAAACCCGGATGCGCTGGCCCAAGATGAGGCCCAGTTCCGCGGTCGCAGCGGTGCCGAACTTTGAACCCTTGGTGCGAACCTTTCCGCCGAGGCCATCTGGCTCATCGATGCGGTAGTCGAAATAGGCTACGCCGGCGCCGAGCTTCGCGTACGGCTGGAAGTTTGAACCGGGCGTGGCGAACTTGCGGCTGATTGCCGCCATGACGGGGAGGACGAAGAGGCGGTTGCCACTATCGTTTGCGACGAACAAGCCAATGTCGGGTCGAACTTTCCAGTTGTAGTCCAGATTGTTCTGCGCGACCGTGAAACCGTAGTAGAGAATTTCAGAGCGGAACGCATCCTTGAACCGCTGTTGGGTCGGGAAGTAGATGCTGCCGGTGACGCCGAGGTACTGGTTGGTATCGTCCTGGCGGCGCTGCGTCAGGTTGTAATCGAGGCCAGCGGCGGAAGCTGCGGCGGCAAGCACCGACAGCGCAGAACCGAGACTTAAAGCTTTTCCGTAGTTCATCGTTGTTCGTTTCCCTCCGCCCTTCGCAGACTCTGCCAGGGCAAGTGCTTTCAACCGTACCTGATGAATTGGCTGCGTCCGCATCGGAAGATCGGCATCTTTGCCCGCATGGCTGGCGTCGGTGCCCTGGTTCTAAACGTTTAAGCACGGATCAGCCATGTGCCAAATGAAATTCGATGATGAAGGCGTTTATGGTTTGCTTCTTCGTTCTGCGCTCCGTGGACGCTGAAGGCTGAGCCTCAGAAACTGAGCAGTCGGTATCCTTGAACCTGTGACGGACGACCCTAATCCCCCCGAACGCACCGTCATTTACGATCCACTGATCGAGCTGATGGCGCGGTTCGAGAACGTGCGCGTCACCGACACTTCGCGCGACCCCTTTGAGGGGCTCGGGGTCGAGGATCGGCTGAAGAAGCACATCATCGAGGGCATCAAGAAGGGCCTCGAATCCAACCTCGAAGCCGCCCTCCAGCAGTACAAGCCGCTGAACATCGTTAACGATATCCTGCTCGACGGCATGAAAACCGTCGGCGAGCTGTTCGGCGCAGGCAAGATGCAGCTGCCCTTCGTCCTTCAGAGCGCGGAAGTCATGAAGGCCTCGGTGCGGCACCTCGAACCGCTGATGGAGAAAGTCGAGGGCCAGGACAAGGGTTCGATGCTCCTTGCCACCGTCGCCGGCGACGTGCATGACATCGGCAAGAACCTCGTCGACATCATCCTGTCCAACAACGGCTACCGCGTCGTGAACATCGGCATAAAGCAGCCCCTCAATAACATCCTTCATGAGGCGGAGACGCACAAATGCGACGTGATCGGCCTCAGCGGACTGCTGGTGAAGAGCACGCTCATCATGCGCGACAACTTGCTCGAGATGAACTCGCGGGGCGTTTCGCACTACCCGGTGGTCCTCGGCGGCGCCGCCCTCACTCGAGCCTACGTGGAAGAGGACTTGCGGTCCATGTACGAGGGCAGGGTCTTCTACGCCCAGGACGCCTTCGAAGGGCTGAGGCTCATGGGCGAGCTGTGCGGCGATCGGCAAAGTCTGGGTGAGCAGGTGAGAGGGAGTGTGAATGACTCCCCCGCGGAGAGCGCACCTCGTGTAAGCAGCCATCGGGTGGGAGTAATCGACCCCTCGCTGTACGCGTTCGACGGCACGAAGAGCGACGTGGAGCCATTGGCGAACCCACCATCGCTTCCGTTTTATGGCGCGCGGAAGCAAACCAAGTTCGATATCTTCGAGATCTACAAGTACATCAACCCGATAGCGCTCTTCCGAGGCCAATGGCAATTCAAGCGTCCGGAAGGCATGGGAAACCAGGAATTTTCCGCCTGGCTGGAAGCAGAGGCCGGACCGGTGTTCGAGCGCATGAAGCGAGAGCTCGCCTTCCGGATGCGGCCGCGCGTGAAGTGGGGCTATTACGGATGCGCCAGCGAAGGAAACGATTTGATCATCTATGAAGAGGATCAGCGGACCGAGCGGACGCGCTTTACCTTCCCGCGCCAGCGCGACGGTCGAAGACTTTGCTTGGCCGATTTCTTTCTTCCGAGGGATCGGGAGCAAAGTGCCACCGACACAGTGGCTTTCACGATCGTGACCATCGGAGACGAAATCACCCAACACGAGCGCGAGCTCTTCGCCAAAGGCGATTACCAGGATTACTTGTATGTCCACGGGATGGGCGTCGAGACGGCCGAGGCCTTAGCCGAGTACTGGCATCGGCAGGTCCGCATCGAAATGGGTATCGATGATGAGGAGCCAGAGGACATGCGGCTTCTTTTCAGTGCCAAATATCATGGTGCCAGATACTCCTTCGGCTATCCCGCCTGCCCGAACCTTGAAGACCAAGTGAAGCTCTTCGAATTACTTCAACCAGAGGAGATTGGAGTCGCCCTAACCGAGGAATTTATGCTCACGCCCGAGCAGTCGACTAGCGCGATTGTGGTCCATCACCCTGGTGCCAAATACTTTAACATCCGGTAATTCTCCGAGTGTCACAAATCAGCTCTCTCGGCGCAATCTATAAAGGGAAACCGAAGCGGCAAGACGCTTCCGAGTTCGCGAAAGCGGCCGAATGAGCTCGCGACGGCGCGAACGACTTCCGTGAGGGAAGAGAGGGGGAAAGAGGCCAGGCGCTCCTTGCGAGCCCTGGGCCTCTTCGTTTTTGCATACACGGTGTTGCGATGTTCGAGTGTTGTTGGCGCAGCGCAAAGACCCTGCGCGGTAGCCTCTTGGCATGGCAACTGCGATCTCCATGGGCTCGAATGGGCTCAGCGTCCCCTCCGATCCGATCATCCCGTTCATCATCGGCGATGGCACCGGTCCCGACATCTGGCACTCCAGCGTTCGCGTCTTCGACGCGGCCGTTGAGAAGGCCTATGGAGGCCAGCGGAAGGTCGAGTGGAAGGAGGTTCTCGCGGGGGAGAAGGCTTTTAATGCGACCGGAAACTGGCTGCCAGACGAGACCCTGGAAGCATTTAAGCAGTACCTCGTGGGCATCAAGGGTCCGCTGACTACGCCCGTTGGTGGCGGTATTCGGTCGCTGAACGTCGCTTTGCGCCAGATTCTCGATCTCTACATCTGTCTCCGTCCCGTGCGCTGGTTCGAGGGCGTGCCGTCGCCGGTGAAGGACCCAGGCGCGGTGGACATGGTGATCTTCCGCGAGAACACGGAAGACATCTACGCCGGCATCGAGTTTCAGTCGGGCACTCCCGAGGCGCAGAAGATGCTCGATCTGCTGCAGCAGAACTATCCCAAGATGTTCGATAAGATCCGCTTCGGGACTCAGGAGAAGACGGCCGAGTTCATGAAGTCCACCTACCAAGATGGAGGAGCCACCGTCGAAGTCGGCATTGGCATCAAGCCTGTGAGCAAGCAAGGTTCGCAGCGACTGGTTTACGGGGCGATTCAGTACGCGATTCAGAACAACCGCAAGTCGGTGAACCTGGTGCACAAGGGGAACATCATGAAGTTCACCGAGGGCGCATTCCGCGACTGGGGCTACGAGCTGGCAAAGAACGTCTTTGGCGCCGAGGAGATCGACGGCGGTCCGTGGTGCCGCATTCCTGAAGGCAAGCCGGGCGCGGGCATCGTGATCAAGGATTCCATTGCCGACATCACGCTCCAGCAGGTGCTTACGCGTCCCAAGGAGTTCGACGTCATCGCAACTTTGAACCTCAATGGCGACTACATGAGCGATGCTCTCGCGGCGCAGGTGGGCGGCATCGGCATCGCGCCCGGCGCGAACATCAACACGATCACCGGACACGCGATCTTCGAAGCGACTCACGGCACCGCGCCGAAGTACGCGGACAAGGACGTGGTGAACCCTTCGAGCGTGATCCTCAGCGGCGAAATGATGTTCCGCTACATGGGCTGGACCGAAGCGGCCGACCTGATCCTCAAGGGCGTCGGGGGCGCAATCGCGTCGCGCAAAGTTACGTACGACTTCGCTCGCCTGACCGAGGGCGCGACCGAGCTCAAGTGCTCCGAATTTGGCGATAACATCATCGACCACATGTGATTTTGAAAAAACATTGAACACTGTCGCCGGTTTCAGACAATAAATGGTTATGAAGCCGGCGATCCTATGCTTCTTTGCCGCCTTGCTCTGCCTTCTGAGCGGAGGCTGTGTCTCGCGCGCGAGCGCGGGAGAGCAAGGCGGAGGCCAACCAGGCAACGGCTTCGTCTTGGATGCGAAGACCACCATCAGGAACGGCATTCGCGAGTACGCGGAGACCGTTTACACGTTCAGCCAGAAATTCAGCGGAGGTACCTCGCGCGAGCTTTGGCGCATCACGCTAAACGACAAATACGAGCACCACTGGATTGCGCCCGACGGGAAGGTGTGGGTTTTAACCAGCTCGATGCCTGGACCTGGAGGTGGTGGGCACGTCTGGGTGCGAGATGCTCAAGGAAGTCTGTTGGCAACTTGGCAGGCGTATTACACCGTGCTGGCGAGATCCTCCGAGAGGCCAGCCGGTCCGGAAAAATCGGCTCTGGATCTTGCCGCAAGCTCTCTCAAAGTTCTGGGACAAAGTGGAACGGCCCAGCAGTTGCGGCTCAGACTGGGCGATGGCTCCGAGTCGCGCTTGACTCTCGCCGATGCGGAGACGGGGCGACTCGCCTTGGTTCGGCAGTTGAAGCGTTCCGATGGCGACCTCCTGACGGAGATGCTTTCTAGATCTTATAGCCCGGCTCGCGTGAACTATCCGGCGCAGGGCGGCAGTGGCTTGGTGCAATGGCAGTTCCAATCGAATAAGGGCCAGGAATGGCTAGAGACCGCGTGCGCCTGGAGCGGGGTGCCTTCCGATCTCGCCCCGAAGCGGATCACCGGTGAGCGGCTGATTCCGAGCTTTCCCACCTATGCGGCAAAGACCCCGGCGGGGCACCTGCTTGAGTTCTTCTTCCCATTTGCCGGCAGAGAAGCGACGCTCGACATCTTGACGGTACAAGGCAAGCTGCTCTCATCGATAGATCTTCTCGCCTTAGGTCACTTCGGCTCAAAGTCAGACGCCAAAATGAGCCTGCGCTACCGAGAAGTAGAGCACGTACGGGGAGCCGGCCCCGGCGTGTCCATTGAAGATGCGGACTACAGCTCCTATGGCGAGCCAGAGACCCTTCGTATGATTGATCGATCCGGCCGCGAGTATCGGATTTCAATCGGGGTTGGCGAGAACGCAGTAGTAAATGCTACGGCTTCCTACAACATCAAATCGCCTCAGAGCGTTGAGCCGAAATACCCTACTGCGCCGGTTTTGAAAGAGTTGATTGCCAATTCTCCGGACGGCCGATTTACCGTCCGATGCCGCGAGTTGAAGACCGGGCTCCAGCCCACTCGCCAACTGACCTTGGTGGCCCATGTCGCCGACCCGGTCAAGGGACGCGTCGATGCGGAAGTTTGGAGCAACTACCTGCCTTCTTCTCCGCAGCAGCTGTTCGTATCCAACAGTGGTCGTGTCTTCGCGTTCTACATTCTAAAAACAGGTTCTCCCAATCCGAATGTGCCCGCTGAGCTAGCGCTGCTGTCTCTTTACGAGTCGAAAGGCACGCAACTCGGGATCGATGTGGTGCGGCAGAAGTGGGCAGATACCGTTGAACAAGCGCAGCGCACCATCGACCTTGCAAAGATGAGCACTAGCCTCGAGGGAGCGGAGGGGAAAACCGACCTCAACAACATTCCCTTGCCCGTTTGGCCGATCGAACACGTCTCGGTTCCTTTCGGAAGCAGCCAGGCGCATTTCCAAATCCACGCGGGTCCGGTGCCAAACGCACCGCCAATGATCTTGCTTAGACCCTAACAGCAGTCGGGCGGTACGCTTTGTCGCATGCCCGACCCGACCATTGCCAAGCTGCACGACTGGCTCCGCGCCCACGAGGACGAACTGCTAAAGGACACGATCCAAGTCCTGCAGATCGACTCCATCGAGTCGGAGGCCCAGCCGAATGCCCCCTACGGTGAAGGCAATCGGAAGGTGCTCGACTTCGTTTTGAAGCGTGCGCAAGATTTCGGGATGGCAGCCACGGACCTCGAAGGGCACATCGGCTACGCGGAGTTCGGTCAGGGCGAGAAGTTGATCATGACGCTCGGCCACCTGGACGTGGTGCCGGTTGGGCCCGGTTGGAAGCATGCGCCCTTCGGTGCCGCGATCGACAACGGCTACCTCTATGCCCGCGGCTCGACGGACGACAAGGGCCCAACGATGGCCGCCTTCTACGCGATGCGCGCCATCAAGGAATGCGTTCCGGATATTCCGGCTCGCATGCGAGCCGTCTTCGGCTGCGACGAGGAGTCCGGTTTCTGCTGCGTGGAGCGTTACATGAAGACCGAGGAGCCCCCTACCTACGGCGTGGCACCCGACTCTGGATGGCCGCTTTATCATGCGGAGAAGGGGATTGCCGACTTCCTCATAACCGCCGAGATGCCGAAGGGCGATTTCGAGGTGCTCAAAGTCGAGGGCGGCCAGAGGCCGAACATTGTTATCGACTCGTGCCGCGCTCGTGTGCGAGTTTCATCCGCAGCTCGGGCGGAGGTTGAAGAGAAGGTCGCCGGCTATTGGGACAAGAACGTAGCCTGCCGGTGGAATGCCGATGTTCTCGAAGTGGAGGCCACGGGGAAAGCTGCTCACGGCGCGAACCCGTACGTTGGCGACAACGCGGCCGGCCGAATCTTCCGGCTCTTCAACGAAGTTGCACCCTTCCAAGTGCAGGCGCAATTCGAGGAGCTCTTAAAGATGTGCCAAACCAGTGGTGCGGGCATTGGCATCGACGGAAGAGATGATGTCGCCGGAGAACTCACCTGCAACGTCGGCATAGTCTCCTTCCCTAACACTTCAACACCGCAACACCCCAACACCGTCCAACTCCTTTGCAACATCCGCTACCCCGTAACTTGGAAGGGCGCGGAGATGGCGGAGCGGTGTCGAGCCTTCCTAAGCAAGCTGAAGCTCAAGTGCTCAATGGCAGTTGAGCGCGATAGTTCACCGCTGTACTTCCCCCTCGACCACCCGCTCGTGAAAGCGGTCTGTGAGGTCTACGAAGAAGAAACGGGTGAGAAGCGCACTCCGGGAACGATGGGCGGCGGCACGTACGCCAGAGCCATTCCAAACTGCGTCAGCATCGGCACCTGCTGGGAAGGCGACGGCCAAGCCCATGAGACGGATGAGCGGATCGCGATCCAGAGCCTTTTCCGGGCTTCGCGCATCTATGCTCACCTGTTCTATCGGCTGGCGACGATGGACTAAGATCCGCCCCCAATGGGGGCGGAAAGTGAAAGGCTAGTGAGAAGCCTTCTTCGGTGCGGTCATGCCCTTCTTCGGGGCCGTTGTGGCCATCTTTTTCGGAGCCATCTTGTGGTTCTTGTTGGCCTTGAAGCGCATGTCGGGCGTGCCGTTCTTCTTCATCGGGCCCTTCGCGGCCTTGTTCTCCTTGAAGCGCATGTCCGGCTTGCCATCCTTGCGAACGTGCTTGACCGGAGTGGTCTTGTGCGACTGCATCGCATGGGCTGCAGGCTTCTTCGGAGCCGTCTTCATCGGCTGCTTTTGAGCGTAAACAGCGGAGGCGCTGAGGACAGCACCGAGAGCGAGAGTTGAAATCAGTTTCTTAATATTCATAAAATCCCTCCAAACACGGGGCCGCATTTGAGAGATGCACCCCATTGCATAACTATAACCCCGTAGATGTATCAGCGGTTCCGTTTCCGTTCAAAGGTCGGCAACTGAAGCTAGGGTGGCGGGCCGGAAAGGTAAACTAGCGTCTATGTCCTCCCCGATTCGAAACGTGGGCATTATTGCGCACGTCGACCATGGCAAGACGACGCTTGTCGATGCCATCTTCAAGCAGTCGGGGCTGTTCCGTGAAAACCAGCACATGCATGAGCGTGTGATGGATAGCAACGACCTCGAGCGCGAAAAGGGAATCACCATCCTCTCCAAGGTCGCAAGTGTCCGCTATAAAGGCTACAAGATCAACATCGTCGACACCCCCGGCCACGCCGACTTTGGCGGCGAGGTGGAGCGCGTGCTCTCAATGGTGGATGGCGTGTTGCTCGTCGTGGACGCTAACGAGGGTCCCATGCCTCAGACTCGGTTTGTGCTGAAAAAGGCGTTTGAGAATGGACTCAAGCCGCTCGTGTTTATCAATAAGATCGACCGAGAGAACGCACGCCCACTCTACGCTTACGACAAGACAATCGATCTTTTTATCGACCTCGGCGCAAGCGAAGATGACCTGTTCTTCCCACACCTGTACGGGAGCGGAGCGGGCGGTTACGCTCGCGTCTCGGCAGACGGCGCGGAGACGGACATGCGCGAGTTGTTCGAGATGATCGTCAACGCGGTGCCGCCTCCGAAGGTGGAGAAAGAAGGACCGTTCCTGCTGCAGATCAATAATCTCGATTACAGCGACTACCTCGGTCGCATGTTTGGTGGCAAGGTGCTGCGCGGCTCGGTGAAGATCGGCGACCGCGTGGAGATGCTCAGAGAAGGCACGGAGAAGAAGGTGGCATTCAACGTCACCAAGCTTTGGACCTACGAAGGAATCCAGCTCAAAGAAATCGAAGAGGTCAAAGCAGGCGAGATTGTCATGCTCGCGGGCCTTGACAACGTCTTGATCAGCGACACCATTGCGCACGCGGACACGACGGCAGCGCTACCGAGCATCAAGGTCGAGCCGTCCACGCTCTCGATGAACCTGTACGCGAACAACTCGCCCCTCTCGGGCAAGGATGGCGGCAAGTTCCTCACAATCCACAAGATTCGAGAGCGCGTCCAGAAGGAGCAGGCGGTCTCCGTGTCGGTGAAGATCGACCCGGAATCGTCGGCCGACACGGTTAAGGTTCAGGCGCGCGGCGAGCTACAGCTTGCCATTCTCATCGAGACGATGCGACGGGAAGGCTACGAGATGCAGATCTCCCGTCCGCAGGTTATCTATAAGCGGGAAGGCTCGAAAATCTCAGAACCATACGAGATCGCAACGCTCGAATGCCCCGAGGATGCGGTCGGCACGGTTATGGAAGATATGTCGCGTCGCAAAGGCGAGCTGATCGACATGCGCAAGAACGACAACGGCACGACCTCGCTGGACTACTCAATTCCCACACGAGGCTTGATCGGCTTCCGCTCGAACTTCCTCACCATGACCCGTGGCCTAGGCTTAATCTCCGCGCTGTTTGATGGTTACAAGGAATATCGAGGCGAGATCGAGAGCCGCACGCAGGGATCTTTGATCAGCAAGGATCCGGGCAAGCTGACCCGGTACGCCTACGAGGACGTGATGGAGCGCGGCACGCTGTTCTATCCCATCGGCACCGAAGTCTATGGAGGCATGATCGTGGGCGCTTGCTCACGGGACGAGGACATGATCGTCAACGCCACCAAGGAGAAAGCGGCCAACAACATCCGTTCCGCGAACTCGGAGCAGACCGCCGCCCTCGATCCGCACAAGGAGTTCTCGCTGGAGCAGGCGCTGTCGTGGCT
>Ga0070660_100000561_pt1 | contig 24963 bp, 21 predicted proteins | sample KBSC33metaG_FD_64670 | JGI IMG/M metagenome (GOLD analysis project Ga0070660, IMG submission 64670) | Corn rhizosphere microbial communities from Kellogg Biological Station, Michigan, USA - KBS C3-3 metaG | ecosystem: Host-associated > Plants > Roots > Rhizosphere > Soil ... | reverse complement strand
CCAGCTCGCGCTGGATCGCCTTCAATTGCTCGTTCAGATAATATTCGCGCTGGGTCTTCTCCATCTGGCGCTTGACCCGGCTGCGGATCTTCTTCTCCACCTGCAACGCGCCGAGTTCGCCCTCCATGAAAGCGAACGCCATTTCGAGCCGTTTGGCGGGATCGTCCTCGACCAGCATCGCCTGCTTGTCGGCGACCTTGACCGAAATATTGCCTGCGACCGCATCGGCAAGGCGCGCCGGCTCCTCGATCTCGGCGAGCTGGGCGGGCAATTCGTCGGGCAGCTTGCGGTTGAGCTGCGCATAACGCTCGAACTGCTCGACCACCGACCGCATCAGCGCCTTGATCTCGGTCGATTCAGGATCGGCCTCGCCATCGCCGAGCAACTCGATCTCGGCGGTAAGATGCGTGCCGCCGGTTTCGAGCGCGCCCATGCGCGCGCGCTGCTTGCCCTCGACCAGCACGCGCACCGTGCCGTCGGGCAGCTTCAGCAGCTGCAGCACGGTCGCGGTCACGCCTATGTCGTAGAGCGCGCTGGCGTCGGGATCGTCCTCCGACGGATCGAGCTGCGATACGAGGAAGATCGTCTTGTCGTTCGTCATCGCGCTTTCGAGCGCGGCGACCGATTTGTCGCGGCCGACAAACAGGGGAACGATCATCTGCGGGAAGACGACGATGTCGCGCAGCGGCAATACAGGGAAAGCTTCGGTCATTGATGCTCCAGCGCCACAGAATCTGCGGCTTCCCCCATCATATGGTGAGTATCCCCGAACGATCAACGCCCCGAAGAGACGACATGATTCCGACGCCGGGCGCCCGAACGATCAAGAAGCGGGGCGAAGCGAGAAGCGCACCTTGCGGCGGCGGAAATCGAGCGAAACCTTGCGGAAACTGCTCAGGATATCGCTGCCGAGCAGGATCGCGGGCTCGTCCGCGAGCCCGAACAATTTGAACGGCGGCACGTCCGAAAAGGCGATCAGCACATTGTGCAGCGAGAGGTCGCCGATGCGGATTTCGGGCACGGCAAGCATATCCGCGGGAATGACGTCCCCGGTGACGCTGATCAGAGTCGTGGTCATCACCGGTGTCCGGTTGCGGCGCAGCAGCTTCGCACGCAGCGCGCTGTTGCCGACGGTGACCTCGGTCCCGGTATCGATCACCGCCGCGATCTGGGTGCCCGACATATGGGCCTGGGTCAGGATGAGCTGGCCCTTACGCCGCCGCGCGACGATCACGACCTCGTCCGGGCCTGCGGATGCCTCGCGCTTCTGCGCGTCCTGTACGACGACGCTGCGCTTGTCGAAATCGATCGTCAGCCGTTGATCGATCAGGGCATCGATCCCCAGCATTCCATCGCCGCCGAGAAAGCGTTCGGGCAGCGCCGGCGCCGCAATATCGTGGATGACGCTGCTGCCGACGCGCAAGGTGTTGATGTGGACCGTATGCGCCTGCTGCGCGCTGCCCGTGCTGTGCAGGATCACGTCCGGCCCTGCTGGCAGGCCGAGCTTCAGCGCGAGCGCGGCGCCGATCACCGATCGATCCGCGCCACTGTCGACGAAGAAGCGGAACGGCCCCTTGTTGTCGACCAGCACGCCGACCTGCATCCGCGCGTTGATCTCCTTGGCGGCGACGGGATCGCCCGTCACCTCAAGCGTGTCGTCGATCGTCGCTGGCTTGATGAAGACCTGGTCCGGCGCGGCTTCGGGCGGTTGCGCGGCGGGCGCGGACGGTCCCGGGGCTTGCGCGGCAAGGTCCGCCGTCCAACCGAACGCGACCGCCACCAGAAGAAGGGCAAATCGCCCGCGCGTCACTCCACCGTGACGCTCTTGGCGAGATTGCGCGGCTGATCGACATCCGTGCCCTTCGCCACCGCGACATGATAAGCGAGCAATTGCACCGGTATCGCATAGACGAGCGGGGCAATCAGCGGATGCACCTTCGGCATCGTAATCGTGGCCAGACATCCCTCTCCTGCGGCTTCCACGCCGTCATAATCCGAGATCAGCACAACCTTGCCGCCCCGGGCCTGAACTTCTTGCATGTTTGAGACCGTCTTGTCGAACAGCGGACCGGACGGCGCAATGACGATGATGGGGACGGCTTCGTCGATCAACGCGATCGGCCCATGCTTCATCTCGCCCGCTGCATAGCCTTCGGCATGGATGTAACTGATTTCCTTGAGCTTGAGCGCGCCTTCCAGCGCCAGCGGATAGTCCGGCCCACGGCCCAGATAGAGCACGTCGCGCGCCGCCGCGATGTGGTGCGCCATATTCTGGATTGCCTCGTCATAGGCTAGTGCGCCGTTCAGCGCGGCAGGCGCCTCGGCGAGATGGCGGACGATCGCACGCTCCTCGTCCCGGTTCAGCCGCCCCTTGGCGCGGGCGAGGTTGACCGCGAGCGCGGCGAGCACGGCAAGCTGACAGGTGAAGGCCTTGGTCGAGGCGACCCCGATCTCCGGCCCCGCATGCGTCGAGAGCAACAGGTCGGCCTCGCGCGCCATCGTCGAGGTGGGCACGTTGACCACCACCGCGATCTTCTGCCCTTCGCTGCGCGCATGGCGCAGCGCCGCGAGCGTGTCGGCGGTCTCGCCCGACTGGCTGATGAAGAGCGCGAGCCCGCCGGGCTCCAGCACCGGCGCGCGATAGCGGAATTCGCTCGCCACATCGACGTCGACCGGTACACGCGCGAATTGCTCGAACCAATATTTGGCGACCATGCCCGCGTAGAAACTGGTGCCGCAGGCGACGATCGTGATCCGCTTGACCGACGCCAGGTCGAAATCCTCGGTCGGCAGCGACACGCTCTCCTCGAGCCGGCGGAGATAGGAGCGCAGCGTCTGCGCGACGACGATCGGCTGCTCGTAAATCTCCTTGAGCATGAAGTGGCGATGATTGCCCTTCGTCAGCGCGATGTCGGTTGCCCCCGATAGGACGATCGGCCGCTGGACCGGATTGTCCTGCGCGTCGAAGATTTGCGCGCCGTCGCGAGTGACGACGACCCAGTCGCCCTCCTCCAGATAGCAGATGCGTTGGGTCAGCGGCGCCAGTGCGAGCGCATCCGAGCCCAGATAGGTCTCGCCCTCGCCATAGCCGACCACCAGAGGCGAGCCGAGGCGGGCGCCGATCAGCAGATCGGGATGCTCGCGGAACAGGATCGCCAGCGCGAAGGCGCCGTGCAGCCGCTTGAGCACCGCCGCCACCGCCGCGGCCGGTTCGGCGCCCTGTTCGACCTGTTCGGAAACGAGGTGCGCCACCACCTCCGTATCGGTCTGGCTTGAAAAGACGCGGCCGCGCGCCTGCAATTCCTCGCGCAGCGGCTTGAAATTCTCGATGATGCCGTTGTGGACGACCGCCACCTCACCGGTCGCATGCGGATGCGCATTATCCTCGGTCGGCGCGCCATGCGTCGCCCAGCGCGTGTGCGCGATGCCGGTCGTGCCCGGCAGCGGACTTTCGTGGAGAACGGCGGCGAGATTGTCGAGCTTGCCCGGCGCACGGCGGCGATCGATCAGGCCGTCATGATCGGTTGCGATACCCGCCGAATCATAGCCGCGATATTCGAGCCGGCGCAGGCCGCTCAATAGCCGCCCGCAAACCTCTTCCTTGCCGACGATACCGATAATTCCGCACACGTATCCGCGCTCCTCTCAACCGGGGCTGCGCCAAGCGCCTAATCGCGTTGCACCAAGCTGAACAGCGTTTCCAGCCGCTTCGCGCCTGAGGTCTTCGGTCGCTTCCAACACTGGCTGCAGATTCAATCCGAGATGGCTGCAATCATCTGCGCGCGCGATCACGCGTTATGGTTTATGAGCTATGAGTTATGAAGAGCGATCCGGGGGGGCGCGCGTGATCCATATCGATTTCCACAGCCCGCCGGAGGAGCCGGCAAACGAAAAGCAGCGGCAGAAAGCGGTCGAACGCAGCGGCGTGCTCAAGCGCCGCAATGATCCCGCGCTTCAGAAGGTGGTCGACGAAGCGGCCGAGATGTTCCAGGCGCCGATCGCCGCCATCTCGATCATCGATCGCGACCGGCAATGGTTCGTCGCACGGACCGGGCTGGAAGCGGAGGAAATGCCACGCGGCATTTCCTTCTGCGCGCATGCGATCCATTGGCCGGCCGAGCCGCTGGTGGTGCCCGATGCCCGTCACGACCAGCGTTTTTCGGGCAATCCGTTGGTGATGTTCGCGCCGCACATCCGTTTCTATGCGGGCGTGCCATTGTGTGACCGCCGGGGTTATCCGCTGGGCGCCCTCTGCATCATCGACTCACGGCCGCGCGAAGAGCAGCCCAACATCGTCGAACTGTCCCTGCTCGCGCGCGAGGCCGAGCGAGTGATCGCCCGCTAACCCTTCCTCTTGCCTTCGCGGAAGCGAGCAGCCCAACCCGCCAGCACGCGCTGCGGCGCCCGCGCGACCGCGAGCGCATCGGCCGGGACGTCCTTGGTGATGATCGACCCCGCTCCCGTGATCGCGCCGTCGCCCACGGTCACCGGCGCCACCAAGGCGGTATTGGACCCGATGAAAGCATTGGCGCCGATCTTCGTGGGATATTTGCCGAAACCGTCATAATTGCAGGTGATCGTGCCCGCGCCGATATTGCTTTTCTCCCCAACGTCGGCGTCGCCGATATAGGTCAGGTGATTGGCTTTTGCGCCCGCGCCCAATCGCGCCTTCTTGATCTCCACGAAATTGCCGACATGCGCGTCGGCACCGATCTCGGCGCCGGGGCGGAGCCGGGCATAAGGACCGATGATCGCGCCGCTTTCGACGCGCGCGCCTTCGATATGGCTGAAAGCGTGGATCGTCACCCGGTCCGCAATCGCGACACCGGGGCCGAACACGACATTTTGGCCGACGGTCACATCGCGGCCGATTTGCGTATCCCAGGCGAACCAGACCGTATCCGGCGCGAGCAGGCTCGCGCCTCCCGCCATCGCCTCGGCCCGGCGGCGCGCCTGCCACAGCGCCTCGACCTCGGCCAGTTCGGCGCGGCTGTTGACGCCCGCCACTTCATCTGGATCGGCTTCGATCACCGCCGATACGCGCCCTTCGGCATTCGCCAGCATCACGATATCGGGCAGATAATATTCGCCCGCCGCATTCTGGTTGCCGACCTGCGCGAGCAAGCGCCACAGGTCGGCCGAACGCACCGCCATCAATCCCGAATTGCAGAGATTTACCGCGCGTTCCTCGATGCTCGCATCCTTATGCTCGACCATCTTGAGGATGCGGCCATGCTCGGCGACGACACGGCCATAGGTGAGCGTCTGATCGGGTCGAAAGCCGAGCACGACGATAGCGGGCGCATCCTCCTCGTGCAGCCGCGCGACCATGCGCGCCATCGTCTCCGCCGTGACGAGCGGCACGTCACCATAGAGGATCAGGACGTCGCCATCGAAACCATCGAGCGCGGCTTCGGCCTGCCGGACCGCATGCGCTGTGCCGAGCTGGTCCGCCTGGACCGCGACCGCAAGCCCGAGCGGCTGTGCGAACGCCTCGACCTGCTCGCGCCCCGCGCCCGCGACGATCACGGTCCGCTTCGCGCCCAAAGCCGCGACCGCGTCGGTCAGGTGGCCCAGCATCGGCCGCCCCGCGACCGGGTGCAGCACCTTGTGCAGGTCGGACTTCATGCGCGTGCCCTTACCGGCGGCAAGGATGATAGCGGCGAGCGGCGTGTCGGTCATGGGGCCGCGCTTTGCCACGTTCCGCCCGGGCGTTCCATCCCGGCCGTCGCACGCTTGTAACCTGTCGCGGCAATCAGGATCGGATGCCTGTTCCCGCCGTGATTCTCGCCGCCCTCTTCCCCACCGGCCAATCCCGCTCTACGGCGCGCGCCATGGGGCAGATTCCATTCGATGTGGTCGTGTTCGATCTCGACGGGACGCTGGCGGACACCGCGCTCGATCTGACCGCATCGCTCAACCACGCCCTCGGCGAGCTTGGCCGCCCTTCTATTCCCGCCGACGATGTACGGCGTATGGTGGGCCATGGCGCGCGCGCCCTGCTGCGCAAGGGGCTGGCGGCGACGGGCGAAGTGGACGATGCGCTGATCGAGCAGGCTTTTCCGCTGCTTGTCGGCTATTATGAAGATCATATCGCCGATCACACCAAGCCGTTCGATGGCGTCGAGACCGCGCTCGACGCGCTCGATGCACAGGGCGTGAAACTTGCGATCTGCACCAACAAGCTTGAGGGATTGACGCTCGGCCTGGTTGCCGCGCTCGGCTGGCAGGACCGCTTCGCCGCGATCGTCGGCGGGGATACGCTGGCCCAGCGCAAGCCGGACCCTGCCCCCGTCCACGAAGCGATCCGGCGCGCCGGCGGCGGGCGCGCGGCGTTCGTCGGCGATTCGATCAGCGACACCGATGCCGCGCGCGCGGCGGGCATCCCCTGCGTGGCGCTGACCTTCGGCTTTTCGGACCGGCCTGCCGACCAGCTCGGCGCGAACGCGCTGATCGACGATTATGATCAGCTCCTGCCGGCGTTGGAGAGGCTCGGCTGAGATGGCCTTGCCGCGCTTCACCCGACTCGGCTCCGGCCCGATCGCGGAGAGCAAGCCGGCGCCGCCTGACCCCACCGGCCCGCTGATCGAGGCGCTGACCGATCCGCTGCTCGTGCTCGACGGCTATCATATCAGCCATGCCAATCAGGCCGCCCGGGCGCTGCTCGGCGAGCATATCGTGGGCGATTATGTGCGGCTTGCGCTGCGCCATCCCGCGGCGGCGCCCGTGCTCAGCGGCGACGAAGACGGTCCGATCGCGCTCAACGGCCTGGGCGGACATGACCGTTTATGGGAATTGAGCGCGGGCACGATCGCGCCCGGCAAGCGCCTGATCCGCCTGACCGACCGCAGCGCGCAACGCGCCGCCGACCAGATGCGCGTCGACTTCGTCGCCAATGCGAGCCACGAATTGCGAACGCCTCTCGCCTCGCTGATCGGCTTCATCGAGACGCTGGAGGATGCCAATGGCCCCGAAGATGCCGCCACGCGCCTGCGCTTCCTGTCGATCATGGAGGGCGAGGCGCGCCGCATGCAGCGGCTGATCAACGACCTCATGTCGCTCTCGCGGATCGAGGCCGACCGTTACTTCCTGCCCAAGGATCGGATCGATCTGGCCCCCGTGCTGCGCGAAGTGGCGGACGAATTCGTGACGCGGCGCGATGGCCGGCGCCTGAGCCTGAACAACACGGTTTCGGGGAAGGCGATCGTGATCGGCGATCGCGGGCAATTGCACCAGCTGATCCACAACATCATCAGCAATGCCTTCAAATATGGCCGCGAAGATTCGCCCGTGATCGCCACGCTGAAGGTCGCCAAAGGCATAGCGCGGTTCAGCGTGACGGACGAGGGCGACGGTATCGCGCCCGAGCATCTGCCACGGCTGACCGAGCGCTTCTTCCGCGCCGATCCCGGCCGCAGCCGCGCGATCGGGGGTACTGGGCTGGGGCTCGCGATCGTCAAGCATATCGTCGAGCGCCATCGCGGCCGGCTCGATATCGCCAGCATTGTGGGGACCGGCACCACGGTTACGGTGGAACTTCCTCTCGCGGGTACCGGGGCGTCGTGAACGCCGTGCCGGCCGGAATGCGCGGAGGCGCATTCTCAATTGCCCCGGGACCTGTCATAAAAGTGACGCCGAGCAGCCCCATTGCGGGCCGAAGGAGTGCTTAAATGGCGACCAGCGGTCATACGGTTAAGGCGTTCGACGAAGATCTTGGGGAGTTGCGGGCAATGGTCGCCGAAATGGGCGGCCTGGCCGAGGCGGCTATCGACGGCGCTGTCCAGGCGCTGACGCGCCGCGATACCGAGGCCGCCGCGCGCATCGTCCAGCACGACAAGCGCATCGACGAGATCGAGCATGAGGTGGAACGCCGCGTCGTCCGCCTGATCGCGCTACGCGCGCCACTCGCCGACGATTTGCGCGAGGTGATCGCCGCGCTCAAGATCGCGGGCGTGATCGAGCGGATCGGCGATTATGCCAAGAATATCGCCAAGCGCGTGCCCCTGCTCCAGGACATGCGCGGGATCGAGCCGTTGGCGATCTTGCCGGCGATGGCGCGCGCGGCATCCGAAATGGTGCACGACGTGCTCAACGCCTTCGCCGCGCGCGACCCCGAAGGCGCGCTCGACGTGAGCATCCGCGACCGCGAGGTCGATGATCTGTACGACAGCCTGTTCCGCGCGCTGCTCACCTACATGATGGAAAATCCGAACAATATCGGGGCGTCGACGCACCTCTTGTTCATCGCCAAGAATATCGAGCGGATCGGCGACCATGCGACCAACGCCGCCGAGATGATCTATTATGCCGCGACCGGCGAACAGATGCCCGAACGCCCCCGAGGCGCCGATGCTTTGGCGCCCGCTGCCTGACGCCATGACCGGAGCACGCATTCTCCTCGTCGAGGACGACGAGGCACTCGCCGAATTGCTGACCTGGCATCTCCGCCGGGAGGGCCATGATGTCGAACAGACCGCCGATGGCGAGGAGGCTTTGCTGCTCGCCGCCGAAGGGCCGCCCGACATCGTGCTGCTCGACTGGATGATCGAGGGGCTTTCGGGGATCGAGGTCTGCCGCCGGCTGCGCCGCGCGACGCAGACCGCCAACGTGCCGATCATCATGCTCACCGCGCGCGGCGAGGAAGAAGACCGCATCCGCGGACTGGAAACCGGCGCCGACGATTATGTGACGAAGCCCTTCTCCCCGCGCGAGCTGGTGGCGCGCGTCGCCGCCGTGCTGCGCCGCGTGCGCCCGGCTTTGGCCGGCGAGCGGCTGGCTTATTCGGGCATCGAGATGGACATTGCCGACCATAAGGTGCGCCGCGACGGCATCGCGCTCGCGCTCGGCCCGACCGAATTCCGGCTGCTGCGCCACTTCATGGAGCATCCCGGCCGCGTCTTCTCGCGCGAACGCCTGCTCGATTCGGTGTGGGGGCGCGACAGCGACATCGAGCCGCGCACGGTCGACGTCCATATCCGCCGCCTGCGCAAGGCGATCAATGTCGGCGATGCGCCCGACCTGATCCGCACCGTCCGCTCCGCCGGTTACGCGCTCGACGCCGAGGGCACTGCCTGAGCACCGCACTGTATTGTACGAGCAATACAGCTATGATACTCTCCCATCTTGGGAGAGCCTATATGTACAGCGAATCCGACATCGAAAACGCGGTCGCGACCGGCGCGATCACGCCCGCGGCTGCGGCAGCTCTCCGCCAAAGCGTCGCCGAAGCGCACTCCACCCCCATGGTGGATGAGGAAAGCTTCCGGCTGATCACGGGCTTCAACGACATCTTCGTCACGATCGCGGCGGCGCTGCTGCTTATCGCGGTCGGCTGGATCGGCTTCAGCATCGCGGGCCCGCATGGCGATTTTTATGACCAGGATGTCTCGCGCCCGATGGGGCATGGCGTCGCGCTCGGCGGCCTGCTGGTCGCGGCGACGGCGTGGGGACTGGCCGAATATTTCACCCGGCAAAGGCGGATGGCGCTGCCCAGCATCATCCTGCTCGGCGCCTTCGTCACCGCAGTGGGCGCTTGCGTGTTCGGGTTGGGCCTGCCGATGATCCCCGACAGCGATGACGGCCGCGTCGCCGCCGGGATCATCTCGATCGCCGGCCTTGTCAGCGCGGGTGCGGCCTGGATGCATTGGCGCCGCTTCCATGTCCCGATTACGATCGCAGCGCTGACCGGTGCTCTGGTGTTCACCCTGTACGCCGCGCTCCTGTGGTCGGTGCCGACGATCATGGATCAGATCCTGTGGGTGATCCTCGCCGCCGGTATCGCGATCTTCGGCTTCGCGATGTGGTGGGATATGTCCGATCGTCTGCGCCAGACGCGCCGCTCCGACGTCGCCTTCTGGCTGCACCTGTCAGCCGCACCCATGATCGCGCACCCCGTCTTCCACCTGCTCGGGGTTATGGACAATGCAGTGACGCCCGCGTCGGGGATGATGGTGGTGGCGCTCTACATCCTATTCGGCATCGTCGCGCTCGCGGTCGATCGCCGCGCTTTGCTTGTCTCGTCGCTGGCTTACGTTCTCTACGCGCTGGCGGACCTGTTCAGGCAGGCGGGCGCGGTCAGCCTCAACATCGCACTGACCGCTCTGGTGATCGGGTCGGCCCTGCTGCTGCTGTCCGCCTTCTGGCACAATGTCCGGCGACTGGTGGTCACGACACTTCCCGGCGAGCTGCAGGCCAAACTGCCGGCGCTCGACCGGCAGGTGACGGTCACGCCGCGGACTGTCGCCTAACGCGTCATTGCGAAGCGCACGAGGCGGATAGCTATTCCTCGACTAGCTTAAGCAGCTTGCGTTCGATCGGGGCGAGTACCGGCCCTAGCTCATGACCGCGCTTGAGGACCGCCCCATGCTCGCCGATCAGCGCCCATTCCCCTTGGCGCTGGCGAAGCGCGGGGCGTTTCTCGATCCGATATTCGGGTCGCTCGGCGGCGCGGCGAAAACAGGCGAAGCAGGCCGCATCCTTGTCGAACTGGATCGCATAATCGCGCCAATGGCCCGCGGCGACCATGCGCCCGTAGAGGCTGAGGATCCGTTCCAGCTCGGTCCGCGCGAACGCAACCTGCAAGGGCTGCGGCGCCGGAAAGGGCGTGACCGACCCCATCAGGCGGACTGGCGATCCGTTTTATCAGCGGGCGTGTCGCGCTCCTCGATCAATTTGGCGAGCTTGCCACGCAAGGTTTCGACCTCGCACTTCAGCAATTCCAACTGCTGCGTCGCGGGATCGAAGCGTTCGCTGCACGGCGTGCCATAAGGCACGAAGGCGTGATAGCTCTGCGCGTCGACCAAAGTGGGCCGCGCCGGAATGCCGACCATCGTGGCACCCTCGGGCACGTCGCGCGTGACGACCGCGTTGGCGCCGATGCGCGCGCCGGTGGCGACGACGATCGGCCCCAGCACCTGCGCGCCCGAGCCGATGATCACATCATCCTGGATCGTAGGATGCCGCTTGCCGGCGACACCATCGGCCGGGTTGGTCCCGCCGAGGGTGACGTTCTGATAGATGGTGACGTTGTTGCCGATCACCGCGGTCTCTCCGATCACGACGAAGCCGTGGTCGATGAAGAAATTCTCACCGATTTCGGCGCCCGGATGGATGTCGATCGCAGTGAGGAAGCGCGAGATGTGATTGACCAACCGCGCGAGGAAATAGAGTTCGCCGTTGAACAGCCAGTGCGCGAGGCGATGCAGCCCGAGCGCAAGCACGCCCGGATAGAGCAGTATCTCCCACCGCGAACGCGGCGCGGGATCGCGGGCCTTGATCGAATCGAGATAGGCGATGAGTTCACGCTTCATCGTTTTTGACTCCCTGAGGAGCAGATTTAGGATCGCGCTGACGCGATTTCCAGCCAAGGCAGTGAAAAGCCTATTTTCGTCATTCCCGCGAAGGCGGGAATCCACCGGGAAACAGAGCCAAACCGCAGAGTGGATCCCCCCTTCGCGGGGATGACACTGCCGGTTAGGCAGCCGCCGGAAGCGCCTCCAGCGCGCCACGCACGACCGCCACCGCCGCATCCGCCTTGGCACCGTCAGGACCACCGCCTTGCGCCATGTCAGGACGGCCGCCGCCACCCTGCCCGCCCACAATCGCCACCGCCTGTTTGACCAGCTCCACGGCGGACAAGCGCGCGGTCAGGTCGTCGGTCACACCGACCGCGACCGTGGCGCGGCCCTCATTGACCGCGACCAGCACCGCCACGCCCGAACCGATCCTGGCCTTGGCCTCGTCGACCAGTCCGCGCAGGCCCTTGGGATCGAGCCCCTCGATCACCTGTCCGACGAAGTTGACGCCCGCCACCTGCTCGGGGCCGGCGGCTTCGGCCTTGGCGGTCCCACCGCCCAGCGCGAGCGCCTTCTTGGCATCGGCCAACTCGCGCTCGAGCTTACGCCGTTCCTCGACCAGGGCCGCGACGCGCGCGGGCACCTCTTCGGGCGAAGATTTGAGCGCGGCGGCGGCCTCGCGCAGCCGATCCTCGCGATGGGTGAGCCACAGGCGCGCGGCCTCGCCGGTCAAGGCCTCGATCCGGCGGATGCCGGACGAAACCGCGCTCTCGCCGATGATCTTGAACAGCCCGATGTCACCCAATGCGCTGACATGGGTGCCGCCGCACAATTCGACCGACCAGCTGTTGCCGCCCTCTTCGTCGCCCTTGCCCATCGACAGAACGCGGACCTCGTCGCCATATTTCTCGCCGAACAGCGCCATCGCGCCGGCCTCGATCGCGGCATCCGGGGTCATCAGGCGCGTCGTGACATCGTCATTCTCGCGGATATGACGGTTCACCTCGGCCTCGACCGCGGCAATGTCGTCGGACGTCATCGCCTTTTGATGCGAGAAGTCGAAGCGAAGACGATCGGGCGCGACCAGGCTGCCTTTCTGGGTAACATGGCCGCCGAGCCGGTGCCGAAGTGCGGCGTGCAGCAGATGCGTGGCCGAATGGTTGGCGCGCAGCTGGCTGCGCCGCGCCACATCGACCGCGAGATGGATCGTCTCGCCGACCTTGATCACGCCGCTGCGCACGATCGCCTTATGCGCATGGAGCCGTCCCAGCGGCTTCGACGTATCCGCAACATCGGCCACGAAGCCATTGTCATTGCTCGCAATGCCCGCGTCGCCCATCTGGCCGCCGCTTTCGCCGTAGAAAGGCGTCTGATTGGTGAGGATGGTGACGTCATCCCCCTCCCGCGCCTCCTCGACGCGCTTGCCATCCCTGACCAGCGCCACGACCTGCGCATCGCCCTCATGGCTGGTGTAGCCGATGAATTCGGTGCCGCCGAGCTCCTCGGCGATATCGAACCACACGTCGTCCGAGGCCTTGTCGCCCGAGCCCTTCCAAGCCGCGCGCGCGGCGGCTTTCTGCTCGGCCATCGCCGCGTCGAAACCGGCGCGATCCACGTTCAGATTCTGCGCACGCAACGCATCTTCGGTCAGGTCGTAGGGAAAGCCGAACGTGTCGTAGAGCTTGAACGCGACCGCGCCAGGCAACGTATCGCCCGCCTTCATCGGGCCGGTCGCCTCGTCCAGCAGCCGCAGGCCATTGGCCAGGGTCTGGCGGAAACGCGTCTCCTCCAGCTTCAAAGTCTCCTCGATCAGCGGCTGCGCGCGCACCAATTCAGGGTAAGCCGCGCCCATTTCGGAGACCAAGGCCGGCACCAGCCGGTGCATCAGCGGCTCGGCCGCGCCCAACAGATGCGCATGGCGCATCGCGCGGCGCATGATCCGCCGCAGCACATAACCGCGCCCCTCATTGGCCGGAAGCACGCCATCGGCGACGAGGAAGCCCGACGCGCGCAGATGGTCCGCGATTACGCGGTGCGACGCCTTGTTGGCGCCGTCGGTCGCGCTCTTGGTGAATTCGCCCGAGGCGGCGATCAGCGCCTTGAACGTGTCCGTATCATAATTGTCGTGCACGCCCTGCAGCACCGCCGCAATGCGCTCGAGCCCCATGCCCGTGTCGATCGACGGCTTGGGCAGGTCGCCGGTGATCACGTCGGCCTCCTGCACGAATTGCATGAAGACGAGATTCCAGATCTCGACGAAGCGATCGCCATCCTCGTCCGGGCTGCCGGGAGGACCGCCCGGAATATGGTCGCCATGATCGTAGAAGATTTCCGAGCAGGGCCCGCACGGGCCATCCGAACCCATCGCCCAGAAATTGTCCTTGGTCGGGATGCGGATGATCCTGTGCTCAGGCAGTCCGGCGATCTTCTTCCACAGGTCGAACGCCTGATCGTCGGTGTGGTAAACGGTCGCGGTCAATTTCTCAGCCGGAATGCCCCAGGTCTTGGTCAGCAGCGTCCAGGCATGCGTGATCGCCTGTTCCTTGAAATAATCCCCGAACGAGAAATTGCCGAGCATCTCGAAGAAGGTGTGATGCCGCGCGGTATAGCCGACATTGTCGAGATCATTATGCTTGCCGCCCGCGCGTACGCACTTCTGGCTCGACGTCGCGGTCGAATAAGGCCGGGTTTCAAGCCCGGTGAAGACGTTCTTGAACGGCACCATGCCCGCATTCACGAACATCAAGGTCGGATCGTTATGCGGCACCAACGGTGCCGACGGCACGATGCGATGCCCTTCGTTTCCGAAATATTCGAGGAAGGAACGGCGGATGTCGTTGGTCGAAGTCATAGGGGCGACTTAGTGGAGGGTGCCGAGCTTCTCAAGCGGGGGAAGCTTCAATCGTCGCCCCGGCGGAGGCCGGGGCCGCAGGAGGCTCTTGCGACGACCTTAGCGCCTTGCCTCCAGCGGCCCCGGCCTCCGCCAGGGCGACGGTCTAGACCGGCTGATCGATCGACACCCGCGGTTCGCTGAAGAATTTCGGCCCCGCCTCCGTCATATGGAAGCAATCCTCCAGCCGGACTCCAAATTTTCCAGGCAGGTAGAGCCCCGGTTCGTCGGAAAAGCACATGCCGGCAGCCAATTTCGTCGTCTCGCCATGAACGAGATTGACCGGCTCGTGCCCGTCGAGACCGATGCCATGCCCGGTACGGTGCGAGAGGCCCGGCAGCTTGTAGCCCGGGCCATAGGCGAAGCTTTCGTAGAGCCGCCGCACCGCATCGTCGACACTGCCCGCTTGTGCCCCGATCCGCGCCGCGCGGAACGCGGCCTGCTGGCCCTGGTGGACCTGATCCCACACCTCGCGCTGTTCCGCACTCGGCGTGCCGTGGACGAAGGTGCGCGAGACGTCCGATTGATAGCCCTGCACGTTGCAGCCGCAGTCCATCAGCACGATCTGGCCATCCTCGACCCGGTGCACGATGCGCGAACCATGCGGATACGCGGAGGCCTCGCCGATCAGCACCAGGCTGAACTCGACCTCGCCGCCCAGCTTGACCGTCGCCGCGTCCATCAGCGCAGCGATATCGTGCCCCGTCATCCCCTTCTCGACACGCGGATGGACCCAGCGATAGGCGGCGATCGTGATGTCGGTGGCCTTCTGCATCAGCGCGAGCTCGGCCGGTGTCTTGATCATGCGGCAACCGCGCACGACGGGATTGGCCGAGACCAAGTGCACGCCGGACAGATCCTGCTGGAGCCGGTCGACCGCGAAATAGCGCAGCGTCTCCTCGATCCCGATCGGAAGGCGATCGAGCTTATGCTGCCTTAGAAAGTCCGCGATCAGTTTGAGCGGATCCTCATCCTCCTGCCACACGCGCACCTCGCCCGGCACGTCCAGTGTCTCGCGGACCGACGGCTCCTCGAAGAAGGGCGTGACGATGCAGGCCTCGCCTTCCGCCGGCAACACCGCCGCTGTCAGCCGCTCGCTGCGATGCCATCGGACGCCCGTGAAATAGACCAGCGACGCCCCCGGCTCGATCACTATCGCGCCGATGCCATGCGCCTTCATCAGCCTCTGCGCCCGCGCGACCCGCGCGGCGCGTTCATTGCGGCTGATCGGCACCGCATCACCGGTCATCGGCGACAAAGCGGAGAGATCCGGCTCGGCCGCGCGCAGGATCGAGGGGATGGAGAGGAAGGGCAATGCCGCGGCCCCGCCGATCAGTCCGCGCCGGCTCAAACGGTAAAGGCGATCGTTTCGCATGCTTGCAGAATAAGTGCGCGGACGGGCGCTGGCCAGCCTTGTCGCGGCGGCGTAGGATCGCGGCGGCATAGGGGGACATATGCGCTGGATCTTGCTTGCCGTCGCGGTCGGACTCTCGCCGGCTTTGGCGCAGGACATGAAGAGCGACGACACGCTCAAGGCGACACCGCCGCTCGACGCGGCGGCGATGCCGATGTGCGGCGGCGACATGACCGCACCCAAGACCGCCATGATCCTGTCCGGCTATGGCGGCGGCGGCTTCCCGATCCGCACCGCCAGCCCCAAGGCGCAGGCTTATTTCGACAATGGCATGCAGCTCGCGCATGCCTTTGCGCACAAAGCCGCGATCCAGGCTTTCCAGGAAGCCGCGCGGCTCGATCCCAATTGCGCGATGTGCCTGTGGGGCGAAGCCTGGGCATCGGGCCCGACGATCAACTATCCGATCCCGCCCGAGGACCAGGCCAAGCTTGCCGGCCTGGTAAACCGCGCCTTATTTCTTTCGCAAAACGCGCAGCCCAAGGAGCATGAACTGATCGCGGCGCTCGCGTTGCGCTATCAGAATGGCGGCGGTCGCGGCGCGGGCGACCGCGCCTTCGCCGACGCGATGGCGGCGCTGGCGGCCAAATATCCGATCGACGACGAAATCGCGGTGATGGCGGCGGATGCGTGGATGATCCCCTCCGCGCTCGCCGGCAAGACGGGCAATATGGGCAAGGCGGTCGCATTGCTGGAGGAGGTGCTTCGCCGCAACCCGGATTATACCCCCGCCATCCACTTCTACATCCATGCGACCGAGATGGCGGGCTATCCGGGGCGGGCCGAGCGCTATGCCGACAAATTGGCGTCGCTCGCCCCCTCGGCCGCGCATCTCGTGCACATGCCGTCGCATACCTATTACCATATTGGCCGCTATCAGGACGCGGTCGACGCCAACGTGAAGGCGGTCGCGCTGGGCATCGCCAACGCGAAACGGCTCGGCCTGACGGCGCCCGAGGGGGTGTGGGGCCTGCCTTACCATGCGCATAACGTGCAATATGGCGTCGGCGCCGCGCTGATCTCGGGCGACGCCAAGGACGCACTGGCGCTGAGCGATCCCTTGATCGCCGCGGCGGCGATCAGCAAACGCAAGGATCTGGGCGTCTATCCGCAGATGATCGCGGGCACCGGTTACTTCGCCGAAGCGCGCTTTGCCGATCCGCACAAGGTGCTGGCGCTGCCCGAGCCGAGCCTCCCCTATGTCAAAGCCTATTGGCATTATGCGCGCGGCGAAGCGGCCGCGCGGCTCGGCGACGCGGCGTTGGTCCGCAAGGAAGCCGCCGCCATCCCGGACCATGTCGGACCCGAGAAAGAGGATGATGCCACCGATGGCGCGGGCCGGATGATGCGGATCGCGCATCGCGTGCTCGACGGGCGGGCGGCGATGCTGGAGGGAAAGCCTGAGGCGGCACTGGCCGCGTTCAAGGCGGCGGCGAAGATGCAGGAGACGAAGGCGTTCCTGAACTTCTCCGATCCGCCTGCTTTCTGGTATCCGGTGCGGCGCGACATCGCGGCCGCTTTGCTGGCGATGGGCAAGCCCAAGGACGCGCTGCGCGAGACCGACGCGACGCTCAAGGCGGTGCCGAAGGAGCCGGTGACCTTGGCGATCAGGGCTGAGGCGGAAGCGAAATTGGGCCAGGCGGCGAATGCGGCGGCGGATCGCGCCATGGCGCTGGCCTTGTGGCATGGCGACAGGCGCCTGCTGTCCGCCATCACGGTGGACGTCGTGCCCCGCTAATGACGGGATAAGGGGCGGAACATGACCGCCCCTCCCCGACTCCTCAACCCGCCAGAAACGCGTCGACCTTTTGCAGGAAGAGCGCAGGCTGATCGATCATGATGAAATGATAGCTGCCGTCGACGCGCTCGACCTTGGCGTGCGGCAATGGGGCATAGGCGCCCGTGTAGAGCGTATCGAACGCCTGCCGCGGCAGGCCGCTGGTCTCGTCCCACGGATAGAGCATGGTCACCGGAATTGCGATCTTCGCGAGATCGGGGCGGAGATCGGTGACAAGGTCGTCGTAAAGAGCCTGACCGACGACGCGATGATCGGAAGCGCTGGCCGCGGCGGTGGCAGCATCGGCCTCGGCATTGCGGCTCTTGATCCAGCGCGCCATCTGGCCGGGCTCGGCGGCGGCATAGGCCTCCTGCGTACCCTTGACCATCTGATCGCGGATCATCGCCGCCTGCGGCTGCACCATCGGCACGGTCAGCTGTGGGCCGAACACCATGCCGGCATAAGGCAGCGCGTCTACGATCATGATCCTGCCCGCGTCGCCAGGATGCGCGATCGCGAGGCGCATCGCCATCGTGCCGCCGAGCGAATGGCCGATCACCGCCGCGCCCCGCAGATGATTGGCCGCGACATAAGCATGGATCGCCTCCACCACCGGCTCGAATAGGGGGCCGCTGACGTTGCTGCCGGCGGGCATGCCGGCAAAGCCCGCCACCTGCACGACATGGACGCGGTGATGCGCCGAGAGATGCGCCACGGTCGCATCCCAGACATGGCCCGAGCTGGCGAGGCCCGGAATCAGGATCACGTCGGGGCCCTTTCCGGTGACGGTGACAGCGATGCGATCGGAAGCCGCAGGTGCGGCGACCGGCGCCGCGGCATAAGCGGCGACGCCGTTGACGAGTTCGCCATATATGCCGGGATGGATCAGCGGGAGGCTGGCGAGCGCGGCGAGACGGAGCCTGAGACGAAGCTGCATGGGTTCGATCCTTATTGATCAGCCTTCGGAGAATATCTGCTCGATCGGAAGATCGAACAGGCGCGCGATGCGGAAGGCGAGCGGAAGCGAGGGGTCATATTTGCCCGTCTCGATCGCATTGACGCTTTGGCGCGAGACCTGGAGCCTCTCGGCGAGGTCGGCCTGGCTCCAGTCGCGCTCGGCGCGGAGCACCTTGAGCCGGTTTTTCACCGCCCCAGCACCTTGAACAGGCAGCTCACGATGCCGAGCGCGGCGAGCCAGACGATCCCCGCAAAATAGAGCGGGACATGCGGCAGGAAACCCGCATCCTCCGGAAAGCCCCAGAGCGTGCACGCCACCAGCGCGGTACCGGTCGCCCAGACGATCTTGCGGACCATGCGGGCGCGGAGATATTCGTCTTCCTCCTCGACGAGGTAACGGCCGAGCGCGACGAACACCATGCTGACGGCCAGACCAGGCAGCAGCGTCAAGGCGAAGCGCATCGGATCGGTGAGGCCGGGATGTCCGAACAATTTGATCTCTGCGACGAGCAGCACCACGTAGCTGCTCATCGCGATCGAGACCCTCCGCTGATAGCGGCGCTCGGCATGGTTCCAGCAGAACAGAGGCATGGTGACTTTCCTTGTCCTTATGACAAGGACACTTGTCTCACGAGCCGCGAAGAATGTCAAGGACACACGACATTACGTAAACCAAGCTTTTCATCAGTAGCTACCAGCCGGAACCTCCTTCGAGCCGTCCTGCACCCGTCAGCGCCGGCGTCTCGTCGTTCAGGGAATCGAGATCGGACACATTTCGGCGCGGCGATCGTGATCACGTAAGGGCTCCCCATCCGGTTATAGGTGCAGATACGTGACATGCCCTGGACGGTCTGACTCTTGAGGAAAGCGATTCCCACCTGGGGCGGATGAAGTTGCTGGGACGGCTCGCTGGCGGCCGGGGGCGCCGGTGCGCGCGGCGGTGCTGCCTGGACCCAGGCGTCGGCCATGAGTTGCTGATGTCGTGCATAAGCACGTTCGACGCATGCGGCGAAGGCCTCGCTGCCCGGCTGAAAGCCGAAGGCGCTGCAGTCGGCGCGCGCGGCATCCAGGAGATTGGCGGCGCAGGCGGTCAGGAGCAGCGGCACGCCCAACCCCGCCATCTTCTTCCACATCATGGCCTTCCCTCGACCAATTCCCGCCTCCACAGCCCGCGCAAAAGAAAAAGGGCGCCGAGCCATCAGCCCCGCGCCCTTTTCCGATCGATCGTCGCTCCCGACCTTTTGTTAGAGATCGTCCTCGGGCTCGGGGCCGGTCATCATCTTCTCGGCCACCTCGGCGGTATTGTTGCGGATCGCCTTTTCCAGCCTGGCGCAAACCTCGGGATTCTCGCGCAGGTAGATTTTGGCATTCTCGCGGCCCTGGCCGATGCGGATGCTGTCATAACTGAACCAGGCGCCCGATTTCTCGACCATGCCCGCCTTGACGCCGAGATCGAGGATTTCGCCGACCTTGGAAATGCCCTCGCCATACATGATGTCGAATTCGACCTGCTTGAACGGCGGCGCGACCTTGTTCTTGACCACCTTCACGCGGGTGGTGTTGCCGACGATATCGTCACGGTCCTTGATCTGGCCGGTGCGGCGGATGTCGAGTCGGCACGAAGCGTAGAATTTGAGCGCGTTGCCGCCGGTGGTCGTCTCCGGGTTGCCATACATCACGCCGATCTTCATGCGGATCTGGTTGATGAAGATCACGAGCGTGCGCGAACGGCTGATCGAGCCGGTGATCTTGCGCAGCGCCTGACTCATCAGCCGCGCCTGCAGGCCGACATGGCTGTCGCCCATCTCCCCCTCGATTTCCGCCCGTGGAACCAACGCCGCGACCGAGTCGATCACGAGCACGTCGATCGCGTTGGAACGGACGAGCGTATCGGTGATTTCGAGCGCCTGCTCGCCCGTGTCGGGCTGGCTGACGATCAGGTTGTCGATGTCGACGCCCAATTTCTTGGCATAAGCCGGATCGAGCGCGTGCTCGGCGTCGATGAAGGCGGCGGTGCCGCCCGCCTTTTGCGCCTCGGCGATGGCATGGAGCGCCAGCGTGGTCTTGCCCGACGATTCCGGCCCATAGATTTCGACGATGCGCCCGCGCGGCAGGCCGCCAATGCCGAGCGCGATGTCGAGCCCGAGGCTGCCGGTCGAGATCGCCTCGATCTCGATCTTCTCGCGGCTGCCGAGCTTCATCGCGCTGCCCTTGCCGAAAGCGCGATCGATCTGCGCCAATGCGGCGTCGAGCGCCTTCTGTCGTTCGCTCGTGCTTGCCATATCGCCGTCGATCACCTTCAGAGAAGCCGCCATGTCCTAAGCCCCGTCGCTAGAGGAAGTCCGTCACATCTTCAACGCTTGTGACAGCCTCGTACACGGAATGTTCCAAGAGAACAAGAGGGGAACTTTCATGCGCTGCAACCCTCATGAGCCGCGCGACCGCACGAAGTAAGGCTGAATCTCCGGTCCTGCGCTCGCAGCACCTGAATGCGCTCGGCGGCTATCAGCCGACCGCGACGGTCTCCAATGCCTGCTGCACCCCATCCAGCGTGAACGGTTTGGCGAGCTGGAGTGCGTGCGCATGCGCGGGCGGCGGCGGATCGACATGCCCGCCACTCGCGATGACGAAGCCCACGCCCTTGGCCTTGAGCGCGTCCGCGACCGGCCAGCAGGCGCCGTCGCGCAGATTGATATCGAGGATCGCGACATCGAACCCGCCTTGCTCGACCCGAACCAGCGCATCGGCGACGCTGTCGCAATTGCCCGCCAGATCGTGGCCGAGCAGATCGATGAAATCCTCGATCATCATCGCGATGAGGGGTTCGTCTTCGATCACGAGGACGGACAAGGGCGCGGTCATTCCGGTGGCAATATAACGCTAAGCCCCCGCCGCAAAGGCAAATCCTCTGGACCTGATCGTTTTCGGCGGGAGCGCTCCGTGCCTCCGCCGAAAACATGAATCAGGGCTCTCTTCAAGGTCCGGGCCGATCAAGCGGTGGCAGCAGTGCGTCGCGCGCGGCGTGGCCGAGCTGCTGGACCGAGAAGGGCTTGGGCAGGAAGGAAACGCGGTCGATGTCGATCGATTTGCGCAATTGCTCCTCGGCATAGCCCGACATGAACAGGATCTTGAGATCGGGAAATTTTTCGCGCGCGGCGCGAACCAAGGTCGGGCCGTCCATCTGCGGCATGACCACGTCGGAGATGAGCAGATCGATCTCCAGGCCCTCCTCCAGCAATTCGAGCGCCTCTTCGCCATTGTTGGCGGTGAGCACATGGTAACCCTGCCGGGTCAGCGCACGCTCGGCGACCGCGCGTACCATCGCCTCGTCCTCGACCAGAAGGATCGTGCCCGTGCCCCACGTCTCGCCCGCGGGCTCGACCCGCACCGGCACCGCGGGCTCGGGCTCTTCCGCGGCATGGTGGACGGGCAGATAGATGACGAAGCTCGTCCCCTTCCCCACCTCCGAATCCGCGAAGATGAAGCCGTCGGTCTGCTTGACGATGCCGTAGACGGTGGAAAGGCCGAGGCCCGTTCCCTTGCCCACCTCCTTGGTGGTGAAGAAGGGTTCGAACACCTTGGTGATGATATCGGGCGCGATGCCGGTGCCGGTGTCGGACACGCGCAGGCCGGTATAGTCCGCGACCGGCAAGATCTCGCTGCGCATCCGCCGCACCTCGCTTGCGGTCACCCGGAACGTCTCGACCGTGAGCGTGCCGCCCTCGGGCATCGCGTCGCGCGCATTGACCGCGAGGTTGACGATCACCTGCTCGAGCTGGCCCGGATCGGCGCGGACCAGGCCGAGATTACGGCCATGCTTGACCTCGAGCTTCACCGTCTCGCCGAGCAGGCGGCGCAGCAGGTTCGAGATTTCGGAGATGATGTCGGGCAGCTGCAATATCTGCGGCCGCAGCGTCTGCTGGCGCGAGAAAGCGAGCAATTGCCGCGTCAGCGATGCCGCGCGGTTGCTGTTATGCTTGATCTGCTGGATATCGTCATAATCGATGTCGCCGGGCGTGTGGCGCATCATCATCAGGTCGCAATGGCCGATGATCGCGGTCAGGATATTGTTGAAATCGTGCGCCACGCCGCCCGCGAGCTGGCCGACCGCCTGCATCTTGGTCGCCTGCGCCACCTGACGCTTGAGCTTCGATTCCTCGCTATTGTCCTTGAGGCTGAGCAGCACCGCCGCATCGCCCAGCCCCTTGGCGTTGGCGATCGTCAGCGCGACCGGCTCGTCGGGCCGGAATTTCAGCCGGATCGCAAGGTCGCCCGGCAGCGCGCGGCCCGCGGCGAAGCGGCGCACCGAATCCGATACGATCGCCTTGTCCTCGTCGGCGACGAGGTCGCTCGGATAGACCGCATGGTCGTCGGGGCCGAGCCCCGCCGCGCGGCGGAAGGCGTCGTTGAGGAACAGGAAACGCCCGTCGCGCTCGACCAGAGCCAGGCCCAGCGGCAGCATCGCCAGCAATTCGTGGAGATGGACGGTGGCGGCGCCGCGCGCGGCGGCGGCGGTCATCGCGTCGGGATCCTCGTCGAACATCAGGAACACGCTCGCCCCCTCGGCGGGATCGTCCTCCAGCGCGACCGGCACGATCCGCAGCGGCGGCGCCTCCTCGGGATCGCGCGCGATCCGCACGCCGCCATCGTCGCCGGTCTCAAGCAGGCTCGCCATGTTGACGCCCACCGGATCGGCAACGGCGTCGCCCAGCGCGCGGTAGGTGAAGACCTCGTTCGCGGCGACGATCGTGCCGTCGGGGTCGACCAAGGCCAGCATCACGCCCGCCGCGCCCAGCCTCTTTCCGCCGACTCCGTCCAGCAAATCGCGCACCAGCGCATATTCGTTCTGCGGACCGATGCGGCGGAAACGCCAGACGAGATGGTCCTCACGCCGCCCCGCGCGCCGCAGCATCGCGCGCGCCGCGCCGTCCTCGAACTGGAGCCCGTCGACCTCGGCCTGGCCATCGCGCATCGCCATGCGCGCCGCGGCGGCGAGGCGGGCAAGATCGGCCGGGGGAAGCGGCAATTGTTCGGGCGCAACCGGCCCGCCGAACATCGCCACGAAAGAGGGGCTGACGCAGGCGAGTTCGCCGTTGCGATCGGTGACGATCGTCGCGTCGGCGCCGTCCGCGAGCGCGGCATGGAGCAAGGTCCAGTCGCGCGGACTTTCGACCGATTGCGCGCGCGCGCGCAGCAGCCAGATGCCGGCGAGGATCGCGCCCGCCAACAGCAATGCCGCCAGCCCGATCTGGAAATATCCCGGCGCGATCCGCGACCAGAGCAGCAGGATCGTCGCGCCGGCAAGAAGGAGGATCGCGACCGACAATAGGCCGCCGCGCCCGCTTTTCGCAGGCGGCAGGAAGGGCAGCAATTGCGCCTTGGTCGCGATCTTTTCTCTCCTCCCGTCCCAGGCCTACCAGACCAGGACGCGCTGGTCCGGCGGCAGATACATCTTCGATTCGGGTCCGATCTTATAGGCGTCATACCAGGGCTGGAGATTGCGGATCATCCACACGCGCTGGATCGAGGGCGAATGCGGATCAGTCAGCAGGCGCTGGCGCAGATTGGCCTCGCGATAATTGCGCCGCCAGACCTGCGCCCAGCCGAGATAGAAACGCTGGTCGCCGGTATAGCCGTCGATCACCGGCGCCGGCTTGCCAGCCAACGCCATCAGGTAAGCGTCGTGCGCGACGGTCAGTCCCGCCAGATCGGCCATATTCTCGCCGAGCGTCAGCGCACCCTTGAGATGCATGCCCGGCAGCGGCTCATAAGCATCGTACTGCGCGACCAGCTTGCCCGTCATCGCGGTGAAATTCGCCACATCCTTGCTCGTCCACCAGTCGGTCAGCCGCCCATGGCTGTCATATTTCGCGCCCTGATCGTCGAAATGATGGCTGAGCTCGTGCCCGATCACCGTGCCGATGCCGCCATAATTGACCGCCGGATCGGCATGCGGATCGAAGAAAGGCGGCTGCAGGATCGCCGCCGGGAACACGATCTCGACCATGCCGAAATTGGCATAAGCGTTGATCGTCATCGGGGTCATGCCCCATTCCCAGCGATAGATCGGCTTGCCCAGCTTGTGGGCGTCGTAATCGCTCTGCCACAGATGCGTGCGCCACGCATTGCCGAACGCGTCACCCGGCGCGATCTGCAGCGACGAATATTCCTTCCACTGGCTCGGATAGCCGATCTTCGGCGTGAAGGCGGCGAGCTTGGCGTGCGCCTTGATCTTGGTTTCAGGCGCCATCCACGTCAATTTGTCGATCCGCGCATCCATCGCCGCGATGATGTTATGCACCAGCTGGTCGGCCGCCGCCTTGGTCTCGGGCGGGAAATATTTGGCGACGTAGATTTTGCTGACATCGTCGGCGAGCGCGTCGCTCACGAAATCCACGCCGCGTTTCCAGCGGTCCTGCTGCTGCGGAACGCCCGACAAGATCGTGCCGAAGAAAGCGAAATGCTCCTGGTCGAACGTGCGCGGCAGCACGCCCGCATAGGTGTCGAGCGAGCGGACCAGCAACTGATCCTTCAGCACCGACAGCGGTGCGGTGGCGACCAGCTTGGCAATGCTCGCGACCGCGCTCGGCTGCGCGACGATCACGCTGTCGACCGGCGTGTTGATGTCCTTGAA
>Ga0070660_100000550_pt1 | contig 25105 bp, 25 predicted proteins | sample KBSC33metaG_FD_64670 | JGI IMG/M metagenome (GOLD analysis project Ga0070660, IMG submission 64670) | Corn rhizosphere microbial communities from Kellogg Biological Station, Michigan, USA - KBS C3-3 metaG | ecosystem: Host-associated > Plants > Roots > Rhizosphere > Soil ... | reverse complement strand
ATGCTCGGCGTTCCCGAGGAGATGCTGGTACGCTTTGGCGCCGTAAGCGAGGAAGTTGCGGCTGCCATGACCAAAGGGGCGCTGGCCAACAGCAAGGCACATGTCGCCATCTCCACCACCGGCATCGCCGGCCCCGACGGCGCTGTGGCTGGCAAGCCGGTCGGCACCGTCTGCTTCGGTTGGGCCATGGATGGCAAGACTTCTGTCGAACGTCTGGTATTCCCAGGCAACCGCCAGGCAGTACGTCAGCAAACCGTGATTCATGCGCTGCAAGGTTTGCTGCGCCTGCTGGAGCAATGATTATCGATATTGATTGATCGCGTCGCGCGTCTCGGTCGCCACACGCCGCGCGGCTTTCGCGAAGTCTTCTCCGACACTTTCATCCGGCTTGGCATACAGGATTGCGCGTGAAGAATTGATCATCATGCCAGCACCCTTGCCAGTCTTGCCCGCCTTGACCGTGGCCTCGATATCACCGCCCTGCGCGCCAATGCCCGGCACCAGCAAGGGCATGTCGCCAACGATGTTGCGCACCTGAGCCAGTTCTTGCGGAAAGGTGGCACCGACCACGAGGCCGCACTGGCCGTTGCTATTCCACTTTTCCGCAACCAATCGTGCCACATGCTGATAAACCGGCTTGCCGTCGGCTTGAAGGAATTGCAGGTCGGAACCGCCAGGGTTGGAAGTGCGGCAGAGCACGATGACGCCGCGATCCTTCCATTCGAGATACGGGGCCACCGAGTCGTAGCCCATGTAGGGATTGACCGTGACCGCATCGGCGCCATAGCGCTCGTAGGCTTCGCGGGCATATTGCTCGGCGGTGCTGCCGATGTCGCCGCGCTTGGCGTCGAGCACGATGGGAATGTGCGGATAGGTATTGCGCAGATATTCGCAGAGCGCTTCGAGCTGCTCCTCGGCGCGCAAGGCGGCGAAATAAGCGATTTGCGGCTTGAAAGCGCAGACGGTATCGGCGGTGGCATCGATGATCGCCTTGCAGAAACTGAAGATGGCGTCGGGTTTGCCTTTCAGATCGCCGGGAAATTTGGCGATGTCAGGATCGAGACCGACACACAACAAGGAATTGTTTGCCGTCCAGGCGGCGGACAGTTTTTCGATAAAGCTCACGGTTCGGCCTTGTTTGAATGAACTTGGGACAGTGCGCATTGTAAGTCAGGACAGTATGCGCACGGAATCGTTGAAACCATGTCAAACCGCCCATAGATGCATGCAAGACCATGACAAAAAGGAACGACGATGAAGACATGGATGAAATGGTTGACCTTGGCAATGCTTGCCTCCCTGCTGTCCGCCTGCGGCTACAACGAGTTTCAGGAGAAGGATGAAGCGGTGAAAGCGGCATGGGGCGAAGTGGTGAACCAGTACCAGCGCCGCGCCGACCTGATCCCCAATCTGGTCAATACCGTGAAGGGCTATGCCTCGCATGAACGCGAGACACTTGAAGCCGTCACTCGCGCTCGTGCGGCCGCAACCGGTTTCCAGATCACGCCGGAAGTGTTGAACAATCCCGATGCTTTCAGAAAATTCCAGCAGGTGCAAGGCGAGCTGTCCTCCGCATTGTCGCGCCTGATGGCCGTGGCGGAAAATTATCCCCAGCTCAAGGCCGACACCAGTTTCCGCGACCTGCAGTCACAACTGGAAGGTACGGAAAACCGCATCACAGTGGCTCGTCAACGCTATATCCAAGCAGTGCGCGAATACAACGTGCTGGCCCGCAGTTTCCCGACCAATCTCACCGCATCGTTGTTCCACTTTGAAGTCAAGCCCTCCTTCACAGTCGATAATGAGAAGGCGATTTCGAATGCACCGGCAGTGAATTTCGGCAAATAATCATGTCCTTCCTGCGGTATCTGCTGCTTGTTGCCATGGCGCTCATGCTGAATGCGGCGGCAGCCCAGGACTTCGTGCCGGTACCGCCATTGAAGGCACGGGTGACAGACCAGATCGGCATGCTGACACCACAGCAGCGCGATGCGCTGGAAAACGTGCTGAAAGAATACGAAGACCGCACCGGCAGCCAGATCGCAGTGCTACTGGTCAGCAAGACCGAACCGGAAGCGATCGAGCAGTACAGCATCCGCGTCTATGATGCCTGGAAACTCGGGCGCAAGGGCGTGGACGATGGCGTGCTATTGCTGGTGGCAAAGGATAATCCCTCCTCTCTGCGTCGCCTGCGCATCGAAGCCGGACGCGGCGTGCAAGGCGTTCTGACCGATGCGCAATCCAAACGCATCTTGCAAGATGTGATCGCACCGCACTTCAGGCAAAACGATTTCTACGGCGGACTTGTCGCGGGGGTCGGTGCCATTACCAGCTTGCTCGACAAGGAAAGCTTCCCGGCACCTGGCGAACGCAAGCCGGTACAAGCGGAAGAATCGAACGATTTTTCCTTTGTGTGGTTCGTTGTGTTCGTGCTTCTCTTCATCTTGCTGTCCCGGTTACGTCCGGCACGCGGCTTTCATCATGGACGTTACGGCTGGGGAAGATCGTCCGGCATCATCCTGGGCGGAGGTAGCATCGGTGGCTTCGGCAGGGATAATTCCGGTGGTTTTTCAGGAGGAGGATTCTCGGGCGGCGGCGGCAGTGCCGATGGTGGCGGCGCATCGGGGAATTGGTGATGAAAACACTTACACGTCTGTTCCAGCATTTTTCCACGACCTCTTTCGCAGGAAAGAAAACCTTTCCGCCGGAGACGCTCAAAGCGATAGAACAGGAAATCGCGCAAGGCGAGCGGCGGCATCGTGCCGAAGTCAAACTGATCATCGAACCCGCGCTCCCTTTGTTCGCAGTGCTGCAAGGCATGTCGCCGCGTGAACGAGCCCGTGAGTTGTTCGCGCATTATCGTGTGTGGGATACGGAAGAAAATTGCGGCGTGCTGGTCTACGTGAACCTTGCTGATCGCAAGGTGGAAATCGTTGCTGACCGCAGCGTCGGCAAGACAGTGGCAGCAAACCACTGGCACGCCATCTGCCGCACGTTGACCAAGGGCTTCGCCAAAGGCAATTTCCATGACAGCACAATCGCTGCCCTCGCACAACTGAACGGCTTGCTGGAGCAGCATTATCCCAATGGTGACAGCACCACTGCCAATGAGTTGCCGGACAAGCCGATTGTGCTTTGACTATTCAACTGCGCCATGAAGTGGAAGCGGCAAGCCACGGTAGCTGGAATTGGCCAGCTACCCGCGCTCGTACACCCATTGCAGCAGCAGATCCTGCATCTCCATCGCGTGCGTCGCGTTGGGATGGTTGACGAAGCAAACCGCCACATAACGCCGGCCGGAAGCGGCATCCACATATCCTGCAATCGCCCGTACACCATTGAGCATGCCGGTCTTGATATGTGCATGTCCCGAGACGGCCTGCTCTTTCACGCGGAGGCGCATCGTGCCGTCGTTGCCGGCCAGCGGCAGCGATGCGATGAATTCCGGCATGAGCGACGAACGGAAGACGGCTTCGAGCAGCCGTCCCAGGCTCATGGCTGAGATGCGCTCGCTGCGTGACAGACCGGAACCGTTCTCGATCACCAGTTCAGGCGCATCGATCCCCTTCTCTGCCAGCCATGTACGTATCACGGCAGCACCACGCGTCGTGTTACCCGGTTGTGCGGTGACATGAGATGCAATCGTCAACAACAACTGCCGCGCCATCACGTTGTTGCTGAACTTGTTGATGTCGCGTATGACCTCCGGCAAAGTCACCGACTCCCACTCGGCAATAGGGCGTGCAGTCGGCGGTACTGAGCCGGCACGCACCTCGCCTTTCAGCGTGCCGCCCAATTCCGACCACATCTGGCGAAAGACAAGATCGAAGTATTGCGTATGCGTGATCTGGTAAGGATGCACATACCAAGTCCGCTCACCGCATGACGCCGCATACGTTCCCGCGAAACGGGCACTGGAAACATCAACTGCTGCCCGCAACCCGGCTCGCCACTCACCGCATTCGCCGTTTGTCAAACGCGGCGGGACAAGCGTGTAACCTGCGAATGGCGGGTCCATCGCCACTGACACATTGCGGCCGCCCTCATCGGGGACGAAACGCAACATCAACGCCTTGTAATTCAGCAGCAAGGCATCCGGGCCGACGTTATACGGCTTGAGTGGATCGCCATCGAAAGCGGCTGCATCATAGGCCATCTCTTCGAAGACGCTACGGTCCAGCAACAGGTTGCCGCGAATCTCGCGTATGCCGCGTGCACGAATACGGCGTAAAAAGAGCCAGAAATTTTCCAACGTCAGCTTGGGATCGCCACTGCCTTTGATGATCAAGTCGCCGTCGAGCACGTCGCCATGTTGCACCCCCTCTGCGAAAGCGCGCGTTTTCCAGGTGTAGGTCGGTCCCAGCAATTCCAATGCGGCAGTGCTGGTGACGAGCTTCATCACGGATGCCGGGCTGAAGGCTTGCTGCGCGTTATGCGCGATCAACACTGGTCCGTCACCGACTTCCTGCACATAAACAGCAGCGGCATTCACCGGTATTTCCGCACGCTTAAGCGCATCCTGTAGGGGAATCGGCAACTCTTGCGAACATGCAACGGCAGTTAGGATAAATAAAACACACGCGGCTTGGAGTCTCTTCAGAATTCGCATACGATGAAAATGACATGTCGCACGCAATCGAAAAATTGCTATCGGTGCGTGCGGTCCGATTTTTTCCGATTATCCCACGCCGCGATTGCCGCCCATGTCCAAATCCAATCATTCCGCGCAACGCACGGCCAACGATCCGTTGGCACTAGACAATCAGCTCTGCTTTGCCCTCTACTCCGCCTCGCTGGCGATGACAAAAACCTACAAGCCTTTTCTCGACAAGCTCGGCCTTACTTATCCTCAATACCTCGTGATGCTGGTGTTATGGCAACAAGATGACGTGCTGGTCAAGACCATCGGCGAGAAACTGTTCCTCGACTCCGGCACGCTGACGCCCTTGCTCAAGCGCCTGGAAGCATCCTCGCTGATCGAACGCAAACGCGACGAGTCGGACGAACGCCAAGTGCGCATCACCTTGACCAAGGAAGGCCGCGCCCTCAAGAAAAAGGCGCAATCGATTCCACACCGGATCTTATGCGCCAGCGGCCAACCGCCGGATATGCTGATCAACTTGCGCGAGCAGCTCGCAACGATTCGCGACGACCTTACCGCTGCCAATACCTGACGCACCTCTTCCTCATATAGCGTTTGCCAAGCCCAAACCGGCTTGGCATCTAGCTTGCATTGCTCGGACATTACCCCAAGGAAATTCACGAAACCGCAGCCAAGCAGCAACCCTTCGCTACGTCTCTTGCGCAAACGCAATGCTGCCGTCAACCACCCTTCTTGAAAAAACAAAACCTCGCCCCTATACTTAGCACTCGTTAGGGGAGAGTGCTAACAATCATCCCTTAGCTTTTCGGTTTTCCACTGCGGTTCTGCTGCAGCGTAAAACGCGTTTTGCAGCAGACTTGCCGCAAATAACTACAAATCATTGATTTTTAAGGAGTTTGTATGAACCTTCGTCCTTTGCACGATCGCGTCATCGTCAAGCGCCTCGACCAGGAAACCAAGACTGCGTCCGGCATCGTTCTCCCGGATGCAGCCGCGGAAAAACCGGATCAGGGCAGAATCCTCGCCGTCGGTAACGGCAAAATCCTGGAAGATGGCAAGGTCCGTCCGCTGGAAGTCAAGGTTGGCGACATTGTGCTCTTCGGCAAATACTCCGGCCAAACCGTCAAGGTTGAAGGCGAAGAACTACTGGTGATGCGCGAAGAAGACATCATGGCAGTTGTTCAGAAATAAGTACGGATTTCCTCAATATTAAGGAGTAAGAACATGGCAGCTAAAGAAGTCGTATTCGGCGATGCCGCTCGTGCCAAGATGGTCGAAGGCGTGAACATTCTCGCCAACGCCGTTAAAGTCACCCTGGGTCCGAAAGGCCGCAACGTTGTGCTGGAGCGCTCCTTCGGCGCCCCGACCGTCACCAAGGACGGCGTCTCGGTCGCGAAAGAGATCGAACTGAAAGACAAGCTCATGAACATGGGCGCCCAAATGGTCAAGGAAGTCGCTTCCAAGACCTCCGACAACGCCGGTGACGGTACCACCACCGCAACCGTGCTGGCACAAGCCATCGTCCGCGAAGGCATGAAGTATGTCGCTGCTGGCATGAACCCGATGGATCTGAAGCGCGGCATCGACAAGGCTGTCACAGCCACCGTCGAAGAGCTGAAGAAGATTGCCAAGCCCTGCACCACTTCCAAGGAAATCGCCCAAGTCGGCGCGATCTCCGCGAACTCCGATCAGTCCATCGGCGAGCGTATCGCTGAAGCGATGGAAAAGGTTGGCAAGGAAGGCGTGATCACCGTTGAAGACGGCAAGTCCCTGCACGACGAACTCGACATCGTCGAAGGCATGCAGTTCGATCGCGGCTACCTGTCCCCGTACTTCATCAACAACCCGGACAAGCAAGTCGCCGTCCTGGAAAACCCGTTCGTCCTGCTGTTCGACAAGAAGATCTCCAACATTCGTGACCTGCTGCCGGTGCTGGAACAAGTCGCCAAGGCTGGCCGTCCGCTGTTGATCATCGCTGAAGACATCGAAGGCGAAGCGCTGGCAACTCTGGTGGTCAACAACATCCGCGGCATCCTGAAGACCTGCGCCGTCAAGGCTCCGGGCTTCGGCGACCGTCGCAAGGCCATGCTGGAAGACATCGCCATCCTGACCGGTGGTCAAGTCATCGCTGAAGAAGTCGGCCTGACCCTGGAAAAAGCAACGCTGAACGACCTCGGTCAAGCCAAGCGCGTCGAAATCGGCAAGGAAAACACCACCATCATCGACGGCGCTGGCCAGGCTTCCGCAATCGAAGCACGTGTCAAGCAAATCCGCGTGCAAATCGAAGAAGCGACCTCCGACTATGATCGCGAAAAGCTGCAAGAGCGCGTTGCCAAGCTGGCAGGCGGTGTTGCAGTGATCAAGGTTGGCGCTGCGACCGAAGTCGAAATGAAAGAGAAGAAGGCTCGCGTCGAAGACGCGCTGCACGCAACCCGCGCAGCCGTTGAAGAAGGCATCGTCCCAGGCGGCGGCGTGGCACTGCTGCGTGCACGTGCGGCCCTGACCCTGAAGGGTGACAACGCCGACCAAGACGCAGGCATCAAGATCGTGTTGCGCGCGATCGAAGAGCCGCTGCGCATGATCGTCAGCAACGCCGGCGATGAAGCTTCCGTCGTCGTGAACAAGGTTCTCGAAGGCAAGGGCAACTTCGGTTACAACGCTGCCAACGGCACCTATGGCGACATGGTCGAAATGGGCGTGCTGGATCCGGCCAAGGTTACCCGTTCCGCACTGCAGAACGCAGCGTCGATCGCTGGCCTGATGCTGACGACCGACTGCACGGTTGCCGAGCTGGTTGAAGAGAAACCGGCTGTTGGTGGTGGCATGGGCGGTATGGGTGGCATGGGCGGTATGGGTGGCATGGACGGCATGATGTAATTTGCCGGCCTTGCGAAGAGCATGATGCTCTTCGCTTTGCCAACCAGTCTGCACTCCTGTCATTGCAGACAGCAAAACGCCCCGGGAAACCGGGGCGTTTTTGTTTTTGATGCTGTTTTTTCCCGCCTGCTCACCACCGCAGCAGTTGATGGTCCTGCATCCTGAGGACGGGGATGTCCGCAATGCTACGGATAGAGTGAATGATGGTCGAAGCGCGAGCATCTAATGCTCCACCTATTGCCGCAGCAGCAAGCACTGCAGCAAGCAGTCTGGGAAGTTTCATGATTATCAATAAAATGAGAGGTCGCTATTTGGAGGGGTCTTGACTCGTCAAGACATTAATATCCACAAAGCAATATTTATACCATCTATGAAAAACCCGCATCACGCCTCGGCTCCAGCGGAAATCCCCCAACCCCAATTTTAGAAATTGTCAATTTTTCCGACATCACCCGGCGCCCTTGAAGCCTTTCAAGTCGGACGACAACATCAACCTTCGTCACCGACGTCCTCCTCATTCACCGCATCCTCCTTCAGACCGAGAGACTCCGGTGGTTGATAGGTAGCGAGCAAGTGCTTGCGACTCTCGGGCGTTTCCAGGCTGATGCGACCGAGCGTTCCGCTGCGATAATCCTGTAGCAAGGTGTTTGCCGCCTTTTCGAAATCCCATTCTCCGCCCTTGAGACGAAACGCTCGCCGCTTGGCAATTCCCTCGATGACGCTTACACCGTCGATGCCGCCAGTGGGAAACCCATAGCGCGCCGTAATCATTTGTGGATAACGCAGCAGCAATTGCTCAGCAAGGAAAGTCGCCACCTCTTCCTCGATGATTGCATTGATGCCCACCGCGTGACCGGCAGCCAGCATGAGTCCATCGGTCGGGTGTTCGATCTTCGGCCACAGCATGCCGGGCGTATCGATCAGCACCATGTTGTTGCCGAGATAGAGCCGCTGCTGCGCCTTTGTCACAGCCGGTTCGTCGCCGACGGCGGCAACACGCTTCTTCAACAGCGCATTCATCAGCGTGGACTTCCCGACGTTGGGAATACCCATGATCATGGTGCGCAACGGCTTGAGCGCAGTGCCGCGATGGGGTGCAAGCTTCATCGCCAGCGAGGGCACCTTGGCCACATCCGCTGGTTTCTTGCAACTGATCGCCACCGCGTGCACATCCTTTTGCGCGTTGTAATACGCAAGCCACTCCTTCGTGGCAACAGGATCGGCAAGGTCAGTTTTGTTGAGAAGTTTCAGGCAAGGGCGCTGGCGCTGCTTGCGTAATTGTTCAATCATCGGATTGCTGCTGGCTTGGGGCATACGTGCGTCCAGCACTTCGATGACGAGGTCGGTCTTTTCCATGGATTCCGCCGCCTTCTTGCGGGCGGCGTTCATGTGACCGGGGAACCATTGGATGGACATGCAGAATTCTTTTGTGAAGAGGCAAGCCGCTATTTTACCTGCGGCATCGCAGGTACTCTAAGTACCTACCCATATAAAACTGTGAGTGTCTGCGGCCCAGCCCGGCGCGCTGCTGCGTTGCCCTCCCCTAGCAGTGCTCGCACTGCGTCGGGTCGGGCGCCTTGCTTCGCATCCGGCCTGGACCACAATCCATCTCACAGTTTTATATGGGTAGGTACTTAATCCAGGCCCGCTAGCGTCTTAACATGCGCAACTACGCTGCGACCAAGTGCAGAGAGGTTGTAGCCGCCTTCGAGGCAGCTCACGATGCGGCCCTTGGCATGTTTATCCGCCACCTGCATGATCTGCTGGGTGATCCACGCATAATCCGCTTCCACCAAACCCATTTGCCCGAGATCGTCCTCGCGATGTGCGTCGAAACCGGCGGAGATGAAGATCATTTCGGGCCGATGCGCTTCCAGCGCCGGCAGCCATTTCTCGCTCACCAACTGGCGCACGGTGTCGCCGGTGGTATATGCGGGCACGGGAACATTGACCATGTGCGGCAAGTCGTCCCTGATCTTGCTGTAGGGATAGAACGGGTACTGGAAGAAACTGACCATCAGGACGCGCGGCTCATCGAGAAAAGCTTCTTCCGTGCCGTTGCCGTGATGCACGTCGAAATCGACGATGGCAACACGTTCAAGTCCGCATACATCCAATGCATGTCTGGCAGCGATCGCCACGTTATCGAACAGACAAAAACCCATCGCTTCCGATGGCCGTGCATGATGTCCGGGCGGACGGATGGCGCAAAAGGCATTGTCGATTTCACCTGCGATTACAGCATCTGTTGCCGCCACTGCCGCACCGGCAGCGCGTAATGCGGCCTTCCAGCTATAGGCATTGAGCATCGTATCCGGATCGAGCGAGTAATATTGTGTGTTGCCGAGCCGGGTTGCATTGTCATGCACCCTTGCGATCGCTTCCTTCGTGTGCACGCGCTCAATATCGACGATCGCAGCTTCAGGCGCTTCACAATGTTCGAGCAACCCATCGATCCGGCTCGCGATCAGTTGGTCTTGAATCGCCTGCAAACGAGCCGGGCATTCGGGATGCCATTGCCCCATTTCATGCCGCTTGCAGTCGGGGTGGGAATAGATGGCGGTAGTCATTTCGGCAAAGCCGCGTGTAGCCTAATATTCTCGAATAGAATCATGTCTCGTCCCTCGGACAATACCGAGCGATACCATATCAGACAATCATTCACATGCAGTTTAGCCAAGAAAGCAGGAAGCCATATGTTTTTTCTTCCACGGCGCCCTCTTGCGCTTGCGTGATCGCAAATGACAAACATCGCCTCAAGGAATCCATGTTCGCCAAAATCCATGCTGTCGCCAAGCAAGTCGGTCAGGTCGTTGTCGGCAAGGAGGCACAAATACGTCAAGCCTTGGTTTGCCTGCTTGCCGGCGGTCACCTGCTGATTGAGGATGTTCCAGGCGTAGGCAAAACGACGCTGGCGCATGCGTTGGCGATTTCACTCGGCCTGAAGTTCAATCGCCTGCAGTTCACCAGCGACCTGCTGCCGGCAGATGTGGTAGGAGTTTCAGTATTCAATCGCGAAATGAATGCCTTCGTATTCCATCCCGGTCCGGTCTTCACCCAGGTGTTGCTGGCCGATGAAATCAACCGTGCAACGCCAAAAGCCCAATCCGCGCTGCTGGAGGCGATGGAAGAGCGACAAGTGACCGCCGACGGTGTCACGCGCGACTTGCCTTCGCCCTACTTTGTGATCGCGACGCAAAACCCGGCACACCAGATCGGCACCTTCCAGTTGCCGGAATCACAGCTCGATCGCTTCCTGATGTGTCTCTCGCTCGGTTACCCGGACCCGACCGCCGAGCGTGCGCTGCTGATGGGCGAAGACCGCCGTACCATGCTGCGTGCCCTGCCGACTGCGATGCAGCCCGAGGAACTGCGCACCGCCCAGGCCGCACTCAGGGACATTCACGCTTCGCCCTCGCTGATCGACTATGTGCAGGCGCTGGCCCAAGCTTCGCGCCAGAGCGGCCTGTTCGCGGAAGGACTGAGCCCGCGCGCCGCCATCGCACTGCTGCACGCTGCACGTGCCTGGGCGGCGTTGGAGGGCCGCAACCATGTGATTCCCGAGGATGTACAAGCCGTACTGGTGCCGGTCGCCGCGCATCGCCTGCGACCGCTGAAGGCAGGCGGCAGTTCGGTGCTCGGCAGCCGGGATATGGTGTTGCAGTTGATAAAATCGGTGCCGGTCTGAATCATGTTCGGCGCGCTGGAACACAGTCTTCGCAAACGTGCCAGCAAGTGGCTGTTCAGATTGCGCGGCGCGGAAGCGGGAGAGGTTATGCTAGTGCAACGCCGCGTCTATATCGTGCCAACCCACCCCGGCCTGATATTCGCTGCCATGCTGATCGTGCTGTTCATCGTCGCAACGAATTACAACCTCAGCCTGGGTTTCGCCTTCACCTTCCTGCTCGCCGGCTGCGGCCTGGTTGACATGCACCTGACCTTCCGCAATCTGGCCCACTTGCAGTTGGCGGCCGGTCGCACGGTACCTGTATTCGCTGGCGAGGATGCGCAGTTCGAACTCATCCTTATTAACCGCCGCAATTACGACCGTTACGCCATCTGGCTGGACTTCGCTCACGACAACCAGCCGGAAGTCGCACTGCCGGTGGATGTTCCGGCCAACAGCAGACGCAACGTCACCCTCGCCACCCGCGCCACTGAACGCGGATGGCTGCCAGCACCACGCGTGCGACTGCAAACGCGCTTTCCGCTTGGCCTGCTGCGTGCCTGGGCTTACTGGCAGCCGGCAGTCGAAGCACTGATCTATCCGCGTCCTGAAGACGATGCTCCGCCGCTGCCTTTCGCCGCCACCGACAAAAACGATGGCAGCGGCAATCATGGTCATGAGGATTTCGCCGGCATTCGCGCCTATCAGGCAGGCGACTCACCCAAGCGGCTGGCTTGGAGGCAAATTGCGAAAGTCGATATCGATCTCGGCGGCAATCTCGTCACCAAGTATTTCGAAGGTAGTGCCGCGACTGAGATCGTGATCGATTTTGCAGCGCTACCTGCAACGATGGATCTCGAAAACAGGCTGTCCCGCATGACACGTTGGGTGATCGAAGCCGAAGCACGCGGCCTGCCTTATGCCTTTCACTTGGGCGATACCGTGCTCCCCGCCGCGCTCGGCCCCGCCCACCAGGAAGCCTGCCTGCGAGCACTGGCCTTGTTCGGAAAGACCTGATGATGTTCCGCGCATCCGTCCTGCCCTTCTTCAACCGCACCGCGCGCCCCATGCCACGCGACAAGGCCGATGCATTGCTGCTGCTGTTGTCCTGCGCCTTGGTGATTGCGCCGCATGCCTCGCACTTGCCCCTGTGGGTGACGCTGGTATGCGCGACATTGCTGATATGGCGCGGATGGATCACCTTTCATGGCAACCGCATGCCGCCGCGCTGGCTGCTGCTGCCGGTTGCCACAGGTGTCATGGCAGCGGTTTGGGCGCACTACCAGACCTTCTTCGGCCGCGATGCGGGAGTGGCGATGCTGGCCCTGCTACTCACGCTGAAGCTGCTTGAGATGCACGCAAAGCGCGACCTCTTCATTGCGCTGTTCCTGAGCGACTTCTTGATCCTGTCGAATTTTTTCTATTCGCAATCGATCGCCACGGCGGTGTTGACGATCATTGCCATGCTTGCAATCCTGACCACGCAGTTGTCTTTCCAATACACTAGCGCCGTGCCGCCCTTGCGCCAGCGCCTGCGACAAGGCGCCATGGTTCTCGCCCTCGCTACTCCGCTCACGCTGGCGCTGTTCCTGCTCTTTCCGCGCATCCAGGGGCCGCTATGGGGTCTGCCCGCCGACGCCACGGCCAAACGCACCGGCTTGTCGGACACTATGTCCCCAGGAAACATCTCGCAGCTGGCACTATCGGACGAAGTCGCGTTCCGAGTGAAATTCGCCGACCGTGTGCCGCCCAAGCAGCAGCTTTACTGGCGCGGCGTCGTGCTCGGCGCATACGACGGCCGCACCTGGACGCCAGTAAAAGCATGGCAAGGCGAGCGCGAGATACGCGTCCACTTGCGCGGAACGCCAACGCACTATCAGGTGACGCTGGAGCCACACGGCAAACGCTGGGTGTTCGCACTCGATGTGCCGCAAGCCCTACCCGAACTGCCCGGCAACCCGACGACCGTCACTCCCGACATGCAACTGCTATCGCTGCAGCCCATCAATGAGCGCATCCGTTACAACGCCGTGTCCCATATCGATTATGAATTGCAGCCCGGCGATGCAGCCCCTACCGGCGTGCGCCAATGGCTGCAACTGCCGCAAGGATTCAATCCGCGCACCCTAGAAATGGCAGAACAATTGCGCACTCGCCATGCCGGCGACCAGGAACGCATCAATGCCGTATTGCACCATTTCCGCGAACAAGAGTTCCGCTACACGCTGCAGCCGCCGCTACTCGGCCGCGACAATGTCGATGATTTCCTGTTCTTGACCCGCGCCGGATTTTGCGAACACTACGCAAGCGCCTTCGTGGTGCTGATGCGGGCGATGGGGCTTCCGGCCCGTGTAGTCATGGGCTATCAGGGCGGTGAAATCAATCCGGTCGATAGCTACATGGAGGTACGCCAGTCGGACGCGCATGCCTGGGCCGAGGTATGGCTCAAAGGGCGCGGCTGGGTGCGCTTCGACCCCACTGCAGCAGTCGCACCGCAGCGCGTGGAACGCAATCTTGGCAGCGCGATTCCACGTCCTGCATTCGGCGGCCTGATCATGCTGGATGCCAACGGCGGCATTCTGCAGCGCCTGCGCCAGAACTGGGATGCCGTGACCAATGCCTGGAACCAGTGGGTGCTGAACTACACGCCCGAAAAGCAAAAGGATTTTTTTAAATTGCTTGGCTTCAAGAACGTCGATTGGCGTACCATGGCACTCGTCATGACAGTGGTCGGCATTCTCGTCGGCGCCGCGATCCTCCTGCCGCTGATGCTATACCAGCGCAAGCGCGATCCGGTCGAAGCGATTTACCGACTGCTCTGCGCGCGACTCGCGCAGCGCGGATTTCCCCGTGCAGCGCATGAAGGACCGCGCAATTACTGTCAACGGCTGACTGCGGCGGATTCGCCGCTGCCGGCTGCACAGAAGGCAGCGCTTGCGCGCTTCCTGGTGTTTTATGAAACCGTACGATACGGCCGTCCCGATACGCTGCCGTCATCTTACTTAAAGCAACTCAAACAACTCTCTGCCGAATGTCGATCGTTTCTTTGAAATACGCTGCACGCTCCTTCCTCTTGTATTCCCTGCTGACCTGCACCGCCTTTCCCCTGGCTGCCACTGCCAAGGCCCCCAAAGCCGCAGTGAGCAAGGCCGTGCTCAATCCGGACACACAAGGAGAATTCGCCAATTTCACGCAATGGCGCAATGTCGCCGAATTCATGGACCAAATGACCGAAAAGCATGGATTCGAGCGTGCCGCACTGGAAAACATTTTCAAGCGCGTGCGCTATGTCGACACCACCATCCAACTCATCAAGCCCGCGCCACCGGGACGCCCGAAGAACTGGCAAGCCTACCGCACACGCTTTGTCGAGCCGCAGCGCATTAATGCCGGTGTCGCCTTCTGGGATGCCTATGCCGACGAGCTTGCTCGCGCCGAAGAGACATACGGTGTGCCGGCCGAAATCATCGTCGGCATCATTGGCGTCGAAACCATTTACGGTCGCAATACCGGAAGCTTCCGCGTGCTCGATGCGCTGACCACGCTGGCCTTCGACTATCCGGACACACCCAATCGCACAGCGCGCATGGAATTCTTCCGCGGCGAACTCGAAAACACCTTGCTGTATGCGCGCGAAACCGGCATCGACCCATTCACGTTGCTCGGTTCGTATGCGGGTGCCATCGGTCTGCCGCAGTTCATGCCCGGCAGCATCCGCAAATTTGCAGTGGATTTCGACGGTGACGGCAAGGTCGATCTCAAGAATTCTGCAACCGATGCGATTGGCAGCGTTGCTCACTTCCTCACCGAGCACGGCTGGAAGCGCGGCGAACCGATCGCCTTCCCGGTGAAGGTAACGAATGAAAACGCGCGTTCCTGGGACATGTTCATCGGCCAAAGCCTCGAAGCGAAGTTCCGCCTCGACGAATTGAAAGCCGCCGGCATCAGCCCGAGCGCCGAACCGCCCGCCGATCTGCTGTATGGCCTCGTCGACCTGCAAAACGGCGCAGAACCGACCGAGTACTGGCTCGGTGCCGCGAATTTTTTCTCCATCGCCCAATACAATCGCAGCTTCTTTTACGCCATGTCAGTGGTCGATCTCGGCCGTGCAGTGCGTACAGCGCGTGGCCGTTGACCGCAAGTTCTCATCGCTGCCATGAATACATACGACAACACCGGCATCCCCGATGACGAACAAATCATCGCCGTCACCCAAGCATGGGTAGACAAGGCCGTCATCGGCATGAATCTCTGTCCGTTCGCCAAAGCAGTCCAGGTGCGACAACAAGTACGCTACGTCGTCAGCCGGGCGACGACGCCGCAAGCGCTGTATGAAGACTTGCACCAGGAGCTTGTCTTCCTCGCCAAAGCCGATCCACAGCAGATCGACACCACGCTCCTGATTCATCCCTGTGTGCTGAATGACTTCCTCGACTATAACGCCTTCCTTGACGCTGCCGACAGTGCCCTAGAAGAGCTGGACCTGGAGGGAGAAATCCAAATTGCGAGCTTCCACCCCGCCTACCAGTTTGCCGATGCGGCAGCAGACGATGTCAGCAATTGCACCAACCGCTCCCCTTACCCCATCCTGCACTTGTTACGAGAAGTCAGTATCGAACGCGCAGTAAATGCCATTCCCGATGCAGCCGATATCTACGAAAGAAACATCGCTGCCATGGAAGCGCTCGGCAAGGAAGGCTGGCAACGGTTGCAGCAAGAAATTCTGAACACTGCCTGCACGCATCGGACGATGCCAAAGAACTAATCGAGTGCAAGCTTGCTCCAACGCCGAACGCCTATGCTGCAGCGCGGGAGCGGTTGCGAAGGCTCAAACGGCTTGCAGCCTGTCCCGATAAAATATCATTGAATCAATGCAATTTTCCGGTGCCTCCTGCAGCGACTTCACTACGCCAAATTCCCGCTGCGGCCCCTCGATCTCTATGAGAATGTAGCTATTTATAGCCTTAAGAGTATTTTAATATTGCATTTTTGAAATTTTTTTATTATATTGCGGGCATGCAATACAAGTCGAAAAGCGTCAATGTCTCTTAACAGCGTGCCACGGAGTTATAGGTTTAGCGCTGACAACGGGATTGATGCTTGCACGAATTCCGGGGAAATTTTCCCTACAACGTGATTTCTAATTTGAAATATTAAGCCTATGACTACGCAATCCGATACCCCCAGCAAGAGCAACCGTCTCGCCGATCAGGTCAATTACGATCCCAACAACCTGTTGGATGCCTTGATCGAAAAACTGAATCTCAAGAATGACGCGGCCCTCTCGCGCGCACTCGAAGTAGCGCCTCCGGTCATCAGCAAGATCCGTCACCGCCGTTTGCCGGTCGGTGCATCTCTGCTGATCCGCATGCACGAAGTAAGCGATTTGAGCATCAAGGAATTGCGTAACCTGATGGGCGACCGTCGCGACAAGTTCCGCATCAGCGACAAGCAATTCAAGCCCAAGGACCCCGCCGCTGCATCGGGCAGCGACGGAGAATAAACCAAGCTTGGCGGCGTCTTTCCCCGTCAGGCAGGGAAGACGCCTGTGGACAGATAGCGATCGCCACGATCACAGACGATGAACACGATCGTGGCGTTCTCCACCATGTTCGATATCCTTAGCGCCACTTCACAGGCCCCCCCTGAGGATATACCGCAGAAAATCCCCTCTTCCATTGCCATCCGGCGCGCCGTCTGCTCCGCTGCCGCTTGGCTCACATACTCCAATTGGTCCACCGCAGAGTTGTCGTAGATTTTCGGCAGGTAGGCTTCAGGCCATTTCCGGATGCCCGGAATCTGCGAACCTTCCTCGGGCTGTGCACCGACGATTTGGATAGCAGAATTTTTCTCTTTCAAGAAGCGAGATACACCCATGATGGTGCCAGTGGTACCCATCGCGCTGACAAAATGCGTGACGCGCCCTTCGGTATCGCGCCAGATTTCCGGACCTGTACCTTCATAATGCGAACGGGGATTATCGGGATTGGCGAACTGATCGAGGATGATGCCTTTGCCTTCCTTCTGCATCTGCTCGGCAAGGTCACGTGCATATTCCATTCCACCTGTCTTGGGCGTCAGGACGATCTTTGCGCCATAAGCAGCCATACTCTGGCGGCGTTCCTCGCTCAGGTTCTCCGGCATCAATAGCACCATTTTGTAGCCGCGCATTGCCGCCGCCATGGCGAGAGCAATGCCAGTGTTGCCGCTGGTGGCTTCAATCAGCGTGTCGCCCGGCTTGATCGTGCCGCGCGCTTCTGCATGCTTGATCATCGACAACGCCGGCCGGTCCTTGACCGAACCGGCCGGATTGTTGCCCTCCAGCTTGCCCAGAATAATGTTATTGCGCCGAACGGCTTCGTCGCCGGGCAATCGCTTGAGTTGAACCAGTGGAGTGTTTCCGATTGTGTCTTCTATAGTCAGATAAGGCATTGAGGGCATTCGACTGCGTGAACAAGAACACCATTTTAATCTCAGTCGTGATGACGCGTATGGCGAGACGCCCCACAAGCAGATGTAAAAAAGCCCCGCAGGAATTTGCCTGCGGGGCTTTTTCAACTTAAAGCGATTATTTCTTTACGTTTGTCTTCGAGTCCTTGGCAGCCGCCTTGTTCTCTTTCGCGGAAGCACTCGCACTGCCAGGACGTGATTGGCCGTTGACCGTCAAGCCTGCTTCGGACAGCTTGGTCGCGCGTTTTTCCTGCACGCCTTTGACACGCTGCTCGAAATCGGCCCAGTCCTTGAAGTTGCCGCCCTTCTTGCGCTCATCGAGAATGGTCTTGGACATCGCCGGGCCAATGCCCTTGACACCATCCAGCGCAGCCTGGTCGGCCTTGTTGACGTCGACTTGCGCAAAGGCGATTCCCATCGTCGCGATCAGCGCCGCGACAGTCAGCAACAATTTCTTCAGCATATGAACATTTCTCCAAATGAAGTTAAGGCAAAGGAACCGGGCTTTGACGCATCACAACAACCCGATACCGACAGAAAACGCTTATTGATATGAATGGTTGACAAGTTGACATTGGCTTTATAAAACATGCGGCCATCAGATTCACCCGAAGAGTTCTTCCTTCGTCACAGTCGCAGTACCAAGTTTGCCGACCACAATGCCTCCTGCACGATTGGCAATGGTGACGGATTCGGCCAGCGGGACACCAGCGCCCAGCATGGTTGCCAGCGTCGCGATCACGGTATCGCCCGCCCCCGACACATCGTACACCTCACGCGCAATGGTCGGAATGTGAATGACTTCGTCCGCAGTGTACAACGACATGCCTTCTTCGGAACGGGTCAACAGCAAAGCTTCCAGGTTAAGCTCGGCGCGCAGGTTCTGCGCCTTGACCGTCAACTCCTCCTCGCGTTTCCACGAGCCAACCACCTGGCGCAGTTCCGCTTTGTTCGGCGTAAGAATGGAGGCGCCCTTGTAACGCGTGAAATCGTCGCCTTTGGGGTCAACCAGGATGCGCTTGCCCATCTGCCGTCCGGACTCAATCATCTGTGCGACATTGACCAAACTACCCTTGGCATAATCCGACAGCACGACCACATCGTACTCGGGCAGCAGCGCGTTGTACTGCGTGAGCTTGTCGCGCAACACGGTGTCTGTCGGCGGATTTTCGAAATCGATGCGCAGCAACTGCTGCTGACGGCCAATGACACGCAACTTGATAATGGTCGGAATCGCCCCATCGCGATTGAGATAACTGTCGATGCCCGACTCCGTCAGTAGTCGATTGACGACATCGCCTGCCTCGTCCTGCCCTACCACGCCCAGCAGACCTGCCTGTGCGCCAAGCGCAACGGCATTGCGCGCAACGTTGGCCGCACCGCCCAGACGCTCTTCACGCCGTTCGACGCGCACCACTGGCACTGGCGCCTCGGGCGAAATACGGTTGACCTCGCCGAACCAGTAACGGTCCAGCATGACATCGCCGACCACCAACAGGCGTGGCGTCTTCTGAAAATGCAGCATCTTGTTCATGAGCGTGTCAGCACCGAGCGACCAATTCCGTGATATTCGAAACCGGAATCGGCCATGATCTCCGGCTCGAACAAATTGCGGCCATCAAAAATTACGGGGGCCTTGAGCAGGGTTTTTATCTGCTCGAAATCCGGACTGCGGAACGCCTTCCATTCAGTAACGATGACGAGCGCATCGGCATCGCGCAGCGCATCCATCGGGTTGTCGGCAAAGTGCACGCATTCTGATGCCTGCGGCATATCGGCGAAATCCAATTCCAGCACGCGCCTTGCTTCCGTCATGGCGACAGGATCGTAGACCGCCACGCTCGCGCCGCTCTCGATCAATTGCCGCAGCAACACGCGCGATGGTGCTTCGCGCATGTCGTCGGTGTTCGGCTTGAATGCCAACCCCCAAATCGCGAAACGCCTGCCCGAAAGATCGTCGCCGAAACGTTCGACGACTTTCTTGCCGAGCACATGCTTCTGATAATGGTTGACCTCTTCCACTGCACGCAGAATCAGGAGGTCTCGCCCATATTCACGTGCGGTCCGCTCCAGTGCCTGCACGTCCTTGGGGAAGCAGGAGCCTCCATAACCGCAACCTGCATAGAGGAAGCTGTAACCGATGCGTGGGTCGGAGCCGATACCGTGGCGCACCGCTTCGATGTCTGCCCCCACCTTGTCGGCGAGATTCGCCAGCTCGTTCATGAAAGAAATGCGTGTAGCCAGCATCGCGTTGGCCGCATACTTGGTGAATTCCGCTGAACGCACATCCATCCAGAAGGTGCGCTCGTGATTGCGGTTGAAAGGCGCGTACAACTTTCTCATCAGGCTATGCGCTTCCTGGCCCTCTTGCGTATCGTCGCAACCAATAACGATGCGATCCGGACGCATGAAGTCCTCCACCGCCGCTCCTTCCTTGAGGAACTCAGGGTTGGAAACAACCGTGAACTTCACATTGGCATTGCGCGCCTTCAGTTCTTCCGCAATCACGGCACTTACCTTGTCAGCCGTTCCCACCGGCACCGTCGATTTGTCGACCACGACCTTGAAGCCTTCCATATGGCGGCCGATGTTGCGTGCTGCAGCAAGCACATATTGCAGATCGGCAGAACCATCCTCATCGGGAGGAGTGCCGACAGCAATGAACTGGATGTCTCCATGCGCGACGCTCGCTGCAATATCAGTCGAGAACTGTAACCGGCCTGCAGCACGATTGCGCGCCACGATTTCGGCGAGGCCCGGCTCATGGATGGGAATCCCCCCGCTGTTAAGGATATCGATCTTTTTGCGATCGACATCAAGACAGAATACGTTGTTACCAAGCTCTGCGAGGCAAGCGCCGGTGACGAGACCGACATAGCCGGTGCCAATGATCGTTATTTTCATGTTGGTCGGTTTCAGTAATAGGCGAGATCAATTCATGATGTTAAGTTCTTCGGTGCGCCGCGGCAGGTAGGTTTCCCAGTGATTGCAGCCCGGGCATTGCCAGTAATACTGCCGCGCCTTGAAGCCGCAATGACCGCATTGGTAACGCGCCAGCTTCTGGGTATAGCCATGCACCAGGTTTTTCACCAGCGACAGTTCCGGCCGTACTTCCGGCGGCGCTTCCATCAGACGCGCTTCCAGCAATTTGTCCAGGCCAAGCAAGGTCGGCGTGCGGCGCAACTCGTCGCTGACCAATTGGTTTGCAGCAGCTACCCCTTCGAGTTCCAGCACCGCCTTGAACACCACTTCGAGCAAATCGATGGATGATGCTTCGGCAAGATAATGCTTGAGCAGATTGAGTCCTTCCTGCGACCGGCCGACGGCACGATAGCCGTCCATTAGGCGCTGCGCGACGAGGGCGACATGCGGCACACTCTGATGCTCGACACGCCGCCAAGCCAAGAGCGCTGCCTCGGTATCGCCCTTGGCGAGATAGGCGTCTCCCATCAACATGGTCGCTCGCACATTTTTTCGGTCAGCCGCCAGCGCCTTTTCCAGCATGGCCAGCGTCGCATCGGGATGGGTATGCACAAGCTCATCCTGCGCAAGCTCGCAATAGAACTGTGCTATTTCCTTTTGTCGCGAACCGGCGCCCGACTCCTGCAGAGCGCGCGCCGCCTCAATGGCACGCATCCATTCCTTTTCGCGCTGATAAATCTCCAGCAGCGCACGCCTGGCCTGTGCGCCATATTGCGTATCGACGAGATAGTTGAAAGTTTCCTCGGCGCGATCAAGCAAGCCCGCTTTCAGGTAGTCCTGACCGAGTTCATATTGCGAGTGAACCAGATGTTCCTGCGGCAGATCTGGGCGAGCAAGCAGGTTCTGGTGGACGCGAATCGCACGCTCGATCTCGCCGCGACGGCGAAACAGATTGCCGAGTGCGAAATGCAGCTCGACGGTTTCCGGATCAAGCTTGACGATTTCGATGAAGGCATCGATTGCCTTGTCAGGCTGCTCGTTGAGCAGGAAGTTGAGACCCTTGAAATAGCCGCGCGGCAGACTGCGCGACTCGGAGACTAGCTGCTTGATATCGACACGGGCAGCAATCCATCCGAGTCCAAAGAAAATCGGGATGGCGAGCAGCCACCAGGTTTCGAATTCCATGCGATCGTGATTTTGTCGTTGAGGTCAGCGTTATTTGCTCACGCTGTCGGGTTGGGGCGGCTGCATGCGCGCCTGGCGTTGTTCCTCCTGCTCCTTTTGCATCGCCTCAATGGCTTTCTTCTGCTTGCCAAGCTCGCGGCGATGGCGGAACAGCATCGGCGTCATTCCCAACACACCCAGCACCGCACCACCGGCAAAGAAAGCAAGCAAGAGCATCACCAGCGGAGCCTTGACTTCATAGCCAAGGAAGAAATACAGCACGGCTTCCTGCGTGTTTTTCAGGGCAAAGCCGAAAAACAGAATAAAGAGAAAGGCCGCAACAATCCTGAATATGATTTTCATGGCGCAATATGGATATTCCGTATAAATGTTTCGGCATGGCGATGATGTGCCGCAACGGAAAACGGAATTGTACGTTAAAAAAAACGGCATCCGAAGATGCCGTTTTCATTTCCCTTCAATAACTCAGTCGTCTTTGATCGGCTGACCGACCATCGCATCCACCCGTTCGCGCAACTCCTTGCCGGGCTTGAAATGCGGCACCCGCTTCTCGGGCACCATCACTTTTTCACCTGACTTCGGGTTGCGCCCGATGCGCGGCGGACGGCTGTTCAATGCAAAACTGCCGAAACCGCGAATCTCGATACGCTGACCTGTCGCCAATGCGGAAGCCATTGCATCAAGGATGGTTTTGACCGCGAAATCCGCATCCTTTGCAACCAGTTGCGGATAACGCTCGGCCAGACGGGCAATCAGCTCCGACTTTGTCATATGCAGGCGTCGATCTTATTGCTTGTTGTCGAGCTTGGCCTTCAGCAGCGCGCCCAGGCTGGTGGTACCGGAAGCGGCGCTGGAATCAGCGGCCATCTTCTGCATGGCTTCCTGAGTCTCGGCGTTGTCCTTGGCCTTGACCGACAACTGGATCGAACGTGCCTTGCGATCGATGTTGATGATCATCGCTTCGACCTTGTCGCCGACCTTCAGGTGCGTACCGGCATCTTCCACGCGATCACGGGAGATCTCGGAAGCACGCAGATAGCCTTCGACTTCGTCGTTCAACTGGATCACAGCACCCTTCGGTTCAACTGCCTTGACGGTACCGTTCACCACCGCACCCTTGTCGTTCAGTGCAACGAAGTTGTTGAACGGGTCGCCTTCGAGCTGCTTGACGCCCAGCGAGACACGCTCGCGCTCGACGTCGATGGCCAGCACGACAGCTTCCAGCTCGTCGCCCTTCTTGAACTTGCGCACGGCTTCTTCGCCAGCTTCAGTCCAGGACAAGTCGGACAGGTGAACCAGACCATCGATGTTGCCAGACAGACCGATGAACACACCGAAGTCGGTGATCGACTTGATCGCGCCCTTCACCTTGTCGCCCTTCTTGTGGTTCATCGCGAAGTCTTCCCACGGATTCGGCTTGCACTGCTTCATGCCGAGGGAGATACGGCGGCGCTCTTCGTCGATTTCCAGAACCATGACTTCGACTTCGTCACCGAGCTGAACAACCTTGGAAGGAGCAACGTTCTTGTTGGTCCAGTCCATTTCGGAGACGTGCACCAGACCTTCGATGCCCTGCTCGACCTCAACGAACGCACCGTAGTCGGTAAGGTTCGTGACCTTGCCGAACAGACGGGTGCCCGGCGGATAGCGACGGGACAAACCAGTCCACGGATCGTCGCCCAGTTGCTTGACGCCCAGGGAGACGCGGTTCTTCTCTTGATCGTACTTGAGGACCTTGGCGGTGATTTCCTGGCCGACGGACAACACTTCCGACGGATGACGCACGCGACGCCATGCGAGGTCGGTGATGTGCAGCAAGCCGTCGATGCCGCCCAGATCAACGAATGCACCGTAGTCGGTGATGTTCTTGACGACACCGGTAACGATGGTGCCTTCCTTCAGGGTTTCCATCAGCTTAGCGCGCTCTTCGCCCATCGACTCTTCGATAACGGCGCGGCGGGACAGCACAACGTTGTTGCGCTTGCGATCCAGCTTGATGACCTTGAATTCCATGGTCTTGCCTTCGTACGGCGTGGTGTCCTTCACCGGACGGGTATCGACCAGTGAACCCGGAAGGAATGCACGGATGCCGTTGGTCAAGACAGTCAGACCGCCTTTGACCTTGCCGTTGACAGTACCGGTCACGATTTCGCCGGACTCCATCGCCTTTTCCAGCGCGAGCCAGGAAGCGAGACGCTTGGCTTTGTCGCGCGACAAGATGGTGTCGCCGAAACCGTTTTCGAGGGACTCGATTGCCACACTGACGTAGTCGCCAATCTGGACTTCGACTTCGCCGATGTCGTTCTTGAATTCTTCGATGGGAATGAATGCTTCGGATTTCAGGCCGGCGTTCACGACCACGAAGTTGTAGTCCACACGGACGACTTCAGCCGAAATCACTTCACCGGAACGCATGTCCTGACGAGTGATCGATTCCTCGAACAGAGCTGCAAAGCTTTCGAAACCGGTGGATGTTGCTTGTTGAGCAGTAGACATAATGTAAAAGGATTTGCCAGCAATAATCGAGTCTTGTTTGATCATGCTGGGTTAGGTTAATCAACACCCGTCGTGGCCTTGCGCCAAGCCGGGCACCAATCGAACTGCAGGAGACTCAGCCCCTTTTTACAGCCGCATACCACTGGAGCACCTGCGCGACCGCCTCATCGGCCGTCATATCCGAGGTATCCAATATGTGCGCTCCTTCCGCCGGTTTCAATGGTGCGATGGCACGGTTCGAATCACGCGCATCCCGCTCCCTCAAATCTTTGAGAAGGTCAAGCATATTAGCAGAAAAACCCTTGCCAATCAATTGCTTATAGCGTCTTTCCGCGCGCGCCTCAACGCTTGCGGTAAGGAAAATCTTGAGTACCGCATGCGGAAAAATGACGGTCCCCATGTCGCGGCCGTCAGCCACCAAGCCAGGGGCTTTGCGGAAGCTTAACTGCAAGAAGATGAGCGCACGCCGCACCGTTGGCAAAGCCGCAATTTTGGAAGCCAAGTTACCAACTTCCTCGGCGCGAATCACATTGGTGACGTTTTCATTGCCCAGCCAGATTTCGTCCCCCGAGAAGCTGCAAGGCAACTTCTCGGCCAGCTTGGCGATAGCGTGTTCGTCGTTGAGCGGCGTTTCATGACGGATCACGGATAGCGCGGTCAAGCGATACAGCGCGCCGGAGTCAAGGTAATGAAAGCCGAGATGCTGAGCGACACGCTGCGCGACAGTCCCCTTGCCCGAGGCGGTGGGTCCGTCGATGGTAATCACGGGAATGGCATGCATTGGCATGTTTGAAATCGAATGAGCCGGCATCAGAGCAAGTTGTTTTGCGCGATCTTCGCAAATGCGTCGAAATAGTCCGGAAAGGTCTTGGCAACGCATTTCGGATCGTTGATCCGAATCGTGT
>Ga0070660_100000548_pt1 | contig 25211 bp, 25 predicted proteins | sample KBSC33metaG_FD_64670 | JGI IMG/M metagenome (GOLD analysis project Ga0070660, IMG submission 64670) | Corn rhizosphere microbial communities from Kellogg Biological Station, Michigan, USA - KBS C3-3 metaG | ecosystem: Host-associated > Plants > Roots > Rhizosphere > Soil ... | reverse complement strand
CAACTAATTAACCAATTAACCTAAGTATATGGCAGAAAAAATTTCAATGAGCAGTAATGGAAAATTAATTGTTCCCAACAATCCAACGATTCCTTTTATCGAAGGAGATGGCATTGGCCCTGATATCTGGTCGGCAAGTGTGCGCGTATTTGATGCCGCCATAGAAAAAGCGTATCACGGAAAAAAGAAAATCAATTGGTTGAAAGTATTAGCCGGCGAAGAAGCATTTAATAAAACCAACTCCTGGATGCCGGATGAAACGATGAATGCTTTTAAGGAATATTTAATAGCGATAAAAGGCCCGCTTACAACTCCTGTTGGTGGCGGCATTCGTAGCCTCAATGTAATGCTGCGGCAGGATTTGGATTTGTACGTTTGCCTTCGCCCGATAAAATATTTCGAAGGAGTTCCTTCGCCAATGTGGCAACCTGAGAAAGTAAACATGGTTATTTTCAGGGAAAATACAGAAGATATCTATGCAGGAATTGAATACATGACCGGTACGCCGGATGCAAACAAGTTGTTAGATTTTTTACAAAATGAATTGCATGTAAAAAAAATCCGTTTTCCCGAAACCACTTCTTTCGGAATAAAGGTAGTGAGCAAAGAAGGCTCGGAAAGATTAATACGCGCTGCGATTCAACATGCTATTGATAATAAACTTCCTTCTGTTACATTGGTTCATAAAGGCAACATTATGAAATTTACCGAAGGCGCTTTTAAAAACTGGGGATACGAACTTGCAGAACGTGAATTTAAAAATTACGTTTATACCTGGCCTCAGTGGGAAGCCACTAAAAAAGAAAGAGGTGAAGCGGTTGCCAATGAAGACATGCGTATCGCTGCCATTGGAGGAAAAGTGATTATTAAAGATTCCATCGCTGACAATTTTTTGCAGCAGGCATTGCTTGCCCCACAGGATTATTCTATCATCGCTACATTAAATTTGAATGGTGATTACATCAGCGATGCGCTGGCAGCGCAGGTTGGCGGAATAGGAATTGCTCCCGGAGCCAATATTAATTATATCACCGGCAGCGCGGTGTTTGAAGCTACACATGGCACTGCGCCTCGGTTTGCCAATACCAACAGCATGAATCCTTCTTCATTAATATTAAGCGGAGTAATGATGCTGGAATATATAGGTTGGAGAGATGCCGCAGAAATGATTACAAACGCTGTTGGCAAAACAATCAGAAAAAAAACCGTAACTATAGATTTTTATAACCTGATGAAAGGTGGAACGCTGCTGAAAACGAGTGAATTCGGAGATGCGATTATTAAGAATTTGTAGGCTCTTCCGATGTGTATCAAATTGGGTATATTTGTGTATAAAAAATTTCAAACCATGAGAACGAATATTGAAATAGATGATAAGCTAATGAAAAAGGCGCTTAAATATTCTAAATTAAAAACTAAAAAAGAAATTATCAACGAAGCGCTCAATGAATATGTAAAATATCAAATGAGACTTAAATTGCTAGCATTGCAGGGTAAAGTAGAATGGATTGGCGATTTGGATAAAATGAGGACTTACAATAAAGGGGAGATTATTTTAAATAAAAGTCTTAAACAAAAAATAAAAAACTATGAGAACGAATATTGATATTGATGATAAATTGATGGAGCAGGCAATGAAGACAACTAAATTAAAGAGTAAAAAGGAGCTTGTGAATTACGCTTTAGAAGAACTCATACGATTGAATAGAAGAAAAAAAATGTTATCTCTTTTTGGAAAAGTAAAATGGGAAGGGAATCTTGATGAAATGAGAGGAAGATGAAGAAAAATATAATTGTCGATACAAGTGTATGGATTGATTTTTATAACGGGATTTCTAATAAACCGGTTGAAGTTTTGAAAAACATCATGCTTACTGATGTAATTATAATTCCACCAATAATAGTGCAGGAGATTTTGCAGGGAATAAGAGAAAAAAAATTACTCCTTACTGTTGAAGATGCAATTTTAGGATTTCAATTTTTAAATTTTGATATGTATGAGGCCGCTTTTGAAGCCGCTGCATTATACCGTTTGCTTCGTGCAAAGGGAGTTACGGTAAGAACTTCCAATGATTGTTTAATTGCATGGTTATGCATAGCAAATGATTTTTCGATACACCATAATGACAAAGATTTTAATAATATTGCAAAACATACTTCACTAAAAATATATAAACCAACCAAATGACAAAAATTAAAGTAGCCAATCCTGTAGTAGAAATTGATGGCGATGAAATGACACGCGTAATCTGGAAATTTATTAAAGACCAACTCATACTTCCTTATGTGGATGTGGATATAAAATATTTTGACTTAAGCATTCAACACCGCGACGCTACTGATGACCAGGTAACCATAGATGCAGCGAATGCGATTAAAAAATATGGTGTAGGCATCAAATGCGCTACCATTACACCGGATGAAGCAAGGGTAAAGGAATTTGGATTGAAACACATGTGGAAAAGCCCAAATGGAACCATCAGAAATATTCTTGACGGCACTGTTTTTCGGGAACCAATTGTGATGCAAAATATTCCGCGATTAGTTCCTAACTGGACTGCGCCAATCATTATTGGCCGTCATGCTTATGGAGACCAATATCGCGCTACTGACACCGTAATAAAAGGAAAAGGAAAATTGACAATGACATTCACACCAGAGGGAGGCGAACCTCAAACCTTTGATGTGCATGATTTCAAAGGAGATGGCGTGGCTATGTGCATGTACAATGTAGATGAAAGTATCGAAGGTTTTGCAAGAAGCTGTTTCAATATGGCGTTGAATAAAAAATGGCCTTTATATCTTTCTACAAAAAATACAATCCTTAAAAAATATGACGGGCGTTTTAAAGATATTTTTCAAACAATTTATGAAAATGAATTTAAAGCGAAATTTGACGAAGCAAAAATAACCTACGAGCATCGCCTGATAGACGATATGGTGGCGAGTGCATTAAAATGGCATGGTAATTTTATATGGGCCTGCAAAAATTATGACGGCGATGTGCAAAGCGATACACTGGCGCAAGGTTTTGGTTCGCTCGGATTGATGACTTCTGTTTTAATAACACCCGATGGAAAAATCCTGGAGGCAGAAGCTGCTCATGGAACAGTTACCAGGCATTTTCGGGAACATGAAAAGGGAAATTCTACCTCAACAAATCCCATTGCTTCCATATTTGCATGGACAAGAGGGTTGGCGTTTCGTGGTAAGCTTGACAATAATCAAGAATTAATTGACTTTGCCAACGCGCTGGAGCAAGTTTGTATCCAGACCGTAGAAAGTGGTAAAATGACTAAGGATCTTGCCGTGTGTATCAGTGGTAATAAGGTTTCGCACGGAAAAGACTATTTGAATACAGAAGAGTTTTTAGATGCTATTGTTGAAAATTTAAAGGCCAAAACCTCCCAAAAATAAAATATTAAAAAATTGTAAAAATTTTCGGAACAAAGTTTGTGGCTAAAGGTGTCTAAATCAAAATATCCCATAATGACTATTTAGAGTAATCTGTAATATTCTATTTTACTTTTTAATGGGAGATTTTGGTTTTTTTAATTTTTTTGCTTGCGATGATTAAATTATTAGAAAAACAAAAAGTACTGACTTCAAAAAAACAAGATTCAAATTTTCCGGTTGAGGACCAATTCAAATTAGTGGCGAATTATGCTCCAATGCCAATGTGGATTTCGAACATTTATGATCAAACTACTTTTTTTAACCAGGCCTGGTTACAATTTAGGGGACGAAATTTCGAGGATGAATATGGAAAAGGATGGATGTGCGGGATTTATCCTGATGATTTGGATAAATGCGTAAAAATTTATGAGGATGCTTATCAAAAGAAAAAAAGATATAAAGTTGAATACCGGCTGCAGCGGCATGATGGCCAATATCGTTGGGTATTAGAAAACGGAATTCCGCAATTTGCACACGACAATATATTTATAGGCTTCTTTGGATCTTGCGTGGACATACACGAAATAAAAGAAATTGAACATAGAAAAGACCAGTTTATTATTGCCGCCAGCCATGAGCTAAAAACGCCGCTTACTTCACTTAATATATATCTTCACCTTTTATCGGGTAATTTTAAAAGTGGCTCACAGGAAAAATTTGACAATTATATTTCGGGGGCAATTAGCCAGGTGGATAAAATTAACGGACTAATCAATCATCTCCTTGATTTGTCGCGAATACAATCCGGCTCATTAGATTTGGAATGCTCTGTTTTTTCATTTGGAGCGCTCGTAAAATCTATTGTAAAAAAAATGGGAATTATCATACCTTCTCATAAAATCATATTGAAAGGCAAAGTTTCGGAAAAAATAAAGGGTGATCCGGAAAGGATTTCACAGGCATTAGAAAATTTATTGTCTAATGCTGCTAAATATTCAAAAGATCAGGATAAGATAATTGTGGAGTTATCCCGGGATAATAAACATGTGAAGGTGAGTGTTACAGATTTTGGAATAGGAATTGATAGTGATCACTTGTCCAAGATATTTGAAAGGTTTTACAAAATACCGGGTAAAAAGGAAGAAACTTTTCCAGGAATGGGTATTGGCTTATATCTGTCGCAGCAGATAGCAAAAAAACATGGAGGAAAAATATCAGCAGAAAGTGAGAAAGACGAAAAAACTACATTTACCCTAAAAATTCCCGTTTATAAAAAACCGGTTAAACATAAATAATGGCCAAAATTTTAGTAGTTGACGATGATACAGATATCTTATCAGTCATGGAGATTTTATTAACAATGAAGGGCTTTGAGGTACAGGTTACGTCTAAAGGAGAAAATACTTTTCCTAAAATTGAAAGTTTTAAACCCGATCTTATTTTGTTGGATGTCCTCATTTCAGGCCATGACGGAAGGGTAATCTGCAAAAAATTGAAATCCGATAAAGAAACAAGCCACATACCTGTAATTATGTTCTCAGCCCATCCCGGGGCGGCCGCAAGCATTGCAGAATATGGCGCTAATGATTTTATCGCCAAGCCGTTTGATGTGAACAATCTAATGAAGAAAGTGAATGCACAATTAGGCATCAATCCTGTCTGATATTCTTCGTACACGGTTCTACTTTTAAAAATAAATACAGCAAATAAACCCCGCCTGCCTGCGGCTTTCGGGCAGGAAATTTGCCTGATTTTTATTTAAATAAAAACTTTTGTAACACCGTTATCAAAACATCATAACTGAAACAATAATGGAAGAAAAAAATAAGATTCTTTCTCTTGCAAAATCTTCCTTCAAATTCAGGATATATCTTTTTTATAAATTGCCTGCTGCATTTTTTTCAGGCGTTAAAATCAAGTCCATTACTCTTGAAAAATGTACCACTACAGTTCCCTATAAGTGGCTGACACAAAATCCTTTTCGTTCTACTTATTTCGCTTCGCTGGCTATGGCTGCAGAAATGAGCACCGGTATTTTGGCATTGATCAATACTTATAATAAGAAAATGCGTATCTCAATGCTAGTGGTAAAAATGGAGGCGAACTATTTTAAAAAAGCAACCGGAACCACTTTTTTTACCTGTGAAGGCGGATTACAAATTGAACAAGCTGTGATTGAGGCAAGTAAAAATCAAGAAGGAAAAACCGTTACCGTAACAACAATTGGAAAAAATAAAAATGATGAATTAATTGCTGAATTCCTTTTTACGTGGTCATTTAAGGCCAAAAATTGAAATCAATTGTATAAGTCTGTTTACTGATATAAGCTTTTAAATATTGCTACATCCCTTGTAAGTATTAGGGCAATATTGATTTTAATTGTGGAAGTAACAATCCCGTTTTAAAGAAAGACTAAAGAAACAATGTCTGATTGCATCATTTTTACCCTTAACTTTAATTTCATTATTCATTTATTATTAAATTTTATTTATGAAAATTGCTTTTCACGGAGCCGCGCGCACGGTTACGGGATCAAAACATCTGCTTACACTTACTAACGGAAAAAAATATTTACTCGATTGTGGTATGTACCAGGGAATGGGAAAAGAAACCGATGAGTTGAATCGCGACTTCGGCTTCAATCCTTCGGATGTCGATCACATGATACTTTCACATGCGCATGTCGATCATTGTGGTTTAATCCCAAAATTAATTAAAGAAGGATACAAAGGAAAAGTATATGCAACGCCGGCTACTAAAGACCTCGCTGCCATATTGATGGCGGACAGCGCCGGAATACAGGAAAACGATTTGAAGTTTGTAAACAAAACAAGGGCTGTGCAAGGAAAATCTTATATAGCTCCATTATATGTAATGGAAGACGCAGTAAAGGCGGTGGAACATTTTGTAATTGTGGATTATGGTAAATGGTTTACTATTGATGAGAATGTTCAATTTATGTACCTTGACGCTGGCCACATCATCGGAAGTACAACAGTACATTTAAAGATTACTGAGAATGGCAAAGAAACCCATCTTACTTTTTCAGGAGACCTGGGCAGATACAGGGATATTATTTTAAAATCTCCACAAGATTTTCCGCAGGCAGACTACATTATTATGGAATCCACTTACGGAAATAAACTGCATGACGAAATAACCGGAACGCCCGACAAACTTCTCGAATGGATCACAAAAACCTGTTTGCAAAAAAAAGGAAAGCTTATTATACCCGCATTCAGCGTAGGCCGCACACAGGAATTATTGTATGCGTTGAACCAGTTGGAAAATGAAAACCGGTTGCCGAATTTGCCTTATTATGTAGATAGCCCGTTGAGCTTTGAAGCTACACAAATCATAAAAAGTTATCCGCAGGACTTTAACAGCAGGGTTCAAAAATTATTAATGACTGATAAAGATCCTTTTGATTTTAAGGGCCTTAAATTTGTTCAATCTGTAGAAGAAAGTAAATCGCTTAATTATCGCGCAGATCCTTTAGTTATTATTTCTGCCAGTGGAATGGCCGATGCGGGAAGAGTGAAACATCATATCAGCAACAACATCGAAAACAGCCGCAATTCGATTTTGTTCAGTGGCTACTGTGAGCCCAATTCATTAGGCGGAAGATTGAAATTACACCCAAAAGAAGTAGGTATTTTCGGACAACCTCACGAGGTGAACGCGGAAATTGGAGAAATAAAAAGCATGAGTGCTCACGGTGATTACCAGGACATGACTCAATGGCTTGCATGCCAGGATCCAAAACAGGTGAAGAAATTATTTTTAGTTCATGGAGATTATGATGTGCAGCAGGATTTTAAAAACCGGTTAATTGCTAAAGGGTTTTCGGATGTGGAAATTCCTGCCAGGCATACCGAAGTAGGATTGGGATAAATAAATACTTGCAGAAAAAGCTACGTGATTAATAAGGAACTTTTCCTTTACTGTTATTGTTTGCTTTTAAAGGAATCGTTTAAAATGAATGCAATAGTGCTACCATGAATATTTCTATGAAGAAAATTATATTCCCTCTTTTCTTTTTTTGTCTTTTTAATAATTTATATGCTCAAAAAGTACGCAAAGGGCATATCCGCATTTTATATACGCCCAATCAACCTTTGAATTCTTTTATCCCATCAAAAAATATAGGAGGCGCTATAGATGGCCATTTCAAAGGAGACATTGGCAAAATGCTAACTCCCGAAAATATTAAGGCGATGAAAACCGTAGGCCTTAAACCGGTAAGTTATAGACTGAGAACTGAATTAGCTGGCGAAGTATGGCACTGGAATCCTGAAGGCAAATGGAGTGATAGCGCTAAAAAGCAGGGGTATTGGGTATCTGATAGTATATGCAGAAAGCCAATAGAAATTTCCAATGGTTACCGTTTGCCCAGAAGAGGAAACACTCACGACCAGGCTAACGATGATGGTTACTCGCGTATTTGTGACGGTGATACATCCACTTTTTGGAAAAGCAATCCCTATCTGGATGCTTATTATACAAATGAATCTAATACACTTCATCCGCAATGGGTTATAATAGATCTTGGTAAATACAGGAAGATAAATGCCATTGAAATAAAATGGGGAAATCCTTATGCAGTATCCTATACATTGGATTATGCAAGAGGTAACGATCCGGGTTATTTCGATCCGTATGAACCGGGAATTTGGTATCCTTTTACCAAAAATTTTGTTGAAAATCCGAAAGGAAAAAATAACATAACAAAGATTGCGGATAAACCGGTTAGAGTCCGTTTTATCCGTATTTCTATGGCGCAAAGTTCATACACAGCCATAAATGGCGCAAAGGATATAAGAGATAGCCTGGGATTTTCGATTAAAGAAATACAGGTAGGATTGATAGAGGAAAATGGAAAATTTCATGATTGGATGCATCATTCGCCGGATCATGATCAAACCGTTATTCGTGTTTCCTCAACGGATCCGTGGCATACTGCAAAGGATATGGATCCGAATATCGAACAGGCAGGAATTGACCTTATTTTTAAATCAGGAATTACTGCCGGGCAAACAGCGCTGTTCTCCGCAGCACTTTTGTATGATACGCCGGATAACGTGCTGGCAATGATAAAATATTTTAAAGCAAAACATTACCCGGTAAACGAACTCGAAATGGGCGAGGAGCCCGAAGGACAGTTAATTAACCCGGTTGACTATGCAGCTCTTTATTACCAGCTGGGAAAAAAGATAAGGCAGTTGGAACCAGCTATGCAAATGGGTGGGCCTGATTTTGCATCCCTTTCATTTACGCCTGATGACAGCAGTACTTTTACTGAATCAAAATGGACAAGTGAATTTTTGAATTATTTGAAAATTCATGATGGCCTAAGTCTCTTCAACTTTTTTTCTTTTGAATGGTATCCGTTTGATAATATTTGCGCTCCGGCTGCGCCGCAATTAGCAGTCGCTCCGGAGATGCTCGCTATCGCTTTAAAAAATATTCAAAATATATTGCCGGATAGTACGCCTTTGTATGTAACGGAATACGGCTATTCAGCTTATGAAGGAAAATCGGAAGTGGAAATAGAAGGCGCATTGCTGTATGCAGATATTTTGGGAAAGTTTATCCAATTGGGCGGAAGTAAAAGTTTTCTTTACGGCTATGAGCCGGCGTGGCTTCAGCAAACCAATGACTGCGGTTTTGGCAATAATATGATTTTTGGTTTAGGCGCTAATAGCAAAATAAAATATAAAACCGCTGCTTTTTATGCAATGCAGATGTTAACTCATTTTTGGGCGCAACCATCCGATTCTCTTTTAGAAATGTATCCTTCTGAGTGCGATATCTTTAACAGGAAAAAGCAATCTCTCATATCCTCATATGCTCTTCGAACGCAGGATGGTAAATGGTCCTTAGTGCTTATCAATAAAGATCCACGGAGAGCCTGGAATGTCAATATTGATGCAGAAAATATGGTTTCAAAGGAAAAAATTGCATGGCATCCTTTGCACTTAACTCAGTATTCCAAAATACAGTATCATTGGAAAGATGATGGAATAAATGGCCATCCTGACCTAAACCTTCCGCCGGTAACGAAGAAAATAGAAGGGCTGGCAAATATTGTTTTGCCGCCTTATTCAGTTACTATAGTTTATTAAAGGCTTTATTATTTTATGCTTGTTACACAAAGTCTATAATTCACAGGACAATTTTCATGGCTAACAGTTATCAGTAAACCCCGCCTGACTGATCATTCGGGCAGGGAATAAATTTCAATGAATCCTGTTCCGGAAAACAATTTTAAAAATTATGGCTTTTCAATCCATACAGAAACAGAACCTGCAGGCGCGAAGAAGTTTCCCCATCCATCATTATTTATCTCAACTTCCGCGGGATTTTTTTCCATCATGTCAATAAATTTTTTGCCTGCATACCTTTTTCCTATTTCCATATTTTTATTCCCATTATCTCCGTTCGATAGCACCACCGCGCATCCGCTGTGATCATTGTCGCCTTCTCTTGTCCACCCGATACAATTGGCGTGATCCATATAATCCCGTTGCATACCGTAAGCATGAAGACTACGCGCCCTTAACAGATTTTCGATGCCATCTGCCTGCGCTATCCATATCTCATATTCCTTACCATCGCGGCCTTTGTCCTTGTAATGAGCGCCATATAAATCAGCGTAAAAGACACACGGATATCCTTTGTCGCGAAGTAAAATTAATGAGTAGGCTATCGTCTTAAACCAGTTTTCTATAGTTGCTTCCAAGGCCTGCAGCGGTTGCGTATCATGATTGGCAACTACGGTTACCGCTTTCTCAGGCATAGCACTCACCAGTGTTTCATTAAAAATCTGGCGCATATCGTAACTGTTTCCAAGCTTTGAAGCCTGGTGAAAATTTTGTTGCAAAGAAGAATCAAAAAGGCTCATCTCGCCGTTGGTAGCTTTTATATAATCTAAAAGGCGGTTTAAAAATCCGGGCGCCCAATATTCTCCTACTGCAAAAATATCTTTCCATGTACTATCTCTTAATTTGGGTAGCCATTCGGCATAAAACGATGGCGTAATGTGCTTTACAGCGTCAAGCCGCACGGAATCAAAATGAACCTGGTCCCAATACCACTTGCCCCACCGTTGCAATTCTTCCCTTACATGTGGGTTTCTGAATTCCACATCGTCATACATCAGGTAATCATAATTGCCTTTCTCATCACTTATCATCTCTTCCCAGGAATCGCTATAACCATTTAATATTCTGAAAATGCCATTTTCACTTAGGTTGTATGCATAATCTACTCCGGTAAAACACATATAATTCCATTCAAAGTCAGAATATTTCTTTTGCCTTCCCGGAAAAGTAAATTTTGTAAAAGCCTCAATTTCAAACGGAGCTGAAATGACCTTGTTACGATTGTCAGGGTCCACTTTTACTGCCTGCACTTTTTCAATTTCATCGCCTCCCGCTTTGTGATTCAAAACGATATCTACCATTACACGCATACCCGTTTCATGCACGGCATTAATTGCGTCTATGTATTCCTGCTTGGTTCCATACTTGGTACGTACCGATCCCTTTTGGTCAAATTCTCCAAGATCATAAAGATCATAAGGATCATACCCTTCGCTATAACCGCCTCCTGAGCCTTTGCAAGCCGGTGGAAACCAAATAGTAGAAAAACCCAATTCTCTAAGCCGGGGCGCTTCTTCTTTTATTTGATTCCATAAATTCCCATCATTGGGCAAATACCAATGAAAATATTGAAGAATAATTCCCTGGTACATATTTTTAGTTTTTTTCTCCTGTTCAAAAGACGTACCGAAGAAGTGAGGTATTTAAACCCTGGATTTGAAAAATAAAAATCAGCGATATTTATTCGTTTACTATCAACCGCATAAGTAAATACAATTCAATTGCAATTCTGATTCTTTTCTTTTTTGCTTGAATAAAAAGAAACAATCCCGAAGGCATAGTAATGAATTTTTAATAGTAAAAAAATACAATTCCTGTTTGAGTTTTTCATCAGGCTCTTCTTATCACGCCAAGAAGAATAGCTATTATGGCAATCACCAGTAAAATATGAATAATGCCACCGGTATAAAATCCTCCGAGGAAAGAAATAGCCCAAATAATTACAAGAATCACCGCGATTAAATACAATAAGTTTCCCATTGTTTTTGATTTTATTTGTTTAAGAAATATGATTAAAAGCTTGTGTATAGCAAACCAACATTAAATGCTTTTTCACGATTGCAAAATCAAAATTTTATTTGCAGGTTACGAAATCTTATGCCTTGCGTATTACCCCCAGTATAATAGAAATTACAGCGATGACTAATAGAATATGTATTAAGCCGCCTGTAACGTGATAAACTAAAAAAGAAATCACCCAAATGGTTATTAGGATAACTGCAATGATGTATAAAATGCTTCTCATTTTTTTTTAAAATTTTGATTCAACATTACCTGATGTATCATTTATACAAAACTTTGCCAAAAATCTTTTTTATTAAAACGCCGTATAATCTGCTCTGAAATAATAAATTATAAGGAAGTTATGAATAATCAATGTATATAATGTATGGGGAATTACCTCTACAAAATGAGCATTATTTGTTATTTGAATGAAATTTTTTTTTAGATAAAATATTTGGATAGTAATTTGTAAAAATGAAAACATCATTTTTATGAAAAAGGTGTAAAAGATTTCATTAAAAACTTTTTGAGTAACTTTCTTCACAGCAAAAAATCATCAGAGAAGATAAAACGAAATTAAGATGAGCGTAAAAAAAATTTTCGGCAGTGTTTTTTTATATTTAAAAAAGGTCTTTAATGAATTTTCTGCAGATAATATTTTTAAGTACAGCGCCTCTCTTGCTTATTATACTGTTTTTTCCATTGCACCTTTGTTAGTCATCGTAACCGCTTTACTTGGATTTTTTTTTGGTAAGGAAGCCATGCAGGGACAGATCTACCAACAGCTTAGTCATCTTGTAGGAAGTGTGGCTGCGTTACAAATACAGGACACGATTAAAAATATTCACCTCGATAACAATAGTTACCTCGCAAGCGTCATCAGTATTATTATACTATTCATTGGCGCTACTACTATCTTTGGCGAAATACAAGATTCATTAAATAAAATATGGGGTTTAAGGATAAAACCAAAAAGAGTTTGGTGGAAATTAATCATTACCCGCTTACTATCGTTCTCATTAATTTTGAGCATTGGAGCTATACTGATTGTTTCATTTATATTAAATGCTTTGCTAAATGCATTTGGTGATTTAATATCAAACTATTTAAAAAATTACAGTAGTTATTTCATGGAAATCACTGAGACAGTTCTTTCTTTATTGGTCACCGGTTTTCTGTTTTCACTTATTTTTAAAATTTTGCCCGATGCAAAAATAAAGTGGAGAGACGTGCTATTGGGAGGTTTCGTTACGGCTGTATTTTTTACTTTAGGTAAAATGGGGATTGGATATTATATCGGTAAGAGCAAAATGTCTTCCTTATATGGAGCTGCCGGTTCTATAATTATTTTTATGGTATGGGTTTATTACAGTTCTATTATACTTTACCTTGGAGCGGAATTTACGAAGGTGAATGCAAAATTATATGGCGAAAATATTGTACCCAATGAATACGCAGAATGGATAGAGACACAGGAAAAAACTGTTTCCCAACCACAATTGAAAAACAAAGATTTATAGTAACAACAAAGATTTATATTAACTTTACAAACCAAAATGCTTATATCATAATATGAATAAACGAATACTGATTATTGACGATGATTTTGATATGTGTGCTTTATTAAGCCGGTTTTTAAATAAGAAAGGCTACATCACCGAGGTGGCGCATAACGGCAGCAAAGGACTGGCAAAATTTAATGAATTCCATTTCGATATAGTACTTTGTGATTTCAGGCTGGGCGACAAAGATGGCAAAGATGTTTTGTCAAAAATAAAAGAAGCAAGGCCCAAAACAATTGTGATTATTATTACAGGATACTCTGACATTAAAATAGCGGTGGATGTAATTAAAATGGGCGCTTTTGATTATATCACCAAACCGCTGATACCAGATGAAGTAGTAAACGTTATTGAAAAAGCATTGGCAAATCCTGTTACAGAACAGCAGCCATCTTCCTCAAAAACTCCCACCCCATCTAACGAAAAGAAAAAGAAATACGAGCTATCATTGAATAATGAATACCTCGTTGGCCAGGATGGAGAAACCGCGAGAATATACCGCCAGATTGAAATAGTGGCGCCTACTAACTATAGCGTTATTCTTTATGGCGAAAGCGGAACCGGCAAGGAAGTAATTGCCAAAACCATTCATGAAGCAAGCACCAGGAAGGGAAAGCCTTTTGTGGCAATGGATTGCGGTACGCTGTCAAAAGAACTTTCCGGCAGCGAGCTGTTCGGCCATGTGAAAGGCGCGTTCACGGGCGCTGTAACCGATAAAGAAGGGCATTTTGAGATTGCCAATGGCGGCACTTTATTTTTGGATGAAGTTTCTAACCTTGCAAAAGATGTACAGGCTTCTTTGCTAAGAGTAATACAGGAAAGAAAATATAAAAGGGTAGGCGGCACCAAAGAAATGGATGTAGATGTAAGGATTATTGTTGCATCTAATGAAAACCTGCAGGAAGCCTATCAAAAAGGAAAATTTCGTGAAGATCTTTATCACCGGTTCAACGAATTCTCTATCAACCTTCCTCCTTTGAGAAACAGGAAAGAAGATATACCGCTTTTTGCTGAGTTTTTTCTGGACAGGACCAATGCAGAGCTTCAAAAAAATATAGAAGGATATGAAGAAGATGTGGAAGAAATGTTTTTGCATTATCCATGGCCTGGAAATCTCAGGGAATTCAGAAATGTAGTCCGTCGCGCGGTTTTGCTGACTTCGGCAGGAAAAATAAATTCAAAAGTTTTGCCGTGGGAAATAACCCAATCTTCTTCTCGAAATACATTTACCAAAAATGGCAATCATAATTTTACTGTTAATTCCGGCACAGCGACAAAAGAAGTGGATCTGAAAGATGCCGCCGCAAAAGCGGAATACGAAACTATAATGGGTGTTTTAAAAGAAGTGAATTACAATAAAACGAAAGCTGCAGAAATATTAAAAATTGACCGGAAAACGCTTTATAATAAAATAAAAATTTACGAATCTTTATAAGTAAATGTTGCCGGTTGGTGGAACACCATCCGGGGGAGCGCGCCGCGGGCGGTGTCCCCACCGCCCACAGTTAAAAAATCGTCAAAACAAGAATTGAAGATATTTCTACGTTTACCGCAAGAACAAAATTTTATTTTCGGGTAATCCATACTGTTATTATTCTTTTGCTTTGCGAAAAAATGCCGCTTTCAATTTCATATCATTAAACTTTTAGAAAGAACTTTTTCTGAGGATTATCGCCCGGATTGCCATCTCATGCGTCAAACTTTTACGATTTTTCCTTAATCTATGTTAACCCGTTTTCTTAACCCATGTCATTGGTAAGAATACGGGATTACATGAACTTTGTATAAGAAATAAAAATATTATTAACCAGTAAATAAACAAATAATGGCAAAAACAATTCTGCACAAAGCGAATACCCGGGGCCATGCCGATCATGGCTGGCTGAACAGTTATCATACTTTTAGTTTTGCAAACTATCATAATCCGGAGCGAATTCATTTCGGTGCACTTCGCGTATTGAACGACGATACCGTAAGAAAAGGAATGGGATTTGGAACGCATCCGCACGATAACATGGAAATCATTTCTATACCATTGGAAGGCGACCTGGAACATACAGACAGTATGGGAAATACTACAGTTATAAAACAAGGTGACGTACAGGTAATGAGCGCCGGCACTGGCATCAAACACAGCGAATACAATAAAAATAAAGATACCCCCGTAAAATTTTTACAGATTTGGGTCTTTCCAAACAAAAAGAATGTTACTCCCCGTTATGATCAGATTACGTTGAACGAAAACGACAGGCACAATAAACTACAGCAAATACTATCGCCCAACCAGGATGATGAAGGGGTTTGGATACACCAAAATGCATGGTTTCATTTAGGAAAATTTGATAAAGGCGTTGGTGCTGATTATCATTTTAAACAAAACGGAAATGGGTTATACATTTTTGTTTTGAATGGTGATATCACGGTTGATGATCAGGAATTAAATAAACGGGATGGCTACGGAATTTGGGAAACCGATAAAGTAAATATCAAAGCGGAGAGCGATGCCGAATTTCTGTTAATGGAAGTTCCAATGAATATTTAAAATGAATTAATTAATTTGTAGGAGTGAGTATTATTCAGGTACATTCCAAATTCGATCAATTTAAATTTGGAATGCATTCTAATTCCTGATAAAAAAAATATTTATGGAAAAAATACAAATATTAAGCATTGGCCGTGATCCGGTCTTATTACAAAAGCTATCACGATTCATCAATGAAAATCCTAAATGGGAAAGTACCGCAACGGTAGATGATGAAGTAGCTATTGAAATCTTTCATCAAAGAAAGTTTGATATAATCTTGTTCATAGACAACATCGAAGAAGCATCTCAAAAAAAATTGACATCTGTTTTTACTTTTAATGATCCTGAAATAATTTTTATCAGTCATCAGGGCGATTCCACCGGATTACTTGCGGGGGAAATTCAGGAGGCATTGGAAAAGAGAAGAAAGCCCGTCAATATTATGGATATTATGTGGCAAGCTTCAAATGATAAAAAACCGGAAGAAGAACTGTAGAGGTAATATTTTGAAACAGGCAGAAAAAGAAAATTGATCCTCCTTTAACCCGGCTCCATTTTTTTACCATTGGAACTGGAAACAAGCTTTGTATCGAAAAAATATTGAGTTGCATTTATTCAGTAATCCTATCCTGGCGCAAGCTATACGTTGGTGCAGGCAGGAGACTCATATAGAGCGTTTATCTGTAATCGTGAATATCACTACTTTTTCTTCTTCTTCAGCGTAGCCCGTATTTCTTTTACAAAAGCTTCAGTAACATTTGCCAGTGAGGCAATTTTAGCAGGTTCAAAATCAGTATTGGATAGCAGGTTTTTTACAAACTCATGGTTTTTTTGTTCTACGCCTTTTTGAATACCCTTTTCAATACCTTTCTCAATACCTTTCTCGATACCTTTCTCCATTCCTCTTTCTTCAGCCGTTTTTAATACTGAATATTCTGTCCACTTATCTAAAAGATTTTTTTCGTATAACATATATTCCTCCTTTTTTAAATTGGCTACTTCCAGAATATGGAATAGCTTCTGAAAAATTCGCTTGTTCAAAATTACCGGAATTTTTTCAAATTCCGATACGTTACGCAACACATATAACCAGCGTTCCAAATCGGTTTTAATATCTTTTTCCTTCAGGTTAAAATTGGGCAACTCGATAAATATAAATCCGAGTTTTTTATAAAAGGTATGGTTGGTTTCTTCTTCGGCAAGCCTTACACGATGCAAATATTTTTTCGGTGATGTACTATCAAACTTAAAATCCATCAAGGCAATAAAATACACTTCCTTTAATTCAAAATTCCAGTCTTTTTTTCCTTTTGGGCCCTGCTCGTATAATTTACTGGAAGTATAAAAAACGGCTCTGTCGGTAAAATATTTTTGCTCTGCCCGTTGCATTTCAATGATAAAAGTTTCACCGTCTGCTCCGGTACAGGTTAAATCAAAAATGCTTTTCCTGTAATATGGCGCCGGCCCATGTTGCTCCTGTTGATTATAAACCAGGTCACGGATTATTTTTCGTCCTTTGAATAATTCGTTAAGAAAAGCGATCAGCAATTCTTTATCAGGCTCTGATCCGAAAATTCTTTTAAAGCCAAAATCAGTTAAAGGATCAATATACCGCCCGACAGGAGATATGATTGGCTTCTTAATGTTTGCCATAACCAAAGTTAGTTTTCCTTTTAAACAATCGTATCAATTTTTTTATCCTTTCAACATATAAACCAACAGTAAACAAACTTTTATTCCATATTTCTAATTTGCTATTTACGATTTCACCAATCAATCTTTTTAACTTCACCTCTTTTTTAAAAACGAATTAATTTTGATCGAATGCTGCTCGCCGAATCAAAAAGAACTTTGAAACTTGCTTTTCCCATTATCCTGGGCGAAGTAGCTCAAATGATTCTTGGCATCATAGATACTGCGATGGTGGGCGCTGTTAGTTACAAACAGTTGGCTGCCGCAGCTTTGGTAATGAGTGTCATTAATATTCCCTATGTTTTCGGTATCGGCATCACCATTTCTGTATCACAAATGGTTTCGATGGCGCATGGCCGCCGTGACAGTAAATTGGTGAGCCATTATTTATACAACGGTTTCTGGCTCTGTGCTATTTCTGCGTTGGTCATTTCGATCGCAATAGAATTCAGTAAAAATATTTTGTTCCACCTTGGCCAGGATACTGAAGTGGCGCAGTTTGCATTACCATATTTGCAGATTATGGGTTGGTCTGTAATCCCGATGTTGTTATTCCTGGCGCTGAAACAATTCACCGATGGCCTTGAGTTTACAAAAACAGCGATGATACTTTCTTTGTCCGCAATTCCGCTAAACGCTTTTTTAAACTGGTTATTGATTTATGGAAACTGGGGATTTCCGCGAATGGAATTAGTAGGAGCAGGCTGGGGCACGTTGATAACAAGGGTTCTTATTTTTATTGTTTTAGGGTTAATTGTTTTATACCACAAAACCTTCAGAAAATATGTGGCTGTAAGAAGCAAGGTCTGGAAATTAAAATGGCTGACAATGAAAGAATTGCTTCACATAGGCATTCCCAGCAGTTTTCAAATTTCAATGGAAGCCGGTGCATTTGCAGTTTCGGGAATATTAATTGGTACCATCGGCGCTGTAGAACAGGCGGCACACCAGATAGCATTAAGCCTGGCTTCATTGACTTTTATGGTTTCTATGGGTTTATCGCAGGCAGGATCTATCCGCACCAGTAATGCCTTTGGGCGCAATGATCGCAATTCCATCCGGTTAATTGGGAAAAGTACTATCATTATTGCGCTAATTTATGGATCGTTCTGTGCAGCGCTTTTTATTTGCTTCAGGCATCAGTTGCCTTATGTTTTTAATGATGATAAAGAAGTGGTTTCCATGGCTGCTTATTTACTTTTATTTGCTGCGTTATTCCAAATCTCGGATAGTACGCAATCTATCAGCGCGGGTTTATTGCGCGGGATAAAGGATGTAAAAGTGCCGACATTTTTTATCGCTATTGCTTATTGGGCCATCGGCATTCCAGTTGGCTGTTTGTTAGCTTTTTATTTTGATATGGGCGCAGCCGGCATCTGGACCGGATTCATTACTGGGCTTACTTTTTCTGCAGCATTTTTGAGTTTAAGATTTAGAAAAATGGTTAGAAGGAATAAGTAACAGCAGGCAAATAAATAATGTAGATTTTCATTTCTGTTGCATCATGCTAATGTTGGCGTCTTCGCCAACAGCTTTATAAAAAATATCTATTCAAATAAAATAAAAAAAGTTTATTCATCTGTGTTGCAGATTGTTAGCCGGGAGGCCAATAGCAGCAGTGTTTGCAGCAAACAAACAAATAACACGGATTTCTATTTTCAGCAAATATTACTTCAACATATCATTCAATCCTTCCTTTTCAAATAAGATGCGTCCTATCTTTAAATCTGACCAACCAGGTTTTAATTTATAAGTGAAAACCGGAGTATCTTCCTTTAGTTCGCATTCAATATAACAAGTAGCCACTTTACCATTTTTGATCTCTTCCATTGCTTTTAACTGATGCAGGTGAGTGGAGATGAAAAAGTAAGAATTGGTAAATTTGGTAAGCCCTTTAATGGTAGCCGTGCTAATCTCCAAAGCATCTTCAATATTGGTTCCCCGGAATAATTCATCAAAAACAGCAAAGCATTTTGCACCCTGCAATGCTTCTTCCACCACATTTTTCAGTGTGATTATTTCCGTCATAAAATGGCTGTATCCGCTTACGATACTATCTGTAAGATTGATAGCCGCGGAGATGTTGTCAAAAAATGGAATCACTGCTTTTGTAGCCGGCACAGCCAATCCCTGGTGGCCAAGATAAACGCACAAACTGATTGCTTTTAAAAAAGTGGATTTACCCGACATGTTTGGCCCGGTTAAAAGAATCACATTTCGCGAAGCTGTTATATCATTCGGTACAGGATTTTTCAAAAGCGGATGATAAAGGCCTTCTATTGAAAATACGGAGTTATCAAACGATGGAAAAACAAATTTATGCTCCACAATACCTTTGCTTAGGGAGAGATAGGCTTCAAATAAAAACCAGCGATTCCAGAAAGCGGCTGCGTGGCCGTTGGTTACTTTTTCGGTAATGATTCCCATCAGATCCACAATATGCGTAACCGATAAAGTTTTCTTTTTCTTATAGATCTTTTCATAATGCGGCAAATTAAAATCTATCAGGAAACGTTTGAGCAAATCCAGCTCCACAGCGTATTCCGTTGGAAAAACTTTTGTATCCAGCTTGTCAAAATAATCTGATTGTAATTTACCAAAAAGCCATATCAGTAAAATCAATCTTCCTTTTATGCGGCTTCTTTCCTTTTCAGAAAACCGAAGTTTCCATCTCATATTTTGGGCAAAAAAATGGCCAACGCCGAAGGTTTCAAAGAAGTCATAAGTTTCCGATAAATTAAACCGTGAAAAAGAATAATCTTTCCAAATTTCATAATTAGCGATAAAGCCTTTGAGTATTTCTTGCCTATAAAATATTTCTTCCATTGCGCCGGGCGGCTCAGTCACTAACTTCTTTACAGCTTTTCCTGAAAATAAATTAAAAGTGAAATCAAATAAGGGAAGTATTTCTTCTTCGATATGCAAATCACCGGTATTTGTCATTTTACTGTGTCTTAAATTATTAGAGCGATTTTTTTTAATTTATTATAGTTCAAATTACACATCTATTGTTAGAATGTTTTAAAAACAATTTTTGAAAAGTGGTTTTATTTTTAATAAAAAAAGGCCGGAGTACGATATAAATAAAATTATATTTTACTCTGGCCATTATTGAATACCCCATAAAGAGTTTTGAATCCTAACTTTGAATCCTAACTTCTTTTGAATTCTTTATAGACATCCATTTCACCGTCTCCTATCCTTATCTGTTTAATGTTTTTATCATCTTCAATAGTGACGATGTAAGTAGGCACCGAATGGGATTCATATGTTTCTATTTCCTGGACTGCTGTGATTTTATAATCATAATATTCCTGTTTGATCATTTTTCTAATATCCCTGGGCATTTTATCTTCACTATATATTTTTAAAGAACCAGACCAATGACCTTTTTTATCGAAATAGATAGAATTGCTAACATGATCTAATTCAAAGCAAGCGATAAGACAATCTGCTCCAAGCACCCATTTTTCGTTATTTACTTTGTATTGTTGCCTGAAATTTTTCAAGGCTTTTGCATTAACCATATTAACATTGATGGTATTTGAATTATCAGAAACATTGTCGTTTGGCTTTTTATGATAATTCTTTGCGGATGCTACTGAAGCCATGTCGTCCTGGGTTTGCGCATAGCTTTCATTTGTAAGTGCCACGGCGGAAATCAATCCGGCCACAATGGCAAAAAGAAATTTTTTCATTTTGTTTGTTTTTAATTTTTGTGAGTTGATTTTTTGTATTTTTTATCGGCCGTTATTCATTTGTCGCAGAATATTGACAGGGGGAAACAATTTTTTATATTATTTTAAAAAAGGGTTTTAAATAAAGTGCAAACACCCAATTTCATGACCTTAAACTGGGCGCTAAAAATCAAGACTTCTTTTTCAAACCTCAAAGAAAACCCTTATATGACGCAGGATGCACCCCTGTTTTGAAGAAAAAACCGGCGCAAAAAAAAGATCATATTATAATAAAATTTATTTAACTTGCTTAGGCAGAAATAAAGATTTTTATGGAAAGCAAAGTCACCTTATTGGTTGATGATGACGAAATGATTCGCATCGTTAAAGAAGATAAGATGGCAAGGAGACAGACGGAAAATCAGTTGTTCAACCAATATTCCTATTTTATTAAAGAAGGAATGAACAAATACTCGCTGGAACAGGAAGACGCTTTCACTGCTTATTCGGATACCATTCTCCAATCATTAGAAAATATTGCCGGTTCAATTTTTGAAAAACGGTCTTCACTAAAAACCTACCTCTACAAAATATTTAATAACAAATGTGTTGACCTCATCCGGAAAAAAACGACCAATAAGAGAAGTATCTATCAAACAGCGCCTATCTCTGAAATGATGAACATGATATCGGACCAGGCAAAAAATGTGATTCAGCAGTTGATAGAAAAAAATGACTTTGAGCTTTTGAGAAAAAGGCTCAACGAATTGGGTGAAAATTGCAGGAAACTATTATTGTTTTTTGCCGACGGGTACAATGATAAAGAGATAGCGGAATATTTGGAATATAAAACCGCGGATGTAGTAAAAACCAGCCGCCTGCGATGCATGGAAAAATTAAGAGGGTTATATGCTAAAAATAAAGAGTAATGGATAATATGGAATATATAGAAAGCTATTTTAAAGGAAACAATACTGTAGAACAAAAACTACAGTTTGAAAATAAAATCCTTAATGATGCTGGCTTTGCGGATGAAGTGGCTTTTTATATTTCGGCTAACGGGGTCATGAAGCAGGAATTGTATGAAGAGAAAAAACGAAGATTCAGGGAAATGTATGAGAGTCACAAAGTGGTTGCAATGCAACCCCGGGTAAGATCTTTATGGAAGTATATGGCGGCTGCAAGTGTTGTCATTGCTTCGTTTCTTTTAACGTGGTTTATTTCTGGAAACAGTTCTTCGCCGCATCAATTGGCAGATAAGTATATACAGCAAAACTTTAAAACGCTGAATGTAAAAATGGGTAGTGGCGATAGCCTTCAGGCGGCAATTAATTTATTTAACTCCGGAAAACCTGATGAAGCATTAAGCGTATTTGAAAAATTTGTAAATAGGGACGCATTAAACAGTGAAGCAATAAAATATGCAGGAATTGTTTCCCTTCGGTTAAATAATTACGACAAAGCCATAAAATATTTTTCTCTGCTAGCGGCCGATAGTTCTTTGTACAGCAACTCCGGTAAATTTTATAAAGCAATTACTTTTCTGGAAAGAAACAGAGAAGGCGATAAGGAAGCCGCAAAACAATTATTACAGGAAGTGGTTGATAAAGATTTGGAAGGGAAAAATGAGGCAGAGAAATGGTTGAAGAAATTTTAATAATTATATTCTTGATTATAAAACAAAAATTATGAAACAGGAACATTCAATCAAATATGCATTGTTAACCCGATACTTATTAGTATTTGCTTTAATTATTTACGTATCCGTTTCATGTAATAATAAAGAAAGCAAACTCACGATACTCATTTCAAAAATTGACTCTCCACAGGTTAGCTGGAATATATTGTTTAAACCGGGGACTGATTCATTAGCCCGGAATACTGCTGTAAATAATATTATATCGTCCGTTGAAAAATATTATAGAAATTACATTAAGAAAAACAGAAAAGATTATGTTCTCCTATTAAATCCAATTGTATGGTGTCCCTGTGATTCGTTGCTCTATAACATCAGCTTTTCAGTCATAAATGGCTCGGGTGGGTCTGTTATCACTCCTCCGCCCAGTAAGAATATAGCCGGAAGCGGCGATATTGTAGCGAATATATCAGATAATATTCCGATTACTGAACTAAATAAAAGTAATATTCATGGACATAATGAAAAGAGGGAAATTGTATCCAATCTTTACTTAGACTCGTCAAAGATATTAGCGATCATTGATTCCGGTATAGATACAACATTATTTACCGGAGAAATTAAAAATCTTATCTGGTCAGACAGGTCTGCCGCTATTACTATTTATAATTTTTTACCATTTAAACCAATTCAGGATTTCTCAGATCAAACTCGGGAAAAGCATGGAAGTGCAGTAACGGCAGTGGCTTTAAATGCTATTGAAAATGCTTCACGTTACCCAAAAATCATGATATTAAAAGCATTGAATGAAAAAAACGAGGGCAGTATCTTTTCGGTTGGCTGTGCACTAAGTTATGCGATACAAAAAAAAGCGAACGTCATCAATCTGAGTTTAGGATATTATGGAGTAGCAGATTCTGTATTGTATCATTACCTGAAATTATGTAATTCTGCTAAACCCGTTATTGAAGTATTTGCAGCAGCAGGCAATACTACAGATGTTCATAATGCTTCGGATCTTTGCAATCCGAACAGTTTGCATCATAATAATATGCTGGCTGCCGGGCACACGATGTTTTATCCCGCGTGTTTTACTACAGAGTTTAATAACATGATCAGTGTTACGCAATTAAACCAACCAAACAAGCCATGTTATTATCAAAATTATTCCAACCAGTTGGTGAGCCTCGGAATAATTGATACAACAAATTGTTGTGCTACGCAAGTAAGTTTTAATTTATTTGAAGGTTCTTCATTTGTAACGCCCGTAGCAAGCGGACTCAAAATGATGGCAATACTCAAAGGAAGGAATGCTGCGACAGCAAACACTATCTGGAATAGCTTAATAGGCTTTGCACCTGAGGAAAATGTAACTATAAAGGGAAAGTATATCAGATATGCGCCAAAACAGCCATAAACATGAAAAAGGGATTTGTATTTTTTATACTCTTTTTATTTTACTCAACCCTGCTTGGGCAATGCCCCGACAGGGATTTTTTATGGCGTAGAATTATTTATCTCCGGGATTCTTCCAACGTAGCGCCTGAAAAACAATTCGATGAATTATCTGCTTATCAAAAAGCGATGGATCAATGCGGTTATAACAATGACTCCACTTATGCCTTTTTACTTCAAAGAATCGGCTGGCTCTATACCACCAAAAACGATTTCACAAATGCAATCCTATTCACAAAAAAATCAATAGCAATTGTAGATGAACATAAAAATGGCCCTGCCATAATTCCATCTATGTCCATCAAAAGTTATTACAATCTGTGTTTGATGTACGATTCATTAAAATTGGAAACAAAAAAAATTGCTGCCTGGGATAGTTGTATTTCTCATGCAGTTTCTTTACAAACAGGATATCCGTATGCAATTAATGCACTCAAATTTTTAGTCCTGTTTCTTTTTAATAAAGGAGATTATTTTCGTTGTGTTGACTATGCAAACCTTGCTGAAAGCCTTGTGGCTAAAACCAGTGCCAATGATGTGGATAGAGAAGAAACCAGCCTTGAATATTTTGCATGGAAAATAAATGCACTCGTATTGTTAAAGCACACAGATGAGGCAGGCAGGCAAGTTAAAAAGAAAATTGATTTCGCTGAACAAAAAGAAAAGATTTATTTGCTAGGAACCTTATATGGATTATATGGAAATGTTTTAAGAGAGGAGGGAAAGCCGCTCGATGCTATTGGTTACTATAAAAAATGTTTTACCTATAATAATCGGATAAATTTCAAAAGAGGCTGTGCAGAGGCATTAAATAATATAGGATTTACTTATTCTCACTATCTTAATGAAAATGAAAAAGCAATATTTTATTTTTTCAAGGCATTAAAGTATGCCGATCCAAACGAAGCATTAAATATTAATGATAATATCGCAAACATCTATGCAAAAGAACAAAAATATGATACTGCCTTTTATTATTTTCAAAATGCTTTCGACCAACTAAGCCTGGGTTTTTCTGAAAATGATCTTTTAAAAAAAAATGTTTTAACGTCCGGTAGTGAGATAACCGAATACCTTACCGGTATGGTGCTGGATAAAGCG
>Ga0070660_100000544_pt1 | contig 25288 bp, 23 predicted proteins | sample KBSC33metaG_FD_64670 | JGI IMG/M metagenome (GOLD analysis project Ga0070660, IMG submission 64670) | Corn rhizosphere microbial communities from Kellogg Biological Station, Michigan, USA - KBS C3-3 metaG | ecosystem: Host-associated > Plants > Roots > Rhizosphere > Soil ... | reverse complement strand
GATCCCGCCGTCCACTCCGCCAAACGGCCCGTAACATGCGGTGGTCCGCAGCGGGGATGATATGGCTGATCTTTACCTCAGATCCTTCGGTTGGTTCGTATTGGCGCTGCTCGCCTTGGCGGCGTGCGCGATCACGCCGGACCATGCGTTCGCGATACAGATGGGGATCGCCACGATCGCCGCGATGCTCGCGGCCTGGCTGACGCTCTACAGGGCCGATTTCAAGGCGCTGACGGCATGGCCTCCGGCCGAGAAGGCCCAAACCGGCTATTATGACGACGTCATCCGCTGGGGCATGATCGCCACGGTCTTCTGGGGCCTGGCGGGAATGGCGGCGGGCCTGTTCATCGCGCTCCAGCTCGCCTTTCCGCAGCTTAGCTTCGGCCTTGAATATACGACATTCGGGCGGCTGCGGCCGCTCCATACGTCGGCCGTGATCTTCGCGTTCGGCGGCAATGCCCTGATCGCGTCGAGCTTCTGGGTGGTGCAGCGCACCTGCCGCGCGCGCCTCGCCTTTCCGCCGCTCGCGCGCTTCGTCTTCTGGGGCTACCAATTCTTCATCGTGATGGCGGCGACGGGCTATCTGCTCGGCATCACCGAAGGCCGCGAATATGCCGAGCCCGAATGGTATGTCGATCTGTGGCTGACGATCGTCTGGGTATCCTACCTGGCGGTGTTCCTCGGCACGATCGTCAAGCGGCACGAGCCGCATATCTACGTCGCCAACTGGTTCTATCTCGGCTTCATCGTCACGGTGGCGATGCTGCACATCGTCAACAACCTGTCGATGCCTGTGAGCCTGCTCGGTTCCAAATCCTATTCCGCCTTTTCGGGCGTGCAGGATGCGCTGGTCCAATGGTGGTATGGCCATAATGCGGTCGGCTTCTTCCTGACCGCGGGCTTCCTCGGCATGATGTATTATTTCGTGCCCAAGCAGGCCGAGCGTCCGGTCTACAGCTACCGGCTGTCGATCGTGCACTTCTGGTCGCTGATCTTCCTCTACATCTGGGCGGGTCCGCACCACCTCCATTATACCGCGCTGCCGGATTGGGCGCAGACCTTGGGCATGGTCTTCTCGATCATGCTGTGGATGCCGAGCTGGGGCGGCATGATCAACGGGCTGATGACGCTGTCGGGCGCATGGGACAAGATCCGCACCGATCCGATCATCCGGATGCAGGTCGCCGCGCTCGCTTTCTACGGCATGGCGACGTTCGAAGGGCCGATGATGTCGGTCAAGAGCGTGAACTCGCTCTCCCATTATACCGACTGGGGCATCGGCCACGTCCATTCGGGTTCGCTCGGCTGGGTCGGCATGATCACCTTCGCGACCGTCTATTTCCTCGTGCCGCGGCTGTGGAAGCGTGAGCGCATTTACTCGCTGCGCATGATCAATTGGCACTTCTGGTGCGCGACCGCGGGCATCGTGCTCTACATCTCGTCGATGTGGGTCGCGGGCATCATGCAGGGGCTGATGTGGCGCGAATATGGGTCCGACGGCTACCTGGTCTACAGCTTCGCCGAGGTCGTGGCTGCGCTGAAGCCCTACAATATCATCCGCGCGGGCGGCGGTCTTCTCTACCTGACCGGTGCGCTGCTGATGGCCTGGAACGTCTTCATGACGATCCGCGGGAAGCTGCGCGACGAGGCTCCGCTCACCGACGCCGCCTACGACGCCGCTCGCGACGTGCCGCTCACCGCGGACGACCCGCGTGGCCTCGCGCCGCAACTGCTGGCCGCCGAATAAGGAACCCGGACTATGGCAACCCGTATCTTCGATCACGGCCGGATCGAGCGTAACATCACGATCCTGCTGATCCTCGCGCTGATCACGGTGGCGATCGGCGGCATCGTCGAGATCGCGCCGCTCTTCTGGATCGACAGCACGATCGAGAAAGTGAAGGGCATGCGCCCCTACACGCCGCTCGAGCAGGCCGGGCGCGACATCTACATCCGCGAAGGCTGCTACAGCTGCCACAGCCAGATGATCCGACCCTTCCGCGACGAAGTGGAGCGCTACGGCCATTACAGCCTCGCCGCCGAGAGCATGTACGATCATCCGTTCCAATGGGGGTCGGAGCGGACCGGGCCGGACCTGGCGCGCGTGGGCGGCCGCTATTCGGACGAATGGCACGTCCAGCACCTGAAGGACCCGCGCGCGGTCGTGCCCGAATCGATCATGCCGCCTTATGCCTTCCTCGCGCGGCATGAATTGTTCGTGCCCGACGCGGGCGCCAATCTGCGCGCGCTGAAGCGCGTCGGCGTGCCGTACGACAAGGGGCAGGTCGACAATGCCGCGGCGGACCTGATGGCGCAGGCCGATCCCGACGCCGACCACGGCGATTTCCAGAAGCGCTATCCGACCGCGCAGGTGCGCGACTTTGACGGCGATCCCAAGCGCGTGACCGAGATGGATGCGCTGGTCGCCTATCTGCAGGTGCTCGGCACGATGGTCGATACCAAGGCGGCGGCCGCCAAGGAGCAGGCGCAATGAGCTACGAAACGCTTCGCCAGCTCGCCGACAGCATCGGCCTGGTCTTCCTCTGCCTGGTATTTCTCGCCGCTTTGTGGCGCGCGCTTCGCCCGGGCGCCCGCGAGGCGCAGCGCGCAGCAAGTCTGATTCCCTTCGACGATGAGAGGCCGCGCAATGGCTGAGCATGACAAGGCTGCGCCCGAGCGCGAGGTTGAGACCACCGCGCATGAATGGGACGGGATCCAGGAACTGAACACGCCGCTGCCGCGCTGGTGGCTGTGGACCTTCTACGTGACGATCCTGTTCGCGATCGGCTATTGCGTCGCCTATCCGGCAATACCGCTCGCGACCCGCGCGACCGCGGGCATGCTGCACTGGAGCAGTCATGGCCAGCTCGCCGCGGAGCAGGCCACGGCCGAGGCCGGGCGGGCGGGCGTGAAGCTGGCGATCGCCAACACGCCGATCGATCGCATTCCACCCGATTCCGCGACGATGCGCGCGGCGATCGAGGGTGGGCGCGCCGCGTTCAAGGTCAATTGCGTCCAGTGCCACGGCTCCGGCGCGAGCGGCCGCAAGGGCTTTCCCAACCTTACCGACGACGATTGGTTGTGGGGTGGCGGCATCGCGACGATCCGCCAGACGCTGGAGCATGGCGTCCGCCAGCCGGACGACAAGCTGACGCGCATGTCGCAAATGCCCGCCTTCGGCCGCGACGGCATCCTGACCGCGGATCAGGTGCAGGACGTCGTATCCTATGTCCGCTACATCTCGCGCCAGGAAGGCGGCACGCCATCCGCGCGGCGCGGGCGGGACCTGTTCGCGGCCAATTGCGCCGCTTGTCACGGTCCGGAAGGCAAGGGCAATCGCACGTTCGGCGCGCCCAATCTGACCGACGCGATCTGGCTCTACGGCGGCGACCGCGACACGATCACGGAGACGGTCACCAACGCGCGCTACGGCGTGATGCCTGCCTGGAACAAGAAGCTCGACAAGGCATCGCTCAACATGCTTGCGGCGTACGTCCACTCGCTCGGCGGCGGCGAGTGATGTCCAGCCTGGAAACCCGGGGCGGCGGGAATTATTCCCGCCGCCCCGACATCTTTCCGAAGGCTGTCGACGGTTTCTTCCGCCGCCTGAAATGGGCGATCATGGCGGTCACGCTCGCGGTCTATTACGCGACGCCCTGGCTGCGCTGGCATCGCGGGCCTTATGCCCCCGATCAGGCGGTGCTGGTCGATCTCGCGCATCGCCGCTTCTATTTCTTCTCGATCGAGATCTGGCCGCACGAATTCTATTATGTCGCGGGCCTGCTCGTGATGGCGGGCGTCGGCCTGTTCCTGATCACCTCGACGGTGGGACGCGCCTGGTGCGGCTATGCCTGCCCGCAGACCGTGTGGACCGATCTGTTCCTCCATATCGAACGCTTCATCGAGGGTGACCGCAACGCACAGCTCAAGCTCAAGCGCGGCCCATGGTCGGCGGGCAAGATCGCGCGCAAGCTGACCAAGCACGCGCTCTGGCTTGGCATAGCGCTCGCGACGGGCGGTGCCTGGATCTTCTATTTCGCCGACGCGCCGTCGCTCGCGCGCCAGTTCCTGACGGGGAATGCCGCGCCGGTCGCCTATGCGACGGTCGGGATATTGACCGCCACGACCTACGTCCTCGCCGGCTGGATGCGCGAGCAGGTCTGCATCTATATGTGCCCCTGGCCGCGCATCCAGGCGGCGATGCTCGACGAACGCTCGCTGATCGTCACCTACAAGGATTGGCGCGGCGAACCGCGCTCGCACGGCATCAAGAAAGCGGGCACGTTCGGCGACTGCATCGATTGCCTCGCCTGCGTGCAGGTTTGCCCGACGGGTATCGACATACGCGACGGCCAGCAGCTGGAATGCATCACCTGCGCCTTGTGCATCGATGCCTGCGACCAGGTCATGGATAAGCTCGGCCGCCCGCGCGGGCTGATCGACTATGCGACGCTCGAAGATTGCCAGGCGGAAAGCCAGGGGAGTCCGCCGGTTCCGGTGATGCGGACGCTGCTGCGCTCGCGCACGTTCGTTTATTTCGGTCTGTGGGCTGCGGTCGGTTGCGCGATGGCTTTCTCGCTCGGCAACCGCACGCGGCTCGATCTGTCGGTCGCGCAGGAGCGCAATCCGCTCTGGACGCGGCTTTCCGACGGCGATCTGCGCAATGCTTATACCGTGCATGTCCGGAACATGGAGGAAAGGCCGCGGCAGGTGGAGCTGAGCCTCGAAGGCTTGCCCGGCGCCGCGATGTGGGATTCATTGAAGGACAAGCGCACGGCCGCACCGTCGATGCGTATCCTGCTCGGCCCCGATCAGGTCGAACAGCGCCGGATCTACGTCCGCGCGCCCGCCGCCGGTCCGGATCATTACGAGCTGCACCTGACCGCACTCGACCAGGAGCATAGCAGCGCGAGCAAGCATGTCCGTTTCGAACGACCGGGAGAAAATCAGTGACGCGCCGCTTCACGGGCTATCACATGCTCGCCTGGATCGTGGGTTTCTTCCTGGTCGTGATCGGGGTGAACGGCCTGATGGCGACGATCGCGGAACGTAGCTTCACGGGCACGGTGGTCGAGAACAGCTATGTCGCGAGCCAGCATTTCAACCGCTGGCTGGACGAGGCCAAGGCGCAGGACAAGCTCGGCTGGCGCGCGACGATCGGTCATGATGGCCGGCGCGTGACGGTGCGCCTGACCGGCCCCGATGCGCTGATCCGCGACGCCACCCTCTCCGGCACGGCGATCCATCCGCTCGGCCGCTTGCCCGATCGCGTGATCCATTTCACCCGCGGCGACACCGGCGCCTATCGCAGCGTGGAAACACTGCCCACCGGGCGCTGGCAGATCCGCGTCACCGCGCGGCATGGGCAGATGCGCGCCAGCTATGCCGAGGAAATGTCGCTGTGACCGAAGCGGCCGCGTCCGAACATGTCGAGTTCGTGCTGCCCGGCGTCAAATGCGCCGGTTGCATCGCGAAGATCGAAAACGGATTGCGGCCGCTTTCCGGCGTGCACCGCGCCCGCGTCAACTTCACCACCCGGCGCGTCGCGATCGATCATGCGCCCGAGCTGACCCCCGACGCACTGCGCCGCGCCATCGCCGACATCGGCTTCGACGCGCAGCCGATCGCCGCCACCGCGCCCGGCCTGGAAGATCGGGAGAGCAAGGCGTTGTTGCGCGCACTGGCGGTTGCCGGCTTCGGCGCGATGAACGTGATGCTGCTGTCGGTCTCGGTCTGGTCGGGCGCGGGCGGCGCGACGCGCGATCTGTTCCATTGGCTATCGGCGCTGATCGCGATGCCGACGATTGCTTATGCCGGCCGGCCCTTCTTCAAATCGGCCTGGACCGCGCTGCGGCGGCGGCGCGCCAATATGGACGTGCCGATCTCGATCGGCGTGCTCCTCGCCACCGCGCTCAGCCTGTTCGAGACGATCGAGGGCGGCCCGCACGCCTATTTCGATGGCGCGGTCGCCCTGCTCTTCTTCCTGCTGGTCGGCCGATATCTCGATTCGATCATGCGCGACCGCGCGCGCAACGGCGTGGCGGCGCTGATGCGCGAGACCGCGCCCGGCGGCACCATCCTGCTGCCGGATGGGACGGCCATGTGGAAGCGCGCGGCGGATCTGGAGCCGGGCATGCGGCTGCTGGTCGCGGCCGGCGAGCGCTTCGCGGCGGACGGCGTCGTGGAAGACGGCCGCAGCATGATCGACCGTTCGCTCGTCACCGGCGAGACCATGCCCGAACCGATCGCACCGGGCGAGCCGGCGATCGCGGGCACGCTCAACCTCGCCAACCCGCTCACGCTGCGCATCACCGCCGCGGGCGACCGCACCAGCATCGCCGAGATCATCCGCATGATGGAGGCGGCGGGGCAGAGCCGCTCTTTCTATGTCCGCCTGGCCGATCGCGCGGCGCGCTTCTATGCGCCTGTGGTCCACACGCTCGCATTATGCAGCTTCGCGGGCTGGATGCTTGGCGGTGCGGGGTGGCATCAATCGCTCCTCGTCGCGGTCGCGGTGCTGATCATCACCTGTCCCTGTGCGCTCGGCCTGGCGGTGCCGGTCTCGCAGGTCGTCGCGGCGGGTGCGCTGATGCGCAAAGGCATATTGATCAAGGACGGCTCGGCGCTCGAACGGCTGGCCGAGGCGGACGAGGTCTGTTTCGACAAGACCGGCACGGTCACGATCGGCAAGCTGGTCCCCGACGGCGCGCTCGCGCTTTCGGCTAGCGAGAAATCGCTCGCGCTCGCTTTGGCGCGGGCATCGCTTCACCCTTTGTCGCGCGCCTTGGCGGCGGTGCTGGACTCCGAGAAGGTCGCGCCGGCAATGCTCGCGGACCTTCGGGAGCATCCCGGCCTCGGCATCGATGGCGTCGTCGACGGCTTGCGTGTCGCATTAGGCCGGCCGAACTGGCTGGGGCTGGATCGGGTCGACGCGGAAGGGCCCGCCGTGGCTTTCCGGATGGGAGAGGCTGCCGCCACGCTGTTGCGCTTTTCGGATCGGATCCGACCCGACGCCGCGCAGGTTTTCCAGCGGCTGAGGCAGATGGGGCTTGAGACCATCCTCCTTTCCGGCGACCGCCGCGAGGCGGTGGCGCCCGTCGCGCGAAGCGTCGGAGCAACCGCCTTGGTCGAGCTTAGCCCGATCGGAAAGGTCGAGGCGATCCAGCGCATCCAACGCGGCGGCCACCGCGTCCTAATGGTGGGCGACGGCCTCAATGACGGTCCGGCGCTCGCGGCGGGTCACGTCTCGATGGCGCCGGCTTCCGCGACCGATGTCGGGCAGAGCGCGGCGGATGCGGTCTTCCTCGGCGATCGGCTCGCACCGGTCGCGATTGCGGTTGCCGCCGCGCGCCGCACGCGCACGGTCGTGCGCCAGAATTTCGCGCTGGCGATCGGCTACAACGCGCTCGCCGTGCCGCTCGCGATCGCCGGCCTGGTGACGCCGATGCTCGCTGCTATCGCGATGTCGAGCTCGTCGCTGCTCGTCCTCGCCAATTCGCTCCGCCTGCGGAATTGTGCGCGATGAGCGGTCTCGGCCTGCTGATCCCGCTCGCGCTGCTGCTGGGCCTGGGCGGCCTGGCCACCTTCCTATGGTCGCTGAACGCGGGTCAATATGACGACATGGACGGGGCGGGGATCCGTATCCTGACCGACGAGGAGTGCGAGCCGTGACCCGTTCGGCCGCGCTCTTGGGCATCGTCGCGATATTGGGCGTGTCGGCCGGCACGCCCGCCGTCTCGAGCGCGATTCATCTGAAAATGTGCCACGGCGGGTTCGTCGACATTCCCGTCAGGGAGAAGGGCAAGCCAAGCCACGATAAAAGCTGCGCCTTCGGTTGCCACGCGCCGCTCTGCCAGGATCGCAAGCGCCGGCCGGCCCCCCAACTTCCAGAGGATCTCGACGCATAAGCGTCCCGCCCGCCGGTCAATAATCCGCCTTGAGCGCCAGGTAGAAGCTATAATGTCCTTCAGTGCCGGCATGTTCGATGCCGGGTCCGGCCGATCCGATCAGCGACCAATGCGCGCTCACCCTGTAGAGCGCACCGAAATTGACCCCGGTGAAGCGGCGCGCGTCGTCGGCGTCCGCCGTCTGGCGATAGATTTCCGCGCCGAGCGCGAAGCGATCGCTCACCGCGCGCTGAACGCCGATGCCCATCAGCCAGAAGTCGCGCTGTCCCCGGCCCGGATTGATGTCATAGCCGCCGCCCCCGAAAACCGACCATTTCCCCAGATCCTTCTGCGCCCATAGCGGCAGCAGGAAGCTCAGCCGCCGCGTCCCGAAACGCCGCCCGGCGGTCGGCACGAACGCGCGCGGGAAGAAGGCGATGTCGGGCAGGAGCGATCCGTCGGCCTGGTGCACGAACTTATATTTGGCGGCGAGCTCGATATTGCCGAGCCCGACCGTATCCCCGGCACCCGTCTCATAGCCGACCGGCACGACCGCAGTGAGCTGCAGGTCCTTCGCACCGCCATAATTGATATCGAAACCGCCGGAGCCTTCGGTTTCGCCCGCGACATGCGTCCCCGCGGCAAACCCATAGATTTCCCAATGTCCGGCCGCGGTCGGCTCCGGATCGTCGCTGACGAAGGGCGGCCCCGCATGCACGGATGAGGCGCATGCCAGCGCGGCGAGCAGGGCAAGCAACAGGCGCTTCGGGGCAGGCATGATTTCCTGAGGAACGAGCGGGGCTGGCGGCGTCTTGGCATTACGCGCCGCAACGGGCAACGTCCCGCGCTACGCCGATCCCCTTCGGGAGACCAAGATGCCGACCGCTTCGCCGCCCCGGACCTTGCCGAGCAAGGTTCCCGAAATCACCCTGGTCTTCTGGATCATCAAGATCGCCGCGACCACGCTCGGCGAGACCGGCGGCGACACGGTCAGCATGACGATGGATCTCGGCTATCTTGCCGCGACCGGCATCTTCGTGGCGCTGCTCATCGCCTTGGTGATCTGGCAGATCGCGGCAAGGCGTTTCCACCCGTTCCTGTATTGGGCGACGATCATCGCCTCCACGACCGCCGGCACCACCCTGGCCGATTTTGCCGACCGGTCGCTCGGGATCGGCTATCCCGGCGGCGCGCTGCTGCTGCTCGCCTCTGTGATCGGCGCGCTCGCCGCCTGGCATTTCGCGCTCGGCACGATCTCGGTGCGCAGCGTGCGCACGCCCCGGGCCGAACTCTTCTATTGGCTGACCATCACCGTCTCGCAGACATTGGGCACCGCGCTCGGCGACTGGGCGGCGGATACGGGCGGACTGGGCTTCGGCGGCGGAGCCCTGGTCTTCGGCGCGGCACTGCTCGCGGTGGTCGCGGCTTATTATTGGACGCGCATTTCGCACGTCCTGCTCTTCTGGGTTGCCTTCATCCTGACCCGCCCGCTTGGCGCGACATTGGGCGATCTGTTCGACAAGCCCGTGGCAGAGGGCGGGCTCGGCTTCAGCCGGCTGCTCGCAACCGCGGTGCTCGCCTCTTTCATCCTGGTCTGCCTGGTCGCCTTACCCCAGAAAGCAGCCGAGCCTGAGGCGGCCCACTAATATTACCTATTCATTTTCTGGAATCGAGCGCTCCTCTGCGACGGCGCGTAACTCGTCGAGGAAAAGCCGCTGCAATTTGGTCGGATAGAAATCCCGGCGCGTGATCGCGCCGATCGTGCGCGCGGTGTCGGGTGCGTCGGATTTTATCTCGATCAATTGACCGGCGTCGATCTCCGCGCGGACCTGGTCGGGTGACAGCAAAGTCAGGAAATCGCTGCGCACCAGCACGCCCCGGATCAACGCGACCGATCCGCACTGGATCGGCGCGGTCGGGCGCTCCATCCCCGCTTTGTCGAACAATTGCTGCCACCGGTCGAGCAGGCCGGAGGCGCGCCGCGCAACGATCCACGGAAAGCGCGTCAGATCGCGATAGCTGGCGTGCGTGCCCGCGAGCGGATGGCCCGCGCGCCCGATCACGGTCAGCCGATCAGTGAACAGCGGTTCCTCGTGCAGGTCGCGCGGCGGCTCGACGCGCAGCGCGCCGATGATCATGTCGACGCTGCCGCTGCGCAGGAATTCGACCAATTCCAGATAGGAGCCCTCGATCACGTCGACATGCGCCGCCGGCGCCTTTTGCGAGAGCGCCGCGAGCGTGGCGGGCAGCAGCAGCGACCGCGACAGGGCCATCGCGCCGATCGACAGGCGCCCGCCCTCGACGCCGCTCTCCTCCAGCGCTGCGGCCAGTTCGGCGATGCCCAGCGCGAGGCCCCGCGCGAGCTTGTGCCCCGCCATCGTGAGCCCGACGCCGCGCCCGCGCCGCTCGACGAACGGCGTGCCGCACAGCAATTCCAATTCCTTCACCGCGCGATGCAGCGCAGGCTCGGACAGGCCGACCGACTGCGCCGCGGCAACGAAGCTGCCCGTCTCCGCCAGGCTCAGCATGCCGCGCACCTGCGCGCTGGTCAGGCGCGTCTCGGGGCGAGTCGTTCGTGCGTTCTTGGCGCCCGCGCGCACCGCGCGGGTCAGTTTGACCATGGCCCGCGCCACGCGCGCGAGCACCCTTTTGCCCGTCGCGGTGGGCTCCATTCCGTGCGGATGACGGTCGAACAAGGCGGTTCCGAACTGCGCCTCCAGCTTGGCGAGACCCTGGGTGAGGGCCGGCTGTGACAAGCCCGCCAGCCGCGCCGCGCCACTGATATTGCCGCACTCCGCGATCGCGCCGAGCGCACGCAGGTGGCGCAAGTTAAGGTCGAAGGGATCCGCCATCAACGACATATAGCTTCAGCTTATACCCCGCGCGCTATTCGAATTTGTTTATCCTTATCAAGCCGGCCTAGGCGAGGATCAGGCGCACAGCGCCGTTGTGGAGGAAAGGGCGCCATGCTCGACCAGTTGCTCGCCGTACGTCCTCAAGAGGGCGAGACATCGGTTTCCATGGTGCCGACGCGGCATCGCGCCTTGCTCGACTGGGTCGCGCAAATCGCGGCGCATACCCGGCCGGATGCGATTCACTGGTGCGACGGTTCCGACGCGGAATGGCGCGCGCTGAGCGACAAGCTCGTTGCGCAGGGCACGCTCACCCGGCTCGATCCCACCGTCCGCCCGAACAGCTTCTACGCCCGCTCCGATCCGCGCGACGTCGCGCGCGTCGAAAGCCGCACCTTCATCTGTTCGGAGCGCGAGGAGGATGCAGGCCCCACCAACAATTGGCGCGATCCGGCCGAGATGCGCAGCCTGCTCGATCCCTTGTTCGCGGGCTGCATGCGCGGCCGCACGATGTATGTCGTGCCCTATTGCATGGGCCCACTGGGCTCGGACAAGAGCGCGATCGGGGTCGAGATCACCGACAGCGCCTATGTCGTGCTGTCGATGAAGATCATGACGCGCATGGGCCAGCCGGCGCTCGACGCGCTGGGCGAGGACGGTTTCTTCGTTCGCTGCGTCCACAGCGTCGGCATGCCGCTGGCCGACGGTGTCACGGACGTCGCCTGGCCCTGCAACGACGAAAAGTGGATCGTCCACTATCCCGAGACGCGCGAAATCTGGTCCTATGGTTCGGGTTATGGCGGCAACGCCTTGCTCGGCAAGAAATGCTTCGCGCTTCGGATCGCCTCGGTGATGGCGCGCGACGAGGGCTGGCTCGCCGAGCATATGCTGATCCTCAAGCTGACCTCGCCCAAGGGCCAGGTCCATTATGTCGCGGCCGCTTTCCCCAGCGCGTGCGGCAAGACCAACATGGCGATGCTCGAGCCGACGCTGGCGGGCTGGAAGGCGGAGACGATCGGCGACGACATCGCCTGGATGCGGTTCGGTAAGGACGGACGCCTCTACGCGATCAATCCCGAAGCGGGTTTCTTCGGCGTCGCGCCCGGTACCGGGCCGACCACCAACCGCAACGCGATCGAGACGCTCTACGCCAATTGCATCTTCACCAACACCGCGCTCACCGAAGAGGATGACGTGTGGTGGGAAGGCCTCACGCCGACTCCTCCCTCGGGCCTGACCGACTGGCAAGGCCGCCGCTGGTTGCCCGGCGCCGGAGCGCCCGCCGCACATCCCAATGCGCGCTTCACCGCGCCCGCAGAACAATGCCCCGTGATCGCGCCCGAATGGGACGATCCGGAGGGAGTGCCGATCTCCGCGATCCTGTTCGGGGGGCGGCGCGCCTCCGCCGTGCCGCTGGTGACCGAGGCTTATGATTGGCAGCATGGCGTGTATCTCGCCGCGAATATCGCGTCGGAGGGCACCGCGGCTGCCGAGAATGCGATCGGTGCGCTGCGCCGCGATCCGTTCGCGATGCTGCCTTTCTGCGGCTACAACATGGCCGATTATTTCGCGCACTGGTTGCGCATCGGCGCCGCCGCCCAATCCGATCCGGGCCGGCTGCCGCGCCTCTACATGGTCAACTGGTTCCGCAAGGACGGGCAGGGGCGTTTCGCCTGGCCGGGCTTCGGCGACAATGTCCGCGTGCTCAAATGGATCGTCGATCGGATCGAGGGCGATGCCCCGGCGGTCGACACGCCGATCGGGCGCCTGCCGACAGCGGACGCGCTCGATCTGGAAGGGCTGGACCTGAGCGATGCCGATCGCGCGCTCCTGCTGAGCGTCGATCCCCTGGTCTGGCGCGAGGAGGCCGCACTCAGCCGCGATTATCTCGCCGGTTTCGGCGACAGTCTGCCGCCCACCTTGCTGCGCGAGCAGGAAGCGCTCGAAGCGCGGCTCGCCGGAGGGTGACGATGCACCGCAAGCTCGTCGCGGGGAACTGGAAGATGGTCGCGAGCCGCGGCCCTCTCGACGAGCTTGAAGCGGTCAACGATGCTGCCGGGCGGCTGGACGTGGATGTCGCGCTCTGTCCGCCTTTTCCGATGATCGGCCCCGCACGCGCGGCCGCGCCCCGGCTCGGTGTGGGCGGGCAGGATTGCCATCATCTGCTCGAAGGGCCGCATACCGGCTCGACCTCCCCGGCCTTGCTGCGCGATTTCGGCGCGGCCTATGTGCTCGTCGGTCATAGCGAGCGCCGTGCCCTGGGCGAAACCGATGCGCAGGTCAGCGCCAAGGCCGCCGCCGCCATCGGCGCGGGGCTGATCCCGATCATCTGCGTCGGCGAAAGCGCGGAAGAGCGCGGCCAGGGCAATGCCGTCGCGCTGATCTCGCATCAGGTCTGCGCATCGCTGCCCCCGGCGGCAATGCCGGATCGGATGGTGATCGCTTATGAACCGATCTGGGCAATCGGATCGGGCCATACGCCCACGGGACTGGAGATCGCCGAAATGCACAGCGCGATCCGGGCGAGCCTGCTCCGCTCCTATGGGCCGAGCGCGGGCGAGACGCGCATCCTCTATGGAGGGTCCGTCAATCCGCGCAACGCCGGCTGGATCAGCGCGATCGAGGGCGTGGATGGATTGCTGGTCGGCGCGTGCAGCCTCAGCGCCGCCGATTTCGTGCCGATCATCGAAGCCGCCGCCGCAGCCGGCCAGCCGGTTTCGGTCGCAGCCTAATCCGGGCCGATGAGCTGCCGCGCGCGCGTTGCGGCGATGCGGTTGCGGGCGACGGGCACGCTGAGCCCATTGGAAAGACGAAGCCGCCAGTTGCGGCCATCGCGTTCGGCCTCGACCACGGCGTCGGCGGCAACCCACCAGCTGCGATGCACTTGCAGCCCGCCTTTGCCGTAGCGCGCGATCGCTTCCCCCATCGCCATCAATTCGAGCGTCGACCCGGAAGACCGGTGCACGCGGACATAATGGTCCTCCATCTGCAGGCACAGGACCGGCCCGGACGAAAATGCGGCCGCGTTCGCCTCGTTTCCGGCAGGACGTCGCCGCGCGCCGCGCGCATATTCGATCAGCAGCCAGCCCGCGGTTACTACCAGGCTGGGGAACAGGGTCTGCGCATACCAATCCGGCGCCCGCACCTTCGCGGTCTGCCAGGGCCACACCCAGCGTGCCTCGATCGAGGTCACAAGGCTCAACGGCAGCGTGACGAGCGCAAGCGAAAGCAGCAGCGCGAACCATAAGGGAAAGCCGCGTCCGCCCAGAAAACGGACCATGTGCGGCACCGTCAGGCCGCAAACGACCGCGCCGAACATGCTCATGAACGTCCAGTGCAGCACCAGCACCAGAAAACTGCCATTGAGATAAGAGCCGAACGGGCCGAGAGCGCCCATAAGCGCGCCCGCTATTGCGGCAAAGCTCAGCAATCGCGCCCACCAGCGCGGGCCGCCAATCTCTTCGCTCCAGCCCTCGATCCGCATCGCCCCGATGTGCCAAGCTGCGCCCGCCACCGCAACCCGTCCGCCCACGCCCGAACCCGTTCGCCCGTTCGCGAAAGCATGCTGGAAGCGCGGCCCGACCCGCACAATTGAGCCGATCGTCCTTCCCTTGGAGACGATCATGACGACTTCGACCCTGACGCCGCCGGTGGCCTTGCCCGCGCTCGCCGACCGTGGGCTCCTCATCTCGGCCGGCTTCGCCCTGCTTGGCGGCGGTTTGCTCGCCGCAAGCTATGCGCTTCACCCCCTTTGGTGGGCGGCATGGCTCGCGCCGGTTGCGCTGCTCGCCGCAGCATCCGGCCGGAGACGAAACCTCTCGATTGCGAGCGCCATAGCGGGCGCTGTCGCGATCCTGCCGCTGGTCCCTTATTATCTTAGCCTGCTTGGACCGGGTTTCGTGCTGAACGTGGTCCTGTTGCGGTTCGTACTGCTCGCGATCGCGCTGGGGCTAACGCGGTTCGCGGCGGCCCGTCTGCCGCTCGGGATCGCGATGCTCGCCTTTCCCGGCGCGGTGGCCGCGCTCGAACAGATCATGCTTGCGATCTCGGTCAATGGGGCTGCGGGAAGCATCGCCTACAGCCAGAGCGATATGCCCGCTTTGATCCAGGTCGCGGCGCTCGGCGGGGTGCCTGCGGTGGTCTTCATGATCCTGCTGCCCGGTTCGCTCGCCGGCCTCATGCTGATCCGGACCTGGCCGGCGGCGCAGCGCGTGGGCGCGATTGCCGCCCTGGTTTTGCTCGGCCTTGCCATCGCGCTCTTCTCGGCGGTGCATATGCGGCGCAGCACCGGCGCGGTGCAGGCGGTGATGCTTGCCACCGACCGCTTCCAGGGCATTCCCGGGGACTGGACCGAAGTGTGGTCCGCCTATCGCCCCTCTATCCAGGCGCAGGCGGTGCGCGGTGGGCTGGTGGTGCTTCCCGAAAAGATCGCGTTGCTCGATGCCGCACAGGCGCAGGCCGCGGCACGCGATGTGGCGGCGGTAGCCAGGGCGAGCGCCGCTACGGTCGTCGTCGGAGTCGAGGTGAAGGACGGTGCCTACCGCAATCGCGCGGTGATCGCGTCGCCGGACGGCCGCACTGCCTGGTATGACAAGCAGCGCATGGTGCCGCATCTGGAAGATCGCGACGTGCCCGGCACCAGGCCCTTCTTCGGCAAGATCGGCGGCCTGCCGTTCGGCGTGGCCATCTGCAAGGATATGCATATTCCCTCGATCGGCCGCGAATATGCCGGCCGTGTCGGCTTGATGGCGATCCCCGCCTGGGACTTTCGCCGCGACGGCTGGATGGGTGCGCGCATGACGGCGATGCGTGCGGTCGAAAACGGATATGCGATCGCACGCGCAGCCCGCGACGGATTGGTCGGTGGCTATGACAGTACCGGCCGCGTGCTTGGCGAGCAGCGCTCCGCCGATGGCATGGCGGTCGCGCGGATCACGATGCCTGCAGACGTGCGGCCGACGCTCTATGGCCGGATCGGGGATGCCTTCGGTTGGGCCTGCGTCGCGGCCATGGCGATGCTTGCCGGCTGGGCGGGATTCGCTGGTCTGGCCGCTCGCCGAAACAGGTGATTGGACCACGTCCTGGCAGCCACTTTGCTGCGCGGAAAAGTTCACAAATCACTCTCTGGCGCGATCGTTTCATTAGTGTATCAATTGTACGTGAACGCGGCATTAAGCTGCAGGCGACGGATGCTTCGGCTGCGTCGCGCGATTGCTGAGGCGCGACCCCAAAGGCGCCTCAGGGGGGCCGGTCGCCACCGCGACCGGCCCTTACCGTTAGGGGATGTTGCCGGGGGCCTCCTCAGCCCTGATCCTCATATGCGAACTGCAATATGCCCCAGTGGCGTCCGCGCACGTGGATCGAGGCGATCACCTGCTTCAGCAGCACCACGCCGCCGCCCGCCACGCCGCGGCGATAGGCCTTGATGCAGAAGGGCTCGGTGATCCGGCATTGCTCGCGCGTATCCTGAAATTCGAAGATCATCCCCTGGCGCGCATGTTCCGCATTCCAATCGTCTTCGCCCGGCCGTTGCGTTTGCGCTCGCTCGGGCATCGCGACCGCGCCAAAAGCATTGCGGTCGGTGAAGGTCATGCCGAAAAAGCCCTTGAAGGCGCGTGCGGCTTCCTGGTGCGGGCGTGCCGCCGCCACGATCAAGGCTTGCGCCGGATGCGCATAAAGCGGCGGATTGGTGCCGGGGATTTGCGCATAATCCGCGCTGAACAGATCGGCTTCGCTCAACCGCCCGTCGCCGATCGCTTCCTCCAGTCTGGCCGATACGTCCTGCGCGGCGGCCAGGCCGAAGCGGATATAGGGCGAGTCCGGAATCTCGGTTCCGCTCTGCGCAAAATATTGCAGCAATTCGTTCGTGTCGTTGCTCACCTCGGTCACGCGGTCGGACAGCCGCTGGAGGCCGGTCGCATTGTCGGCCGAGGTCGCGCTCAGCGCACCGAGACCGGCATGGACATTGTCGACCGACGCCACCATCGAACCGATCCGGTCGGCGACGCTGTCGCTGATCTCCGACAGGCCGCGCATCAGCGAGCCCAGCCGTTCGACCAATGTCTCGATATCCTGCGCGCCCTGGTGCGCCGATCGCGCCTTGGCGCTTCCGTCATTGATCCGGTGGAGCATGCGATCGGCTTCGCCGGTCAGCGCGACGATCGAATGCTCGATCGTCTGCGTCGCCTGCGCGGTTTCCTGCGCCAGCTTCTTGACCTCGCTCGCGACCACGGTGAAGCCGCGCCCCGCATCGCCCGCGCGCGCCGCTTCGATCGTCGCGTTGAGCGCAAGCAGGTTGGTCTGGCTCGCGATGTCGCGGATCGCGCCGGTGACGCGCCCCACCGTCGACAAGGCGTTGGTGAAGGCCTCCAGGCCGGCATGGATCTGCGTGACCTGGTCGATCAGGTCGAGCACGTTGGCGGTCGCGCCCGACAGGCGCCGGTTGGAATCGTCGATCACGCTGCGCGCGGCGGTGGCATTCGCGCGCGCTTCCTGCGCGGCGCCTGCGACATTCTGGCCGTTTTCCGAAAGCCGGTCCGCCTCGCAACGGATCGTGGCGATGGTCGAGGCCTGCTCCGTCACGCGCGTGGCGAGTTCGGAAATGTCGGCCTGAAGGTCGAGCGTGCGGATGCCGAGCTCCCCCGACATCTTGGCCGCCCGCATGATTGTCTGGTTGCTAGACATGTGCGTACCTGGGAGTGCCTCTTTGGGCTCGCTTCTAGTTTCTTTTCGTTAACAGCTCTTTAGCAAAAGCCGCTGGACGCCCCTTCGCGAACAATTTCGCGCGTCACGGAACCGAAACGCATCCGTCACAAAAATTCCATCGAGCCTCCGCTACGGGCTCTCGATCTTGCACTGCAGCAAATCGGGGTAAAAATGGCTCGCACCACCGTCTCGTTACTCGCGCTCGTCATCGCGGGCATGGTCCCGGCGGTCGTCCAGGCTGCGGATCCCGCAAATGCGGCGCCCGCCGCCGACGCCGCTCCGGCCGCCGCCGACGCCGGTGCCGATGATGCGGACAGCGGTACGGTGATCGTGACCGGCGCCAAGACGACCCGCTCGGCCACCGCGATTTCGGGAGCGGAAATCCAGAAGATCCTGCCCGGCGTATCGCCGTTGAAGGCGATCCAGACCCTGCCCGGCGTGCTCTACATCACCGCCGATCCGTGGGGGAATAACGAGCAGAATGCCCAGATCTTCATCCATGGCTTCAACTTTCAGCAGCTCGGCTACACGATGGACGGCGTTCCGCTGGGCGACCAGAATTACGGCAATTATAACGGCCTCTCGCCGCAGCGCGCGATCGTGTCGGAGGATGTCGGCCGCGTCATCGTCACCACCGGCGCGGGCGATCTCGGCACCGCCTCGACCAGCAATCTCGGCGGTACGATCGAGACCCTCTCCTCCGATCCGGCCCGCCAGTTCGGCATCCTGGCGAGCCAGACGGTCGGCAGCTACGGCACGTCGCGCACTTATGCCCGGATCGACAGCGGCACGCTGGGCGGCAACAATGCGGTCTATGTTTCCGGCGTGCGCCAGCGTGCCCGCGCATGGGATTTCAACGGCATCCAGGGCGGCTGGCAGGCCGATGCCAAGTTCGTCCACGACGACAGCGCCGGCAAGCTCACGCTCTTCTTCGATTATTCGGACAAGAAGGAGCCCAACGAGGACGCGACCGTATTCCGCATCCCAGCCACCACCGCGGCGCAGGCCTACACGCCCGGCACGCGTCCGTTCTTCTATGACGATCTGGCCGGCATGCGCGGTTACATGGACGCGTTCGGCAACACGCCCGCGGCGCAGGGCAGCAATTACCGCAATTATTATTCGGATGCGCAGCGCACCGATTATCTGACCTACGCCCGCTATGACGCGCATCTCGCGCCGAACGTCACCTGGTCGACCACCGGCTATTATCACCATGACGACGGCGTCGGCGTGGTCGCGGGGCCGCTCGGCCAGTCGATCACCGTCGTCCAGGCCTATCTCGACCCCAATTACGCGACCGACTGCCATTTCGGCACCAACGGCAACGGCGCGCTGCCGACCGGCTGCACCAAGATGACCGCCGCGCAGGCGGCCACGCTCGGCAACCAGCTGAACACCGCCACCGGCGGCTCGGGGCTGCTCACCCGCACGACCGAATATCGGATCGACCGCCATGGATTCATCTCCAATCTGGTCGCGGATCTCGGTGCGCATCATATCGAGCTGGGCGGCTGGTACGAACATAACAGCACCACCCAATGGCGCCGCTGGTACGGGTTCGACATCAACCACCCGGAACTGAGCTCGCCATATATCCGCCCGTCCAACCCGCTCTTCACGCAATATCAGGGCGAGGCCCGCGTCGACGATCTGCAGCTCCATCTGCAGGATACCTGGAAAGTGACCGGCCGGCTCACTGTCCAGGCCGGTCTCAAGACCAGTGCGCAATGGGCCAAGGGCTGGTTCCCGGTGCAGCCGGTCGCGGGGTCGCTGTCGGGCCTGAGCGGCGGTCTGCCGAGCGGCACGATCGACACCAAGAAGTGGTTCCTGCCCGCAATCGGCGCGACTTATGAGCTGACCGACAACGAGCAGGTCTATTTCAACGTCCAGAAGAATATGCGCCAATATATGGTCTATCTGGGCGGCGGCTCACTCTCGCCATGGTTCAGCGGCAGCCAAGCGGCGTTCGACGCCTTCCGCGACCAGGGGCGTCCTGAAACGAGCTGGACCTATGAAGGCGGCCTCAAATCGCATCGCAGCTTCTCGGGCCTGCTCAGCAGCTTGGACGCGCAGCTCAATTATTATCACGTCGTGTTCAACGACCGTCAGCTCGGGATCGCCTCCAATCCGGGCGGCATCGCCGGCGGCGCGATCACCGGCGGCACCTCTGTCCTCGTCAATGTCGGCAGCGTTCACACCGATGGCGTCGACGCGGCCTTCACCTTCCGCTTCGGTCAGCATGTCTCCCTCTACAATGCGACATCCTATAATTCGTCGACCTATCAGAGCGACTACACCTCGACCGCGAGCGGGATCGGCGCGGCGACCGGCAGCTGCATCGGCGGCCTGGCGGTCACCGGCGGCGTGGTGCCGACCTGCGGCAAGCAGATTCCCGGCAGCCCCAAGTGGATGAACAAGACGGTGGCGACGCTGAATGTCGGCCCGTTCGAGGCACAGATGATCGGCGATTATGTCGGCAAGCGCTATGCGACCTATGTCAACGATACGAGCGTGCCGTCTTACTTCCAGACCTCGTTGCGCATCGCTGCGGCGGTGCCGGCGGATTGGCTCCACCTGCGCAAGGCGGAAATCGCGCTCAACGTCACCAACCTGTTCGAGGAAAAGGACTGGTCGACCATTTCGGTCGGCTCCGCAGCCAACAGCTATTCGGCCTATCCGATCCCCCCGCGCCAATGGTTCCTGACCTTCTCGGTCGGCTTCTGATATGAGCGGCTTCAGCCGCAGGGAGGCGGTCAAGATCATGGGCGCTGCTGCGGTTGCGGCGCGCGCCGGCGGCGCCTTCGCCGCGCCGGAGCGCAGGGTCGAGATATTCGGGCATCGCGGCGCCTCGGCGCTGCGGCCCGAACATACGCTCGCCTCCTACGCCAAGGCGATCGCGGACGGGGCCGATTATATCGAACCCGATCTGTGCATCACGAAGGACGGCGTGCTGGTCGCCCGGCACGAAAATGACATCTCCGGCACGACCGACGTTGCGCAGCGCGCCGAATTTGCCGGCCGCAAGACGGTCAAATGGGTCGATGGCCAGCGCGTCGAGGGCTGGTTCACCGAGGATTTCACGCTGGCCGAACTCAAGACTTTGCGCGCGATCGAGCGGCTGCCTCAGTTCCGCCCGCACAATGCGGCGATGAACGGGCAATTCGACGTGCCGACCTGGGAAGAGATCATCGACTTCACCGCCGCCGAATCCGCCGCGCGCGGGCGCCTGGTCGGGCTGGTGCCCGAGCTCAAGCATTCGACTTATTTCGCCAGCGTGGGGCTGCCGCTCGAGGACCGCTTCCTCGCCACGCTCGCCGCCCATGATTATGTCCGCCGCTGCCCGCTCGAAATCCAGTCGTTCGAAATCGCCAATCTCAAATATCTGCGCGGCAGACTGGGCCGCATCCCCCGCATCCGGCTGATGCAGCTGGTCGAGCCCGATGCAGGCAAGCCGGCCGACGTGGTCAAGGCGGGCCACGGCCCCAGCTATTCCGAAATGATCACGCCCGCGGGCTTGGCCGAGGTCGCGCAATATGCCGACGTGATCGCACCGCCGACGCGCGCGATCATCCCGCTCGGCCCCGACAAGAAGCTTGGCCAGCCGACCAGTCTCGTCGCCGATGCGCACAAGGCCGGCCTGCTCGTCCATATCTGGACCTTCCGTCCCGAAAACTATTTCCTCGCCGCCGATTTCCAGGATGCCAACGGCCCCGCCGCGCGCAACGAAGCCGGCTCGATCGCCGAGATGCAGGCCTATATCCGCACCGGGATAGACGGCTTCTTCAGCGACGATCCCGGCCTGGGCAAGAAGGCGCTGGCTACTCTCTAATCCCCCACCGTCATGCCAGCGAAAGCTGGCATCTCAGGAGGGGTGCCGCGGGCTCCTGAGACCCCAGCTCCCGCTGGGGTGACGATTAATACGGAAACGCCATCCTCTCGCCCATCGCCCGGGCGCCACGGCGCAGCCCGCGAAAGCCGGTCAGGAATTGCGCCATCGTCTGCACCACGTCGCGCATCTGTCCGGGTTCGGCATCCAGGCTCGCGCGCATGCGCGTGCGGTCGAAGCCGCCATCGGGCCGCATCGACACCGTGATCGCATGCGGCAACAAATGGCCCACTTCGTCCGAGACGATCCGCATGATCGCGAAGGGCAAACCGTGCGCGCGCGCGACGCGCGCAGCGACATGGCTTTCCATATCCACGGCGAGCGCGTCATGATCCACGCCCAAGGCGCGTTTCTCCGCGATCGTGTCGATCATGCGCCCGTCGGCGAAGAAACCGCCGATCCGCGCGCCCGGAAGTCGCGCGGCGATAGCGTCGCGCCAGGCTGGATCGCATTCATGATCGATCGCGCCCACGATACGGCTGCCCACGACCCAGTCGCCGATCTTCAGCCCGTCGGCGAGCCCGCCGGTCAGGCCGTAGCTGACGATCCCCGCCGCGCCTTCACGCGCCGCGGCGTCGAGCCTTTCCTCCAGCCGTTCGGCAACCCCGCCGCCCGCAATCGCGACCACGCCCGGCACCGCGACGGTGCGGACCTCGCGGGTGAAGCCGGTAGCGACGATGACCGGTAATGTACGCATGCTCCAACCCCGCTCGCCCTGGAACAGCGATCTCTACCTAGCGCGTCATCCCAGCGAAAGCCGGGATCCATCTCCCGCCCTGGCTTTCAGCGGAACCGCCGGGAGATGGGCCCCAGCCTTCGCTGGGGCGACGGAGTGAATGATCACGCCTTGAGGCAGGCGATCAGCGCCGTGACGACCGACTTGGTCTCCTGCACGTCGCGCACGCGCACCGTGTCCAGGCCCAAAGTCTTTGCGGGATAGTCATTGCCGCCGGGGAAGATCGCGTCGCCAAGGAACAGGATCGCGTCCAGCGCGACGCCGACCGTCTCGCTCAATTTCCTGAGGCCATAGGCCTTGTCGACGCCCTTGCGCGTGATGTCGATCGAGGTCGAGCCGCCGATGTTGATCGACAAATCGGGCAGCATGCCTTGCAGGATCGCCTGCACTATCTTCCGTTTCGCGTGGTCCGGGTCCCATTTGTCCTTGGCCTCGAGCGGCGCCTGCTGGCCGAGCGCGGAGAAGGTGATCTGGCTGCCGCGATCCTCGATCTGCTCGCCCCAGGTCTGTTCGTGCGCATAGCCTGCTTGCTCGACCGCTTTCTGCAACGCCTCGCGGATCTGCTTTCCTTCGTCTTCGCTGAACAGCTCGGCATAGATACGCTGCCAAATCTCGTCCCGGTGGCGATAGAGCTTGGTGCCCGTGGTCGGCTGAATGATGAAATTGTCGAGATTGGCATGCGCCGGCATGCGGCTGACCACCTGCTTCTCGAATTGCGGCCAGTCGCCGCCCGAGATGATGTCGACCATCGCAACCTGCGTCAGACGGCCGAGCAGGTCGGCCATTTCGTCGTCGAGCGCCTGCTTGCTGAGCGCGAGCGTGCCGTCCAGATCGAACGCGATCAGTCGTTTCATCTAGGATGTATCCTTACCCCTTGAGCATCGGCAGCAGGATCGTGTCGATCGCATGCGCGACCCCATCCTCGTCATTGCTGGTGGAGACATAATCGGCCTCGGCCTTTACCGGTTCCGGCGCCTGCCCCATCGCGATTGCGAGGCCCGCGCGCTCGAACATCGGCACGTCGTTATATTGGTCTCCCAATACCGCGACCGCGTCGAGCGCCACGCCCGCGATCCGCGCCAATGTCGCGACGCCGTCGCCCTTGTTGGCGAGCGGGTGCGTGAGGTCGAGATAGTAAGTCTGCGACATGCCGATCGTGGCGATGGCGCCGAAGCTGCCGCGCATCCGCGCCTGCAGGTCGAGCAGCAGATCATGGTCGTCGCTTACCCAGGTGAGCTTGTCGACCTCGCCGAACAAAGGCGTCATGTCGGTTTCGACCACCGGCTGCTGCGCCGATGCGAGTTTTTCGTGCGGCACGTGCGGATTGGCGGGATCGATGATGTGCCAGCGGCCCTCCGCGAAAATCCACGGCGTCGCGCCCGATCGCTCGGCGATGGCAAAGCTCTGCTCGACCGCCGCGCGATCGAGCGTGTGGCGTTCGACGATCGATCCGTCGGGCGCGATCACGGTGCCGCCGTTGAACGCAGCGATCGGCCCGGTGGGTTTGAGCGCCTCCACCAGGAAGGCGATGCCGGAGGGCGGTCGCGCGCTGATGATCGTGAAAGGCACGCCCGCCGCCTGCAGCCGCGCGACCGCGTCGATCGTGGGCAAGGTGAGCGTCTTGTCGCGATTGACGAGCGTGCCGTCGACGTCGCTGATGACGAAGCGCAGACTCATGCGATCGCATGCCAGGTGCGGCCGTCGCGTTCGATCAGCTCGACCGCGCATTCGGGCCCGCTCGATCCGCGCTTGTAGCTTTCCACCTTGCTTTTTCCCTTCGCCCAGAGATCGAGGAAGGGCTGCACCGCGGCCCAGCCCGCCTCGATCTGGTCGGCGCGCTGGAACAATGTCTGGTCCCCCATCAGCATGTCGTAGAGCAACGTTTCATAGCCGGTGCGGCCTCCGATGGTGAATTTGTCGGCATATTTGAAGTCGAGCGCGACCGGCACCGCCTGCATCTTGGGGCCCGGCTTCTTGACCATGAAATCGAGGTCGATCCCCTCGTTCGGCTGCAATTGCAGGATCAGCCGGTTGGGCGGCAGATCGGCGACGGGCGTGTCACGGAACAAGGCGAGCGGAACCGGCTTGAACGTCACCACCACCTCGGTGTCGCGCGCCTTCAGCGCCTTGCCCGTGCGCAGGTAGAAAGGCACGCCCGCCCAGCGCCAGCTGTCGACCCAGAATTTGACCGCGACATAGGTTTCGACATTGCTCTTGGGGTTTACCTCGGCGGCCTTGCGATAGCCCTGATATTGGCCGCGCACGGCGTTCGATTTGGCTTCGGCCGGCGTCGGCACACGCACCGCCTCCAGCAATTTCGCTTTCTCGGTGCGGATGGAATCGGCGGACAGATCGTTGGGCGGCTCCATCCCCACCATCGCCATCAGCTGGAACAGATGGTTGGGCACCATGTCGCGAAGCGCCCCGGTCGCGTCGTAAAAGGCGCCGCGCGTGCCGACATCCACCGTCTCGGCGGCGGTGATCTGGATGCTGTCGATATAACGATTATTCCACACCGCCTCGAGCCAGGGGTTGGCGAAGCGCGCGACCATGATGTTCTGGACCGTTTCCTTGCCGAGGAAATGGTCGATCCGATAGACTTGGCCCTCGTCGACCACGCTTAATATCTGTTTGTTGAGCGTGCGCGCCGAGGCCAAATCGTGCCCGAACGGCTTCTCGACCGCGACGCGGCGGAACGCGCCTTCGGTCTCCTCCATCAGGCCCGCTTTCGCGAGGCTCTCGACGATCGGTCCGAAGAATTTGGCGGGAGTCGCAAGGTAGAAGACGACGTTCCCCGCCGCGCCGAGCCTGTTCTTCAGCGCGTCGAACACCTCGCTCTTGGTGAAGTCGCCCTGCAGGTAGGTGACGCGATTGCGCAGTTTGTGCCAGCTCGCATCCTCGGGCGCGAATTCGTCGAAGCCTTTGCGCAGCGCTTCGTCATCGCCCTCGCTCGATCCGATGCCGAGAATGTCGAGCCCGTCGCCGATCAGTCCGTCGCCGCAGAGATTGACGATCGCCGGCACCAGCAGCCGCCGGGCAAGATCGCCCGTGCCGCCGAAGATGACCAGGGTGGCGGGGGGCGCCTGCCGCGGCGCCGCATGCGGGCGCCGCGCCATTATTGCGGGATCTCGACGTGGCCGCCAAAGCCGAACCGCATCGCCGACAGTATCTGGTCGCCGAACGTATGCTCGATCCGGCTGCGGTAGCGCGCGAACAAAGC
>Ga0070660_100000538_pt1 | contig 25342 bp, 18 predicted proteins | sample KBSC33metaG_FD_64670 | JGI IMG/M metagenome (GOLD analysis project Ga0070660, IMG submission 64670) | Corn rhizosphere microbial communities from Kellogg Biological Station, Michigan, USA - KBS C3-3 metaG | ecosystem: Host-associated > Plants > Roots > Rhizosphere > Soil ... | reverse complement strand
GTCGTGGAGGGGAGCTACGCGGACGACGCGAAGGGGGTGACCCCCGGCCAAGACCGCAGCTTCCGGTCGGCATCGTGTGGGGTGGCCCCGGGCGATGCTGGAGGGCAACCTCCAGGGGCGAATACGCTACCCGATCCAAAGTCCGCGGCCACCCCCGACCGGATACTGCGCATTGGCAGGCCTACAGGCGGTATCCAGGACTTAACTGTCTAAGGTCAGCATGCAGCCTCCCCGCTGCCGAGCAGGTGTGCGGAACCGCGCCGGTCACACTCGCTTGTTCCAGGCCACGGGAAACGTGCGTCCAATGGGCATGCGGTTATCGGTATACCCCCAATCCTCCCCTGCAAGGGGAGGGGGACCGCGCCGCGCAGCGGCGTGGTGGAGGGGTATTCACCTCTCAGCGACGGGTAAACCTCGAACGGGAATACCCCTCCACCACCGGCTTCGCCGGCGGTCCCCCTCCCCCTGCGGGGGAGGATCCACCCCGTGCCACTCCTCGCCATCGTCGTTGCGAGCCGCGAAAGCGGCGCGGCAATCCAGTCCACCGCGCGCCTCGCATCCAGGCCTCGATCGCGTCCCCCGGCTTTCGCCGGGTCGCGATGACGGCCACCGGAACCCGACCCTCTAGCTCATCGGCTCGCGAGCAGCCGCCCGATCTTGCGCTGCAATTCGCCGCCGCGGAACGGCTTCTGCACGATGCGGTCCTCGCTGACCGACGAAATCGCGCTCAGGTCGGCATAGCCCGTCACGAACAGGATTGGCAGGTCCGGCCATCTCTTGGTCGCCATCGCGGCGAGCTCGGCTCCGTTCATTCCCGGCATGGCGAAATCGACCACCATCAGATCGAAATCCCTGGCGCCCGCGTCGAGCATTTCGAGCGCCGAGCCGCCGCTGCCCGACTCGATCACCTCGGCACCCATCGTGCGCAGCATCGTCGCGGTGATCTCGCGCACGGGCGGATCGTCGTCGACCACCAGCACGCGGCGGCCACGCACGGCTCCCAGCTGCTCGGGCGGTTGCTCGTTGCCGGCTGCGCGCGGGATGCGGCGGCGCTCCTGCGCGCGCGGCAGATAGACGCGCACCGACGTGCCCTCGCCCAATGTGGTCTCGATCGCGACACCGCCGCCCGATTGCTTGGCGAAGCCGTAGACCTGGGGTAGGCCCAGTCCCGATCCCTTGCCGACCGCCTTGGTGGTGAAGAAGGGCTCGAACGCGCGGTCGCGCACCTCGGGCGTCATCCCGCTGCCGGTGTCGGTGACCGCGATCAGCACATAATCGCCCGGCTGAGGTTCCTCCGGCCGGGTCGGCTCGCCCAGCGTGATATTGTCGGTCGAGACGGTCAGCGATCCGCCCACCGCCATCGCGTCACGCGCGTTGATCGCAAGGTTGAGGATGATCAACTCGATCTGGGTGGGATCGACCAGGGCCGGCCACAGATCGGGCCGGAGAGCCGCTTCCAGGCGCACCGATCCGCCCATCGAGCTTTGCAGCAGGTCGCGCATCCCGACCACGGTATCGTTGAGATCGACCGGGCGCGGCTCCAGCCGCTGCCGGCGCGAGAAAGCGAGCAATTGCGCGGTCAGCGTCGCGCCGCGTTCGGCGGCCGTGCGCATATAGCCCAGCCGCTGGCGCGTCTTCTCGTCGATTTTCGCCTCGGCGGCGGCGCGCGCGACCAGATCGACATTGCCCAGCACCACGGTCAGCAGATTGTTGAAATCGTGCGCCACGCCCGATGTGAGCTGGCCGATCGCCTCCAGCCGCTGCATCTGGCGCAATGTCGCCTCGACCCGCTCGCGCTCCTCGATCTGGGTCGACAATTGGCGATTGGTCGCGGCAAGCTCCTTGGTCCGCTCGACGATACCGCGCTCCAGCACTTCGGAGGCGAGATGGACTTCGGTGATGTCGACGTCGCAACCGACATAGCCGACGAAGCGCCCCTCCACTTCGCGCGGACGCGCCTCGCTGTGCAGCCAGCGCGTCACGCCGAAGCGATCGATCACGCGCACGTCGCGGCTGAACGGCGCACGGTTTTTGAAAGCCTGGTCGAAATCGGCGATGAAGCCGTCCTGATCCCTGGGGTGGATGATGCTCTGCCAGCCTTCGCCCATCAATTCCACCGCGGGCCGGCCGAACATCTCCTCGTGCCAGCGATTGGCGAAGACCAGCGCGCCCTCCTCGTCGCACATCCAGATCAAGGCGGGCGCGCTGTCGGCCAGCGTGCGGAACCGCGTCTCGCTTTCGCGCATCTCTTCCTGCGCGGCCTTGCGGCTGGTGATGTCGAGCACCGTGCCGATCGCACGCACGCACCGCCCGCCTTCGAACACGCCGCGCCCCTTCGCCGCGACCCAGCGGACGAGGCCGTCCTCCTTGCCGATCGTGCGAAACTCTACGTCATATTGCGCGCGGCGGTGGGGATCGAGCGCGGCCACAAACGCCTCGCGGGTCGCGCGCACATCTTTGGGATGCAGGCCCGCGTAGAAGTCTTCGAGCGTCACCGGCGTGCCGGGCGAGATGCCGAAGATCGCGCGGGTGCGGTTCGACCAGTGCAGCCGATCCGCGATCAGGTCGAGATCCCAGGTGCCGATCTCGGCCATCTCGGCCGCCAGCTCGAGCGAGCCGCGGCTCAGTTCGAGCGCTTCCTCGAACCGGACGCGTTCGGTCACGTCATTGCCTTCGACAAAGATGGCGGTGACCTTGCCGTCATCGTCGAGGATCGGCTGGTAGAGGAAGTCGAGCATCCTTTGCTCTTCGGCTTCGCCCCGCTGCCGCTGCAGCGCGACCGGCACCGCGCGTCCCGAATAGGGCTTGCCGCTCGCCACGACATCGTCGAGCAACGCGATGAAACCTTGCGCGGCAAATTCGGGCACGGCCTCGCTCAGCGGAAGGCCCAGCACCGGGCGGCGGCCGATCAATTGCAGATAAGCGGCATTGGCGAAGTCGAAGACGTGGCCGGGCTCGCGCAGCAGCGCCATGAAGCTCGGCGCCTGCTCGAACATCCGGGTGAGCCTGGCGCGCTCGCGATTGGCATCGTCGATCGCCTGCGCGCGCTCCGTCATTTCATAGACGATGCAGAGCACGCCGCCCGGACCGCCGTCGGGCGCGCGCACGGGATTATAGGCGATGTCGAGTTGCGCCATGCTGGTGACGCCGTTGCGCCAGAGCGGGAAGACGCGGTCATTGACCATCTCGCCCCTGCCGGTCTCGCGCACGCGCGTGATGAGCGGTCCGATATCCTCCCAGATATGCGCCCATTTCTCCGCGCCGCGCCCGCCGAGCACGTCGGGATGCCGGTCGCCAATCGCGTGGGCATAAGCGTCGTTGTAAAGCGCGATAAGCTCCGGGCCCCAGAAGAGCACCATCGGCAGCGGCGCCGACAGCATCATCGACAGCGTATCGACGAGCGGGCCCGGCCACGCCTCGATCGGGCCGAGCGGCGTTGCGGCCCAGTCATACGCCGCGATCAGCTCACGGAGTTCGCTGTCGTTCGGCGCATGGAGGGGATAGGCCTTTTCCCTCGTCACCGTCTGTCCCCCTGAACGTCGTACCGACCTTAGGCCCTGATCGTTTTTGGTGGAAGCGCTCGCGACGCATCGCATATGTCCCGCCCGCGGGCACATCGGCCCGAACCGCGCGAGCTCCGCGTCAGGCCGCGATGCGCACCCTGTTGCGCCCCTCCGACTTGGCGACGTAGAGCGCGACGTCGGCCGCGCCGAGCAAATCGGCGGCGGTCCGCTGCCCTTCGCGCGCCGCGATGCCGATACTGATCGTGACCGCGGGGAGCGATTCATCCGCCTGTGCGACGGTCTCCATCGCTTGACGCAACCGCTCCGCGACGCGCATCGCCTCATCGGGCGTCGCGCCCGGCATGAGGATGCCGAATTCCTCGCCGCCCAATCGTCCGACCAGATCGCCGCCGCGCACCACACCCGCGGCGCGCGCCGCGATCAGCTGGAGCACGCGATCGCCGACGGCATGGCCGTAGCGGTCGTTGACCAGCTTGAAATGATCGACGTCGAACATCGCCACCGCGAGTGGCCAGCCGAATTCGGCCGCACCCGTAATCTCCCGGTCGAGCTGGCTCATGAAGGCACGGCGATTGGCGAGCCCGGTCAGCTCGTCGGTCGAGGCGAGCAAGGTCGCTTCGCGCGCGCGCTGCTCGGCGCGGCGCTTGGCGGTGATGACATGTTCCTCAAGCCGCTTGCGGTCATCGATATCGCGCAGGGTGCCGGTCGCGCCCGCGGCGCGTCCGTCCTTGTCGCGCAGGCATTGAATGAACAATTCGACCCAGCGCAAGCCGTCGGAGGTTTCCAGCCGGACCGCGCGACGGGCCGAATGATCCTCGCCGCGCAGCACCGCCTCGGAGCGATCGGCCAGTTCGGGCCGCGCGCTTGGCTCGACCAGGTCGAGCCAGGAACGACCGAGCGTGGCGACGATCGGTTGGCCGGTCAGCGTTTCCCACGCGGGATTGAGATAAGCCCAGCGTCCCTGGCTATCGATGCGGAAGATGACCTCTCCGATATTCTCGACCACTGACTTGAAATGTTCGGCGAACGCGCGCGTCTCATTGGCCTGATAGTCGCGCTCGTTGAGTACCGCCGCGACCGGCAAGGCGGAGAGCAGATTGGTCGCGATGAAGGCCTGCAGCAGCAGGACCTGATCGCCCGGCTGGCCCCGCAGCAGGTGCGCGATCGACCCATGGCCCGCAGCCGTCGCGCAGGCCGCGATCGTCGTCACGATCGCGACGCCCGCCACCGCGCCGACCGCGCGGAATCGGAATGTGAGCAGCAGCACCGAAGGGGATACGACGAACGTCAACGGGAGCGTCTGGTTGAAGAACACGTAGAAAGTGACGGCGGCGACCAGTGACGACAGGCCGGCGAATTCGAGCAGGGTCCTGCCGTTCGGCACGCCTCTTCCACGACCCCGCAGCAAATCGAACATGACGATCACGCCGGGCGTGACCATGACCGCGCTCAGCACTCCGGAGACATACCAGCTGCGCCACCCATCCCAGTAAGGGACGTGGCGCCCGGCCCACAAAGCCAGCCCGCCTATAGTCGAGGAGAAGAATCCGGTGGCGGCGGCGGCAATCACCAGCGCGAAATAATTGCCGACCCGGTCGACCAGCCCACCGCGGATCTTCGCCCGGCGCAACAGGGCGAAGGCCAGCCCGCTCTCGACGACGTTCGCGGCGGTCAGCCCGACCAGGATGGAAAGCGGATCGCGCGAGAGCAGGTGCAGCATGACGCTACCCGCCGCGCCACCGATCACGATCGCGGCGATATCGCGGCGCGTATGCCCGGCCAGAATCAGGATTGCGAGCACGATCGCGTTGCTCGGCCACAAGGCTTCGAGCCCGCTGCTCTGCATGGCGACGAGGCGGCTTACGAAAGCCGCAAGCAAGAACAAGGCCCCGGTCGCGATCCCCAAAATCGGACGACGGACCCGCGACGCTATTTTTTCCACTCCGGGAAAGCCTTTCGCTCGATGCGGCAATCTGCGCCCAAGCTGGTTAAGATCTCCTTAAAAATTACGCATCGACAACAATCAGCCGCTGTTGCGGAGCGCGGTCGCGATGGCATTGATCGAGAGCTGGATTCCTTCCCGCACGCGATCGTCCTGCTCACCGCCGCGCCACCGCCGAATGAGCTCGATCTGAAGCAGGTTGAGCGGTTCGATATAGGGCAGGCGCAGGCGCACCGAGGCATCGAGCGCGGGCGTCTTTTCGAGCAGGCGCGACTGGCCGGTGACGGCCAGCAAGCCCTCACTCGTCTGGGTCCAGCCGGCGCGTATCCGGTCGAAGATCGCCCGGCCTGCTGCCTGATCCTCGACCAGCGCGAGATAATGTTCGGCCAGCCGCATGTCGGATTTGGCGAGCACCATCTCCAGATTGGCGAGCGTCGCCTGGAAGAAGGGCCAGCCGTTCGCCATGTCCCTGAGCAGACCCTTGTCGGCGAACGCGTCGAATGCCTGGCCGACGCCGTACCAGCCGGGCAGCATCACGCGCGATTGCGCCCAGGAGAAAACCCAGGGAATCGCGCGCAGATCCTCGATCTTGTCGCTCTTGGTGCGGCTGGCCGGGCGCGAGCCGATCTTGAGCGTCGCGATCTCGGCGATCGGGGTGAATTGGCGGAAGAAGGTCCGAAAGCCGTCCGTCTCGTAGACCAGCCCGCGATAGGCCTTGAACGCGGTCGCGGATATTTCGGCCATCGCGTCGGCGAAGCGGACGCGGTCCTTTTCGGCGATCTCGCTCTGTTCGAGGCTGGCGAGCAAGGTGGCGGCGGTCATCGCCTCCAGATTGACCTGGGCGGCGTCGCGCGTGCCATATTTGGCGGCGATCACCTCGCCCTGCTCGGTGATGCGGATCCGCCCCTCGACCGTTCCCGACGGCTGCGCCCGGATCGCGGCGAAGGCCGACCCGCCGCCGCGCCCGACCGCACCGCCGCGGCCATGGAAGAGCTGCATCGCGGCGCCGGCCTGCTCGAATACGGGCTTGAGCGCGCGGCTCGCCTGATGGAGCGACCAGACCGAGGTCAGATAGCCGCCATCCTTGTTCGAGTCCGAATAACCGACCATCACCTCCTGGTAGCCGCGCGCGGTGGTGAGCGCCGCGATCTCGGGCAACGCGAAATAAGCGGACATCACGTCCGGCCCTCGCTCGAGGTCCTCGATCGTCTCGAACAGGGGCACGACCATGATGTCGCATTCGGGCTCCGCGCCGGAACGGTAGAGGCCGGCTTCCTTGAGCACGACCATCACCTCCAGCAGGTCGGACACGGTCGCGGCCTTGGAGATGATGTAGGTGGTGATCGAGCGGGTGCCGTAACGGCGATGCGCCTCGGCGGCGGCGCGCACGATCGCGAGTTCGGACGCGGTCTCGGCGCTATAGTCGACATAGGCGCTGGCGAGAGGACGCACCGTCGCCAGTTCCGCGCGCAACAGGGCGACGCGCGCCTCCTCGTCGAGCGCGAGATAATCCGGCGCGACGTCCGCCACCTTGAGCAATTCCGCGACCACGCGCTCGTGCACGTCGGCATTCTGGCGCAGATCGAGCGTGGCGAGATGGAAGCCGAAGGTTTCGACCGCCCGGATCAGCCGGCCCAGCGCCCCACCCGAGGAAAGCGCGCCGCTGCCCTCCTTGGCCAGCGCCTTGGCGAGCGTGCGCAGGTCCGCCTTGAACGCGAGCGCATCGGCATAGGGTTCCGCCTTCACCGATGCGGGGCGCGGCGGGGCGTGGCCGGAAATCGCCTCATAATTGGCGGCGAGGCGCGCATAGATTCCCGTGATCGCGCGGCGATAGGGCTCGTCGGCACGCGCGGGAGAATCGTCGTGCGCCGCCGCCGCCAATGCCTCCACCTCGGGCGAAGTCGGCATCAGCTCGGTCGAGATCGACAACTCGCCGCCGATATTGTGCAACAGCGACAGATAATGGCCGAGCACGGTCTCCGCGTTGCGTCGCGTCGCCAGCTCGAGCGATTCCGCGGTAACGTTCGGATTGCCGTCGCGGTCGCCGCCGATCCACGATCCGGCGCGCAGGAAGCTCTTGGGCCGCCGGCCGAGAACGCGCTCCCAGCGTGCGTAGAGCGAGGGCATCACCGGCAGGAAGATATCGCGCAGATAGGATAATGCGGTTTCGACCTCGTCGGCCACATAGAGCCGCTCGCGCCGCAAGGGACGCGTCTGCCACAGCAGGGCGATCTGGCGGTAGATCGCCTGCTCGACCAGATCGCCTTCGGGCGTCTCCTCCGCCCCCGTATCGCGCAGGTGCATCAGGTCGGCGATGCGGTTGCGGTGATCGATCATCGACTTGCGCCGCACCTCGGTTGGATGCGCGGTCAGCACGGGCACGATCAGGCCATTGTCCAGCACCGCGCTGATCGCGTCCTGCTCGACGCCCTGCCCGCGCAATTTCGCGATCGCCGCGGCGAGGTCCGCGCCCGGCTCCGCCGCGACGCCCTGCCGGTCTTCGGCGAGGTTCGCGAGCATCGAGAAGAGCATGAAGCCGCGCGTAAAGGCGAGCATCTCGTCCAGATCGAGCGCATCGAGGCCGGGATCGACATCGCCGCCCAGGCCGCGCGCGCGATCGACCGAGGCCGAGCGGATATATTCGATCCGCTTGAAAAGCGTGTCGCCGCCATAAGCGCGAATGACATCCCCCAGCAGCTTGCCGAGGAAGCGGACATCGGGGTTTTGCGCGACGGGCGGGATGGCGTTCATGACGAGTCTCTGCTGCAATGCAACACTAGCCTCTACAAGCATCCTCCTTGCGTAGCACCCCCAAAACCAGCAATGAAAATATCCTGAGGGGAAAAGAAATGGCGAAATCCGTTCTGTTCGTTCTGAACGGCCCGAACCTGGAATTGCTGGGCGAGCGCGAGCCGGAAATTTACGGCACGACCACGCTTGCCGACATCGAGGCGCTATGCCGCGCGGAAGCGGACGCCGCCGGACTCGAGCTCCGCTTCCACCAGACCAATGCCGAGCATGAGATGATCGGCTGGCTCCACGAGGCGCGGAAGAGCGCGGCGGGCATCGTCATCAACCCGGCCGCTTTTTCCTATGCCGGTTATCCGATCCTGGATGCACTCAAGATGTGCGACTGCCCGATCTTGGAGGTGCATATCTCCAACATCCATGCCCGCGCGGAGGCGTGGCGCGCCAATTCGCTGATGACCGCGGCGGCGACCGGGATGATCACCGGTCTCGGCCCGCATGGCTATGCCCTTGCGGTGCGCCATATCGCCAGGCTGCTCGCCGGATAAAAAAGGCGCCCCGCGGAAGATCCGACGAGGCGCCCAGGTTTTTCCCCAACCGGAAGGGTCGCGGGGATGGATGACCGTTAGAAATTGTAGCGGATGCCTCCGCGATAGAAGCGACCCAGCGCATCGTAGAGCGCCGGATTGAAGTCGATGCCCGTGTTGGTCTGCGGCGACGGTATCGGACTGCGATTGAACACATTGTCGATCTTGAAATAGGCCGTCAGCTTGCTCGTCAGCTTGTACGATCCGCCCACGTCGAAATAAGTCACGCCGGCCATGTGATTGTCGTCGATGGTCGGGTGCTGCGAGGTCGATACCGGGCAGGAACCGGGCGCGCACTCGACATAATCGGTGGTGGTGCCGCCATAGCGCCCGTTGCTGAACCAGCGCTCCTGCAGGTTGAAGCTGATCTTGTCGCTGTCCCAGGATTGGATCGCGAGCAGTTTCCATTTGGGCGTTGCGCCGCTGTTCTGACCGGCAGAGTCGATCGGAATGGTGTTCGGGAGACCCGGATCCGTGATGAAGTGGCGGACGTTCGTCGCCAGCGCGCGGAACGTGAAATTGCCCGGCAGGTTCATCGAGTCGAGCGACATGCGATAGCTGCCCTCGATATCGAAGCCGCTCGTCTTGATCGACGCGAGGTTGAAGGACTGGACGTTGACGAAGCCGCGGCTGCCGTCGGTCGGGAACAACTGGAAGGTATCGCAGAACGAGTGGATATCGTGGCAGAACTGGACCTGCTGCTGCGCGGACAGCGACGAGATCACGCCCTTGATCTTGATGTTGTAATAATCGAGCGAGAGGCTGAGGCCCGGTGCCCAACGCGGCCGGGCATACACGATACCCAATTCGGTATTCCGCGCGATTTCCGGCTTCAGGTTCGGATTGCCGATCGCGATCTGGTTGATGGTGAGCGCGGCCGGCTGGCCGTTTTGCGCCGTCGCGAACGGGTTGGTGAAATTGGGCTGGGTCGTGGTGGTCGGCGCGGCGAACAGTTCCGACAGGTTAGGCGCGCGCACGTCGCGCGAGGTCACCGCACGCAGGCGAACGCCGTCGATCGGCGTATCCCAGGTGCCGCCCACTTTCCACGTGTAGACCGTGCCGGACGTGCTGTATTTCGTCCACCGGCCGGCCGCATTGATGTTGGCCTTGCCGAGCTGATCGGAATTCAGGAAGGGCAGGTTCACCTCGAGGAACGCCTCGGTCACATGATATTGGCCGCGGCCCGCATGATAATTGCCAGCATACCAATTGTTGCCGAGCGCACTGTTGAGGACGGGATCCGACGGATAAGCGGCGCTGTTCGGCGTCTCGGCCGTGACGCCGTTGCCATAGGGATCCGAGACGACGTGATACCATTCGCGCCGATATTCGCCGCCGAACGCCACCGACACCGGCCCCGCCCATAAGGAGAAAGGCTCGCCGCTGAAGCTGACGCTCGCGGCATCCTGCTTCTGGCGGGAATGCTGGAAGGGCCCGTTCGTGGGCGTGATATAAGCGAGCGCGGCATCGCTCGGCGTCTGCCCGCCCATCACGTTGATCGGGACGCAACCGCTCGCACGCGCAATCGGGTTGCCGCAGACGATCTGCCCGTTGAGCGAGATCGCGTTGACCGCCTCGGTGTAGCGCTGGTTCAGGATGATGTCGTGAACGTGAAGGTTGGTGATGTTCTCGCCATGCTCGTAATAGGCGTCATAGCGCCAGTCGGTGCCGACCAGCTTGAACTTGCCGTCCGCACCGATCACGCCGCGATATTGGGTTCGCGTGGGATGGACGTTGATGTTCCGCGGCAGCAGCGCGTTGCTCGTGCCAAACCGGAACTGGGTGATGCCCGCGGCCGCGCACTGCGCCGCCACGGAGGCCGGCACATAGGGGTTGGAGCACAGGATCGTTATATTCGGATTCTGCGCGCCGGGATTGGGCTGGTTGCTCGTCTTCACGCGCGCGACGTTCAGCGTGGCGTAGATCTCATTATTCGGATCCACGTCGAAGCCGACGCGCGTATAGCCATCCATGCGCTCGAGCCGCGACTGGAGCGAGGTGCCGATGCCGACGCCGCCCGACAGGTCGCCGCCCACGCAGAAGCTGCCGCTCGCATAGCAATTGGCGACATTGCCCGCCGCATTCTTGACGGGCACGCCGGCGACCCCAAACGCACTGCCGCCATATTGGAACTGGAACGGGTTGCCATTCTTGTCGAAGGCGATGCCCTGCAGCGGGCCGTTATTGATCAGGCCATATTTGGTATATTGATAGGCTTGGGCGTGATCGACGCCCAGATATTGGGGCGATCCGTCATTGGTGACGCCGCGATTGACGAAGGTGGACGTGCGATACCAATTGCGGCTGCCCGGCGCATCCTCGCCGAAACCGCCCGCCGGCACCCCCTGCTCATGGTCATATTCGCCGCTGATCTCGACGTGCAGCCGATCGTCGAGGAAGGACTTACCCGCCGCCGCCTGCAACAGATATTGCTTGTCGTCCCCATAGGTTGTGATGCCGCCGGAGACGTTGGCCTTGAAGCCCTCGAACTTCTTGTTGGTGATGAAGTTGACGACACCGCCGACCGCATCGGAGCCGTAGGAGGCGGACGCGCCGCCGGTCACCACGTCGACGCGTTCGATCAGAAGCTGCGGGAACAGGCTGATATCGGGCACGCCGGTGACGTTGGCCGGCACCACGCGCTGTCCATCGAGCAGGGTCAAGGTGCGGATCGTGCCGAGGCCGCGCAGCGAGAACGAGCTCAGGCCCTGCTGCCCGCTCGACGTGCTGTTCGTGTTGGTGACCGCGCCGGTTGAGCCTTGCAGCGAGGGGAGCTGCGTGATCGTGGTGAAGATGTTGGGTTCGGCATTACGAGCCAGGTCGGCGGCGCCGAACACCTGCGTCGGCGTCGGCGCGCTGAAGCCGGACGACTTGATGCGCGAACCGGTGACGATCACTTCGCCCGCATCGGCATTTGCGGACGCGCCCGGCTGCGCAGCAATGCTCGGCGCCGTGCCGGCAACATTCTGTGCGAAGGCGGGCATGCTCAGCGCGCACAGGCCGACGCTTGCCGAGAGCAAGGCACGCCGCCGGAAAGAAGACGAAACCCCCTTGGACTGACACTCCATTACACGCCACCTCTGCTATCGTTTCTGGTTCGCAACGTTCCGGCGGAATGGCCGCGGAAACGTTTCCGAGATGGTGCGTGAGTAAGCGAGGCGGGGCAGCCGAACGACCACGACCATGGTCGTAAACCATCGCGACGATGGTCGTAATGGCCAGCGGCGGCAGCGCGCCGGATATGGGGTGCCTCTGGGAGGCGGCTTTCCGCGACCTCCGCAGAAAGGCGTTCGGGAGGTGTTGATGGGGCGGAAAGACGAGACGGGATCCGCCCAGGCGATCATCATCATGGGCGTAAGCGGCAGCGGCAAATCGACACTCGCGAGCCTGCTCGGCCAACAATTGGGCCACCCCTTCTTCGAAGGCGATTCCTTCCACTCGGAGGCCAATGTCGCCAAGATGCGCGGCGGAGTGCCGCTCACCGACGCGGACCGCTGGCCCTGGCTCGATACGTTGGGCGCGGCGATCGGCGAGGCGGCCCGGCGGGAAGGCATCGCGGTGGCGGCCTGTTCCGCTTTGAAGCGATCCTATCGCGACCGGCTGCGCGCGGCGATTGCCTTGCCCGCCAGCTTCGTCCTGCTCGAGGTCGGGCGCGAGGAGTTGATCCGCCGGCTCCACAACCGCCCCGGCCATTACATGCCCGCCAGCCTGATCGACAGCCAACTCGCCATCCTCGAATCGCCCGGCGCGGACGAGCGGGCGATCACGATCGATTCGACCGTACCGCCCGAGCTGGAGGCCGATCGCGTGCTGCAATGGCTCGCCACGAAGGGGATTGGCGCCAAAAGGCCCGCGCAGGCGGGTTAGGGCGATTTCTAGCCGGGTGGAATCACCCGGCGACTCGGAAATCGCGGTAAAACAAAGATCTAGAGCGGCCGATCCGATTGCATCGGATCGGCCGCTCTAGGGCATCAGCCGCTTGCGGCCCTGCGTGAGATGCCAGCGCATCGCCAGCGCCGCCCCGTCCGCATCCTGCGCACGGATCGCATCCACGATCATCTCATGCTCGCGCATCATCGCCTGGATCACTTCCGGCGGGCGCGAGCGCGAAATGTCGACGCCCGCGCGCAATATATGCTCGACCTCATTATGCAGCAGGTCGAACGAGGCGACGAAGGCCGGATTGGCGGTCGCCTCGGCGATCGCGCGATGCAGGGCCCAGTCCTCGTCATGCGCGGGTGCGGATGACATGAGCGCCTGGCGCAATTCGACCAATCGCTGGTTTATCTCCGCCATCTGCTCCGGTGAGCGGCGCTGCGCGGCGAGGCGCGCCGCCTCCGCCTCGATCACGAACCGCACCTCGTAGGTACCGAGCGTGGACGAAAGCTCGGACATGGGGACGTGCGCGCCAAGCTGCTCCGACGGGCGGTTCTTCACAAAGGATCCCGCCCCGCGCCGCGCCTCGGTGATGCCGTCCGAAGCGAGCCGTACGAGGGCTTCGCGCACGATCGTTCGCGACATGCCGAACAGCTCGGCCAGCCGCGCTTCGGACGGCAGGCGGTCGCCGACCTGCAGCTTGTCCCGATTGATGATCTCGACGATCCCGGCATAGGCGCGGTCCGCCAGCCTGCCTTCCTGCACGACCATGTTCGTGGCCAATATGAGCCCCCCTCTTCCCATCGTGGGCTTGGCGCGGACCGCGATCACGCGGCCGACGCGGACCCATTCGCCGTGCTTGTTGTACCATCTCGGAAGACTTGTCCAACAGCTTTAACGATAACAATCATGCTTGACGCATCTTTCGCCGAGAGTTAGCGTTAACCTGTCCAACCGATTCCAGCGACTCTGCGCAGAGGATAGCGGGAACGGAGGGCGGGCCGATGGCGAGCCTTCGCAGCGACCGTCTTCAGCCTGGGTGCACGCACCTGGAGAGGGGATTTATGGGACTGATTTCGAGAATCGAGCCGTCCATCTTCCGTTCCGCGGGGCCGAGGCTCCCACCGGGATTTGCGGACCTCACCCCCACTCAGCTCAAGGTCTTGCACGGCGTGCATTCCGGGCTGCTCAACAAGCAGATCGCGTTCGATCTCGGCATCGCCGAAGCGACGGTGAAGGCGCACATGACCGCGTTGATGCGCAAGCTGAACGTGCGCAACCGCACGCAGGTCGCGATCGTCGTCGAGGCCGCCTTGTGGGCGCTGCAGGACGAGGCAGCCTAAAGTTTCGTTATATCTCCACCGCGAACAAAGCGTGGTGGGCGAGAATGAAAAGCGTCCGCCCGTTGGCGCCGCCGAAGATCAGCTGCAGCGGCCGCTCCGGTACGTCGATCCGGCCCGCTTCGGATCCATCAGCCGCGTAGACGAAGATCTGCCCGTTCGCGACATAGACGCGCCCGTCCGGCCCCACCGCCACGCTTTCGCCGCCGCGGTTGGCGAAAGGTTTCGGGTTGGTAACGTTCCCATGTGCGCCGGCTGTCCCGCTATAGGTCTTGTCCTCCGACGCATTGATCAGGAACAGGCGCTCGCCCGCCTTCGCGGTGACGAAGCCATAGGTGTCGAGCATGTCGGAGAAGCGCCAGCCGAGGAAATTGGACGGCCCCTGCCCGTGCACGGGGAAAGCGGGCAGGACGAGGCTGCCGTCGGGCGAGACATATTCCTTCGCCTTGGGCGCAGCGATGTCGCGCGCGAACATCTCGGCGAGCGTGGTGAAGCGATAGGTGGCGAGATCGAGCTGGTCGCGGAATTCGCCATTGTTCCAGACGTTGCCGGGCAGCGCGATCGTGGCGTCGCGATGGTCCTTCACGGGCGTGGGCTGGATCAGCTCGATCTTGCCGTCGGGGCTGCCCGGCTTGAAAGCGTAGACCGTGCCCTGCGCGCCATCGGATGACAGCACCAGCAGATTGCCCGATCGGTCGAACGCCAGATTGACCGGGTCATGTGCGTCGTCGCGTTCGATCGTGAGGCCTTGGTCCTTCGACCAGCCGTAGATGGTCTGCATCTTGCGATCGACGAAGTAGAGCTTGCCCTTCGCATCCACCGCCGCGCCGGCAATCGAATAGAAACCCGTCTGGAGCGTTCGCACCGCCGGCCCCTGCGTGGGCGGGGGCGGCGCGCCCGGCACGTCGAGCATCGCGAACTCGCGCTCACGCACTTCGAGTCCGCTGGTGACGTCGGTGATGGCATTCTCGTAGGGGTATTTGCTGGCGCGCAGATACGTGCCGCAGCCGCCCGGCTCGCAGAAGGCGAAGCCGCTTTCGGCATTCACGTGCACGTTGCGGAAGCGGATGTCGGACGAGTTGACCAGCCGCACCGCGGTCGGCGCGGGCTTGAGCGAGCGGGTGACGCGATAGGCGTGGTAATTGGCGAACAGGATATTGTGCGAGTTACGGACGTCGAGGCTGAGCGTATCCTGGCTCTCGCCCGCCTCCTCTTCGGTTTGCGGGGCGAGGAATTCCCAGTTGCGAACATTGTCGAGCACGATCTCGGCACGGACATGATGCTCGTTCGAGAGCTCGTAGACATGGCCGGGCGTGTCGGTGTCGCTGACCTTGAAGCCTGCGGTCGCATAGGTGTCGGGCGACCAGATGTCGGTGAAGGTGCCGCCGCCGCCATCGGTCACCCAGATGCTGGGATATTGCGCGTCCCATCGCTTGGCGGGGTCGGGATCGCCGGTATGATTGGCGTTGTAGGGATCGAAGCGTGTGCCGTCGGGCAGGTTGGTGCCATGCCCGTTCTGGATCTTGACGTCCTGGACGAGTGAGCCGGCGCCCGCCTTCCAGAGTAAAGCGGTCGCGCGCGGGTTGATGCCGCTGGTGTTGAGGCCGAGACCGGAGACGATCGCGTCGCCGCCCTTGGCACTTTCGACCAGCGCCTTGGGATTGCCGATCCCCGCATAAGCCGGTGTGCCGTCGGGCAGCACGATCTGGGTCAGGCTGGGGTGGAGGCCGATCAGGACGGAGTCGGGACGCAGCCTGAGCGTGTCGGTGACGCGATAGCGGCCGGTGGGGACATAGACCACGCGATGCGTGTCGATCGCGCGCTGGATCGCGGCGGTGTCGTCGGCTTCATTGTCGCCCTTCGCGCCGGCGTCGCGCACGTTGAACCACTGACCTACCGCGGGCAGCAGGCGCACCGCGCGCTCAGCCGGCGCGGGTAGCGCCTTGAGCGGCTTGGCCTGCATGTTGGTCGTGTAATGGCCGGTCTGGCCGAGACCCGGCACGGCGAGCCCATAGTTGAACGCGCTCACCCGATAGGCGGCGCCGGGCCCTGTGACCGTCTTGCCGCTGTCGCGGAAGCGCGCAAAGACCGGGGTTGCCTTCGCCAGCGCATCGTCGAAGCCGATCTGGGTGTAGGCGTTGTCCTCGTTTGAGATGATGACGCCGGCTTTCGAGACATTCTCGAAGCGGACCTGCTTGCCCCACAGCCAGTCGCCATAGCCCTGGTCGATGTCGATCCCGACCGGCGTGTCGCGGATGGCGACATTGACGAGCGTCAGCCCGGCCTCATGTTCGCGGATCGCGGCGTCGCGCTGGCCGTCGAAGCTCGAATCGATCAGCGTGAACTGCCAGGCGGGCGAGGGCTTCTCGGTGAGTATACCGTAGCGCCCGCCGTGGAAATGCAGATCCTCGGCCTCGTTGCCGACCTGGTAGAGTCCCGCCAGCGCCGAGCCGAGCTGGAAGTCCATGTGGCTCAGATAGGCATGCTGCGCGGTGTGGAAGCGGATCGCGGTCGCGGCCGGGTTGCCCGCCCCGATCTCGAAATCGACATTGGACATGGCCGAGTAGAAGGTGCCGGAGTTGGCATCGGCGATTGTGTCGTTGGCCGGGACGCTGCCCTGCGGCGGCACGGGTACCTTGAAGGGACGGCCGGGAACGAGCGGGCGCGCGGGGTTGAAGCCCGCGAAGATCACCATCGTGCCGAGGCCCTGGCCGAAGCCCGGCGTGTTCGGACCGAGCAGGATCACCGGCCGGGTCTTGCCCACGCCGAACATGCGCACGCCCGGCCAGATGTAAAGCGTGCGGCTGATCCGGTAGCGGCCGGACGCCAAGAAGACGATGCCCTCGCCAGTCTTGCTCGACGCCGCCTGGTCGATCGCCGCCTGGAGCGCGGCGCTGTCGTCGGTGCGCCCGTCGCCCACCGCCTTGACGGTGACGGCGCCCGGCTCGGCCGGGGCGGTCTGGAAGGCGGAAAGCGAGGCCGCGGAGGCGGCGAGCGGCAGGCCAAGCAGAAAGGTGGTGGCCATCAACCAGGGAGCATTGCGCATGCTCCCGCTCTATCGGGCGGGCGGGCGGCATGAAAGCCGCGACAATGGTCGTATGGCAGCTGCCGACAGGCGTGGCATACCTCATTCCAGAGGGCCCCCGCCGAGGGGAAATTAAAAATCAGATTCGAACTGGATAGGATCGGGCGATGGGCAAGCGTTGGATAGCCGCCATAATATTGCTCCTCGTGACCCCTGCCGCGCTCGCGGCTGAGCCCGAAATCGTGCCTATTTGGGACCATGGCGCGCCGGGCGCGGAAGCGCGCGTGAATGTCCCGGAAATCGTCGAAAACACATATGTTCGCAGCGTCCGCAACCCCAATCTGACCATCTTCCGCGCCGACCCGAGCCATGCCAACGGCGCGGCGGTGGTGATCGCGCCGGGCGGCGGACACCGGATGCTGGTGTTCGTCAACGAAGGGATCATGCCCGCCAAGACATTGAATCGGTTCGGGATTACCGTGTTCGTGCTCAAATACCGCCTCGCGCGGGAGGCGGGATCGGTCTATTCGATCGAGCGCGACGCTGCCGCCGATGCGCGCCGCGCGATCCGCTGGGTGCGCGCGCATGCCGCCGATTATGGGGTCGACCCGCACCGTATCGGGCTGATGGGCTTCTCGGCGGGCGGCGAGCTGGTGTCGATGGTCGCCGACAATCCCGAGCCGCAACGCAGCTGGACGCTGGACGCGGTCGACCGGCAGAGCGCGCGGCCCGATTTCCAGATCCTGGTCTATCCCGGCCCGCTCGGCATTCCCGCTCAGGCCGTAGCGGGCGCGCCGCCCGCTTTCATCACCGCGGGCACGCTCGACACGTGCTGCGAACCGCCATCGATCGCATTGTTCAACCAGCTGCGGGACGCGAAAGTGCCGGTCGAGCTGCATATCTTCGCGGGCACGGACCATGGCTTCAATGTCGCGATGCATAATGAGCGCGTGTCGATCCAGCATTGGCCGGACCGGCTGTTCGACTGGTTGAGTGACGAGGGCTGGCTGCTGCCGGGGAAACGGTAGGATTGGGTCGACAAGCTCAACACGAACGGGTCGGGTTTTAACTCCGTCGCCAAAGTGGACTAAATGGCCCTGCGCCCCTAGATCGCGGGCATGTCCTTTCGCTTTCACAAGATGCACGGGCTCGGCAACGACTTCGTGGTGATCGATGCGCGCGATCAGAGTGTCGCGATCGATTCCGCGCGGGCGCGGGCCATCGCCGATCGGCGCGAGGGGATTGGCTGCGACCAGTTGATCCTGATCGAGCCGTCCGACGTCGCCGACGCGCGGATGCGGATCTGGAATTCGGACGGGAGCGAGGTCGAGGCGTGCGGCAATGCCTCGCGCGCGGTGGCGCTGCTGCTTGGGCGACAATCCACGCTGGAAACTTTGGGCGGCACGCTGCAACTCGCGGTCGAGGGTACGCTCGCCACGGTCGACATGGGCTCGCCGCGCTTCGGCTGGGACGAGATACCACTCGGTTACGCGATGGATACGGCGAGCATGCCGGTCGGCTGGGAGGATCTGAGCGATCCCGCCGCGGTCAATGTCGGCAATCCGCACGTCATCTTCTTCGTGCCCGATTGCGACGCGGTCGAGCTCGATCGGCTCGGCCCGCAGATCGAGCATGACCCGCTCTTCCCCGACCGCGTCAACGTCAATGTCGCGACGATCGAGGACCAGGACCGCATCCGTCTGCGCGTGTGGGAACGCGGCGCCGGACTGACCCGCGCCTGCGGCACCGGCGCCTGCGCGACCGCGGTCGCCGCGATCAAGGCGGGGCGCGTGCACAGCCCGGTGACGGTCGCGTTGCCCGGCGGCGAATTGCTGATCGACTGGCGCCCGGGCGGCAGCATCAGCATGTCAGGCCCGGCCACCCACGTTTATATGGGCGAGGCCGACGGCCTGTGAGCGGCGCGACTTTGATTTCGCATGGCTGCCGCCTCAACATCGCCGAAAGCGAGAAGATCGCGGCGATGCTGGGCGGTGCGGACGACCTGGTGGTGGTCAACAGCTGCGCCGTGACCGCCGAGGCAGTGAAGACCGCGCGCCAGGCGATCCGCCGGGCGAAGCGCGATCGGCCCGAGGCGCGGATCGTCGTCACCGGGTGCGCGGCGGAGACCGAGCCGGAGACGTTTCGGGCGATGGCCGAGGTTTCGGCGATCGTGCCGAATACCAACAAACTCGACCTGTCCTTTTACCCGTCATCCCAGCGAAAGCTGGGATCTCATGAGGCAAAGGCCGTACTCTCCTCTCCTGAGATCCCAGCTTTCGCTGGGATGACGGGAGACGTTGCGAGCGTGCCGAACAAGGGACACGCCCGCACCTTCCTCCCGGTGCAGAATGGCTGCGACCATCGCTGCACCTTTTGCATCATTCCTTATGGACGCGGGCCGAGCCGGTCGCTGCCGGCGGGCGGGGTGATCGAGGAGATCAGGGCGGCGGTCGATCGGGGTACGAAGGAAGTCGTGCTGACCGGGGTCGATCTGACCGCCTACGGCGCGGACCTGCCGGGTCGGCCGGCACTCGGCAGCCTGGTCGCGCGGATCCTGAAGCATGTGCCTGACCTGCCGCGGCTGCGACTGTCCTCGCTCGATCCGTGCGAGGTGGACGAGGCGCTGCTCGAGCTGATCGCGCACGAGCCGCGGCTGATGCCGCACGTCCATCTCTCGCTCCAGGCGGGGGACGACATGATCCTCAAGCGGATGAAGCGCCGTCACAGCCGCGCCCAGGCCGTGGAGCTGGTCGCCAGATTGAAAGCGCTGCGCCCGGAAATCGCGATCGGCGCGGACCTGATCGCGGGCTTTCCGACCGAGGACGAGGCGATGTTCGCTAACACGCTCGCCTTGATCGACGATTGCGCCATCGCGCTGGCGCATATCTTCCCGTATTCGCCGCGCGCGGGCACGCCGGCGGCGCGGATGCCGCAGGTGGCGCGCGACGCGATCAAGGCGCGCGCAGCCCGGCTGCGTGAGGCGGCGGCGGGCGCCAAGGCGGCGTGGCTGAAGGAGCAGGTTGGACAGGTGACGGAAGTTCTGGTCGAGTTGGACGGGACGAGCGGCCACGCGGCGAATTTCGCGCGGGTCTGCCTTCTCCCCTCCCCTTCAGGGGAGGGGCTGGGGGTGGGGCCTATCCACGAGCGAGATGCCAAGTATGTAGGCCCCACCCCAACCCCTCCCCTGAAGGGGAGGAGCTTTAAGGCCAACTCTATCATTCCTACCCGCATCACCGCGGTTTCCGGCGAAACCCTGATCGGAATCCCCGCATGAGCAGCTGGACCGAAAAACTGTTCGGCGGGTTCCGACGCACCTCCGACAAGCTTGGCGAGAATCTTTCGGGCCTGTTCGGCAAGGCGGCGCTCGATGCCGATACGCTCGACCAGATCGAGGAGGCGTTGATCGCGTCCGATCTGGGCCCGACCACCGCGAAGCGCGTGCGCGAGCGGCTGACGGGGGAGCGGTTCGCGCTGGGGTTGACCGAAGCCAAATTGCGCGAGGTGGTGGCGGAGGAAATAAGCGAGATCCTCGCGCCGGTGGCCAAGCCGCTCGAGATCGACGCTTTCCCGCGCCCGCAGGTGATCCTGGTGATCGGCGTGAACGGCTCCGGCAAGACCACCACGATCGCCAAGCTGGCGCATCTGTTCACCGAACAGGATTATTCGGTGATGCTGGTGGCGGGCGACACGTTCCGCGCGGCGGCGATCGGCCAGCTCAAGGTGTGGGCCGACCGGATCGGCGTGCCGATCATCTCCGGCAAGGAAGGCGGCGACGCGGCGGGCCTGGTGTTCGAAGGCGTCAAGCGCGGCACCGCGGAGGGCACCGACGTGCTGATCGTCGACACCGCCGGGCGGCTCCAGAACAAGGCCGGGCTGATGGACGAATTGTCCAAGATCCGCCGCGTGCTCGGCCGCCTCAACCCCGCCGCGCCGCATAATGTGGTGCTCGTGCTGGATGCGACCACGGGGCAGAACGGACTCAACCAGATCGAGGTGTTCCAGAAGGAAGCGGGCGTGACGGGGCTGGTCATGACCAAGCTCGACGGCACCGCGCGCGGCGGCGTGCTGGTGGCGGCGGCGGAGAAGTTCGGGCTGCCGATCCATGCGATCGGGATCGGCGAAACCATCGACGATCTCCGCCCATTCGAGCCCACCGAAGTTGCCCGAGCGATCGCCGGGATCGAACGTCTCGCGCCGGAGAAGACACGATGACCAGCCCGACGAAGCCGGCCGAGCCCGGCATCGGCATGCGCCTCGGCCTCGATCTGGGGCCGCTGCTCATCTATTTCGTCACCTACGCGGCGACCAAGCACGATATTTTTGTATCCACCGCCGTGTTCATGGGCGTGACCGCGGCGGCGATGCTGGTGTCGCTGATCCGCTTCGGCAAGATCTCGCCGATCCAGATCTTCTCGGCGATCATGGTGCTGATCCTGGGCGGCCTGACGATCTGGCTGCACAAGGACTGGATCATCAAGATCAAGCCGACCATCTATTATCTGACCGTCATGGCGGTTCTGGTGTGGGGCCTCGTCACGGGCAAGCCGACGCTGCAGATGGTGCTGGGCCAGGCCTATCCCGGATTGGATGAGGAAGGCTGGCGGCTGCTCACGCGCAACTGGGCGATCTTCTTCTTCTGCCTGGCGGTGGCGAACGAACTGGTGTGGCGCAACACGACGACCAGCTTCTGGCTGAGCTACAAATTGTGGGGGTCGATGCCGGCGACATTGATCTTCGCCGCATGCAACGTGCCGATGCTGATGCGGCATGGGCTGGCGGCGGATGATAACAAGGTGGTGCTGCCGCCGGAGGAGTGACCCTCATCCAGACGCGAAGGCCGGAAACGAAAGCCGGCATCCGAGAGGTCGCGTGAGCGAGCGAAGATTGTCGAATCTTTGCTCGGGCGTCGCAGTTCAAAATTAGATGTCCGGCCCCAAGGCTGCTGCGCGTCTTTGATTTGATATCGTCAAATTGAAGGCATCCTCTGCGCATGCACAGCCCCATCCTCACGCCGGTGATCGCACTCGTGCTCTGGTCCTTCGTCATGTGGGCCTGGCTCTACGCCACCCGTATGCCGGCGATGGTCCGGCTGAAGATCAAGGACGACCCGCGCCGGCCACGTTCCGAATTCGACGAGGCCATCCCGCCCGAGGTCCGCTGGGTGGCAGACAATTACAACCACCTGATGGAACAGCCGACGATCTTTTACGCCACGGCATTGTCGCTGGCGCTCCTGGGTCTGGGCGCGGGGCTGAACGCCTGGCTCGCCTGGGGCTATGTGGCCCTGCGGGTGATCCACAGCCTCGTGCAGGCGACGGTCAATGTTCCGATGGTCAGGTGGGCCTTCTTCACAATCGCCTCGATCGTTCTGTTGGTCATGGCGATCCGCGCGGCCATGGCGCTGTTCTGAGCGCGTTAAATGTCCGGCCTCATGCCTGTCGCGCGTTTTCAATCTGATATCATCAAATCGAAGCTATCGTCCCTGATGGCGAACCAATGAGCCGGCATCGCGGACCACGGGTCAAAACTCCAGGAGCACGCCATGAGTGAATTCGCCTTTCTGTTCCGAGGCCGTGAGCCCCTGGGCTCGGCCGAACAGCAGCAGAAAACCCTGGAGAAATGGAGGGCATGGATGGCCGAGCTCCAGCAGCGCGGCCTGATCACCGATCCAGGCCTGCCGCTGGAAGATGCGGCCAAACGCGTCGTCGGGCCTGACAGGGTCGTTCATGATGGACCATTTGCCGAGATCAAGGACCTGGTGAACGGCTTCATCGTCGTCACCGCCGACGATATCGACGCAGCCTGCGAGATCGCCAAAGGCTGTCCGATCTTCGAACAGGGCGGCGGGGTCGAGATAAGGCCGGTGGCATCGATGACGCCGTGAGATGCCGCTCGACGATCATCTCTTCCGGCGCGAATATGGGCGGCTTGTTTCAAGCCTGACGCGGATTTTCGGCGTCCACAATCTGGGCCTGGCCGAGGATGTAGCACAGGAAGCGTTTTGCCGCGCGCTGGAGGCCTGGTCGTTGCGCGGCGTGCCCGAAAACCCGCGGGCCTGGCTGATGGCGACCGCGAAAAACCGGGCCCTGGACGTCATTCGCCGCCAACGCACCGCCGCCGGCCATGCGCCTGAACTCGAGCGTGTCCTGCTGAGTGAACAGACCGTCGAGCCGGCCCTCGACGATCTCCTTCTGCCCGGCGCCTTGAAGGACGATCTCCTGCGGATGATGTTCGCCTGCTGCGATCCGCGGCTGTCCGAAGGGACCCAGGTGGCGCTGATGCTGCAGATTCTCTGCGGGTTCAGCGTCGGCGAAACCGCAGCCGCCTTCATGAGCCACCATGCGGCTATGGAAAAGCGTCTCGGACGCGCCAAGGCGGTGCTGGCGACCTCCAGGCACCTGTTCGACATCGCCTCGTCGCTCCAGGTGGTCCGGCGTCTGCCCGCGGTCCAGCGGGCGCTCTATCTTATGTTCAATGAGGGCTACCACGGCGCGTCGGCGGAAACCTCGATCCGGGCCGACCTCTGCCAGGAGGCGATGCGGCTGACCGCTCTCCTCCTCAACGATACCCGTTGCGCCACGCCGGCCACACAGGCGCTCGGCGCGATGATGTGCCTCCACGCCGCGCGATTGCCGGCCCGCGTCGACGACGCGGGCGACCTCGTCGCGCTCTCCGAGCAGGACCGCACGCGCTGGGACCAGACTCTGGTGGTCGACGGCCTGGCGTTATTGGAACTCGCGGCGACCGGTCCGAGCCTGAGCGGATATCATGTCGAGGCGGCGATCGCCGCGATCCACGCCAACGCCGCCGACTTCGAATCGACGGACTGGACGGCGATCGTTTCGCTATACGACACGCTGATGCGTTTGCAGCCGTCGCCGATCGTGGCGCTCAACCGCGCCGTCGCCATCGCGCTGCGCAGCGGGCCGGCCAACGCGCTGGCGGAAATTCGCGCGATGCGTGACCGCGATCGCCTGTCGGGATACCCCTTTTATTTCGCGGCGCTGGGGGAACTGGAATATCAATCCGGCAATGCGGAGCTGGCGAGGACCCATTTCCGACAGGCGCTGAGCCTGGCTCGAAACCCGATGGAGCGGCGGTTCTACGCGCGCCGGCTCGCTGCCTGTGACACTGACGCCGCTTCATTCCAGGGTCTCGAGGGCATCTGGGATCGCGCCTTCGAGGCGTAGGAGCACGATCGGGCGACACGTTGACTGATGCGAGGTCCGATCGGGGCGGCCGCCGAGCCAAATTGCATGTCCGGTTCGCGGCGGTTCGCGCGTCTTCAGCTGGATACGAGCACGAACCGCCGATAGCCAAAGCTTAAGGAAGCCCGACAGCATGTCGAATACCAAAGCGCGATCGCGCTTTCTCCTCTCGCCCGTCGCCCTGCTGCGTCTCAGCTCGCTTTTGTTCGTTTTCCTGATGTTCGGACATATGTCGGCTTACCCCTGGAGTTCGGCCAGCAGCCTCCAGGAGGCGCAGCTCGTCGCGTCGATGAAATCCACCGACTTCACTTTCATGGGCGAGCGCTCGAGCTATTGGGGCCTCTATTTCGGCTGGGGCATTCTCGTGGCCCTTCTCTTGTTCACGATGGCAGCCATGCTCTGGCTGCTGTCGGATCTTGCCCGTCTTGCCCCGCGGCGCCTGAGCCTCATCGCGGCGGTCGTCTCCGCCGCCTGCGGGGGCGGCGCCTATATTTCGTTCCGCTATTTCTATGTCCCGCCCTTTTTGTTTTTTTTGGCGAATTGCGTCATTCTCCTGATCGTCGCCGTGCAGCTCCTTCGAGCGCCAGCCTAGCTGGCGTCCAACGGCGCTACCGTCTCGGGGGATGACTGTCTTCAGGCGCGAAGCTGACGCTCCATGCGCTTCTAGCCCGGCAACGATCCTGTCTGCCGCAGGGCTTCGCCGAGCGCGAGCGCGGCTGATGTCGCCAGGTTCATCGAACGCACCTGCGGCCGCATCGGGATGCGCAGTCGGGCATCACAGGCGTCGGCCACGATAGCCGGCACGCCCGCGCTTTCCTTGCCGAAGAGCAGGATGTCGTCGGGCAGGAAGCCGAAATCGTAGGCGGATTGGCGGCTCTTGGTGGTGAACAGGATCAGCCTGGAGGAGCCGATCGTCGCCCTGAACGCGTCGAAGCCGGCGTGGCGTGCGATTTCGACATGGTCGATATAGTCCATCGCGGTGCGGCGGACCCGCCGATCGTCCCATGCGAACCCCATCGGCTCGATCAGGTCCACTGCCGCACCCATGCAGGCGCCGAGCCGCAGGACGGCGCCGACATTTCCCGCGATTTC
>Ga0070660_100000537_pt1 | contig 25342 bp, 24 predicted proteins | sample KBSC33metaG_FD_64670 | JGI IMG/M metagenome (GOLD analysis project Ga0070660, IMG submission 64670) | Corn rhizosphere microbial communities from Kellogg Biological Station, Michigan, USA - KBS C3-3 metaG | ecosystem: Host-associated > Plants > Roots > Rhizosphere > Soil ... | reverse complement strand
GGGCTGATCTGGAACATGATGATGTCGATGTCGGGCGGCTGGTTCTTCGTCGTCGCGTCGGAGGCGATCACCGTCGGCAACCAGACGATCACGCTGCCGGGAATCGGCGCATATCTCGCGCAGGCGATCTCGGACAAGAACCTCGGCGCGGTGGGCTGGGTGATCGTCGCGATGTCCGTCGTAATCCTCGCGTATGACCAGTTCCTGTTCCGTCCGCTCGTTGCGTGGGCCGACAAGTTCCGGATGGAGAACACCGCGTCGGGCGATGCGCCGCAATCGTGGCTGCTCGACATGATGCGCCGCACGCACCTGATTCATCAGTTGTTGGTGCCTGCCGGCTGGCTGCTGTCGCAGGCCGCGCGGATTCCGTTGCGCGCGCCGTCGCGGAACGGCGCTCCCTCGCGCGCTGCGTCGGCGCGTGGATCGTCGCGCATCGGCGATATCGTGTGGGGAACGTTCGTGATCCTGATCACCGTGTACGTCGTATGGCGCGTCGTCGGCTTCGTCGCGACCGGCGTGACGATGGGCGACGTCGGCCACGTGCTCGTGCTCGGTCTCATCACGCTGCTGCGCGTGCTGGTGCTGATCGCGATCGCGTCGGTGATCTGGGTGCCGCTCGGCGTGCTGATCGGGTTGCGCCCCGCGCTCGCCGAGAAGATCCAGCCGCTCGCGCAGTTTCTCGCCGCGTTCCCGGCCAATCTGCTGTTCCCGGTGTTTGTGATCGTCATCGTCCACTTCCACCTGAACGCGGACATCTGGTTGTCGCCGCTGATTGTGCTCGGCACGCAGTGGTACATCCTGTTCAACGTGATCGCCGGCGCGATGTCCTATCCGAACGACTACAAGGAAGCGACGAAGAATTTCCGCATCCGCGGCTGGCAGTGGTGGCGCCAGGCGATCCTGCCCGGCATCTTCCCGTACTACGTGACCGGCGCGATCACCGCGTCGGGCGGCGCGTGGAACGCGAGCATCGTGTCCGAGTTCGTGCAGTGGGGCGACACGAAGGTCGTCGCGCACGGCCTCGGCTCCTACATCGCGCAGACCACCGCCGCCGGCGACTTCCCGAAGATCATCCTGGGCATCGCCGTGATGTCCCTGTTCGTTACCCTGTTCAACCGTCTGCTGTGGCGTCCGATGTACGCCTATGCGGAATCCCGGCTCCGTCTCGATTGAGAGTAAGCGCGATGCAAAATTCGACCGTTATCAACGCCCCCGTCAAGACGTCCCAGCCGCTGCAGCCGCCGCGCCTCGGCGAGGAAATCCTGCGTGTCGATCACGTCTGCCGCGGCTTCAACAAGACGCAGGGCGAACTGCTGGTGCTCGACGATGCGAACCTGTCGCTGCGCGAAGGCGAGATCGTCGGGCTGCTCGGCCGTTCCGGGTCGGGCAAGTCGACGCTGCTGCGGATCATCGCCGGGCTGATCGAGCCGACCGGCGGTGAAGTGACGTATCTCGGCAAGCCGCTGCGCGGCCCGGCCGAAGGCGTCGCGATGGTGTTCCAGACCTTCGCGCTGTTCCCGTGGCTGACCGTGTTGCAGAACGTGGAAGCCGGGCTGGAAGCGCTGGGCGTCGGCGCACGCGAGCGGCGCGAGCGCGCGCTCGCCGCGATCGACCTGATCGGTCTCGACGGTTTCGAGAACGCGTATCCGCGCGAGTTGTCGGGCGGCATGCGCCAGCGCGTGGGCTTCGCGCGCGCGCTCGTCGTCGATCCGACGATCCTGCTGATGGACGAGCCGTTCTCCGCACTCGACGTGCTGACGGCCGAAACGCTGCGTACCGACCTGCTGGACCTGTGGACGCAAGGCCGGATGCCGATCAAGTCGGTGCTGATCGTCACGCACAACATCGAGGAGGCGGTGTTCATGTGCGACCGGATCCTGGTGCTGTCGTCCAACCCGGGCCGCGTGATCGCCGAGATCAAGGTGCCGTTCAAGCATCCGCGGAACCGTCTCGACCCGGCCTTTCGCAAACTGGTCGACGACATCTACGCGAAGATGACCGCGCGCCAGACCGGCGAGGCGACGAAGAAGGGGCTGGAGCTCGGCAGCTGGCTGCCGCAGGTGTCGACCAACCTGATGGCCGGCCTGATCGAGACGCTCGCGATGGCGCCGTACCACGGCCGCGCGGACATGCCGGAAATCGCGCGCACGCTGCATCTGGAAGTGGACGACCTGTTCCCGATCGCCGAAGTGCTGCAGTACCTCGGTTTCGCCGACGTGCGGGAAGGGGACGTGTTCCTGACGCCGCCGGGGCGCGTGTTCGCGGAGTTCGGCACGCAGGAGCGCAAGCTGATGTTCGCGGATCACTTGCTCAAGCACGTGCCGCTCGCCGCGCGGATCAAGAAGGTGCTGAACGAGCGCCCGGGCCATCGCGCGCCGCGCGTGCGCTTCGAGCAGGAGCTGGAGGATTTTCTGTCGGATGGCGCGGCCGAGGAAACGCTCGACGCGGTGATCGACTGGGGCCGTTACGGCGAGATCTTCTCGTACAACGACCAGACCGAAATCTTCAGCCTCGAGGACGTCGAGTCGTAAGGCCAACTGGTTGGGCCGTGCGGCCCGGCATCCGCCTGCGCGGCGCTTTGGACCAGCGCCGCGCATCGCATCGTTACTGCAAATTGCCCCAGCGGTCGACGGCCGGTTCGGCGGACGCCCACTTCCAGTGCGTACCTTGCTGGCACACATTCGCGAAATACCAGTCGGCCTTGTCGCCGTCCTTCACCGAGAACGCGAATTCCTTGCACAGCGCCAGCGCCGTCGAGTACGCACGCGTGACGCGCACCTCGCCTTCGCCGTTTTCCAGCGGCAGCGTGTTCTTCACCTTCCACGGCTTGACTTCGCCGACGGCCAGGCTGCCGGCCGCCTTCGCGATCGCGTCCTGCTGATTCTGATGGAGCTGCTTCATCGTGCGGTTGACGGCTTCGTCCGTCGCCGCCTGCACGGCAATGCCGACACCGACGCCGACGGCCGGATTCGCGGTGACGAGGCCCGTCGCCGCGCCGGCCAGCGCGCCGCTGGCCGCGCCGACCGACCCGCAGCCCGACAGCGCGGCGCTGGCCGCGCACAGCGCGCCGATCGTCGCGATACGGATCGCGACGCTCATTGCAGCGCGCCCCAGCGTTCGGTCGCCGGCTCCGCCGACGCCCATTTCCACACCGGGCCGTCGCGGCAGATCGTGGCGACGTAGAACGCCGACTGCGCGGCCTTGTCGGCCTTCGCGGGCGTGTCGACCGCGAACACGATTTCCTTGCAGTCGAGCGGACCGACGCTGATCATCCGGCTGACCGTCACGCGGCCCTGTTCGTCGTCCTCGATCGGGAACGAATGGTGGGTCGACCACGGCGCGACGCCGCCGACGTCGAGCGGAGCCGCTGCCTTCGCGATCTGTTCCTGCGTGTAACGGTGTGCGACGCGCTGCGAGTACTGGACACCGGCACGCGCGCCGGCCACGGCGCCGAGGCCGATGCCCGTCGCGACGGCGGCGTTGTTGGTGACCTTGGAGGCGATCGCGGCCCCCGCGATACCGGCGCCGGCGGTCGCGCCTTCGCTGTACAGCGAGTTGCAGCCGGACAGCAGCGTGGCCGTCGCGAGCGCGGCCAGCGCGATGCGCGCCGTCATGGCCCGGCGCGGCGGTTCGAAACGTGTGTTCATCCCTGAGTGCAAGTCCTGTCTGGGTGAGCGGCGACGCATGCGCGCCCCCTTGCCGCGTCATTGTTTCGCAATTGTCATAGGAAAACTGCAAAGCTTTGACAAATCGCGGCCGGCGGCACGCGCGCGTACGCGCCGCGTTATTGTCGGATAGACGATTGGAGAGGGGTCGAAACGTTACAAATTGAAGGTAATTGTTACCTTCGCATGCGAGGAAGCGGCCTAGACTGTTTTGTTATGGAATGTTTCTACGACGGCTCCGAGCCGCGCTGCCTATGAGACACCCAGCCATGCGCCGTTCGAAACGATCTTCTCCCCGGCCACCCGATGGGGCCGCCGAGCGTCAGCGTCCGCAGACCGACGCGCCTGCCGGCGCGCCCGGCGAGACGCCGGCCGACGGCGATCACAACCAGGGCGGCGCCCGCCCGGAAGGGCTCGACTATCAACGCGACCTCGGCCAGGAGCAGGACGCTTGATCCTGTCGCCGTTGCATTCCGCCACCGCATTTCATTGCGCTCTTTGTTGCATCGCTCACATCTGAATCGCCGCGCGACTGCCTCCGGGTCGTCGCGTCCGCCTTGGCGCGCGTCGCGCGTCAACCAATCGAATCGAGGAGGGGAAGCCGCATGAGCAGATTGATCGTGGTATCGAACCGTGTCGCCGCCGGCGAGGACACACGCCCGAGTGCAGGGGGTCTCGCGGTCGGCGTGATGGACGCGTTGAAGGACACCGGCGGTGTCTGGTTCGGCTGGAACGGCGAGATCGTCGGTACGCCCGACGCCGCACCCGCGATCCAGCGGGACGGCAACGTCACGTATGCGACGGTCGGGCTGACCCGGCGCGACTACGATCAGTACTACCGCGGTTTTTCGAACGCGACGCTGTGGCCGGTGTTCCACTACCGCAGCGATCTCACGCGCTTCGACCGGCAGGAGTACGCGGGCTATCTGCGCGTGAACGCGATGCTGGCGAAGCAGCTCGCCGCGCTGCTGCGGCCCGACGACCTGATCTGGGTGCACGACTATCACCTGCTGCCGTTCGCGCATTGCCTGCGCGAGCTCGGCGTGAAGAACCCGATCGGCTTCTTCCTGCACATTCCGTTTCCGTCGCCCGACATGCTGCGCGTCGTGCCGCCGCACGAGGAACTCGTGAAGTTCATGTGCGCGTACGACATCGCGGGTTTCCAGACCGATGCCGACAGGCAGGCGTTCACCGACTACATCGAGCGGCGCGGCATCGGCGCGGCGAGCGACGACGGGATGCTGCACGCGCACGGCCGTGTCGTGAAGGTTGCCGCCTATCCGATCGGCGTGCATCCGGATGCGATTGCGGAGGCGGCCGTCCATTACGGCTCGCGCAAGCCGGTGAAGATGCTGCGTGATGCGCTCGGCGGCCGCAAGCTCGTGATGAGCGTCGACCGGCTCGACTATTCGAAGGGGCTCGTCGAGCGCTTCCAGTCGTTCGAGCGGATGCTCGCCAACGCGCCGGGCTGGCAGGGGCGCGTATCGCTCGTGCAGATCGCGCCGCCGACGCGTTCCGACGTGAAGACCTACCAGAATATTCGCGAAACGCTCGAAGGCGAGGCCGGCCGCATCAACGGCCGCTTCTCGCAACTCGACTGGACGCCGATCCAGTACCTGAACCGCAAATACGAGCGCAATCTGCTGATGGCGTTCTTCCGGATGTCGCAGGTCGGCTACGTGACGCCGCTGCGCGACGGGATGAATCTGGTCGCGAAGGAATACGTCGCGTCGCAGGACCCGGCCGATCCGGGCGTGCTCGTGCTGTCGGAGTTCGCCGGTGCGGCGGCCGAGCTGACCGGTGCGCTGCTTGTCAATCCGTACGACCTGTCGCAGATGGCCGACGCGCTCGAGCGCGCGCTGTCGATGCCGCTCGCGGAGCGTCAGGCGCGACATGAAGAGAATCTCGCGCGGCTGCGCGAGAACAACCTGTCGGTCTGGCGCGACACGTTCGTCGCCGACCTGCGCAGCGTCGCGGCGGCCGCGTCGGTCACGCAGCGCGCAGGCCGGCGGGCCGCGCATGTCTGAACGCGTGGAGGAGGGCGGCGCGGCGGACCACGCGTCCGCCCGCTTCTTCGTCGTCACGGGCGGCCCGGGCTCGGGCAAGAGCACGTTGCTCGATGCGCTCGAACGCACCGGTTTCGCGCGCTCGCACGAGGCCGGGCGCGGCGTGATCCGCGACCAGATGGCGATCGACGGCCCGGCGCTGCCGTGGCGCGACCGGGCCGCGTTCGCCGAGCAGATGCTGAACTGGGAGATGCGCTCGTACCGTCTCGCGCACGATACGCGCGGGCCCGTGTTCTTCGATCGCGGCGTGCCGGACGTGATCGGCTATCTGCGGCTGACGGGGCTCGCCGTGCCCGCGCATGCGGAGGCCGCGGCGCGGCGCTTTCGCTATCACCGGCGCGTATTCATCGCGCCGCCATGGCCCGAGATCTACGCGCAGGACGCCGAACGGCGGCAGGATTTCGCCGAGGCCGTGCGGACCTACGACGCGATGGTCGACTGCTATACGGCGTACGGATATCGGCTGATCGAACTGCCGCGGGTGAGCGTGAAGGCGCGCGTGCGCTTCGTGATGGACGCGCTCGACGCCGCATGACGCGCACGCGGCGCGCGGCGGCGTCAGGTCGCCGCGTCCGGGCGTGGCGACGTGATGCGCAGCATGCTGACTACCGCGGCGATCGCCGCGAACCCCGTGGCGACATACAGCGCGATCGTCGGACCGTGGTCGGGCGCGAGCCCGAAAATCAGCGCGACGAGCGCGGCGCCGAGGGTCTGGCCGGTCAGGCGCGCCGTGCTCAGCATCCCGCCCGCGCCGCCGCTGCGCTCGCGCGGCGCCGACGACAGCATCGCGCGGTTGTTCGGCGACTGGAACAGCCCGAAGCCCGCGCCACACAGCGCCATCCGCCACACGATGTCGACCGTGCCCGGGTGCGCGCCGATCGTCGCGAGCGACAGCAGCCCGGCCGCGAACAGCGCAAGCCCGATTCCGCCGAGGATGCCGGCCGAGTAGCGGTCCGACAGCACGCCCGCGAGCGGCGCGGCGAACACGATCACGAGCGGCCACGGCGTCATGTAGAGGCCGGTTTCGACCTGCGAGAAGCCGAGCGAATTCTGCAGCCAGAACGGCAGCGCGACGAATGCGAGCATCTGCGACGTGAACGACGCCATCGACGTATAGATCGACAGCGCGAACATCGGGATGCGCATCAGATCGACCGGCAGCAACGGTGCCGGCTGCGACAACTGGCGCTTCACGAAGAAGTAGCCGACGACGAACGCGACGGCCAGCTCTGCCGCGACGTAAGCGTGGCGTTCGCCGTGGCCGAGCCCGTCGACGGCCGTGATCAGCAGCCCGAACACGCAGGCGTTCATCAGCGCGCTCGCGAAATCGTACGGCGCGTCGTGCAGCGGGTTGGCCGGCAGCGCGCGCACGCTGCCGAGTACCGCGGCGATGCCGATCGGCACGTTGACCGCGAACAGCCACGGCCACGACGCAAACGACAGGATCGCGGACGCGACCGTCGGCCCGATCGCCGACGACAGCGCGACCACCATCGCGTTGATCGACAGCCCGCGCCCGAGCATCGACGACGGGTAGATCATCCGCACCAGCGCCGCATTGACGCTCATGATGCCGGCCGCGCCGAACCCCTGGATCACACGCATCACGGCCAGCATCGGCAGCGAGCCGGCGAGCGCGCAGCCGAGCGACGCCGCGGTGAAGAGCGCCAGCCCCGCGATATAGATGCGGCGATAGCCGACGCGCTCGCCGAGCGACGCGAGCGGCAGCAGCGTGATCGTGACCGCGAGCTGATACGCGTTGACGATCCAGATCGATGCGGCATCGGACGCGTGCAGGTCGCGCGCGATCGTCGGCAGCGCGACGTTCGCGATGGCGCCGTCGAGCACGGCGAGCGTGATGCCCAGTGCGACGCAGACGATCGCCCAGTAGCGTTGCGGAAGCGGCAGGCCGGTATCGGCGTTCATGACGGGAGCGAAAGCGTGGTTGTCCGCGCGCCCGGGCACCGGTTGTGTGCGCAACCATGCTCGCGGGTGGAGGCGGCGGTGAGTGGCCCGGTCGGCCTAGCGGCGCCGGCGCGGGACCGGTCGAGTGTATCACCGGGCCGCATCGCGCGACGCTGACGCACGTGGGACCGCCAGCCACCGGCCGGCACGCGCATTCAGCCTTCGAAATCGAGGCCGCCGAGCCGCACGAGCGGGTCGGCCTGCGTGCGCGATGCGAGATCGATGTCGCGCGCGCTCTGCCACGCGCCCAGTTTCTTCGGCAGCGCGGCCAGGTAGTGCTCGAAGCGCTGCGGACCGTCCGGCTCCATCAGCCGCTCGATCTCGTCGGTGTCCCAGGTCAGCTCGAGGTTCAGCGGATGCACGAAGCCGCTCACGTGCTCGTGCGGCGCGCTGCGGATCCGCACGCGCGTCGGTTGTCCGTGGCCGCCGTACGGGGCGACGTCGGCCTGGACGTGATCGGCGAAGAAGGCGGCGATCGCCCGCGCAATGCGCGGCGCGAATTCGGTATCGAAACGGCGGGCGGTTTCGGGCTGCATGAACGCGTCTCCTGTGGGCCGAAAATCGTAGCACGGTCGTACCGCGTTTCGGTGTGCGTGATACCCGTAATGGCGCGTTACCACTTGCTGCATCTATTACGACCGCGCGCCGCCACAATGCATCGCATCCAGTACCACTTCGCGTGGGAGTCCATCATGAAAAAAATTGCCGCTGTATGTGTCCTCGCCGGTTCGCTCGCCGTTGCGGGCCCGGCGTCCGCGCATGGCCGCGACGGCGGCGCCGTCATCGGCGCGCTGATCGGCGGCGCGGTGCTCGGCGCGATCGTGACGTCCGCGATGAATCCGCCCGTCGCGTACCAGGCGCCCGTGTATCAGGCACCGGCCTATCAGCCGCCGACGTACTACCAGGCGCCGGCCTACCAGCAGCCGGCTTATCCGAGCTACCAGCAGGCGCAGTACCAGGACGGCGGCCCGAACTATTGCTACGACCGCTATCAGCGCGCGTATGTGTGCGGCGCGCCGGTGTCGGGCGGCTATGCGCAGCCGGCCGGCTGGTGATCGGACGCGTGACCGGGATCGGCGCCGCATGATCGGCGCCGACTGAATCGCCGGTACGCAGGATGACAAAAGGAAAGGCCCTCGCGTGATGCGAGGGCCTTTGTCATGTCGGGGGAGCCGGTTTCGGCAGCTTTTTATCCGTCCACGCAGCGCCCGTGCGGGACCGCTGCGGATACAAACGGTTGCAATTGCCTCCGCTGGATCGGCCGAATCAGTGGCGATGGCCGCCGTCACCGCGGCCGCCGCCTGCGCCTTCGTTCCAGTCGCCGCGGCGTCCGCCGCCGCGTCCCCAGCCGCCATGGTCACCGCGATCGCGATCCCAGCGGCGGTAGTCGCGGTGGCCGCGATCCCAGTCGCGCCCGCCACCGCCCCCGCCCCATATGTTGACCGTGCCATAGACCGGCGCCGCGCCGTAGGCCGGCCCGTACGCGTAGCCGGGATCGGAATAGTAGGGCTGTCCGTAGCCGTATCCGGCGTCGGGGCCGACGACGCAACCGGCCAGCAGCGTGGCGACGCCGGCGGCAGCAATGAGCTTCAGCATGATGTTCTCCGTGGGTTCCCCTATAAGTACCGCGCGCGGGGATTGCCGGCTGTTTGCAATTGTGTCGTCAAATTACAGCCCCGTAAGGTCTTGCGACGAAAGTGTTAGCATCCGGGGCCTATTTTGTTTATCAGGAGCACATCGATGAAATTCGCGATCCGGGCCATCCTGGCCGCCTTTTGCGTGACGACCACCGCCGCCTGCGCGGCCGGGCCCGCATCGGCGCCCGCCGTGCCGGCCGAGTCGATCAAGATGTTCCCGCAGCCGGCGGCCGGCCAGCAGCGCGCGGTGATCGCGCTGCCCGCGCTCGAGAACGAAGGCAATGCGCGTGTCGAACTGATGATCGGCAAGACGCTGCAGACCGACTGCAACCAGCAATGGTTCGGCGGTGAGCTGACCGCCGAGGACGTGAAGGGCTGGGGCTATACGTACTATCGGCTGACCGACGTGAAGGGGCCGGCGTCGACGCTGATGGCGTGCCCGGGCCAGGCGCCGCAACAGCGGTTCGTGCAGGTGCGTAGCGACGGCCAACTGCTGCGCTACAACAGCCGCCTGCCGCTCGTCGTGTACGTGCCGGACGGCTTCGACGTGCGCTACCGCGTGTGGCATGCGTCGAAGGACGTGCAGCACGCCGTGACACAGTAAGGTACCCGCGCGGCCATGCCGGGCGCTCGTCGCCGGCCGGCCGCGCGCGGTTTCGCGGGTTTCTTTCCGGCGCCCGCCGTCAGCCGGCGCGTGCGCCCGCGAGCGCCGGCCATGCGGCCAGCGCGGCTTGCGCGACCGCTTCCAGATCGCGACGGCTCGCGCCGTCGCGCGCCTGAATCGACATCCCCTGTTGCACCGTCACGTAGTAGCGCGCGATCGCGTCGAGATCCGCGTGCGCGAAGATCTCGCCCGCTGCAACGCCTTCGCCGAGCCGCGCGCGTAACGCGGCGACCGTCTGCTCGCGCATGGCGATCAGTGTTTGCCGGACCGTGTCCGAGCGCTCGGCCGGATGCAGCGCCGACAAGACGATCAGGCAGCCGGCCGGCTTCGACCGGCGCGTGAACACGCGCGCGGTCTGCATCAGGTAGTTCTCGATCGCGTCGTGTGCGCTGCGGGCCTGTTCGACGCCGTCCCAGATCTCGCGGCCCTCCGTTTCCCGATAGTGCTCGATCGCCTGCCGGAACAACGCCTCCTTGCTGCCGAACGCCGCGTACAGGCTCGGCGACGCGATGCCCATCGCGGCCGTCAGGTCCGTCATCGACGCACCCTCGTAGCCGAGGCGCCAGAACACCTCCATCGCGCGATCCAGCGCCGCTTCCTTGTCGAAGCTTCTCGGTCGGCCCCGTTCAGCCATGACATTCGTTCCTTCGTCGATATCTGTATCGATCGATAAAATAATTCAATTGACAGCGTCGCGCAACCTGCCACATTCTGTGTCGGTCGTTACATAAATGACCACAGGAGCTTTCATGAATCGACTTCAGGGCAAGCGCGCACTCGTCACGGGCGGCAGTCGCGGCATCGGCGCGGCCATTGCGAAACGGCTGGCGGCCGATGGCGCGGACGTCGCGATCACTTACGAGAAATCGGCGGAGCGGGCGCGGGCCGTCGTTGCCGACATCGAGGCGCTCGGCCGCCGGGCCGTCGCGATCCAGGCCGACAGCGCCGATCCGGTGGCCGTGCGCGGAGCGGTCGATCATGCCGCGCAGACGCTCGGCGGCCTCGACATCCTCGTCAACAACGCGGGCATCTTCCGCGCGGCCGCGCTGGACGACCTCACGCTCGACGATATCGACGCGACGCTGAACGTCAACGTGCGCGCGGTGATCGTCGCGTCGCAAGCGGCCGCGCGGCATCTCGGGGAGGGCGGGCGCATCGTGTCGACCGGCAGTTGCCTCGCGACGCGCGTGCCCGACGCGGGGATGAGCCTCTATGCGGCGAGCAAGGCCGCGCTGATCGGCTGGACGCAGGGGCTCGCGCGCGATCTCGGTGCGCGCGGCATCACGGTCAATATCGTGCATCCGGGGTCGACCGATACGGACATGAATCCGGCCGACGGTGAGCATGCCGGCGCGCAACGTTCGCGGATGGCGATTCCGCAGTACGGCAAGGCGGAGGACGTCGCGGCACTCGTCGCGTTCGTCGTCGGGCCGGAAGGGCGATCGATTAACGGTACAGGGTTGACAATCGATGGCGGTGCGAACGCATAAACGTAGAAGTGCGATGTAATTTGATTTGATCGTGTGCCGCCGGCAACCGCTGCACCGATGCCGCGCGCGATCTCGCGGTCGCGCGCGCCCGAATCAGCATCGACGCCCGCGTGATGAGGAAGGTTCGGGATTCTATGCAATGTAGGATGCGCGTCAGCCGCGATGAATGACGGAGGACTGCGAACGGTACCTTCGCGCGGAATTCATTTACAAAGTGCGCTGGCGTACTTACGATGACGCCAACCTGGGCTAGCGGAACATCGTATGCGTACAGTCGATCAGGCGATGCTTGCCGCGCTCTGCCTTTGTCTTGCCGCATGCGGTGGTGGTGATGACAACGCTGCGGCGGCACCGCAAACCGTTGCGGGTACATCGACATCTGCCGGCGCCGCATCCGGCGCATCGACTTCATCGACGAATTCCGGAAGCTCTGGCTCGACCGCCGGGGCGACCGGCATCACTCCCGGCGCAACGCTTCCGCCGTCCAGCGGCTCCAAACCGGTTCTCGTCGCCGATGTGACGGTCTCCCCGGCCGCCGACGGCAGCGATCAGGCCGACGCGTTGCAGAAAGCATTCGACAGCCTGCAGGCCGGCCAGCGCCTGGTGATCGCGCCGGGCCGCTACGTCGTCGGGCATTCGCTTGCCGTGACCGTGCCGCAGGCGGTGATCTCCGGATATGGCGCGACGCTCGCCGCCACGAATCCGGCCGACCAGACGATTGTGATGCGCGGCGCCGGTTCGACGCTTGTCGGCGTGACGCTCGCCGGCACCGGCACGACGCGGCTCACGACGCCCGAGTCGACCAAGGTCGAGGTGACGGGCGCGGACGTTCAGGTGCTCGGCGTGACGGTCCAAGGGGGCGCGAGCGCGGGGATTTTCGTGTTCGGCGGCAGCGGTATCGCGATCGTCGGCAATACCGTGCGGGCGACGCTGGCCGACGGCATCCATACGACCTACGGGGCGACCAACGTGCTGGTGCAGAACAATACGGTGACGGGCACCGGCGACGATCTGATCGCCGTGGTCAGTTATCTCGGCGACGGCCGGCTCAGCAGCAACGTGCTGATCGACCACAATTCGGTGTCGGGTAATGCATGGGGGCGCGGCATTACCGTTGTCGGCGGGCAGGGCGTGACGATCTCGAACAATACGGTCGATGGCGTCGAGAAGGCGGCGGGTATCCTGGTCGCGCAGGAAGACAGCTGGAAGACTTATGGGTCGTCGAACGTCGTCATCGCCGGCAATACCGTGACCAACATCCAGAACTCGAACGTGAACAATGGCTTGCAGCCGACGCAACAGGGCGCGATCGAGCTGGATACATGGACGGGAACGGTGTCGGGCGTCGCGGTGACGGATAACCGTGTGTCGGGATCCGGCTATGCGGGGTTCCGGGCGTATGGGAACGTGTGTTCGTTCAGTGTGACGGGCAATACGTTTTCGTCCATCGCCGGGTTGCCGGTCGGGCTGTTGACGAACGGGTGCGCCGTGGAGCAGATCGTCGTCGATGCGAATCGGCTCGGGGATGGCAGTGTGCTGGCGTCGCCGGCCGGGGCGTCGTCGACGGGGACGTTTGCCGTGACGGGGGTAAATGTGAGTTTGATGCCGAAGGTCAGAACGGGGTTGATGCGGTGAGGCGCTGTTGCGCCCCCGCGCACGCGCGTGAGCGCTGCGGGAAACGCCGGTTCCAGAGAGAATCGTGCATTCAGTAATTGGAACGGGTGCGCGACACAGGTGAGAGAAATGGTGACAGACCGCAGCTTCCAGAGTCGCTCCCGCGCTTGATTTGGGTTGCGACTACTTTCGTTCCGAGCGGGAATCTGGTGTAATTTGAGATTAGTTGCATGATTGCCCCCGGAGTGTCGATCGTTCACCGACCCGCGTCGACTCGGAAAGGTGGATTCGTGTCCTCGAGACGGTCTTCGATCTTCCGCCGCGCTTGATTGCATCCGACGCAACCGGCGTTGCAGCAGCGACGCGACAATCCTGACATCTGCCAGCCGTATGCTTTGCGTGGTCGTGCAACCTTTGCACTCCGACGCGTCCGGCAAGGTTGCTAACCACCCTGCGCAAACATTTTGGTTGTCAAACGAAGTGAAACAACTCCTCCAAATTGTCGGGTCGCTACATCAATACGCGAGTCGCGATGACTATCCGGCTCATCATGCTGGCTGAGCACGGGATCCGCCGTCATCACCACTCCGGGCAAGGCAGCTAGCCGCTCGACGTTCAACACAGGATTTTGATGAAAGCAGTCATTCTTGCGGGTGGACTGGGGACGCGCATTTCGGAGGACACGGTCAACCGCCCGAAGCCGATGATCGAAATCGGCGGCAAACCGATCCTCTGGCACATCATGAAGATTTATTCCGCTTATGGCGTGAATGACTTCGTGATCTGCTGCGGGTACAAGGGCTACATGATCAAGGAGTATTTTGCGAATTACTTCCTGCATACGTCCGATGTCACTTTTGATATGCGGACCAATGACATGCAGGTGCATCAGCAATATTCCGAACCCTGGAAGGTCACACTGGTTGATACCGGCGAATCGACCATGACGGGTGGGCGTCTTCGTCGCGTGAAGAATTTCGTCCAGGACGAGGAAGCATTCTGTTTCACGTATGGCGATGGCCTGAGTGACGTCAATATTACCCAACTCGTCGAATACCACCGGAAGAGCAACACGCTCGCCACGCTCGTGGCCGCGTTTCCGCCCGGCCGCTTTGGCGCGCTGGATATTCACGACAACAAGGTCACATCGTTCAAGGAAAAACCGAAAGGCGACGGCGGGATGATCAATGGCGGCTTCTTCGTGCTGTCGCCGAAGGTGATCGATTTGATTTCCGGCGATGCGTGCGTGTGGGAACAGGAGCCGCTCGAGCAACTCGCCGAGCGGGGCGACCTTGCAGCGTACGAGCACGAAGGATTCTGGCAGCCGATGGATACGTTGAGGGACAAATTGCTCCTCGAAAAACTTTGGCAGACCAATGAGGCGCCATGGAAGGTGTGGTCATGATCACACCGTCGTTCTGGTCCGGAAAACGTGTCTTTCTGACCGGCCATACGGGCTTCAAGGGGAGCTGGTTGACGCTGTGGCTCCGTTCGCTCGGCGCGGAGGTCACCGGTTATGCGCTCGCGCCCGACACCACGCCAAACCTGTTTTCGCTCGCACGAGTGGAAGAGGGCATCGAGTCGGTGATCGGCGATATTCGCGATCGCGGACAGTTGCTCGACGCGCTGCGCCGTGCCGGCCCGGAAATCGTGATCCACATGGCGGCGCAATCGCTCGTTCGGACGTCGTATTCGAATCCGGTGGAAACCTACGAAGCCAACGTAATGGGCACCGTGCATGTGCTGGACGCGATCCGTCAAGTACGCAGTGTCCGGTCGGTTGTGATCGTGACGACCGACAAATGCTACGAAAATCGCGAATGGGAGTGGGGCTACCGCGAGAACGAAGCGATGGGCGGCTACGACCCGTATAGCAGCAGCAAAGGATGCGCGGAACTCGTTACCGCTGCATATCGCAGTTCGTTTTTCAACGAAGCCGCCTACGATACACATCGCGTTGCCATTGCGAGCGCGCGTGCCGGTAATGTGATCGGCGGAGGCGACTGGGCATCGGACCGCCTCATTCCGGACATCATCAAGGCGATCAGCGCCGGCGAAATCGTCAACATCCGCAATCCTCGCGCGATTCGCCCGTGGCAGCACGTGCTGGAACCGCTTTGCGGCTATCTGCTGCTTGCCGAGAAACTGTACGTCGAAGGGCCGCGTTACGCCGGCGCGTGGAATTTTGGGCCCAACGATATCGATGCCCAACCCGTGCAGGCGATTGTCGAGCGGCTGACTGCCCGGTGGGGTGACGGCGCACGCTGGCGGCTCGATGGCGGCGATCATCCGCACGAAGCCACCTACCTCAAGCTCGACTGTTCGAAAGCACGTGCCCGGCTGGGATGGCATCCCCGTTGGGACCTCGATTTCACCTTGGACAAGATCGTCGATTGGTACAGGGCGGCGCACGAGCACGAAGACGTAAGAGCGCTGACGCTCGCCCAGATTGCCGACTACACCCGGTCATAGTTATTTATCGCCGCAATGAACAAAGATCAAATCCGCATGCAGATCATCGAGCTCGTCAAGCAGTATGGCGAACTCGCGACTCGACCCCCGGCCTTCGAGCCTGGCCAGACAGCCGTGCCCCCGTCGGGCAAGGTGATTGGGGCACATGAAATGGAGCTCATGGTCGAGGCCTCTCTCGACGGCTGGTTGACGACGGGACGATTCAACGAAGCATTCGAAAAAAAGCTCGCTGCGTATCTCGGCGTCGATTACCTGATTACCGTGAATTCCGGTTCGTCGGCCAATCTGGTGGCATTCTCGACGCTGACATCACCGAAACTCGGCGATCGCGCCATTCGTCAGGGTGACGAAGTAATCGGTGTCGCAGCGGGTTTTCCGACTACGGTCAATCCGATTCTTCAATTCGGTGCGGTTCCGGTATTCGTTGACGTCGAACTGGGTACCTACAACATCGACGCGACGAAGATCGAGGCGGCCATCTCGCCGAAAACCAAGGCGATCATGCTTGCCCATACGCTCGGCAACCCGTACAACCTCGAAGCGATCACCGCGCTGTGCAGGAAGTACAACCTGTGGCTGATCGAGGACTGCTGCGACGCGCTTGGCGCCACTTACAATGGCCAACTGGTCGGCACCTTCGGCGATATCGGCACGCTCAGTTTCTACCCGGCCCATCACATCACGATGGGCGAGGGTGGTGCCGTGTTCACCAATAACCCCGAATTGAAACTCATCGCCGAATCGTTCCGTGACTGGGGGCGCGACTGCTATTGCGCGCCCGGCAAGGACAACACGTGCGGCAAGCGCTTTTGCTGGAAGCTCGGCACACTTCCGGAAGGCTACGACCACAAGTACACCTATTCCCATCTCGGCTATAACCTGAAGATCACCGACATGCAGGCGGCATGCGCACTCGCGCAAATGGACCGACTGGATGGATTCGTCCAGGCGCGCCGCGAGAATTTTCGCTATCTGCACGAGCGTTTGCAGACTTGCACCGAACATCTGATCCTGCCGCATGCGACACCGAACGCCGGTCCGTCATGGTTCGGCTTTCCGATCACACTGAAGCCCGAGGCGGAGTTCTCGCGCGTCGACTTGCTGACTTACCTCGACCAGAACAAGATCGGCACCCGCCTGCTGTTTGCCGGCAACCTCACGCGTCAGCCTTATATGGTTGGCCGGGAATATCGCGTGAGCGGCGACCTGACGAATACTGACATCGTGATGAACCAGACATTCTGGGTCGGCGTATACCCAGGGCTGAGCCACGAAATGCTCGACTTCATCGTCGAGAAAATCGAGGCGTTCGTCGGCGTCAATTTCCAGGGGTGACATCAATGCGGAAGCCGTACCCACGAGAAGATCTCGATCTGGTCATCCAGCATACGGCGGATGTCTGGTCGGCTTTCCGTGGGGCGCGACTGTTCGTCACGGGTGGCACGGGTTTCATCGGATCCTGGTTGCTGGAAGCGGTACAGCACGCCAACCGGATACTCGGTAGCGGGATCGACGTTGTCGTGCTGAGCCGTAACCCCGAGAAAGCGCGTGCGTTTGCACCGCATCTTTATGCAGTCCCCGGCGTGGAATTGCACGAAGGCGACGTGATCGATTTCGACGCGACGACAGGCACGATGGGAGCGATCGACCTTTGCATTCATGCGGCGACCGACGTCGCTGATATCGCAAAGGCTCGCGATGGTTTGCGGGTGTTCGATGCGAATGTAACCGGGACACGTCGGGTGCTGGATCTCGCCCGTTCGAATGGTGCGACACGCTTCCTGCTGACATCGAGCGGCGCCATTTACGGGCAGCAGCCGGCGACACTGGAGCGGACGCCCGAGAGCTATTGCGGCGCGCCTGACACGCTCGACACACAAGCAGCGTATGGACACGCGAAGAGGTCCGCCGAATGGCTCGCGTCGGCCTACGGCGAGCAGCATGACATCAGCGTTTCCATCGCGCGAATCTATGCGCTCGTCGGCCCCGGTATCCCGGCAGACGGTCCATTTGCCGCCGGTAATTTCATCCGTGATGCGCTGGCGGGGCAGCGCATCGTCATCAAGGGCGATGGCCGGCCTCTACGCAGCTATCTGTACATCGCCGATGCCTGTATCTGGCTTCTGCGCATGCTGCACGGCGGCGTGACGGGGCGCGCCTATAACGTGGGTTCCGAACGCGCCGTGTCGATTCTCGAACTTGCTCGCATGGTGGAAACGCTCTGCGACGCACGCGAGGCTACCGTGCCCGATATGGCGCCTGCGCCGGGTCCGGCGCCACGCTATGTACCCTCGACCTCGCTCGCGCGTCATTCGCTTGGCGTGGAGGAGTACACGCCGTTAGAGGCGGCCCTTACCAAGACGATCAACTGGAATCGAAACACGGCCACGGCATGAAGACATTCGAATCGTCCCGGATTCGCAAGACCATTCTCGATATGGCGTTCGCAGGATCGACCGTCCATATCGGTTGTGCATTTTCCATCGTTGAACTGCTGGCCGTTCTGTACCGCAAACACCTGCGCTACGAGCAAAGTAACCCGCGTTCTCCCGGTCGCGATTACATGGTGCTGAGCAAGGGCCACGGTGTGATGGCTCAGTACGCTTGTCTGAATGAAATCGGCTGGCTCTCCGATGATGAAATTGCCCATTACTTTGGCAACGGCACGCGCCTGAAGGGGCTCGCCGACGCGCACGTGCCCGGCATCGAAACCACGGCAGGGTCGCTCGGACACGGTCTTTCCGTGGGGGTCGGTCTTGCGTTGGCTGCGAAGCGAAACGGCACCGATCAGAAGTGCTATGCGCTTGTTGGAGACGGCGAACTGAATGAAGGAGCGATCTGGGAAGCGGCACTCTTTGCGGCCCAGTTCAAGCTCGACAACCTGATCGTCATCGTCGATGTGAACGGATTTCAGGCCATGGGCACGACAGACGAGGTGATCGGACTCGGCGACATCCGTGCCAAGTTCGAAGCATTCGGTTTCGATGCCATCTCTGTCGATGGTCACGACGAAACCGCGATCGATCAAGCGTATCAGACACTGAAGACCCGAAACGACGGGCGCCCGAAAGCGATGGTGGCTCGCACGGTCAAAGGCAAGGGTGTTTCGTTCATGGAGCACGAAAATATCTGGCATTACACGCGGCTCACGGCGCAAACGTACGAAGCCGCGATTGCCGAGCTTGGAGAGAAGCGATGAGGGATGCGTTTTCCGATGCCATCGTGGGTGCGGCGCGGCAAGATCCCAAGGTTCTTCTGCTGACCGGCGATCACGGCTATGCGCTCTTCGATGCATTTCGCAAAGCATGTCCCGATCAGTACATCAATTGCGGGATTGCCGAGCAGAATATGGTGGGGGTGGCAGCGGGTCTCGCCAAGGCTGGATTCAAACCCATCGTCTACGGGCTCGCCGCATTCGTGCCCATTCGCGTCCTGGAACAGATCAAGATCGATGTCTGCTATGAAAATCTGCCGGTGACGTTCATCGGCGATGGCGCCGGCGTCGTCTACGCACAACTGGGTACGAGCCACCAAAGTACGGAGGACATCGCTGCGCTTCGCGCGATCCCGCAATTGTCGATCTATTCTCCTGCCGACCGGTTCGAATTGACGGCATGCATGCAGGACATCTCGACCAGACAGACGCCTGCCTATCTGCGAATGGGCAAGGCGGATCTTGGCGATGTGCATCCCGGATCGCTCGACTCCTGGTGCCATGGCGATGCCGTCCCGTTGACGAACGAAGCGCACTCGAGCCTTTTCATTGCGACAGGTTCGGGCGTGAAGCTGGCTCAGAAGGTCGGTGCTGCTATCGGTGGCGCGGACATCGTCTCCGTGCCCTGCATCAAACCCTTTCCTGTCGATTCGATCCGCAGGCTCGCGGCGGGCAGGCAAGCGATCGTGACGTTTGAAGAGCATTCGATTTACGGTGGGCTGGGTGGCGCCGTCGCGGAGACGCTGATGGGCAGTTTTGTCGGGGCGTTCGTGCGTGTGGGCATTCAAGACAGGTTCAGTACGTTGTGTGGCAACTATGCCTATCTGATGGAAAGCCATGGCCTTTCGCCGGATGCCGTCACAGAGCAAATAAAAAAGGCACTCGATGCAGGCGTCTGATTCCGACCGTGAGCCTTTGACAAGGACGCTTGTCCAGCTATTGCGTTTTCTGGCGGTCGGCGGGCTGAACACATTGGTCGGCTATTCGTTATTTGCGCTCCTGACTTACGCGGGTCTCGCGTACCCCGTCGCTATCGGGCTCGCGACCGTCGGCGGTGTGCTTTTCAACTTCCAAAGCGTCGGACGGCTCGTCTTCGACGGAGCGCCGCGGTCGCGCTTCTGGCGATTCGTCGGCGTCTACTGTGTGATCTACCTGTTGAATCTCGGCGGAGTCCGCTTGCTGCTCGGCCTCGACGCAAACATCTACATTGCGAATGCTCTGACGCTGCTTCCGCTCAGCGTCATTGCGTTTATCCTGAATCGCCGCTTTGTTTTCAATCTGCCATGAAGCATATAACCGTTGTCACGCCTTGTTTCAATGAAGAGGAAAACGTTCGGGCCGTCTACGAAGAGACGCGTCGCGTGTTCTCGACGATTCCCGAGGTGACCTACGACCATCTTTTCATCGACAACGCATCGACGGATTCGACGGTCGCTATCCTGCGAACGATCGCTGCGGAGGATCCGGCGGTCGGCGTGATCGTTAATGCGCGGAACTTTGGACATATCCGTTCGCCGATGCATGGTCTTTTGCAAGCAAAGGGCGATGCCGTCATTCTGCTGGTCGCCGACTTGCAGGACCCGCCCGATCTGATGCGTGAGTTCGTGAAGCAGTGGCTCGCCGGCGCCCCTGTCGTGGTCGGCGTAAAACCCGAATCGAAAGAATCGGCGCTCTTTTTTGCACTGCGCAGGATGTACTATCGCCTGGTCACGCAGATCGCCAACGTCACGCTGATTCAGAACTTTACGGGGTTCGGGCTTTACGACCGCAAGGTCATCGAGATCCTGCGACAGATCGATGATCCGTATCCTTACTTTCGCGGACTCGTATGCGAGATCGGGTTCGAGATCAAACAGATTCCATACGTCCAGCCGCGCCGCAAACGGGGCATTTCGAAGAACAACTTCTATACGCTCTACGATATCGCAATGCTGGGTATTACCTCGCATTCAAAGGTGCCGTTGCGACTTGCCACGATCGCCGGGTTCTTCCTTTCGGGCCTGAGCCTTTTCGTGTCGTTCATGTATTTCGTCCTGAAGCTGGTGTTCTGGAGCAGCTTCACGATCGGCAGTGCTCCGATGCTGATCGGTCTGTTTTTCTTTGCATCGGTACAGCTGTTCTTCATTGGCCTGCTGGGCGAGTATGTCGGCGCGATTCTCACCTATGCGCAAAAGAGACCGTTGGTGGTCGAACGCGAGCGGATCAATTCAGGCGGGACCGCCGTCGAGGCCCAAGTGGCCCCGCGACCGAATTGACCGACAGTCCTGATAACCTGCTGAGCCAGCTGCATGAACGACCGACCTTCCGACCGAATTTCCTACATGCAATCGTCTGAAAAGCGCGTGCTGTCCCAATGGACATTTCCATGCGCGCTGATGGCGGTTTCTCTGGTCGCCGGCTGGCAGCTATCGGGTGCGGCCTATCTCGGCATTCATCTCCCGCTCATCTACGGAAGCGATGGCATTTTCACGCTGTCGTTGATACAGTTTGCGGTCAGGAGTCACTGGTTCCTCAGCACTCAACTGCTAGGCGCGCCGTTCGGCGCGAACCTGTATGACTATCCGATTCCAGACTCGGGCAGTATGCTCGTGCTCAAGATTCTCGGTCGGACCTTTGGCAATCCCGCGACCGCGCTCGACCTCTACTATCTGATTGGATTTCCGCTCAATGCGATCGTGGCGTACTGGGCGCTGCGGAAGTTTCAGATCTCGAGGGCACTGAGTTTCGCGGGGGGATTCATCTTTACGCTGCTCCCGTTCCACTTCCTGCGACTTCATCATCTCTTCTATACCTGGTACTTTGCCGCCCCGACGTTCGTCTGGTTCGCCAAGCGGATCTGGGACGGAGAAATGCCTTTCAGCCTGCAGCGAGGTGCCGCGAAGAGAACGCTGTTCGACGCGTTGATCCTTCTCGCGCTTTCATGCTTCGGCGTGTATTACGCGTTCTTTGGCGTTCTTTGCCTGCTGACAGCCGGCATCGTGCGAGGAGTTCAGCAGAAAGCGATCACGGCGACCTTGCCTGCGATCGTGGCCGTGGCGATCGTATCGTTCGGCATCGTGGCCAATGTCAGTCCGAACCTGATTTACCGGATGCAGCACGGTGTCAATCAGGAAGCGGCGCAGCGCTCGCCGAGCGAAGCGGAGCTATACGGTCTCAAGATCGACCAGCTTCTGTTGCCGCGGCCGGATCATCGCTTCAAGCCATTCGCGAAGCTCACGGCGGACTACTCGACAACGTTTCCGCTCGTCAACGAAAACGCCTTTGCATCGCTTGGCATCATCGGCAGCGCAGGCTTGCTGAGTCTCGTGATTCTCGTGGTCGCGCCGACGCGGCGGCGCGTTCCGGAAGGCCCCCTGCAAATCCTTGCAAGTCTCACGATTGTGCTCGTGTTGTTCTGCACGGTTGGTGGATTTTCCGGCGTATTCAGTCTGCTCATCAGCCCGATGATTCGCGCGTGGAACCGCGTCAGCGTATTTATCGCCTTTACGTCGATTGCCGCGGTGTTGCTGCTGATCCAGCGATATCTGATCGTCGGTGAACGTGGTTCTCTCCGGGCCGCGACCTTCTGTTTGGCGTTGTGCACGTTTGCGCTTTGGGACCAGGCAACGGCCCCCTCGCTGACCCGCCTTGAAAAGAACAGGGCTGAATTCAATAGTGATGAGCGTTTCGTGCATGCGATCGAACAGCGGGTGCCGGCCGGAAGCGCGATCTATCAGTTGCCGTACGTCGCGTTTCCCGAAGGACCGATGCTCAACCGTCTCGAGTCCTATGATCTGGCGCGGCCCTTTCTGCATACCAGCGCGCTCAGGTGGAGCTTCGGCGGCATGAAGGGGCGCGATGGCGATCTGTTCTTTCGCTCCCTCGCGCTTGAATCCGTCGCGCGGCAGATTGAAGTGATCAAGCGGATCGGCTTCAACGGTATCTATATCGACCGGCGCGGTTATGCCGACCACGGTGCTGCCATCGAGGCGGAACTTACCCGAAATCTTGGTATGGCGCCGATTGTCAGCCTGACTGGCGATCAGGCTTTTTTCGCTCTTCCAAGGCAATCGGCTGAAAAGAGCGACGTGGATCTGTCCGGAATGACCGCGCATCAGATCATGGAACGGGCCGGCTATGTCGTCGACAAATTGGGGCCGCGAAACAACAACACACTCAGCGAAGGCTTCGACCTCGCGACGACGAGCGTACCGATGTTCATCGAGAATCTTCGCGGTCTGTCGGCGCCAGAACACTGGGGGCGTTGGTCGGATGCCAATGTGTTCCCCGAGGTGGAACTGAGCTTCGTTCAGCCACTTCCGGCACACTTCACGCTGCATATTCGCATGCTGGGATACGGTCCGAACGTTGGGCAACCGTCGAGCATCATGGTTGGCCAACAGGCACAGACCGTGATTCCAGGTGACGGGATTCGCGAATTCGCGTTGCGCTTCGACAACCCGACTGCTGCGCGGACGATCCGGATTCGACCGGCATCGCCGCATTCTCCGCAGCAAAGCGGTGGGGTTGGCGATGGCCGACTGCTTGGCGTCGGCATAGCGAAATTCTGGATAACGACCGGCGAGGGCGAAACGGCCGAAATGGAATCCCGGCGATACGGCGCCGGGTGATGCCTGGCGATGGGCCAGAGCGGCGGCGCGTTGGGAATCTTGAGGCGGCTGGGCGCTTGCCTAGTCTCCGACAGAATTCATGTCCGTATGACTGGACAAGCACCGGGGGGCTCGTGAAAAGACCCCCGAAAGAACGCCCAGATACTATCTCTCGATCGCCGCGATCACGGGGCTGGCCGACTTTGGCTGACTTTGGTTGCGCTGAGCGTGGGCTGGGCGAAATCAGCTCTTCGCACCGTGATCAGCCCGGTAAGCAAAAAGCCCGCTTGCTTTCGCAGAGCGGGCTTCGATGTTGGTTGCGGGGATAGGATTTGAACCTATGACCTTCGGGTTATGAGCCCGACGAGCTGCCAGACTGCTCCACCCCGCGGCGCGAAGTGTACCCCGGACTGTTGCAGTGCGTCAAACTTTCAGCGCGTCTCGTCGAAATCGAGCGAACGTGCGTCGCGCGGCTGGGCCGCTCGCCTCCGTTGGCTGCACGCTCGAAGACGAGGGTGTCACGTTGTTTGCTAGCCAGGTAACACTTTGGGTAACAGCCGGAGCACCGTCGGGATGGAGCGTTTCGGTAGTTCGTCTCCAGGCGGCTCAAGGAAAAAGGAAAGCCCGCAAGCACGGGCCGAAGACGTGAAAAAACCGCCCGGAGGCAGCTCATGATTATTTAAACTGCCAATTATCCAAATCAATTCGGCGACAGTTGAACCATCGTTTGGAGCGAGTTTGACCTCACGACGCGATAAGATGACAACGCACGAAGAAGATCGACGTCGAGCTCTGGTGCGCTCTTACCCACGCCAACGAACACACAATCGAATTTTCCTTTCCTCATCTGCGCGATCATCGAGTCTCGATCTGAAACAGTAAGCGTTTCCGCAATGCCGGGACCAATCAGCGGGGAGACCAGGCGACGGGATGCATAATAAAGTCCTTGTCGTTTAGACAAGATAACGCACGTCTCACCCTTTCTCGTATTCGACGAAATAAATGCGATTTCGTTGCTAACGACCGGCGATGCTGGAACTGACCATTCATCGATCGCCGCTTTGGCAGAATTCGCGAGCGTTGGAATCCCCCGAACGAAAGCCAAACAGCAAAGCAGGACAACTCCTCCCGTGACGGCCGCAGGCGCTACAAATCCCCGGTGCAGTATCCCGGCTGCCGTGGCTCGAACAACCCGATCTGCCATCAGTGACGCGGCCAGGAGCGCGGGCCACGATACCGTGACGAGATTCAGGATATGAGATCTGCCCTCGTAGTAGACAAACAGGCCTATTCCGATGAGGCTCGCGTAGAGCAGCAGATCGGCAGCGCGATTTCGGGTTGATTTCCGCCATGTCGATGCGGCCACCAAGATCCCCATCAGATACACGCCGAGAATTGCGATCCACGGACTTGCCCTCAATGGTAGCGGCAGCATCATGAAGCCCAGCCCATAGAATAGCTTTTGGTATTCGAAGAGCCACGTCCACTGTAGAGATCGATCTGCCTTTGTCGACAGGTAAACCGCTGCAGTCGCTATCGCTATCGCAAATACCCCAACATGGAGCAACAGCTTCAACACGATCTCGCGGCGCTCCAGACACGAGCTGGATCTGTCTCGCGACAACAGCGCCGCCCATTTTGCCACCAGGAATGCGCCAAAGGCGATCTCCACCATTACACCCGAATCGGCATTCCACAGACTAGCGATCGCGCCAATCAACGACATTAACGCGGCGCGGCACCGGCTCGGTTTTCGGGCATAAAAGTGGAAGGCCAATACAGAGAGTGCCGGCCAAAAAAACCGTACAGGCCAATATTGAAAGTACTGTTCTGGAATGCCAACCAGGAACTGAGCTTCCCCTGAAATTTCGCCTTCCAAGAGGTCGTGTATAAACTCGACGCAAAGGAAGGAAATCAGGCATGTTCAAGGTACCGAAACAGGTGTACACGGCGGAGTTCAAGCTGG
>Ga0070660_100000535_pt1 | contig 25358 bp, 24 predicted proteins | sample KBSC33metaG_FD_64670 | JGI IMG/M metagenome (GOLD analysis project Ga0070660, IMG submission 64670) | Corn rhizosphere microbial communities from Kellogg Biological Station, Michigan, USA - KBS C3-3 metaG | ecosystem: Host-associated > Plants > Roots > Rhizosphere > Soil ... | reverse complement strand
GGCCATCCTCGGGCCCACGAACACCGGCAAGACGCACCTCGCGGTGGAGCGGATGGCCGCCCATTCGAGCGGGATGATCGGCTTTCCGCTGCGCCTGCTCGCCCGCGAGGTCTACGACCGCGTGGTTGGGATGAAGGGGGCGGGCCGGGTGGCGCTGCTCACCGGCGAGGAGAAGATCGTCCCGAAGGACGCGCGCTGGTTCTGCTGTACGGCCGAAAGCATGCCCATGGAGCGGGACTTCGCGTTCGTCGCGCTCGACGAGGCGCAGCTCGGCGCGGATCCGGAGCGCGGCCACGTCTTCACCGACCGGATGCTGCATGCGCGGGGACGCGAGGAGACGATGATCCTCGGCTCCGAGACGCTGGCGCCGATGGTCCGCGGGCTGCTGCCCAAGGCGGAGATCATCGGGCGGCCGCGCTTTTCGACGCTCACCTACGCCGGCCCCTCGAAGCTCTCGCGCCTGCCGCCGCGCTCGGCGATCGTCGCCTTCTCGGCCGAGCAGGTCTACGCAGTCGCCGAGATGCTGCGGCGGATGCGCGGCGGCGCGGCGGTGGTGATGGGCGCGCTCTCCCCGCGCACCCGCAACGCCCAGGTGGCGATGTACCAGGCAGGCGAGGTCGATTATCTCGTCGCCACCGACGCGGTCGGCATGGGCCTCAACATGGACGTGACCCATGTCGCCTTCGCGGGCCTTTCCAAGTTCGACGGGCACCGGCGGCGGCGGCTGACCCCGGCGGAGATGGCGCAGATCGCCGGCCGCGCCGGGCGGCACCAGAAGGACGGGACGTTCGGCGTGCTGACGCTCGAGGGCGATCTCGCCGCCGAATTCCGGCCCGAGGAGATCGAGGCGATCGAGGAGCATCGTTTCGCGCCGCTCGACCACCTCTACTGGCGCGAGGGGGATCCCGACTTCAGGAGCGTCGAGGCGCTGATCCGCTCGCTGGAGCGCAAGCCGGACCGGGCGGGCCTGCGCGCCGCGCCCGAGGCGATCGACCTGGCGGTGCTGAAGCGGCTCGCCGAGGACCCCGAGGTCGTCGCGCGGGCGAAGGGATATGAGGCGGTGCGGCGGCTGTGGGCGGCGTGCGGGCTGCCGGATTTCCGCAAGACCGGCGCCGAGCACCACGCGCGGCTGGTGGCGCGACTCTATCTGCACCTGACCGAGGGCGACGGGCGAATCCCGGCAGCCTGGTATGCGGGGCAGCTGACCCAGCTCGACAACGTCCAGGGCGACATCGACACGCTCGCCGACCGGCTCGCCGGGGTAAGGACCTGGTCCTACATCGCCCATCGCGCCGACTGGCTGTCGGCGCCCGAGGAGATGGCGGAGCGGGCGGGGGCGGTCGAGGAGAAGCTCTCCGACGCGCTGCACGAGCGGCTGACCCAGCGCTTCGTCGACCGGCGGACCTCGGTGCTGCTGCGGGACATCGGCCGCAAGGGCGCGGGCGAGTTCCCGGTGATCGTCGACGAGCAGGGCGAGGTGACGGTCGGCTCGTTCGCGATCGGCCGGATGGAGGGCTTCGCCTTCGAGGTGGACCCGACCGCGCGGCACGCCGACCGCAAGATGCTGCTGGCGACGGCGGAGCGGCGGCTCGGCGGCGAATATGAGAAGCGGGCGGGGGCGCTCGTCGCCGATACGGACGAGCATTTCGGCCTGCGCACCGAGGCGGGGAAGCCGGTCGCGATCCTGTGGCGAGGGCACGAGGTGGCGCGGCTCGGCCCGGGCAAGAACCTGCTCAGCCCGCGGGTGCTGATCGACCGGCGCCTGGACCGGGTGTCGGAGCGTGGCCGCGGCGCGGTGGTCGAGCGGCTCGACGCCTGGGTGCGCGGGCAGGTGGAGAAGCATCTGGCGGCGCTGCGGCGGGCGGGCGCGGCGGCGCAGAACGGCGGCTCGCCGCCGGCGGTGCGGGCGATCCTGGCGCTGCTCGTCGACGAAGGCGGCATCGTCGCGCGCGAGGCGGTGGCGAAGGCGCTCGGCTCGGTCGAGCGCGAGCAGCGCCGGCTGATCACGACGCTCGGCGTGCGGATCGGCGCCCTGGACCTGTTCATGCCGGACGTGCTGAAGCCCGAGGCGCGGCGCTGGCGGACGGCGCTCAAGGCCGCCGCCGCGGGGGCGGCGATGCCGGAGCTGCCGCCCGAATCGGTGGTCGTCCTCCCCTGCCCCGCCGGCGAATCGCGCGGCCTGCTGCAGCGGCTCGGCTTCCGCGCCCTCGGGCCGCAGATGCTGCGCGTCGACATGGCCGAGCGGCTCGCCCGCCACGCCCATGAAGCGCGTGGGAGCGAGGGGCGGCCGGTGGTCGACCAGGCGCTCGCCACCTCGCTCGGGCTGCAGCCGCAGGCGGTGGCGAAGCTGATGCGCGATCTCGGCTTCCGCGCCGCCGACGAGGCCGGGGCCTGGGTCTGGCGGGGACCGAACCGGCCGCGGCGGCGGGCGGGCGGGGGCGAGGCGCCGTCGCACGCCTTCGCGGCGCTGGCGGGGCTGCGCCGTGGCTGACGGGCTGCGGCTCGACAAGTTCCTCTGGTTCGCCCGGATCGTGAAGACGCGCGGCCAGGCGCAGGCGCTGGCCGAGGAGGGACGGCTGCGGATCGGCGGCCGCGTCGTCGATCGCGCCCATGCGCCGGTGCGGGTCGGCGACGTGCTGAGCTTCGCGCTCAGGGGCAAGGTGCGGGTGCTGCGGATCGAGGCGCTGCCGGCGCGGCGCGGCCCGCCCGCCGAGGCGCGGGCGCTTTACGCCGAGCTGCCGGAGACACGCTCGGATGAGTCCGGGGAAGGAGACTGACGCCGATTTTCGCGTTGACAGCTGTGTAACGCGAAGGTTACATGTCACCTTGAGGTTACCAAAGGGGCATGGACCGATGAGCAGCACCGATTACGAAACCGCCGAGCGCCTCGGCCGCAAGCGGGCGCGCCTCCTGCCGCTGTTCGCGATCCTCTTCCTGACGCAGCAGGCGAGCTATTTCACCGGGCCGAACGTCGATACGGGCCGCCCGGTGGACCACATCCGCATCGCCGCCTGGCTGGTCATGTCGGTCGTTCTGCTCCTCGTGCTCGCTACCGGCGGCGGCTGGTTCCGCTCCCGCGCGGTGCGCGCGCTGATGAACGACGAGGCGACGCAGGTCCATCGCAACGACGCCTTCCGCTTCGCCTTCTTCGCCGCGATGATCGCCTGCGTGGTCCTCTATATCGTCGGCCTGTTCGAGCCGCTCGGCGGGCGCGACGTGATCCATCTGGTGATGAGCTGCGGCATCGCCGCGGCGCTCGTCCGCTTCGGGATGCTCGAGCGGCGGGCGTACCGCGATGCCTGAAGGCCTCGCCAACCGCCTGCGCGAGCATCGTGCCGAGCGGGACCTCACCCAGGCGGCGCTCGCCGAGATGGTCGGCGTCAGCCGCAAGACGATCAACACGGTCGAGAACGGGGTCTTCGTGCCCTCGACGACGCTCGCGCTGAAGCTGGCGCGGGCGCTCGGCTGCAGCGTCGAATCCCTTTTCTCCCTTGCCGAGGACTGATCGAGATGACCGACATCGAGACGGCGGAACGGATGAGCCGCGGCCGCGCGGCGGTGATGGCGCTCGCCGCGATCGTGCTCGCGGTGAACGTGACGATCCAATATGGCGACGCCGCCTATGCCAGCGCCGGGCCGCGGGGCGGCAGCTGGATCGTCGTGATCGGGCTGTGGACCTTCATCCTGTGGAACGGCGGCGGCCTGAGGCTGCGCGGGCGCCTGCGGGCGCTGCTCAACGACGAGCTCTCGCTGCAGAACCGCGCCCGGGCGCTGGCGCTCGGCTTCTACGCGGCGGTGCTGCTCGCCCTCGCCTGCTACGTCCTGAACTGGTCGCGCGCCATCGCGACCGGCGACGCGCTCAAGATCGTCAGCGGCGGGGGGATTTCGGCGGCGCTGCTGCGCTATGCGTGGCTGGAGTGGCGGCTGCGCTGACACGCGCGGCCTGGGCGGCGAGGACGCGGACGAGGTCGCCCTGGGCGATGCCCATGTCGGCGAGGTGCATGCCCCAGCCGCGGTTGAGCTGGCCCATCAGGTAGACGTCGCCGGGGATGCGGCTGGTCCATTTGGCGCTCGGCACGGTGTTGACGCTGACCGCGAGGTAGCCGGCGGTGCCGGCGTGGACGCACTGGCCGGTGACCAATGCCCGGGTGTGGAGGAACAGGGTCGGCGGCGGGCCCTCGCTCGACCAGGCGATCGGCTCGCCGCCGCCGCGCGGTAGGCTGAACCAGTAGGAATCGAGCTTCGCGGGCATGTCGCTGCCGAGCGCGGCGGGATTGGTGCAGCCCGCCGTCGTGCCGGGCGTCTTGGCGCGGCCGAGGAAGGAGGGATCGAGCGGCGGCGCCTCGTCGCGGAACGTCATCCAGGTGAGGACGCAGCCGGTCTCGCCCCCCTTGGTGCAGAGCGGGATATGCTTGAACGTGCCGCCGACCGTCTTCCCCGCCGGCACCTCGACCGGCCAGCCGAGCAGGACCGCCGAGACCATCCGCTTGGCCAGCGGCTTGCCGTCGATCTCGTCCTGGATGAGGCGCTCGAGGTGGATCGTCCCCTGGCTGTGGCCGACGAGGATGAAGGGGCGGTCCTGGCTGCGGTGGGCGAGGAAATCGCGCCAGGCGGCGAGGACGTCGGCATAGGCGATGACGAAATTGGCCGAGGGATCGACTCCGCCCGCCATGACCTTGGAGAGGCCGGTGGCGGTGATCTGCCGGTAGACGGGCGCGAAGGGGCGGCAGACCGAGGCGAGGCGGCCCATCTGCACCCAGGCCGCCCCCTGCTCCTCGATGCCGGGAGTCATGTCGCTGTTCATGCCCGGATCGCGCGAGACGGTGGGGTAGACGTAGAAGCAGTCGACCTTCGCCTCCGGGCTCGGCGCGTCCTGCGACGTCACGCCGTAGCCGGCGGCGCTGAGCTCGGTCGTCGGCAGCAGGCGGGAGCAGGAATCGGCGCGGCCGGGGAGGCAGAGCCAGGCGGCGTCGTCGCGATAATCGGGCGCATCGGCGCCGGGGCGCGGGGTGAGGCCGGGAACGGCCTGGGCCGGCGGCGGTGTCTGGGCCGCGAGCAAGGCGGCGGCGATCATCGTCAGCATGAAAAATCCCCCTAGTCGAACAGGCCGTCCTGCGCCGTCCTGGGCGGCGTCAGGCCGAGATGGGTCCACGCGCGGCCATTGAGGCAGCGGCCGCGGGCGGTGCGGGCGACGAGGCCCAATTGGATGAGATAGGGCTCGATCACTTCCTCGATCGTGTCGCGCGGCTCGGAGAGGCCGGCGGCGAGCGTCTCCACGCCGACCGGGCCGCCATTGTAGAGATCGGCGATCATCGTGAGGTAGCGGCGGTCCATCGCGTCGAGGCCGAGCTGGTCGACCTCGAGCCGGTTCAACGCGGCGTCGGCGTCGGCGGCGTCGACGGTCGCCTGGCCGGCGGCGTGGGCGAAGTCGCGCACCCGGCGCAGCAGGCGGCCGGCGATGCGGGGCGTGCCGCGCGAGCGGCGGGCGACCTCGCTCGCGCCGGCGGCGGTGAGATCGAGGTCGAGCAGGCGGGCGGCGCGGCGCACGACCTGCTCGAGCTCCTCGACCGTGTAGAAATTGAGGCGGACGGGGATGCCGAACCGGTCGCGCAACGGGGTGGTGATGAGGCCCTGGCGGGTGGTGGCGCCGACGAGGGTGAATTTGGGAAGATCGATCCGCACCGAGCGGGCGGAGGGGCCTTCGCCGATGACGAGGTCGAGCGCGCGGTCCTCCATCGCCGGGTAGAGGATCTCCTCGACCGCGGGGGCGAGGCGGTGGATCTCGTCGATGAAGAGGACGTCGCCGTCCTCGAGGTTGGTGAGGAGGGCGGCGAGATCGCCGGACTTGGCGATGACCGGCCCGGAGGTGGCGCGGAAGCCGACGCCGAGCTCGCGGGCGATGATCTGGGCGAGAGTCGTCTTGCCGAGCCCCGGGGGCCCGAAGAAGAGGACGTGATCGAGCGCGTCGCCGCGCGCCTTGGCCGCCGCGATGAACACGCGCAGATTTTCGCGCGCGGCCTTCTGGCCGACGAATTCGTCGAGGCTCTTGGGCCGAAGCGCCGCGTCCAGATCCTCCGGGCGGCGGCTCGGCGTGGTGAGGCGGTCGTCGGTCACGACGCCCTTAGAGGATATCCCGGGGCGTTCCGCAACACAGTCCGCACCAGAAGTGCGTACTTGACATGTTCTCCTATTCCCGCTATGTTCAGTGCGACTCGGAGTTCGGCTCTTTGACATCGTGAATGGACGTGACGAGCAGGCCGGCGGACGCGCTGGCCTCGCTTACGGAGCCGATGCGCCCGGTCATCCCGGCGGAAGCCGGGATCTCCACGAAGAAAGGCGCCGGAACCGCCGCGGCGGCTTTCCTCCACGAGATCCCGTCCTTCGCCGGGATGACGGGGTGGGTCCGAGCGCGGCCCGGCGCCCTATCGCGCCGCCTTCTTGAGCGCGAGGCGCACCAGCGCGTCGAGGGTGGCGCCGGGGCCGAGCTCAGCCTCTGCCTTGGCGACGGCGGAAGATGCGTCGGCGGGGCGGAAGCCGAGATTGGCGAGGGCGGAGACGGCGTCGGCGGAGGCGCTGCCCGGGGCCGGCGGCGCGCCGGCGGCGGCGCCTGGGCCGAGGGCCACGCTCCCCGCCTTGTCGCGAAGCTCGTGGGCGATGCGCTGGGCGAGCTTGGGGCCGACGCCGTTGGCGCGGGCGATCATCGCGCTGTCGCCCGCGGCGATCGCGCGGTGCAGCTCGTCGACCGAGAGGGCGGAGAGGATGGCGAGGGCGACCTTGGCGCCGACGCCCTGGACGGAGCGCAGCAGGGTGAACCAGTCCCGCTCCTCGCCGCTCGCGAAGCCGATCAGGCGGATATCGTCCTCGCTGACCTGCATGACCGTGTGGAGCACGATTTCGGAACCCGCGCCGCCGAGGGCGGAGAGGGTGCGGGTCGAGGCGAAGACGAGGTAGCCGACGCCGTTGACGTCGACCACCGCATGGTCGGCGGCGACGCCGTCGAGCAGGCCGCGCAGCTTGGCGATCATGGGGCGGGAAAGGACCGGACGTGACGCATGGGCGAAACCCTATCCGTTCGGGCTGAGCTTGTCGAAGCCCCGTCCTTCACCCTTCCCGCGAGAACGAGGACAGGGCTTCGACAGGCTCAGCCCGAACGGTGTTTCCGGTGTCCAAAATCCAAGGGGAGCGGTTCACCCCAGCCGCCGCGCGGTCGCGAGGTGGTGGGCGTGGGTGATGGCGACGGCGAGGGCGTCGGCGGCGTCGGCGCCGGCGATCTTCGCACCCGGCAGCAGGCGGGCGACCATGGCATGGACCTGCGCCTTGTCGGCGCCGCCGGTGCCGACCACCGCCTTCTTGACGAGGCGCGGCGCATATTCGCCGACCGCGATGCCGAGGCCGGCGGCGGCGAGCAGGGCGATGCCGCGCGCCTGGCCGAGCTTCAGCGTCGATTGCGGGTTGTCGTTGACGAACACCTCCTCGACCGCCGCCGCCTCCGGACGATGGACGGCGAGCATTTCGGCAAGCGCGCCGTGGAGGGCGAGGAGGCGGGCGGGCAGATCGCACTTGGGGTCGGTACGGATCTGGCCGTTGGCGACGTGGGAGAGGCGGTTCCCTTCGGCGGCGATCACCCCCCAGCCGGTGCAGCCGAGGCCGGGATCAAGGCCGAGGACGATCATCGATCCTCCCCGGGACGGGGAGGGGGACCAGCCGCAGGCTGGTGGAGGGGGGGCTGCGCCAGGTGCCGAGCCCCCTCCACCGCACTTCGTGCGGTTCCCCTCCCCGTCCCGGGGAGGATCAAGAAAGCTTCTCCATCACCTCGTCGGAGACTTCGTAATTGCCCCAGACGGTCTGCACGTCGTCGTCGTCCTCGAGGCTGTCGATGAGCTTCAAGAGCTGGGCGGCGGCGTCGCCGTCGACTTCCACCGACGTGGTCGGGCGCCAGGCGAGCTTGACGCTCTCCGCCTCGCCGAGCGCGGTTTCGAGGGCGCGGGCGACGTCGTGGAGGCCGTCGATCGCGGTCCAGATCTGGTGGCCCTCCTCGTCCGATTCGACGTCGTCGGCGCCGGCCTCGATCGCCGCCTCGAGCACCTGGTCGGCGCTGCCCGCGCCGGCCGGATAGCTTATCAGGCCGAGCCGCTCGAAGCCGTGGCTGACCGAGCCGGATGCGCCGAGATTGCCGCCGTTCTTCGAGAAGATGGTGCGCACGTTGGTGGCGGTGCGGTTGCGGTTGTCGGTGAGCGCCTCGACGATGAGCGCGGTGCCGCCGGGGCCGAAGCCCTCGTAGCGCAGCTCCTCGTAATTGTCGCCTTCGCCGACCGCGGACTTATCGATCGCGCGCTGGATATTGTCCTTGGGCATCGACTGCGCCTTGGCCGCGAGGACGGCGGCGCGCAGGCGCGGGTTCATGTCCGGATCGGGCGTGCCCATCTTCGCCGCGACGGTGATCTCGCGCGAGAGCTTGGAAAACATCGCCGAGCGCTTTTTGTCCTGCGCGCCCTTGCGGTGCATGATGTTCTTGAACTTGCTGTGGCCGGCCATGTGCGGCGATCGTCCTTCGTTATGGGATCGGCGGTGCGATAGCCGAGAGGGGGCTGCCTTCGCAACGGCGGGCGGGATCCGATCCGCTGTGCAGGACCTTCGAATAGACTTCCCTTCGGCCCCCTCTCCCCGGCGGGGAGAGGGTTGGGGTGAGGGGGCTCCGAGTCCGATCCTCAAACTCGGACGCCGAGCCCCCTCTCCCTGCCCTCTCCCCGCGGGGGAGAGGGATTATCGTTTCAGATCATGCCGAGCGCGGCCATGTAGGTTTCCAGGATCGCCTCCTCCTCCTGGAACTCCTCCTTCTTCTTCTTGCGGATGCGCATGATGGTGCGGATCGCCTTGGTGTCGTAGCCGCGCGCCTTGGCCTCGGCCATCACGTCCTTGATGTCGTCCGCGATCGCCTTCTTCTCTTCCTCGAGGCGCTCGGCGCGCTCGATGAGCAGGCGGAGCTCGTCCGCCGCCACATTGCCCTTGCCGCCCATCGAAGTCCCCGCGTCCGCCATCTTTTCATTGTCCTTTCAAAACGCTGCGGCGCCCGGCGACGGGGCCTCCCCGCTCCGCCCGGCCTCCGCTCGCGCGAATCCGTGAAGGCCCAGCCCTAGAACCGAGGCCCGGGCGGCTCAAGCGCTTCGCCAAGCGGGAGGTTGAACTGGCGCTAAGAGTGGCTATTCGGCCACCCATGGCCACCAGCGAGACCGTCCCGAGCCGCTTCGTCCCGCGCACCCGCAAGGTGCGGATTCTCGCGACGCTCGGGCCCGCGAGCAACACGCCCGAGATGATCCGCCGCCTCGCCGAGGCCGGCGCCGACGCCTTCCGGGTCAACATGAGCCACGGCACGCACGCCGACCATGCCAAGGTGATCGACATCATCCGCGGGCTCGAGAAGGAGCTCGACCGGCCGATGACGATCCTCGCCGATTTGCAGGGGCCCAAGCTCCGGGTCGGCAAGTTCGAGGGCGGCGGCGCCGAGCTGAAGAAGGGACAATGCTTCGTCTTCGACCGCTCCGACGCCCCCGGCACGGCGGAGCGGGCCGAGCTGCCGCACAAGGAGATCTTCCACGGCGTCGAGCCGGGCACGCGGCTGCTGGTCGACGACGGCAAGATCGTCCAGCGCGTGCTGTCGGCAAGTCCCGACCGGATCGAGACGGTGGTCGAGGTCGGCGGGCGCATCTCCAACAACAAGGGGGTGAACGTCCCCGACGTGGTGCTGCCGCTGGCGGCGCTGACCGACAAGGACCATGCCGACCTCCATTTCGCGCTGGACCACCATGTCGACTGGATCGCCTTGTCCTTCGTGCAGCGGCCCGAGGACGTGGCGGAGGCGAGGAAGATCATCGCAGGGCGCGCGGCCCTCCTCGCCAAGATCGAGAAGCCGGCGGCGATCGACCGCCTCGACGCGATCCTCGAGCTCGCCGACGCGGTGATGGTCGCGCGCGGCGACCTCGGCGTCGAGATGCCGCCGCAGGACGTGCCGCCGCTCCAGAAGCGCATCGTCGAGAGCGCCCGGCGGTTCGGACGGCCGGTGGTGGTGGCGACGCAGATGCTCGAATCGATGATCACCTCGCCGACGCCGACGCGCGCCGAGGTCTCCGACGTCGCGACGGCGGTCTATGACGGCGCCGATGCGGTGATGCTGTCGGCGGAAAGCGCTTCGGGGCAGTATCCGTGCGAGGCGGTGACGATGATGAACTCGATCGCGACGTCGGTCGAGGCGGACCCGGGCTATGCGGCGCGGGTCCACTTCACGCGCACCACCCCGGATCCGACCACCGCCGACGCGATCGCCCAGGCGGCCCATGCGATGGTGGACACGGTGGGGGCGAAGGCGATCGTCTGCTTCACCGCCTCGGGATCGACGGCGCGGCGCATCTCGCGCGAGCGGCCGTCGGTGCCGCTCCTCGTCCTGACGCCAAAGCTGGCGACGGCGCGGCGCACCGGCCTGCTGTGGGGCGCGCACGCCGTGCGCACCCGCGACGTCGAGAGCTTCGAGGAAATGGTCGCCAAGGCCAAGCGCATGGCGCTGCGCCACGACGTCGCCCGCGGCGGCGACCGTATCGCCATCATCGCCGGCGTGCCGTTCGGGACGCCGGGCTCGACCAACGTCATCCACATCGTGCGCCTCATCGGCGACGAGCTGGAGCGGCACCGGAAGGCGCAGGAGGGGCGGTAGAAAACGGGGACAGTATACATTTTCCCGATTGGCGGGCGCGGCCGTCACTGCGGGCCCGAAAATGTATACTGTCCCCGTTTTTCAGTCCGGCAGCAGCCCCGGCACTTCGTCCGGGAGCTCCCTCGCAAGGAAGCCGACGCGGCCGATGCGGGCGGTGAGCGTCCGCCCCGCTTCGCCATGGAGGTAGACGCCCCAGAGGGCGGCGGTGAGCGGGTCGGCGCCGCGGGCGGCGAGGCCGCCGACGATGCCGGCGAGGGTGTCGCCGGAGCCCGAGGTGGCGAGGCCGACGCCCCCGCCTTCGAAGCGGAACGAGCGGCCGTCCGGATCGGCGATGTAGCTGCACGGTCCCTTGATCAGCGCGACGACGTTGAAGCGCGCGGCGGCGGTGCGCGCGGCGGCGAGCGGATCGCGCTCCACCTCGTCGGCATCGATCTCGAGCAGCCGCGCCATCTCGCGGGCATGGGGGAGGACGGTCGCGCCGCCCGGCCAGGCCGCGAGCGCCTCCGCACGCGGCGCGAGGGAGCCGAGCACCGCCGCGTCGAGCACCAGGGGCACGTCGAAGCTCCGCGCGAAGAGCGCATCGAGCAGCGCATCCAGCGGCGGCCCGTGCTGGAGGCCGCAGCCGATGACGACCGCCTGCGCGCCCTCAGCGAGCTCCAGCAGCGCCTCGGTGCCGGCGGGGGCGAGGCAGCCTTCCTCGGTCTCCTCGAACCCGACCACCCGCGCCTCCGGCACCGCCACCGCGACCTGCGGTGCGATGCTGCGCGCGGTGGCGATCTGCAGCTTGCCGGCGCCGGCGCGCAGCCCCGCGACCGCGGCCAGCAGCACGGCCCCGGCAAGCTCGCGGCTGCCCCCGACCACAAGGAGCCGCCCGCGATCCTCCTTGTCGCCTTCCTCGTCGATCGCGGGCAGGGGGAAGTCGGACAGCAGCAGGTCGCGATCGAGCGTTCGGACTTCGCTCACCGGGCGGCGACCATCGCGTCGGGCTCGGAGGTCACCGGCGCCGCCTCGTCGATCAGCGGGGCGGCGAAATTGTAGCGAACCAGCTGCGGCGCGCAGAGGCGCTCGTCGCCGTCCGGCTCGAAGACATATTCGGCGATGCCGCAATTCACGACGTCGCCCTCGCGGTCGATGGCGAGGATCTGCGCCTCGTCCATCTCCTCGAGGATGTAGCGGATGCACAGCACCACGACCTGGTGGCAGACGATGACGACGCGGCGGTCGGCATGGTGGAGGCTGATCGTGTCGAGCGCGCCGCGCAGGCGCAGGATGACGTCGGCCCAGCTCTCGCCGCCGGGCGGGCGGTGGTAGAATTTGCCCATGAGCGTCCGTTGCTCGGCGAGCTCGGGATATTTCTCGCGGATGCCGGCGGTGGTGAGGCGGTCGAAAATGCCGAACTCGCGCTCGCGCAGCCGCTCGTCGACGATCGGCGGCCGCGCCTCGCCGGCCACCCCGCCGGCCTCGCAGATCGCCTTGGCCGTCTGGCGCGCGCGGACATAGGGCGAGGAGAGGACGATTTCGGGCTTCTCCGCCTCCGGCAAGCCGGCGAACCAGCGGCCGAGCGCGTCGGCCTGGCGGTGGCCGAGCGGGCTCAGCGGCACGTCGACGTCCCGCACCGCGATGTCGATCACGCTCTTGCCCGCCGCCGACGCTTCGTCGCGGGCGACGTTGCCGGCGCTCTGCCCGTGGCGGACGAGCCACAAACGTGCGGGCCATCTCTGTCTCATGGAGTCGTTACGCGTGAGGAGCGGCGAGGTTGCACGCCGGCACTTCCCTCCCTCAAGGGCGGGGAATTAGAGGAGCCCCTCCGCCTTCAGCCGGGCGCGCAGGTCGTCGGCGCCGGTGAAGAGGTGGGCGTGCATGCCGACGGCCTGGGCGCCCTCGACGTTGATCCGCCGGTCGTCGACGAACAGGGCCTCGTGCGGCTTGAGGCCGAAGCGATCGAGGGCGCGGTAGTAGAGGGCAGGGTCGGGCTTCAGCAATTTCTCCTCGCCCGAGACGACGATGTCTCGGAAGAGGCGGAAGAAGGCTTCCTCGCGGGCGCGGAACGGCTTCCAGAAATCGGCGGAGAAATTGGTGATGGCGAAGAGCGGGACGCCGCGCGCGTCGAGCTCGGCGACGATGGCGTGGACGCCGGGGACGGGGTCGGTGATCGTCTCGCCGAAACGGGCGCCCCAGGCGGCGATGTAGGCGGCGTAATCGGGGAATTTCTCGGAGAGCTCGGCGGCGGCTTCGTCGAAGGCGCGGCCGCCGTCGAGGCTGTCGTGCCAATCCCAGAGGCCGGTCTCCTCGATGAAGGCGAGACGGCGCTCGTCCTCGGGGATCTGGCGGGCGAGGAAGGCTTCGGGGTCCCAGCCGTAGAGGACATTGCCGACGTCGAACACGACGGCGGTGGGGCGTTCACTGCTCATCGGAAACGCCCCTCGACTTCGCTCGGGACGAACGAGACCTGCGCATCCAAACCGATCAAAGTACCACTTTGATCGGAAGCCCTCAGCCCTGGCGCGCCTTGAAGCGGCGGTTGGTCTTGTTGATGACGTAGGTGCGGCCCCGGCGGCGGATCACGCGGCAGTCGCGGTGGCGCGACTTGAGGGACTTCAAGGAGTTGCGGATCTTCATGGCTCGGGACGCCTGCCTGTTTCGTTCGAATGTCTGCTGGAAAAGCGAGCGGCCCACCTAGTGGGGAGGGCCGGCCAAGTCAACCTCCGCCGCGCCGCTCGGCGAGCTTGCGCTCCCAGGCGAGGGCGTCGGCGACGATGGTGTCCAGATCGTCGCGCTGCGGACGCCAGGGAAGGGTGGCGAGGATCTTCGAATTGTCCGCGACCAGCGCGTCGGGATCGCCGGGACGGCGCGCCTCGATCTTCCGCTCGATCTTCCTGTTGGTGACCCGGTCGACCGCATCGAGCACTTCGAGCACGGAGAAGCCGCGGCCGTAGCCGCAGTTCATCACATAGCTCTCCTCCGGGTTGGCGATGAGCTTCTCGAGCGCGTCGACATGGGCGCGGGCGAGGTCGCTGACGTGGATATAGTCGCGCACGCCGGTGCCGTCGGGCGTGTCGTAATCGGTGCCGTAGACCGAGACGTGGCTGCGCTTGCCGGTCGCGGCCTCGACCGCGACCTTGATGAGGTGGGTGGCGCCGGCGGTGGATTGGCCCGAACGGCCCCTGGGGTCCGCCCCGGCGACGTTGAAGTAGCGCAGCGCGCAATAATTGAGCGCGTGGGCGTGGGCGGTGTCGGCGAGCATGCGCTCGGTCATCAGCTTCGACCAGCCATAGGGGTTGATCGGCTGGGTGCGCGTGTCTTCGGTGATCGGCACCCGCTCCGGGATGCCGTAGATGGCCGCCGTCGACGAGAAGATGAAGTGCCGGACGCCGCCGTTCACCGCGCTCTCGATCAGCGAGCGGCTCTTGGCGGTGTTGTTCTCATAGTAACGCAGCGGCTTCTCGACCGATTCGGGGACGATGATCGACCCCGCGAAGTGGACGATCGCGCCGATGCCGTGCGCCTCGATGATCCGCGCGACGAGAGCGTCGTCGCCGATGTCGCCTTCGACCAGGGTCGCGGCGTCCGGCACCGCCCAGCCGAAACCGGTGCTGAGATTGTCGATCACCACGACGCTCCAGCCGGCGTCGAGGAGGGCGAGGACGGCGTGGCTGCCGATATAGCCGGCGCCGCCGGTGACGAGGACCGTCGGCCTGGCCGCTCTCGTCTGGCTCGAATCGTTCATCGCAGGGACGTCTCCACGATAGTCATGCAGCGAAATCGGGTGGCAGATCGTTCCAGCCCGTATATGAAGCGCCCGCTAGACGATGAGGTGAGGGAATGAAATCGGCTTTCTCGCGCAGCGTCATCCTCCTGACCGCCTTCGCCGCCGCAGCCTGCACCACCGATGCGGGCGGAGGCGGCGGCTCCGGCGGCGGCCTCACCGAAGTCACCCGCTTCCACCTCGGCCAGCCGATCGCGCGCTCGACCATCGCGATCGAGGCGGGGCAGGCGGGCATGAACAACACGCCTGAATTCCGGACCTATGCCGACGCGGTCGGCCGGCAGCTGACGCGGCTCGGCTGGACGGTGGTGACCACCGTCGGCCAGTCCGAGGAGGTCGCCATCGTCGATGTCCGCCAGGGCATGCGCGAGGCGCCGCCGCGGCGGCCGCCGGTGACGGTCGGGGTCGGCGGCGGGACCGGCGGCTATCATGGCGGCGTCGGCGGCGGAGTGGCGTTCGGAGTCGGCGGCGGCGGGCCGCACGCGCTCGCCTCGACCAGCCTCGAAGTGCGGCTGAAGCGCCGCTCCGACGGCAGCGTCATCTGGGAAGGCCGCGGCCACAGCGACGTGCCGGCGCGCAGCCCCTACGCCCAGCCGGCGGCGGCGGTCGAGCGGCTCGCCGACGCGATGTTTCGGGACTTCCCCGGCGAATCGGGCCGCACTATCACGATCCGATGACAGCCATTTCGAGCGCCTTTGACGGCGGCAACATTCGCCTGGTCGCCGTCGAGGGCGACCGCGTGGACCTGGAGATCCTGAAGGACCACCAGTCCGACTTCTACCAATGGTTCTACTTTAGAGTCACCGGCGCCAAGGGGCGGCCGCTCAGCTTGCGCATCCTCAACTGCGCCGGCTCGGCCTACCCGCACGGCTGGGACGGCTATCGCGCCTGCCTCTCCTACGATCGCGACGAGTGGGTGCGCGCCGAAACCGCCTATGCGGGCGGCGTGCTGACCATCTCGGTGACGCCCGAGGCGGACAGCCTCTGGGTCGCCTATTTCGCGCCCTACACGATGGAGATGCACCACGATCTCGTCGCCGAGGTCGCCGCCGTGCCGGGGGTCGAATACCGCTCGCTCGGCAAGACGCTCGACGGCCAGGACATGGATTACCTGCGCATCGGCGAGGGACCGCTGCAGGTCTGGCTCTATGCGCGCCAGCACCCCGGCGAGACGATGGCCGAATGGTGGATGGAAGGCGCGCTCGGACGTCTGGTCGACGAAGCCGACCCGGTGGCGCGGGTGCTGCGGCGGCGCTGCACCTTCCATGTCGTCCCGAACATGAACCCGGACGGGTCGCGGCGCGGGCACCTCAGGACCAACGCCGTCGGCACCAACCTCAACCGCGAGTGGCACAACCCCTCGCCGGAGCGTAGCCCCGAAGTCCTGTGCGTGCGCGATGCGATGGACGAGACCGGCGTCGACTTCGCCATGGACGTGCATGGCGACGAGGCGATCGCCGCCAACTTCCTTGCGGGCTTCGAGGGCATACCGAGCTGGACCGAGCGGCAGCAGCAGGCGTTCGACCGCTTCGCCGCCGAGCTCGTCCGCATCTCGCCCGATTTCCAGACGCAGCAGGGGTACGAAGTCGCCAAGCCCGGCCAGGCCAACATGTCGATGTCCACGGCGCAGCTCGCCGAGCGCTTCGGCGCCGTCTCGATGACGCTGGAGATGCCGTTCAAGGACAATGCGGACCTGCCGGACGAGACCTACGGCTGGTCCCCCGACCGCTGCCGGCTGCTGGCCCGCGCCTGCCTCGACGCGCTCCACGCCATCCTCGACGACCTGCCGGCGCGGGGCTGACGATGCCGCGGCTGGTGCTGATCCGCCACGGCCAGTCGGCGTGGAATTTGGAGAACCGCTTCACCGGCTGGTGGGACGTCGATCTGACCGCCAAGGGCGCCGAGGAGGCGAAGCTGGCCGGCGAGCTGATCGCCGCGAAAGGGATCGACTTCGACATCTGCTTCACCAGCGTCCAGACGCGGGCGATCAAGACGCTGAACATCGCGCTCGAGGCGATGCGGCGGCTGTGGCTGCCGGTCGAGAAGGACTGGCGGCTGAACGAGCGCCATTATGGCGGCCTCACCGGGCTCAACAAGGCGGAGACGGCGGCGAAGCACGGCGATGCGCAGGTCCATGTCTGGCGCCGCTCCTTCGACGTGCCGCCGCCGCCGCTGGAGGCTGGCAGCCCCTACGATCTTTCCGGCGACCGGCGCTATGCCGGGATCGCGGTGCCGAGGACGGAGAGCCTCAAGGACACGATCGCCCGGGTGCTGCCTTATTGGGAAGCGCGGATCGCGCCGGCGCTGCGCGAGGGCAGGAGGGTGGTGATCTCCGCCCACGGCAATTCGCTGCGGGCGCTGGTCAAGCACCTGTCGCACATTGCGGACGACGAGATCACCGGCCTCGAAATCCCGACCGGCCAGCCGATCGTCTACGAGCTGGACGACAGGCTCGACGCTGTCGACCGCTATTATCTCAGCGAGCGCTGAAGGCGGCATGGCGGGCGAGGAGACCGACGCCCGGCGCGGCCTGAAGCTCCTCTCGACGCCGGGCGGCGCGGCCGAGGGCGCCGCGCTGATCGAAGCCGCCGCGGCGGCCGGAGACGCCGAGGCCATTCTGGCCCTCGCGCTGCTCGAAGCGATGGGCGCGGGACGCCCGCAGAGCTGGGACCGCGCCTTTGCCGGGTTGCGGCTGGCGGCGGAGCGCGGGTCCGCGCCGGCAGCGGCGCAGCTGGCGCTGCTGAGCCGGGGCGGAGCGCTGGACGCGGCCGCCCTCCTCGCGGCGCCCGCGCGTGACTCGCTGTCGGAGCGGCCGCGGGTGCGGGTGCTCCGAGGATTCGCGACTCCGGCGGAATGCGACTGGCTGATCGGCCTCGCGCGCGAGAAGCTCAGCCCGGCGCGGGTTTGGGACCCGGTGACCGGCCAGGGCCGCAGCGACCCGAATCGCACCAACAAGGCGCTGGAGCTGACGCTGGCGGAAATGGACCTGGCGGTCGCCGCGATCCGCGCCCGCATCTCGGCCGCATCGAACCTGCCGGTGGCGGTGTTCGAGCCGCCGCAGGTGATGCATTATGCACCCGGCGAGGAATTCCGGCCGCACCACGACTTCCTCGATCCGGCCCAGCCCGGCCACGCCGCCGAGCTGGCGCGGTTCGGCCAGCGCATCGCCACCTTCCTCATCTACCTGAACGACGATTATGAGGGCGGCGAGACTGTCTTCCCCCGCGCCGGCATTCGCCACAAGGGCGCCAAAGGCGACGCTCTGCTCTTCGCCAATGTCGATGCGGCGACCCGGGCGCCCGATCCGCTGACCCTCCACGCCGGCGCGCCGCCGACGCGCGGCGAGAAATGGATCTTCTCGCAATGGGTCCGCGACCGCTCGCCGGCAGGTCCGCGCTAGGCGCCCCCTCCCTGTAGAGGAGGTGGAGCTTAAGCCGAGGCGCGGTCCAGCGCCGCCCGGGCGCGGACCTGGACGTCGTTGGCGGTGTCGCCGGCGAGGATGCCGGTGGTCGCCACCGCCACGACGAGCGGGACCTGGACGTGGCCGAGGTCGACCGGATGGTCGGCGATGCAGCGGCCGAGCCGCTCCGCGGCGTCGATCGCGCTGTCGAGGTCCAGATGATCGAGGATCAGGCCGAACTCGCCGTCGCCGGTGCGGGCGAGGATGTCGGTCGAGCGAATGAGGCCGCAGAGCAGGCGGGCGACGTGGACGAGCGCCGCGTCGCCGGCGAAATGGCCGTGCGCCTCGCGGATAGCCGGCAGGTTGGTGAGGGCGATGCCGACCACTGCGGCGGGCGTGCCGTGGCGGTGGGCGAGGCCGGCGACCCGCTCGAGCTCGGTGCGGAAGCGGCCGGCGCCGGGCAGCGGGGTGACGCCGTCCAGGTCGGCCTTCGCCTCGAGCTGGGCGATGCGCTGCTGCGCCTCGGAGAGCGCGGCGCGCAGGAGGGCGTTCTCGTCGGCGGCCTCGACGGGCAGGCCCGAGAATTCGGAAGCGTGCTTCGACATGCGCCTCCCCTAGCGCAGCAAAGTTAATGGAGGCCTAGCGTCCCGCCCGGGCCGCGGTTAGACGGGCGGCTCGCCGGGAAGGGACGCGCGTGGCCGAGGTCGGGATCATCATGGGCAGCCGCTCCGACTGGGAGACGATGCGCCATGCCGCCGAGACGCTCGACGCGCTCGGTGTCGCCCACGAGGCGAAGGTGGTGTCGGCGCACCGGACGCCGGAGCGGCTCTACGATTATGCGACGGGGGCGGCGGAGCGGGGCCTCAAGGTGCTGATCGCCGGCGCGGGCGGGGCTGCGCACCTGCCGGGCATGGCCGCGGCGATGACCCATCTGCCGGTGCTCGGCGTGCCGGTGGAGAGCAAGGCCCTGTCCGGCCTCGACAGCCTGCTGTCGATCGTCCAGATGCCCGGCGGCGTGCCGGTCGGCACGTTGGCGATCGGCAAGGCGGGGGCGATCAACGCCGCCCTCCTCGCCGCATCGATCCTGGCGCTGGGCGACGCGGAGCTCGCCGCGCGGCTCAGGGCGTGGCGGCGCCGCCAGACCGAGGCGGTGGCCGAAAGCCCCGAATGAAGACTCTGCCGCCGGGCTCCACGATCGGGATCGTCGGCGGCGGGCAGCTCGGCCGGATGCTCGCGATGGCGGCGGCGCAGCTCGGCTATCGGTGCCACATCTATGCCCCCGACGCGGCGCCGCCGGCGGCCGAGGTGGCGGCGGGATTCACCCGCGGCGCGTGGGACGATGCATACGCCCTGGCGCGGTTCGGCGGCGCCGTGGACGTCGCCACCTACGAGTTCGAGAATATCGCCGCCGCTCCGCTCGAGGCGCTGGCGCGCGAGGCGCCGCTCTTCCCAACGGCGAGGGCGCTGGCGACTGCCCAGGACCGGCTCGGCGAGAAAAGGTTCGTCGAAAGCCTCGGGGGCCGCCCCGCGCGCTTCGCGGCGGTCGACGACCGGGAGGGACTGGAGGCGGCGCTGGCGACGGTCGGGACGCCGTCGATCCTCAAGACCCGCCGCTTCGGCTATGACGGCAAGGGGCAGGCGCGGCTCGCCTCGCCGGCCGACGCGGACGCCGCCTGGGCGGCGGTGCGGGGCCAGCCCTCGATCCTGGAATCCTTCGTCGCCTTCGACGCCGAATTCTCGATCCTGCTGTGCCGAGGACAGGATGGGGGCACCGTCGTGTGGCCGGCGCCGAGCAACAGCCACGAAGGCGGCATCCTGCGCCGCTCGCGCCTCCCCTGCCCTGCGCGCTTCGCCGGACAGGTGGCGGAGGCGGAGGCGCTGACCCGGCGCATCGCCGACGCGCTCGATTATGTCGGCGTGCTCGCCGCCGAGTTCTTCGCGACGGCGAAGGGGCCTTTGTTCAACGAGTTCGCGCCGCGCGTGCACAATAGCGGCCACTGGACGATCGAGGGCGCGACCACGTCGCAATTCGAGAACCATGTCCGCGCGGTCTGCGGCCTTCCGCTCGGCGCCACGGGCCTTGCCGCCGCTGCGGTGGAGATGGAGAATCTCATCGGCGACGAGGTGGAGCGCTGGCCGGAACTTCTCGCGGATCCCTCCGCCCACCTGCACCTCTACGGCAAGGGCGAGGCGAGGCCAGGGCGCAAGATGGGACATGTGACGCGGCTCACCTTCTGAATCCCCTCCCGGTAAGGGAGGGGTTAGGGGTGAATCCGCCGCAGGCGGATGAGCGGGGGACGCCGCAAGAAGCCTCGCTGCGCTCGTCTACCGACCCCCCGGCCCCTGCCTTGAAGGAAGGGGAGAGCCAACGGGCCGCCCCCCGGTCACCTGACCGTCATCACCTCGACAGGCATGTGCAGCGCGTCGAGCTGGGGGCGGACCTTGGCGGCGTCGCCGACCACCACCCAGACCAATCGCTTCGGATCGATCGCCCGCCGCGCCGCGGCGTCGAGATCGGCGGCGGCGATGGCGCGGTAGCGGTCCGGGAGGCGGGCGTAATAATCGTCCGGCCGCCGCAGCGTGGCATTGCGCATGATCGCGCCGAGCACCGCCGAGCTCGTCTCGAATTCGCCGGCAAGGCTCAGCACCTGGTTGGAGATGGTGCGGGTAAGTTCGTCCTGGGTGACCCCTTTGGCCCCCAGGAAGCCGGCGAGATCGGCCTGGGCCGCGGCGATCGACTCGCCGGTCTTGTCGGTCTGGACGGGGGCGAACAGGAAGAGCGGCATCCGCTCGCGCACCAGCTGCACCTGCGAACCGGCATAATAAGCCCAGCCCTTCGCCTCGCGGAGGTCCATGATGAGGCGCGACGTGGCGCTGCCGCCGAGCACCTCGTTGGCGACGGTGAGGGTGACCGGATCGTCGACGCCGCGCACGGCGAGCGGCTCGCCGGCGAGGATCATCGACTGCGGGCTCTGCGGCTTGTCGATGAGGATGATGCGCGCGCCGGCCGCCCCGGCGGGGAGCGAGGCCGGGAAGCTCTTCGCGCCCTTCGCCGCCGCGGGGGCGCGCCAGCTGCCGAAGCGCGCCTCGAGCAGCGGCATCAGCTCGGCCATGCTGGTGTCGCCGACGACGAAGATCGCGGCATTGTCGGGCCGCAGCCAGCGCTCGTGGAAGGCGGCGAGGTCGGCGCGGGTGGCGGCCTTGACTCCCGCCTCGTCGCCGGAGCCGGTGAAGGGGACGCCGTAGGGATGCGCCGGCCCGTAAAGGAGCGGCGGCAGGACGCGCAGCGCGAGGCCCTGCGGCTGGGTCTTCTCCTCGGCGATCTGGGCGAGGAGCGCGGCGCGCTGCCGCTCGACGTCCTCGCTCCGGAAGGCCGGGTTGCGCACGATGTCGGCGAGGAGATCGAGCGAAGCGGCGAGGTTCGGCTTCAGCGCCGAGAGGGAGACGCTGGTGCGGTCCATCGAGGCGCTGGCCGAGATGGACGCGCCGAGCCGCTCCTGCTCCTGGGCGATCTGCGTCGAATCGAGACGCGCCGTCCCCTCCTTGAGCAGGGCGAGGAGCAGCGCCTGGGTGCCGAGCTTCGCCCGGTCGTCGGCGGCGTTGCCGGCGTCGAAGGCGACGGCGACGTCGACGACGGGCACCGCGGTCCGGCGCGCGAAGGTGACCTCGATCCCGTTCGAGAGCCGCGCCCGCTCGACGGCGGGGAAGGCGAGCGCGCGCACCGGCTCAACCGGCGGCTCGGCGATCGTCGCGGGCGGCTGGGCGGCGGCGGAAGTCGCCGGCGCCGGCGCGCCGCCCTGGTCGGGGCTGCGGAAGTAAGCGGGGCGGCGGCGGGCGACGACGCTGCCGGCGGCGGCGATGTCCTCGGCGCTCCGCTCGCCGGGCGAGAGGGTGAGCCGGAAGGCGGGGCGGCCCATCCACTTGCGCGCGGCCGCGGCGACGCTTGCCGGAGTCGCGCCGGCCACCTCGGCAAGGTCGCGTTTGTACTTGGCGGGATCGTTCGAATAGACGGCGCCCTCGGCGAGCGTCACCGCCTTGCCGCCGAAGCCGCCGACCTGCTCCAGGCCCTTGATCGTGCCGGCGACCGCGCTGGTCGCCGCGCGCTGCACCTCGTCGGCGCTGGGGCCGGTGCGCAGGAAGTCGCCGATGATCTCGTCGAGCCGCCGCGCGACGAGGGCGGGATCTACGCCGGGCCGTACCCGCGCGCTCACGCTGAGCATCGAGATCTTCTCGAACTGCTGGACGTCGGCCGAGACGCCGACGGCGAGCTTCTCCTTGCGCACCAGCGCGTTGTCGAGCCGCGAGCTGCCGAGGCCGCCGAGGATCGAGGCGGCGAGCTCGAGCTGGTTGGTGTCCGGATCGTTGACGCCGGGCACCACCCATTCGCGCGAGACCGACACCGTCGCCACCCGGTCGCGCATGACCTTGTCGACGGGCTGCGCGAGCGAGGGCACCGGCACGTCCGGCCGCGCCGTCTCGGGGCCACGCGGGATCGGCCCGAACCAGCGCTCGACCTTCGCGCGGGCGGTGGCGAGATCGACGTCGCCGGCAAGGACGAGCACCGCGTTGTTCGGCCCGTAATGCGCGCGGAACCAGGACTTGACGTCCTCCAGGCTGGCGCCGTTCAGGTCGGCCATCGAGCCGATCGTCGGGTGATGATAGGGGTGGCTCTCCGGGAACAACGTGGCGAGCTCGGTATATTCCTTGAGGCCGCCGGGCTCGTTGTCGCCCATGCGCTTCTCGTTCTGGACGACGCCGCGCTGGAGGTCGAGCGTCTGCTGGGTGACCGCGCCGAGCAGGTGGCCCATGCGGTCCGATTCGAGGAACAGCGCGCGGTCCAGCGCCCCGGTCGGCACCGTCTCGAAATAATTGGTACGGTCGAACCAGGTGGTGCCGTTCCAGTCGGTCGCGCCGATCGATTCCAGCCGCCCGAAGAAGCTGCCCGGCGCATTCTCCGAGCCGTAGAACATGAGATGCTCGAACAGATGCGCGAAGCCGGTCTTTCCCCTGGGCTCGTCCTTCGAGCCGATATGATACCAGACGGAGACGGCGACGATCGGCGCCTTGTGGTCCTCGTGGACGATGACCCTGAGGCCGTTCGGCAGCGTGAACTGCTGGTAGGGGATGTCGACCTGCGCGACGAGCGCGGAGAGCGGCGCGGCGGGGGCGGCCGGCTGCGCGGCGGCCGGCGATGCGAGGGGGAGGAGGCCGAGGGCGAGGGCAAGCAACATCCGGCGCATCGATGGGTCTCCGACTCTCAAGAGCCGCGCACCATAGCGGCGGGCCGCGGCGCTGCAACGGCGGCGCGCCGGAATGGCGCAGGGCCCCTTGCGTTGCATAATTGCAACACTACATCCGTTCCGAGAGGAGACAGGGGTAGTCATGAACCTGGAGAAATTCACCGACCGGGCGCGCGGGTTCCTGCAGGCGGCGCAGACCGTGGCGCTGAGGATGAACCACCAGCGGATCGGGCCGGTCCACATCCTCAAGGCGCTGCTCGAGGACGAGCAGGGGATGGCGGCGGGGCTGATCGCGCGCGCCGGAGGGTCGGCCGAAGCGGCGCGACGGGAGACGGACGAGGCGCTGGCGAAGGTGCCCGCGGTGACCGGCGGCGGCGCGAACCAGACGCCGGGGCTGGATGCCGAAGCGCTGCGGGTGCTCGATAGCGCAGAGCAGATCGCGCAGAAGGCCGGGGACAGCTACGTCACGGTCGAGCGGATGCTGCTCGCGCTCGTGCTGGCGAAGAATACCGATGCGGGGAAAGCGCTCGCGGACGCCGGCGTGAAGGCCGAGGCGCTGAACGCGGCGATCAACCAGCTGCGCGGCGGGCGGACCGCCGACACCCAGTCGGCCGAGGACCGCTACGATGCGCTGAAGAAGTTCGCGCGCGACCTCACCGAGGCGGCGCGCGAGGGCAAGCTCGACCCGGTCATCGGCCGCGACGAGGAGATCCGCCGCACCGTCCAGATCCTCGCCAGGCGGACTAAGAACAATCCGGTTCTGATCGGCGACCCCGGCGTCGGCAAGACGGCGATCGCCGAAGGGCTGGCGCTGCGCATCGCCAACGGCGACGTGCCCGACAGCCTCAAGGACCGGCGGCTGATGGCCCTCGACATGGGCAGCCTCATCGCCGGCGCCAAATATCGCGGCGAGTTCGAGGAGCGGCTCAAGGGCGTGCTCGACGAGGTCAAGCAGGCCGCGGGCGACATCATCCTGTTCATCGATGAGATGCACACGCTGATCGGCGCCGGGAAGAGCGAGGGCGCGATGGACGCGTCGAACCTCCTGAAGCCGGCCCTGGCGCGGGGCGAATTGCACTGCATCGGCGCGACCACGCTCGACGAGTACAGGAAGCATGTCGAGAAGGACCCCGCGCTGCAGCGGCGCTTCCAGCCGGTGTTCATCGGCGAGCCCACGGTCGAGGACACGATCTCGATCCTGCGCGGCCTCAAGGAGAAATACGAGCTGCACCACGGCGTCAGGATCACCGACGGCGCCCTCGTCTCGGCGGCGACGCTGTCGAACCGCTACATCACGGATCGCTTCCTCCCCGACAAGGCGATCGACCTCATGGACGAGGCGGCCTCGCGCCTGCGCATGGAGGTGGAGTCGAAGCCCGAGGAGATCGAGAATCTCGACCGGCGCATCATCCAGCTCAAGATCGAGCGCGAGGCGCTGAAGAAGGAGACCGACAAGGCCTCGAAGGAGCGGCTCGGCAACCTCGAGAGCGAGCTCGCCAACCTCGAGCAGCAATCGGCCGAGCTCACCCAGCGCTGGCAGGCGGAGAAGGAGAAGATCGCCGCCGAGGGCAAGCTGAAGGAGCAGCTCGACGCGGCGCGGCTCGAGCTCGAGCAGGCGCAACGCGCCGGCGATCTCGCCAAGGCCGGCGAGCTCCAATACGGGCGCATCCCCGGCCTCGAGAAGCAGCTCGCCGAGGCGCAGGCGGTCAGCCAGTCGGCGATGCTGCGCGAGGAAGTGACCAGCGAGGATATCGCCGGCGTCGTTGCCCGCTGGACCGGCATCCCGGTCGAGCGGATGCTCGAGGGCGAGCGCGAGAAGCTGCTGCAGATGGAGCAGCAGATCGGCAAGCGCGTGATCGGCCAGGCGCAGGCGGTTGCGGCGGTGAGCCGCGCCATCCGCCGCGCCCGCGCCGGCCTGCAGGACCCGAACCGACCCCTCGGCTCGTTCCTGTTCCTCGGCCCCACCGGCGTCGGCAAGACCGAACTGACCAAGAGCCTCGCCGAATTCCTGTTCGACGACTCGACCGCGATGGTGCGCATCGACATGTCCGAGTTCATGGAGAAGCATTCGGTCGCCCGGCTGATCGGCGCGCCGCCGGGCTATGTCGGCTATGAGGAAGGCGGCGTGCTGACCGAGGCGGTGCGGCGCCGGCCCTACCAGGTGGTGCTGTTCGACGAGGTCGAGAAGGCGCACGGCGACGTGTTCAACATCCTCCTCCAGGTGCTCGACGACGGCCGCCTCACCGA
>Ga0070660_100000531_pt1 | contig 25439 bp, 27 predicted proteins | sample KBSC33metaG_FD_64670 | JGI IMG/M metagenome (GOLD analysis project Ga0070660, IMG submission 64670) | Corn rhizosphere microbial communities from Kellogg Biological Station, Michigan, USA - KBS C3-3 metaG | ecosystem: Host-associated > Plants > Roots > Rhizosphere > Soil ... | reverse complement strand
GCCACGGAGGCGTACGCCGTCGGGCTGGTGGACGAAATTCACGCACCCGATGCATTGGAGAAAGCCGTCGCGGCCAAATGTGCCCTTCTTGCGAACAACTCCCAGTGGTCCATCCGGGGCGCGAAGGAGATGGTGCGCTTTATCCTCTCCGGCGCCACGAAGGAGAACCGGGAGACGTCGGACAGATTTCTCGATGCCGTGGGCGAGGCCGATTTCCGCGAAGGCCGAACCGCATTCATGGAAAAGCGGACGCCGAAATTTCCCTATCGCTGAGGCCGCGCATGACGCTCAAGCTCTATCATTGCAAAGGTGCGCGCTCGGTGCGCCCGCTTTGGACGCTCGAAGAAATGGGCATTGCCTATGATCTGGAGTCGATGCGCTTTCCGCCGCGCATCTTCCGCGAGGGCTATCTGGAGATCAATCCGCTCGGCACGGTCCCCACACTGATCGATGGCGATGTGACGATGACGGAGTCCGCGGGCATCTGCCAGTATCTCGTGGATCGCTACGGCCCAACCGATCTCGCCGTGGCGCCGACCGACAAGGATTATGGCTCTTATCTCAACTGGCTGCATCGCAGCGATGCGACGCTTACCTTCCCGCAAACCATCGTGCTGCGCTATTCGCAACTGGAGCCGGAAGATCGCCGTCTGAAACAGGCGGTGGACGATTACACCCAATGGTTCTTCGCGCGCCTGCGCAGTGTCGAGGAGGCCACCGCAGCCAAGGAATACCTCTGCGCCGGGCGCTTCACGATTGCGGACATCGCGGTGGGCTTTGCGCTCTATCTCGCCGAAACGCTTGGCCTGCGCGGCGGTTTCAAGCCGAACACGGAGGCCTATTACAGCCGCCTGCGTGCGCGCCCCGCCTTCCAGCGCGCCATTACACTTTGACACGATTTCCGCCCGCTGCGTCCTAAGCGCGCAACTTGCGGCGCGTGGAATCGTCACCCATGATTGCCGCCACTTGGGGGACAGATGCGACATTTTTCAGCGATAGCATTCGGACTGCTTCTCACCACGCCCGCGCTCGCCGCGGGGCCCGCCACAGCGAAGCAAACGCACGCCGAAAAACCGCTCGCCGGGCTTCTGCCGGTTCGCGCGGATCGGCAACAGGGGAAAATCCTGTTCACGCTACCCAAGCCCGGCGCGGACGGCGTATCCGCCCGTTTCCTCTACACCACGGCCCTGCGCACCGGGCTTGGCGCCGCGCCCACTTTTCTCGACCGCGGCCGCATCGGCGACACACAGATCATCGCCTTCCGCCGGATCGGAAAGAAGATCGCCATCCAGTTCGAGAATCCGCGGTTTCGCGCGAACGGCGCCGACCCTTCCGATCCGCGCGGCAGCGGCGATTTCGCGGTGTCCACGGTCTGGATGGGCGACATCGCGTCGTCGCTTCCGAACGGCGGCTACACGGTCGATATTTCGAGTTTCCTCGCCACGCAGGATCTTGGCATCGCGGCGGCCCTCAACCAAAGCGGCGATACATTCGGCACCGGTGGCGCCGCGCAGGGCGCGGGAAAAGGCTTCAAGCGCGACGACAAGCTGAGCGCGGCCGTGCCGGACTCGGTGAAGGTGTTCCCCGAGAATGTCGAAGTGGATGCGATCCAGACGTACACCTCCGATGAGCCGGGCGATGAGGTGGAGAACATCGCGCCCGATCCGCATCAGGTGAGCTTCACCATCCATTCCAGCTTCGTGAAACTCCCTGCCCCCGGTTTCGTGCCGCGCGCATTCGATCCGCGCATCGGCGGATTCTCGACACAGGTGGTGGATTTCGCCGCGCCGCTCGGCAGCGATGTGGTGCGCGATTACGCCAACCGCTTCCGTCTCGAAAAGACCAATCCCGGCACCGCACCGTCGCGCGTGAAGAAGCCGATTGTCTATTACATCGACAGCCGCGCGCCCCAGCAGATCCGCGATGCGCTGATCGACGGCGTGAGCTGGTGGAAGAAAGCCTTCGAAGCCGCCGGCTATATCGACGCCTTCGAGGTCAAGACGCTGCCGCCCGGCGTCGATCCGATGGATGTGCGCTACAACATCGTGAACTGGGACGATCGCGCCACCCGCGGTTGGTCTTATGGACAGGAAATCGTCGATCCGCGCACCGGGGAAATCGTCAAAGGCATGGTGGTGCTGGGTTCCCTGCGCGCACGCCAGGATATCCAGATCTTTGAAGGCCTCGTTGGCGCGGACCAGCTCAACACCGGTGGACCGAACGATCCGGTGCAGGCCGCGCTCGCGCGGCTTCGTCAGCTTGGCGCGCATGAAGTCGGCCACACGCTGGGCTTCGCGCACAATTTCGCCGCCAGCACGCAGGACCGCGCGTCGGTGATGGACTATCCGGCGCCGCGCATCGGATTGGTGAACGGCAAGCCCGATCTCTCCGACGCTTATGGCGTTGGCCTCGGCAAATGGGACATGGCGACGGTCGATTGGCTTTATGGCGCACAGGATCAGGCAACCGCCGATACCAAGGCGCGCGCCGATGTGGCTGCGGGCTTGCGCTATGTGGAAGACGCCGATGCGCGCTCGCCCGATAGCGCGCAGCGCTGGGCCTCGCTCTGGGATGATGGCGCCGATCCGACGGCGGAGTTGAACCGCATGATGACCGTCCGCAGCGCCGCCATCGCGAATTTCGGCCTGGCGTCGTTGGCGCCCGACGAGCCGATGGCGAATTTGCGCCGCCGCTTCGTGCCGATCTGGCTTTTGCATCGCTATGAAGTCGTCGCCACGGCCAAGGCCATCGGCGGCGGCGAATATACCTACGCGGTCAACGGCGATGGACAGGAGCAATCTTTGCCCGTGCCGGCCGATGCGCAGCGCGCCGCGCTCTCGGCGCTGCTGGCGACGTTGTCGCCGGAAGCCTTGCGCGTTCCGGACCGTCTGGTGCCGCTGCTCTCCGCGCCGCGCAACGGCAGCGACAACCGCCAGTTCGACATCGAAGTGTTCGCCACCGCGCATGGCCCCTTGTTTGATCCACTGGTCGCTGCGGATGCCGCTGCCGAGATCACCCTGAACTCTTTGCTGTCGCCCGCGCGTTTGGCGCGCGTCTCTGCGCAACATGCGGTCGATGCCAACATGCCGGGCGTCGATGAAGTCCTGGACAAGTTGTGGTCCGCCGTCCGCCCTGGTGGCGACGCGCTCTCGCGCAGGATCGCCTATCGCGCGATCGCAACGATGGCGGCGACCGCGCAGGACAAGACAACAACGCCGGAAGTCGCCGCGCTGGTCGATCAGAAGCTGCACGATATCGGCGGGCAATTGTCCGGCAGCGATGCCTGGGGCGCGAGCCTGTCGCGCAAACTGCTGGATCCGCGCGAACGCGCCAAGCTTGCGAAGGACCTGTCGCGCAACGCGCCCATCCCGCCTGCCGATCCTATCGGCGGCGGCGAAGGCGACTGGATGGATTTTCCGTAGATTGCCGGTCGCGGCGCCTTAAAAATAGCGTATGGCTACAAAGCCGATGACGACAATGATGGCTGTCGCCGCCATCACCCATTCGAGATATTTTTCGACGAACTGCCGAACCTGCTGACCGAAGACAAACAGCAGGACGGCGACGAGGCCAAAGCGAACGCCGCGTGTAACAATAGACAGGCCAACGAACGCAGCCAGATTATATCCCGCAAACCCGCTCGCGATGGTGACCAACTTGAAGGGAATGGGTGTCGCGCCTTTGATCAGAATGATGAGCGCGCCGTACTCGCGGTAGAGTTCGCGGAAATGCGTCATGTCGCCGGAAAGCCCATAGGCGTCGATGAGCCAAGTTCCAACCGTGCCGTATAGAAACGCACCGATCGCATAGCCGAGAAGGCCGCCCAGAACGGACCAAAGCGTACACCAACCGGCGATCCAAAAGGCTCGCTTTCGATCGGCAAGCATCATCGGCAACAGCATGATATCCGGCGGTATGGGAAAGAAGGACGCTTCGGCAAAAGACACGCCGGCGAGCGTGGCCCATGCATGCGGACCGGCGGCGCGTTCCAGCGTCCATGCATAAAGCCTTCGCAGCGCATTCGGACGCGGCTTGTTGTCCGTGTCAGCCATCGACTTTCGTTCCCAACCGATTTCTTCGCGATTTCGCGGAATGGTCGGAGCGGCGGGATTTGAACCCACGACCCCTTGTCCCCCAGACAAGTGCGCTAACCAGGCTGCGCCACGCTCCGATACCAACAACAAAGACGAACCAACGGTTCGCCGAGGGCCGCGGAATATAGGGGCCACATTCCGGCACGGCAACGCAAGATGCCCGCTTTTTCTCGGTTTGCCTTGCCTATTTCCGCGGCAAATTCGGCCAAATCCTCGGCAAATCTATAGTCCTATTCTCCGGAATAATTATTTGACAACCGTAACGGTCGCGGTGTACAAATCTCCCAACTCTCGAACTGCGCCCGATCCGTAGCCGTCGCTGAAAAGCGGCGGTTTTTTGCGTTCGAGCGCTCTCAACGCGCCATTGCCGCCCCTATGACAATGGAGTTTGTTTTAAAGAGGAGTGGCTGAAGGGCAATTCTGCAACGGGGGGACCCCCCACCCCCTTACTTGAAATTCAACTACCAGGGCTGGGCGCATCGCACGATAGGCGCGCAAGATCCTGGCGTGTGCGCGAAAACGCATGCGAATTCGCGCCCATTCAAATGCGCAAGAAAAAGACGGATTCGGTGGGCGGGACAATCATGTCCGCGCGATCGCGCAAAAATTCGCGGATTTCGGAAAATTCAACGCCCGGCAGCGGCGCGAATCTTCGCCTTCATCTGCAGCAATTCCGCCAGCAGGATTTCCAGCTTGGTGCGCTGTTCCTCGTCGAGCGCGGGGCGATCGATGCCCGGCGCACTCTGCGGCTCGGCATGGGCGCGCGCCAGATCGGCCATGATGGCGCGGGCGTGCATCGCTTCGTCCTGCCAGACTTCGGCGGCATCTTCGGCGGGCTTGCGCTCGATCGGACCCGTGAACACGGCATCGCCACGACCGATCTCCGCGACATGGCGAAGGCCGCGTTCGCGCAGTACCTTCTGCACGCCCTTGATCGTGAAACCTTCGGCGTAAAGCAGCGAGCGGATGCCGCGCAAAAGATCGACGTCTTCGGGGCGATAGTAACGGCGGCCGCCGGCACGCTTCACCGGCTTCACCTGTGCGAAACGCGTTTCCCAGAAACGCAGAACGTGTTGCGGCACATCGAGATCGAATGCCACTTCGCTGATCGTGCGAAAGGCTTCGGGAGATTTCATGCCCGACGCAGGCAGGCCTGCGGGCACCGCACTCATTCTTCAGCCTCGAAGACGGGCGTTTGCCCGTTGATGATCGCCTTCAGCACATGGCTGGGGCGGAAGACGAGAACGCGGCGCGGCGCGATGGGAACTTCATCGCCGGTCTTCGGATTGCGGCCCATGCGCTGCGATTTCTGGCGCACTGCGAAAGTTCCGAAAGAGGACAGCTTCACGGTTTCGCCCTTGGCGAGCGCCGAGCAGACTTCCTCGAGCATATCCTCGACCATCTGCGCGGACTCGTTACGCGACAACCCGACGGCCTGGAACACGGCCTCGGTCAGATCTGCACGGGTGAGGGTATTGGTCGTCATGACGGGCCCGACTCTGTCATTGCGTGGTCACACGCTATGCGGGGCTGGATTTCCCGTCAACGTCAAAGGGATAGGGGACTTTTTTGAGGTTCCATCCTACCAGCGGACGAGACCGGCACCCCAGGTCAGCCCGCCCCCCATGGCCTCCATGAGAACCAGGTCGCCCCGCTTGATCCGCCCGTCTGCCACGGCCACCGCCAGCGCCAGCGGCACGGAAGCCGCGGAGGTGTTGCCATGGTCGGCAATGGTGGAAATGAAGCGTTCGGCCGGCAGGTGCAGGCGGCGCGCTGTGCCGTCCAGGATGCGCTGATTGGCCTGGTGCGGCACGAACCAGTCGATGTCGCTGACGGCCACGCCCGCCTCGTTGGCCGAGGCCAGAATCGAATCGGCGATGTTGATGACGGCGTGCTTGAAGACTTCCTTGCCCTGCATCCGCAGATGCCCGGTGGTGCCGGTCGTGGACGGTCCGCCATCGACATAGAGAAGATCGTGCAACCGGCCGTCGGAATAGAGTTTGGTGTTCAGCACACCGCGATCGGCGGGCGTGCCCTCGCCTTCGCCCACGCGCAGAACGATCGCACCCGCGCCGTCGCCGAACAGCACGCAGGTCGTGCGGTCGGTCCAGTCCATGAGCCGCGACATCGTTTCGGCGCCGATCAGAAGAACCGTCTTGGCCTGCCCGCAGCGGATGAAATTGTCCGCGACAGCGAGGCCATAGATGAAACCCGAGCAGACCGCTTGAACATCGAATGCCGCGCCGCGCGTCATGCCGAGACGCGCCTGAATCTTGGTAGCGACGGAGGGAAAGGTTTCGTCCGGCGTCGTTGTTGCGACGACGATCAAATCGATCTCATCCACGCCGATCTGCGCATTGGCCAACGCGGCCTGCGCCGCCCGGAATGCCAGTTCGGATGTGGTCTCGCCCTTTTCGACGATATGGCGGCGCTCGATGCCGGTGCGCGCGCGGATCCATTCGTCGCTGGTGTCGACCATCTTGGCGAGTTCGGCATTGGTCAGGATGCCGGCCGGGAGGAACGCACCGCAGCCGATGATCTGGGAACGGATTACGCTCACGAGGCCCCAACTCCGGACGCAGCCACCGGAACCGGCACTGCGAGGCGGGCCCGGTCGGCCACGATCTTCGAGATCACGTCGGCCCGCACCATGTCGATGGCCATGTCCAGCGCGCTTGCGAAACCCAGCGCGTCGGTGCCGCCATGGCTTTTCACCACGATGCCGTTCAGGCCCAGAAAGACGCCGCCATTCGACGCGCGCGGATCGAGCTTGCGGCGCAGCGCGTTCAAGGCGCCGGAGGCAAATACCGCGCCGATCTTGCCAAGCAGCGATCGCGTCAGCGAATTGCGCAGAAAGCCGATGACAAGCTTGGCTGCGCCTTCCGCCGTTTTGAGCGCGACATTGCCGGTGAAACCGTCGGTCACCACGACATCCACCGTGCCGCCCGAAATGTCATCGCCTTCGACAAAGCCCTGGAAGTCGATGGGCAGCCCTGCCGTGCGCAAAATCTGCGCGGCGCCGCGAACGGCCTCATTGCCCTTCTGGTCTTCTTCGCCGACGTTGAGAATGCCAAGCGTCGGCTTTTCGAGGCCCAGCACGGCGCGCGCGAAGGCCTGGCCCATCACGGCGAAATCGACAAGCTGTTCGGCATCCGCCGAAATGTTGGCGCCGACATCCAGCACGACGCTTTGCCCGCGCATGGTCGGCCACAAGGCCGCGATGGCGGGACGGTCGATGCTGTCGAGCGGACGAAGCTGCAGCAAGGACATCGCCATCAGCGCACCGGTGTTGCCGGCGGAAATGGCGACGTCTGCTTCTTTCTTGGCGACGGATTCGATGGCGCGCCACATGGACGTATTGCGTCCGCGGCGCACGATCTGGCTTGGCTTGTCTTCCATCTTCACGCGCTCGGGCGCGTGACGCATCTCCACGCGATCAGCGACCTTCTTGCGCTTCGCCAGCAGCGGCGTCAGCTCGGCCTCATCGCCGTGCAGGAGAAATTTCACGGTGGGATGGCGCACGATCGCGCGCGCGACAGCCGCAACGATCACGCTTGGGCCAGCGTCGCCGCCCATTGCGTCGATAGAAACCGTGAGAGTGGGAGCCGCCATCACCTTGTCACCGCGTGGGACATTTGCCGTCGCTGGCAATTTTCACGCGAAACCGGTCAGCCCTTGGCCTGCACGACCTCGCGTTCGCGATAGTGACCGCACGAACCGCAAACGTGATGGGGACGGCGCTGCTCGCCGCAATTGGGGCATTCGTTATGGCTGGTCGCCACCAGCTTGTGATGCGAACGGCGCATGTTGCGGCGCGACGGCGATGTTTTTCTCTTTGGGACCGCCATGGCGGACAAGCTCCTTGCAAAAACCGATATGCCGAATCGGAAAAACGGGCACACCCTTGGCGCGCCTGCCAATTTTGACCGGGTCGGCAAAATGAGCGGCGGAGTAAAGGGGAAACGCGTCCCGGATTCAAGGGAGAATATCCCCTTTATTTGGTGGTTTTCAGCCCTCGCCCTTCAACCTCTTGAGGATGGCAAAGGGGCTTTCCGGCTTGGCGTCTGGGGGCTCTGGAAGGGTGAAACTCTCCTCCTCGGCCCGGGGATAGGGGTCCAGGGCCAGCGATAGCTCCTCCAGAAGGGGGGCTGCCAGATCGTAATGAGGGCTCTCGATCTCTTCCGGGGCGTCGTCATCCGCCGCCGAGAGGGTGAGCTCCTTGTCCGGCTCCGGTGCGTGGCGGCTGCGATAGGCGACGTGAAGCTCGCGGGAGAAACGCTCTTCGATGCGCGTTCGCAGAGGCTTCAGCGTCACGACGGAGGATTGCGTAAGATTGCATGTCAAAACCGCTTCATAGCGATAGCGGTTCATCGAGAGTTTGCGCAGCGCAATGACGCCAACGAACTTCTCGACGCTAACGACCTCAAGCCACCCCGCGATTTTCGCGCGCTGTTCCGGATTCGCGTCGATGGTGACCTCGGTGCCCGCGACGGAGAGATCGGAAAGATCGTAGATGCGTTCTATGGGTGCTGAGCTAGCCATGGCAGTTAACGGATAAGAGTGGAAATCGCAGCCAGATCGGGAAAGCCGGACGAAAGATCGCTTTCGTGAAGCTTGGCGCGCGCGGCAAGGGCATAGCTCGCCAGCGCGTCAGCATCCGCATCGTGCCCCGCCTCCCCCCGGTAGATGTTTCGCAGGATCGCATCCTTCAAAGAACCGTCCTGTGCTGCCGCGCCGTAAGCGGACAAGCGACCGTAGAAGGCATCCGCCATCTTCTTCACGCGATGGCCGATGCCGATATCGCCGACGCCAAGATCGCGAAGGCTCTCGTCGAAGCTCGCGAACAGCGTGTCGATCAGGCCTTGTGAAACATCTTTCATTCCCTGTTCCCGCAATCTTTCGAGAACCAGCCACGCATGCAGAACGACCAGATCGAACCGGCCATCGATCGTATCCGGAACCCCAAGTTTCGCGAAAAACACGGGCTGGCGCGCCTGCGCCCCAATGGCCGTGCAAAGCGCGGCCCCAAGGGATTTTCCGCTGCGCGATTTCAGAAGCGCCTTCAACATAAACCGTCTCCGAGGGACCGGCTTGAAACCGGAGCCTGCCAAGGCTAGCACATCGCCCCGGGGTATAGCGGATTGCAAGGATGTCGCGCATGAGAATTCCCGTTTTGGCCGCGGCCGCTCTGGCGCTGATGGCGTGTACGCCGGTCATCAGCCAGCGAGGCTATCTGCCGGATCCCGCCGGTGAGGCGTCTATTCGCGTGGGTTCGGACACCAAGACCTCCGTCCAGAAACGGCTCGGCGATCCTTCGACCTCCGCCACCTTCGGCGACGACGCCTGGTATTACATCTCCAGCACCGAACGGCAGGTCGCATTCTTCGATCCCTCGACCACCAGCCGGAAGATCATGGCCATCCATTTCGACAAGGACGGCAAGGTAACGGACATCAAACATTTCGGTTTGAAGGACGGCCATGTCGTTGCCTTCGAAACCCGCACCACGCCGGCCAAGGGCCGCGAGCTGACCTTCCTGCAGCAGCTGTTCAGCGCCACGCCCGGCATACCGCTCGGCGGCGTGACTCCCGGCCAAAACCCGGGTGACAACGGCCCCTGATTTTCGGATCGCAACCGGAAAACAAAAAACGCGCGAGTTGCCTCGCGCGTTTTTCATTTCATCCGTGATGCTGGCTTAGAAAATCTTCGCCAGGGTGGCCAGAAGAAGCAGCGCCACGATGTTGGTGATCTTGATCATCGGGTTCACCGCGGGACCGGCAGTGTCCTTGTAGGGATCGCCGACAGTGTCGCCGGTCACCGCTGCCTTGTGAGCGTCGGAACCTTTGCCGCCGAAATGGCCGTCTTCGATGTACTTCTTCGCGTTGTCCCATGCGCCGCCGCCCGAGGTCATCGAGATGGCGACGAACAGGCCCGTGACGATCACGCCGAGCAGCATGGCGCCGAGCGCGTTGAACGCTTCGGTTTTGCCCGCAACCCAATTCACGAGGAAGAACAGAACGATCGGCGACAGCACCGGCAGCATGGACGGGACGATCATTTCCCGGATGGCAGCCTTGGTGAGCAGGTCAACCGCGCGCGCGTAGTTCGGCTTCTGCGTGCCCTGCATGATGCCGGGCATTTCGCGGAACTGCTTGCGCACTTCCTCGACCACCGCACTGGCCGCACGTCCCACCGCCGTCATCGCCCAACCGCCGAAGAGGTAAGGCAGAAGACCGCCGATGAAGAGACCGACGACAACCCACGGGTTCGCGAGCGAGAAGGTCGGAACCTGCAAGCCTGCGAAGTAGTGGTAGGTGTCCGAATGCGCAATGAAGTATTGCAGATCCGAAGTGTAAGCCGCGAACAGCACGAGCGCGCCAAGACCGGCGGAACCGATCGCGTAGCCCTTCGTGACGGCCTTCGTCGTGTTACCCACGGCGTCGAGCGCGTCGGTCGTCTTGCGAACGTCTCCTTCGAGGCCTGCCATTTCGGCAATGCCGCCCGCGTTGTCGGTCACCGGACCGAACGCGTCGAGCGCCACAACCATGCCGGCCAGCGAGAGCATCGTGGAAACCGCGATCGCGATTCCGAAGAGGCCCGCGAGCCAGTTGGCCACAACGATACCGACGCAAATCGTCAGCGCCGGAAGCGCCGTCGATTCCATCGAGATCGCAAGACCCTGGATCACGTTGGTGCCGTGACCGGTCACTGACGACTGCGCGATCACCCTCACAGGGCGGAAGTTCGTGCCCGTGTAGTATTCGGTGATCCACACGATCGCGCCGGTGACGGCGAGACCGACGATGCCGCAGTAGAACAAGGTCTGGCCGGTCACCAGATGACCGGGAGCCTGCGCGATCACGGTGTGGAGGCCGACGATCCAGTCGGTGAGCGGCCAGAGGCCGGCCAGCGAAAGAAGGCCCGTCGCGATCACGCCCTTGTAGAGCGCGCCCATGATGTTGTTGCTTTTGCCGAGACGCACGAACATCGAACCGATGATGGAGGTGACGATGCACATGCCCGCGATGGCGAGCGGATAGAGCATCAGCGCCGACTTCAGGGGACCGGCAAAGTAGATCGAGGCCAGAACCATCGTGGCGACGGTCGTCACCGCGTAGGTTTCGAACAGGTCCGCGGCCATGCCGGCGCAATCGCCCACGTTGTCGCCAACGTTGTCGGCGATCGTGGCCGGGTTGCGTGGGTCGTCTTCGGGAATGCCCGCTTCGACTTTGCCGACCATGTCGCCGCCGACGTCCGCACCCTTGGTGAAGATGCCGCCGCCGAGACGCGCGAAGATCGAAATCAGCGAAGCGCCGAAGCCCAGCGCGACGAGTGCGTTTGTGACGACACGGCCCTGTGTTTCATCCGCGATGTCCATGTTCAGGCCGTAGCGGAGGAACGTGTAGTAGCCCGCAACCGCGAGAAGGCCGAGACCGACGACGAGCAGACCCGTCACGATGCCGGAGCGGAACGCCACCGAGAGACCAGCGGCCAATCCGCTGCGCGACGCTTCCGCCGTGCGCACATTCGCGCGGACGGAAACGTTCATGCCGATATAGCCGGCAAGACCGGAGAACGTTGCGCCGATCAGATAACCGACGGCGACTTGCCATCCGAAAATCCAGAAGGCCAGCGCGAATATCACGATGCCGACGATGGCGATGGTCGTGTATTGGCGATTGAGATAGGCCGCCGCGCCTTCCTGAATGGCGGCGGCAATTTCCTGCATCCGCTCGTTGCCGGCGCTCTGGCTCAGCACGGAGCGGATCGTCCAGGCGCCGTACAGCAGTGCAAGCACGCCGCAGCCCAGGACGAGTTCAAGCTCTAAACCCATGGTTTTCCCTCTTGCGAATTTTGGAACCCCCGGCCGGCGCCAAAACGCTGGCCGGTCCCCATGGCCGGCCGGAACAGACCCACCGCTTCAAGGGCGCGGAAGCTATGCCAAAACGCTGGGAGAAGCGCAATATTTCAAGCGCCGCGGGATGCTTGACGATTCAGGACGGACTGGTCGCCGGCGGGGTCGCGCCGGGCCGCAATGGACGGACCTGGACTTCCATCAATTTGAGATCCGTGACTTTGCCCGGCCCCATGACCTTCTTCGCCAGAGCCAGCAACCGAGGTCCGAGCGTTGCTCTATCCACAGCCATGGGATCGTCAGGCTTGCCGATGGAAGAGGCATTCACGTCCCGGACGAAGGCGTCCTGGATGAACGGCACCTTGGCTTGGATTTCCATGGCCGCGGCCTGCGACGCGCCCACAATTTTGCAGGAGATATAGGCATAAGCCAAAAGCCCTTCCCCCGAGGAAAGCGGCGCGATGAGATAAGGCATCTCGACGCTGGTTCCCGCCTTTGCGTCAGGCTTCTTGGCATCCTCCGCCACGCCCGCATGGGTTGAAGCCAAGAGAAGCAGTCCGGTTATCAGGGCAGTGACGCGCATGGCGAACCCTCGCAGAGCCGGCCTAATGGACCATGAACGAATCAGAAGTGCCGATAGCCCTTCTTTGATACTGGAATTTCGTGGCCGGATGAATTCAGCAAGGCGATGCCTTTGCCGGCTTCCACCCGCCCGATCTCCGTAACAGGCGTCCCAGCCCGTTCCGCAATCTGCGGAATTTCGTCGCGCCTGGCAGCCGGTGTGGTGAATGCGATCTCATAGTCATCGCCCGCGGTAACGGCCGACAACACGGATTCTCCCGCAGCCTTGAAAGCCAGGGAGAGCGGAATGCGATCCGCATCGATCGTGAGCCGGACGCCCGATGTTTCGGCGATATGACCAAGATCGGCCAGCAGGCCGTCGGATACGTCCAACGATGCGGTCGCAATTCCGCGCAGGGCCTGTCCCAGCGCAAGACGCGGCGAAGGGACTTGATAGCGAGACACCAGCACTTCGCGCTCAGAGGCGGAGAGGTTCGCGATCTCGTCTTTCAAGGCAGCCAGTCCTGCGCCCGCGTCGCCGATAGTGCCGGAAACGAAAACAAGATCTCCGGTTCTGGCGCCATTGCGGCGGATCATCCGGCCGGCAGGGGCAAAGCCGAACGCGGTGATGGCAATCGTCAGAGGGCCGGACGTAGACGTCGTGTCGCCCCCGAAAAGCGCGACGGAAAACGCGTTCTGGTCTTCGCGCAAGCCATCCGCGAAGGACTGCATCCAGGGCAAGGTCCAATCGCGCGGCATCGCCAATGATAGCAAATACCCCGCCGGTACGGCTCCCTTCGCGGCGAGGTCCGACAAATTCACGCGCAGCGATTTTTTTGCGATCATCTTCGGCGGATCGTCGGCGCGGAAGTGAACGCCCGCGGTCAGGAGGTCCGCCGTAACAACGAGTTCGCATCCCGGCGGCGGCTGGATCGTGGCCGCATCATCGGTCAGCCCATAGGCACCGGCAGCCTCAGCGGAAAGCGGCGCGAACAGTTTCGCGATGAGCTCAAATTCGCCGGGACGATCAGAACTGGAGTTCGTCATCGGGCGGCGTCTCGCCGAATTCCGGCGCGCGCTTCCTGCGTGCGAGCTTGTCGAGCGCGGCATTCACGAAAGAAGGTTCATCGCCCTGGAAGAAAGCATGCGCGATGTCGACATACTCATCGATGACCACCTTCGCGGGAACATCCTTGCGGTCGATAAGCTCGAACGCCGCCGCACGAAGAATGGCGCGCAGGATAGAGTCGATCCGGTTGAGCTTCCAATCGGCGGAAAGGCATTTCGCCACAGAGCGGTCGATCTCGACCTGATGATGCGGCACGCCCCGCACGACGGCGCCGAAGAACTCCTCGTCCGGCATTCCGCCCAGCGAGATTTCCGCTTCTTTTCCGAAGCGATGCTCGGTGAATTCCAGCGCGACCTCTTCGGCGTCGGTTCCAGTCAGTTCCATCTGATAGATCGCTTGCACAGCCGCAAGCCGCGCTGCGCGCCGCGCCGCCGAGGCGGGACGGTTCTCAGGCGACTGGGAGGCGGTGTTCATGATCGCGACTCGAGCCGCGCGCGAAGTGCGATGAGCGCCAGGCAGGCTCGCGCGGCATCGCCGCCCTTGTCTGAGCCGGTTGTTGAAGCCCGCACCAGTGCCTGCTCTTCATTTTCCACAGTCAGGATGCCGTTCCCGATACAGAGGCCTTGCTGGACGCCGAGGTCCATCAAACCGCGCGCGGATTCACCGGAGACGATTTCGAAATGGTAAGTCTCGCCCCGAATGACGCAGCCGAGCGCAACAAAGCCATCATAGCCGCCGCCTTCGCTGCGCGCGGCCATGGCGATGGCCGGTGGAATTTCCAAGGCGCCCGGAACGGAAATGCGTTCGAAGTTCGCGCCCGCGGCATCCAGCGCGGCTGTCGCGCCATCCAGCAGCGCGTTCGCTATGTGCGAATAAAAGCGCGCTTCGACGATGAGGATGTTCAGCTTGGCCATCAGGCGTCCCGGTTGCGAATGGGATGGGTGCCTACGATGTTCAGGCCGTATCCATCAAGCGCCACGATCTTCTTTTCCGGCGTATCGGTCAGCAGAATCATGTTTTCGATGCCCAGATCGAGCAAAATCTGCGCGCCGACGCCGTATTCCTTCACGCGGCGGCGGTCCGCATCGTCCTGTGTTTTTCGGGTAACCACATCGGTGACAAAAGTCGGCCGCGTCGAACGCAGCAGCACGACAACACCTCTGCCCTTATCCGCGATGATGCGCATGGATTCGCCGAGCACATCGCGCTCGTAAGGTTTCCACGCCAGCATGTCGCTGAAGATGTTGACCGCATGCATACGAACGAACACCGGATCCGGGGTTGTGATATCGCCCTTCACCAGCGCGATATGCTCCGCATATTCCAGTTCGTTCACATAGACGATCATCTTCCAGTCGCCGCCATTGTGGCTCTGGAACGGGCCTTCAAAGGTGCGTTTCACGAAGTGATCGTATTTGCGGCGATAGGCGATCAAGTCCGCAATCGTTCCGATCTTCAGGCCATGCAATTGCGCGAACGGCACCAGGTCCGGCAACCGCGCCATCGTGCCGTCATCGTTCATGATCTCGCAGATCACACCGGCGGGATTGAGCCCGGCAAGACGCGCGATATCGACAGCAGCCTCTGTGTGCCCTGCGCGGACAAGTGCTCCACCATGCCGTGCGACGAGCGGAAATACATGGCCGGGCGATGTAATGTCGTCCGGACCTTTGGTCGGGTCGATAGCAACGGAAATCGTGTGCGCGCGATCATGCGCGGAGATTCCGGTGGAGATACCTTCCTTGGCTTCGATGGACACCGTGAACGCCGTCTGGTTCGGCGTGCCGTTCACCTGCGTCATCATCGGGATGTTGAGCGCCGCCGCACGGTCCTGCGTCAGCGCGAGGCAGATCAGGCCGCGGCCGAATTTCGCCATGAAGTTCACGGCATCGGGCGTGCACATCTGCGCGGGAATAATGAGATCGCCTTCGTTCTCGCGGTCGTCGGCATCCATGAGGATGAACATGCGTCCGTTGCGGGCGTCTTCGATCACATCTTCGATCGCCGAAATATAATCGTGATAAACGGGAACGTTCATGCCTTCACCAACCGCGCCACATAGCGCGCCATCAGATCGACTTCCAGATTCACTTTCGCGCCCGGCTTCTGGCGGCCGAATGTCGTCACCTTGGAAGTGTGTGGAATGATATTCACGCCGAAGCGCGCGCCATCGACCTCGTTCACCGTGAGCGAAACGCCATCGAGTGCAATCGAACCTTTCGGCGCAATGAAGCGTGCCAGCGCGCTGGGAGCCTGAAGAATGACGCGGATGGATTCACCTTCCGGCTTCATGCTGACGATCTCGGCGATGCCATCGACATGTCCGGTCACGATATGGCCGCCCAATTCATCGCCAACGCGCATGGGGCGCTCGAAATTCACCGCCTCGCCGACCTTCCAGTCGCCGAGCGTTGTCTTCGATAAAGTCTCCGCGGATGCTGTAACGGCGAACCAACGATCCTTCTCGTTACCCTTGTCGACAACGGTCATGCACGCGCCGGAGCATGAGATCGACGCGCCGATATCGATCGCCGAAACGTCGTAATGCGTGCCGAACACGAAATGCGTGTCGCCCCGCTTCTCGATATGGCGGACCTGGCCGACGTCGGTGACGATGCCTGTGAACATGTGTTTCTTTTAGGGCCTTGTTTCGTAGCTTTCCAGACGATCGACGCCGAAAGACCGGCTGCTAACCCGCATAAAATTTGGGGCTTCGTTGAGATTCCGCAGCGCCAAAGCACCGGTGCCGTGACGTCCGGCATTCCCAAGTATCATGGGAGCCGTGAAGATTTCGAGCCGGTCGACGAAGCCTGCTTTCAAAAACGCATCCGCCACGGTCGCGCCGCCTTCCACCAGAAGGCGGTTGATCCCCTGCTCCGCCAGGTCGTGAAGCACGTCCGAAATTCGCACGCGTCCTTCCGGATCGGCTTCTACGCGAACGACATTAACGCCGAGCGCCTGAAGATCTTCACCACCTGACTGTGTGGTGAACACCATGGTCGGCGTCTTGCGCGCCGTCTGTGCGAGCTTCGACTTGGGGTTCAGCCTCAGCTTGCTGTCGAGCACGACGCGCGCCGGCGAATATTTCTCCAGGCCGGGCAGTCGAGACGTCAATTCCGGATCGTCCGCGATCACGGTTCCGATGCCGACGAGAATGGCATCATGTTGGACACGCAAAAGCTGGCCAAACCGGCGCGCGTCTTCACCGGTGATCCATGGGCTTTCGCCCGGCGCGCGCGCGGTGAAGCCGTCGGCGCTCTGCGCGATCTTGAGCGTTACCAGCGGGCGGCATTCTGCAATGCGCAGCCCAAAACCGCGATTAAGCGCCTGTGCTTCCGTTTTCAGAACATCCGTCGTCACTTCGATGCCGGCAGCACGCAGTTTTGCGATACCGGCGCCGTTGGTGCGTGGATCGGGATCGGTCATGGCAACGACGACGCGTGCCACGCCCGCTTTCACCAGCGCATCGGCGCAAGGCGGTCCGCTGTTCCCAACATGAGCACAAGGCTCCAGAGACACATGGGCTGTCGCACCCCGCGCCTCATCGCCTGCCTGCGCCAAGGCAATAACTTCCGCATGCGGGCGTCCGTTTTCAGCCGTGCGCCCGCACCCGACGATGTGCCCGTTCGGTGCGACGATCACGCAGCCGACCGACGGCACTCTGCCTGTCCGCCCCAGCCCCCGGGCAGCCAGCATCAACGCATGCCGCATATGACGCCCATCGGTCGCACTCATGGGAAGCGCCTAGTCGCGATCTCCGCCTTCCATCTCGCCAATCAGGACTTCGAAATCCTTGGTCTCCCGGAAGTTGCGATACACAGAGGCAAACCGGACGTAAGCAACCTTGTCGAGGCTGGCGAGCGCCTGCATCACAAGTTCGCCGATCGTCGACGCCTGCACTTCGTTCTCGCCCATGCTTTCCAGGCGGCGCACGATGCCGGTGATCATGCGATCCACGCGCTCGGCTTCGACCGGACGCTTGCGCAAGGCGTGGGTGAGCGAACGCTCGAGCTTCTCGCGCTCGAACGGCTCGCGCCGGCCGTTCTTTTTGACGACGATCAGCTCGCGAAGCTGCACACGCTCGAAAGTCGTGAAACGGCCACCACAGGCCGGGCAATGGCGGCGACGGCGGATCGCCGAATTGTCCTCGCTGGGACGGCTGTCTTTGACCTGCGTGTCGTCATGTCCGCAAAAGGGGCACCGCATGAAAGATGATCCTTAGTAAATCGGGAAACGGCGGCACAAATCGGCGACGCGCGAACGAACGCTGGCCTCCACTTCGGGGTCGCCTGCGTCGCCCTTCTTTGCAACAGCATCAACCACTTCGACGATGAGCTTGCCGATCTGCTGGAACTCTGAAATGCCGAAACCGCGCGTCGTTCCCGCGGGTGTCCCGAGGCGAACGCCGGAGGTGATCGCAGGCTTCTCGGTGTCGAAGGGGATCGCATTCTTGTTCGTGGTGATGAAGGCGCGATCCAGGGCCTTTTCGGTGTGATTGCCCTTTGCATTCTTGGGGCGCAGGTCGACCAGCATCAGATGCGTGTCGGTACCGCCCGAGACGATATCGAGGCCCTCGGCGTGAAGCGTTTCCGCCAGCGCCTTTGCGTTATCGACGACCGCTCGCGCATAGAGCTTGAAATCCGGCTTCAGCGCCTCGCCAAACGCTACGGCCTTCGCGGCAATCACATGCATCAGCGGACCGCCTTGCAGGCCCGGGAAGACTGCCGAATTGATCTTCTTTCCGAGATCCATGTCTTTCGACAGGATCATGCCGCCACGTGGGCCGCGTAGTGTCTTATGGGTTGTGGTGGTGACGACATGCGCGTGTTCCAGCGGGTTGGGATGCGCGCCGCCTGCCACCAGGCCCGCGAAGTGGGCCATGTCCACCATGAAGAACGCACCGACGGAATCCGCGATTTCGCGGAAGCGTTTGAAATCGATGATCCGCGAATAGGCCGAGCCGCCGGCGATAATGACTTTTGGCTTGTGTTCTTTGGCGATCGCCGCGACCTCGTCCATGTCAATGCGGTGATCCTGACGACGAACGGTGTAGGACACCGGCTTGAACCATTTTCCCGACTGGTTGACGGGTGATCCATGCGTGAGATGCCCGCCCGCTGCCAGATCGAGCCCCATGAACGTGTCGCCCGGCTGCATGAGCGCAAAGAATACGGCCTGGTTTGCCTGCGCACCGGAATGGGGTTGCACGTTGGCGAAGTCGCAGTTGAAAAGCCGCTTTGCGCGATCGATGGCCAGTTCTTCGGCAACGTCCACATATTCGCAGCCGCCGTAGTACCGCCGGCCCGGATAGCCTTCCGCGTACTTGTTCGTGAGTACCGAACCCTGCGCTTCCAATACGGCCTTACTTACGATGTTTTCCGACGCAATAAGCTCGATCTTCTCGCGCTGGCGCGTGAGTTCTTCATCGACCGCGCGCGCAACCTCGGGGTCGGCCGCCGCCAGCCCGCGTGTGAAAAAGCCAGAATTCTGCGGCTCTGCCGCGTTCGTCACCGCCACCATTTGAACTCACCTCGTGCCGCTTGTCGCAACCTGCCATGCCTAGCGCGCCATCGCACCTATCGCGGATGTAGCCCTATCCTTTTACCAGATATTGCGCCAGTGCGCGGAGACGCCGCGACCGGCCCTAGTGGCAGGAGGGCCGCCAGTGGCATAGCCCTTATGCACATTTTTGTAGGGAATGCCCCGGCCAGCGCCAGCCGAAGCGAAATAACCCACAAAAGACGGGATGACGAGTTCCCGGTAATCCCGGCAATTGATTATAATTTAGAACGCTCATGAGACGTGAAGATTTCAGCAGTCTTGCCCACTAACCGCGTTTTAAACATCGACCATTGAGAAAAATCCAGGGTGCGCTTGCGACTTGATTCTCCATAATCGGCGGGCGATAGCTGTATACGATATAATAGCTGTATACGATATATTTGTATTAGCGCGCCGAAGGACAACCACCCCCATGAGTCATCCCCTTGAAGGCCACACCGCGAGGACGGAGGAAATGCTGAAGTTGGTGAGCGACATTGTCGCCGCTTACGTCAGCAACAATCCGGTGCCGGTAAGCGATTTGCCTGCAATGATCAGAAGCATACACGCAACGCTGGGGGCGCTTTCGGGAGTGCCCTCTTCCGAAACACTGACGTCGCAGAAGCCCGCCGTTCCGGTGAAGAAGTCGGTCACGAATGAATTCATCATCTGTCTGGAAGACGGCAAGAAGTTGAAGATGCTGAAGCGCTACCTGCGCTCCAACTACAATCTGACACCGGAAGAATATCGTGCGAAGTGGGGGCTGCCGGCGGACTATCCAATGGTGGCGCCGAATTACGCAGCGCAACGTTCGGAGTTCGCCAAGAAGATCGGGCTTGGCAGAAACGCGCCCGCGCACAAAGGCCGGCGCCGCGGATAGGCTCAGACGCCTTTTCGCTTTTTGAGAACGTATTCAAGCTTGCGGACCGCGGCTGCGGACATGTCTGCGCGCGTCGCCGCGGCAGGTCCTATGACGCTGGCCTCGATGCCGGTTTTGGAATCGATTGCCGTCGCTTTCACAAAAGCGCCCTGCACGACGAATTCGACGTAAACTTCCGTGCCGCGAGGCGGCATCGCGATCAGGCCGCGCGCTTCAGGTGATGCGCGACCCAAACTTCATCGAGCGCGCGGACGAGTTGCTCCATCATCGCATCGGTATGCATTGGCGACGGCGTAAACCGAAGGCGCTCCGTACCGCGCGGAACGGTCGGGAAATTGATCGGCTGCACATAGATTGCATGATCCCGCAGCAATGCATCGGAAACCGATTTGCACGTCGCGGCATCGCCAACAAAGACCGGTACGATATGGCTGCTGGTCTCCATCAACGGCAGCCCCGCATCCCGCAGGAGCGTCTTCAGCTTTTCCGCGCGCTCATGGATTTTCTCGCGCTCGATATTGCTCTCTTTAAGATGACGCACACTGGCAAGCACGCCGGCCGCAAGGACGGGCGCGATCGACGTCGTGAATATGAATCCGGGCGCAAAGGAGCGGATGCAATCCACCACCTCCACGCTTGCGGCAATATAACCGCCCATGACGCCAAACGCCTTGGCGAGTGTTCCTTCGATGATATCCACGCGATCCATGACGCCGTCGCGAGCGGCAACACCGGCGCCGCGCGGACCATAAAGACCCACACTGTGGACCTCATCGAGATAAGTCATCGCGCCATATTTCTCGGCGAGATCGCAAATTTCGGCTATGGGGCTGAAATCGCCGTCCATGGAATAGACGGATTCGAATGCAATCAGCTTGGGTGCATTGGGATCGGCGGCGCGAAGCTGCGCTTCCAGATCCACCAGATCGTTATGTTTAAAAATTCGCTTTTCGATGCCGCCATGGCGAATGCCTTCGATCATCGACGCATGGTTTTGTTCGTCAGAGAAGGCAATCAGACCCGGAAGCAGTTTCGCCAGCGTCGCAAGAGTGGTGTCGTTCGAGACAAAGCCCGACGTGAAGATCAGCGCGGCTTCCTTACCGTGCAGATCGGCAAGTTCGCGCTCCAGTTCGACATGATAGTGCGTGGTGCCCGAGATGTTGCGCGTGCCACCCGAGCCGGCGCCGGTCGTATCGATGGCTTCATGCATCGCCGCCAGCACCTTGGGGTGCTGACCCATGCAGAGGTAGTCGTTGCTGCACCAGACCGTGATCGGACGGGCGTTCTGCTCGGAATGGTAAAGCGCCTGCGGGTAGCTCCCGCGCCGGCGTATGATGTCTGCAAATATCCGGTATCGGCCCTCGCGCTTCAAGCCGGCGAGCGCGTCGCGGAAACGGGAAACATAGGAAAAAGCCATACTTATTCGCCCCAGATCGGACCCGATGGTCCAAGAGCTTGCCGGCCCCAGAATATCCCAACGTCCGGGCACGAATCCATGCGAATTGTCACATGCGGACGGCGCTTCCTGCGAGGGCATAGCTTTTTTGCGAGACGTTTTCAGGAGGCCACTGCGACAACCGCGTTCACGGCCATGGCGATGATCGCTGTGTTGTAGAAGAACGACACCACCGAGTGGCCGAGCGTCGCGCGGCGCATCCTGGAATCGGTTACATCGGTATCGGATGTTTGGGCCGTCATGCCGATCGTGAAGGCGTAGTAGAGAAACTCCCAAATGCCGGGTTCCTTCGTGTCTCTGAATTCAAGACCGCGAATGCTTTGCGCATTTTTCGCATCACCTTTTCTGCCGTAATAGAGGTTGGCGTAGTGGAACGCGGCGATGGTGTGCAGCGATAGCCATCCAAGCGGCGCACCGGCAATCGCCAAACCGAGCGCCAGCGGTGACGGCGCGTGTTTCTCGCGCAGGACCGTGACAATCGAAAGCGACGAAATGCCGATAACGACGAGTGCGATCAGAATGACGAGGAAAATGCCTTCGTCCTCCGCCCCCGCTTTCTTCCGCAATCCATCGGCATCGATCCGATAGATTGCCGCGATGGCCGCCGCCAGATAGGCGGCGAAGAAGCTGTCGCCTGCTGCGAGTGTCCGCTCCGGCCCGGTGAGCGATGCCCCAAACAGAAAAGCCAGGCTGCCGATTACGGCCGCCAGGTAGAAATGCCAGTGATGACGAAGATGGTTCCTGATCCGCTGCACGGTCGGCTCCGGCGACTCTGCCCATTCTAGGCACAAGTCGCCGGCGGGACCGAAGGATAACTACTCAGAGGCGGAAACGAACCTGGTCGATCCAGAAGCGCTCGAGGCGCTTCAGGCAAGCATTCATGCCGTCGAGATCGGTGGCGCCGACATTGCCGACCGCTTCGAGGGAAATCAGATGGCGCTCGAACAGCTCGCGCAGCATGTCCCGTACCGCCTCGCCCTTGCGGGTCAGGCGCACAAGGACCGACCGGCGGTCGAGTTCCGAGCGTTCGTGGTGCACGTAGCCGGCTTCCACGAGTTTCTTGAGGTTGTAGGAGACGTTCGAGCCAAGATAGTGGCCGCGCGTGCGCAGCTCACCGGCCGTCAATTCCTGATCCCCGACGTTGAAGAGCAGCAGCGCTTGCACGCTGTTGATCTCGCGTTCATCGCGACGATCGAGCTCATCCTTGATGACGTCGAGAAGCTGGCGATGCAATCTCTCGATGAGATTGAGCATCTCCATGTAGTGTTTGCTCACGACCGACGCGCTCTCGAGCGCGGCCGCAATCTGCGGTTTCGCTAACGCTGTCATCTTCCACCCCTCGTGTTTTTCACGAGGCCCACCTGTTTTATTTGACTAAAGAATACGGCGTGGGTCTTAAGGGTGGGTAAATCAGGCCTTTCCCCGCAACATGCGAATTATCCCGGAAAAGTCGATTCCGGCGTTACCAGCCGCGGCGAACAGCGAATAGAGTTGTGCCGCTTCGGCACCAAGTGGCGTATTCGCTCCCACCGACTGCGCCGCCGTCTGCGCGAGCTTCAGATCTTTCAACATCAACGCTGTCGCGAAGCCGCCCGCATAGTCGCGATTGGACGGCGCGGTCGGCACCGGGCCCGGCACGGGGCAATACGTCGTCAGCGACCAGGACTGACCGGACGATGTGGACATGATGTCGAACAGCTTTTGCGCTTCCAACCCAAGCTTTTCGCCCAGCGCCAGCGCCTCGCATGTACCAATCATCGAAATGCCCAGCATCATGTTGTTGCAGATCTTGGCGGCCTGCCCCGCACCGGGGCCACCCGCATGGGCGATCTTCTTGCCCATCTTTTCCAGAACCGGCTTGGCCTGTTCGAACGCGGCATCGCTGCCGCCGCACATGAATGTCAACGTACCGGCTTCTGCGCCGCCCGTGCCGCCGGACACCGGCGCATCGAGGAACAGGAAGCCGGCTTTTTCCGCCGCCGTATGAACAGCGCGCGCGGAATCGACGTCAATCGTGGAAGAGTCGATGAGAAGCGCGCCTTTCTTTGCTGCGCCCAGAACACCGTTGTCGAGATAGACAGCGCGAACATGGTGACCGGCCGGAAGCATCGTGATCACCACGTCGGCATCCTTCACCGCCGCATTGGCGCTTGCACCTTTCCGCGCACCCGCCTTCAGGACCGGATCGAGAACCGCATCGCTGAGATCGAACGCTGTGACCTGATGTCCGGCCTTCAGGAGATTGCGGGCCATCGGGCCACCCATATTGCCCACGCCGATGAATGCGATGTTGCTCATAGCTTTAGTTCCTTTTCTCCCAGCGGCGCGAAATAGGCACCCACATCCGCATCTGAAACGCCCGACAACGCTGCCGGCTGCCATTTCGGCGCATTGTCCTTGTCGATGATGACCGCGCGCACGCCTTCATAGAAATCATGCCCCGCGACGATGCGGTTCACCATCCGGTATTCCATCTTCATGCATTCATCGAAGCTGAGCGATTTTCCTTCGCGGATTTGACGAAAAGCAATCTTGAGACTGGTGGGCGACTTTGCACGGATGGTGTTGGCCGTGTCCTGCGCCCAGTCGGTATGTTCTGCATCGAGCGCGGCGAGGATATCCTCCACCGAGCCTTGTCCGAAGGTGCGGTCGATGGCGTCGCGATGCTCCGCAAGGAACGTGCCGGGCACGGAATCCTTCAGACCAGCAATGGCGGTATCGGGCGCCGTACCATCCGCGAGCGCGGTGAGCAGCATTTCCCAATGCGCCATCGGCACGAAGTCGGTGGCGATACCCGCATAAAGCGAGTCCGTTGTCTTCAAGCGAGCGCCCGTCAGCCCCAGAAACATTCCGAGTTGCCCCGGACAGCGCGGCAGGAAATAGGAGCCACCGACATCGGGAAAGAGGCCAATGCCCGTTTCCGGCATCGCGAAGACCATGCTCTCACCAGCAATGCGATGGCTGCCGTTCACCGACACGCCGACGCCGCCGCCCATGTCGATGCCGTGGATCAGCGCGATGTAAGGCTTCGGATAGCGCTTGATCGTGGCGTTGAGGATGTATTCATCGCGGTAGAACTGGAGCGCATAGGGCGTTTTCGCCTTCCCCGATTCATACAGCGCGCGAATGTCACCGCCCGCGCAGAAGGCCCGGTCGCCGTTGCCGCGAATAGCGACGGATTTGAACGCGTCGTCTTTGGCCCATTCGTCAAGTTGCGCTTTCATTGCCACGCACATGCCCTGCGTCAGCGCGTTCAACGCCTTTGGGCGATTGAGCGTGATGAGGCCGAGCGCGCCACGGCGCTCGAACAGGACTTCGGCTTCTTCCGTCATTGCCGGAACATCTCGCGCGCCACAATCACGCGCATGATCTCGTTGGTGCCTTCAAGGATCTGATGAACACGCAGATCGCGGACATGGCGTTCAGCGGGAAAGTCCTTGAGATAGCCGTAGCCGCCATGAAGCTGCAGCGCCTCGTTGGCGATCTTCGATCCCATGTCGCTGGCGAAGCGCTTTGCCATGGCACACAGCATCGTCGCGCGCGGCGCTTTCTTGTCCAGTGCGTCGGCGGCGTTGCGGATCATCAGGCGCGAGGCCTCCAGCTCGGTCGCCATGTCCGCAAGCTTGAACTGCGTTGCCTGGAATTCCGCGATCGGACGGCCGAACTGTTTGCGGTCCGTCACATAGGTTTTCGCTTCGTCGAGCGCGGCGCGCGCAGTGCCGACCGAACACGCGCCAATATTGATGCGTCCGCCATCCAGCCCCATCATCGCGATGCGGAAGCCCTCGCCTTCCGCGCCGATGCGGTTGGCGACCGGAACGCGGCAATTGTCGAAGATGACTTGAGCGGTAGGTTGGCTGTTCCAGCCCATCTTGCGCTCCTTCTTGCCGAAGCTGAGGCCGGGCATTCCTTTTTCGACGACGATGCAGGAAATCCCCTTCGGCCCATCTTCGCCGGTGCGCACCATGCAGACATAAACGTCC